>MDTD01081282.1_pt1 | contig 42139 bp, 36 predicted proteins | sample 811221 | NCBI WGS metagenome assembly MDTD01 (sample SAMN05326646, study PRJNA326480) | marine metagenome | isolation source: seawater | place: Pacific Ocean: South West | collected 2011
AAAGTTCAAGCAGTTACCTCCCCCGGCTCCGGCCCTCAGGACCGTCCCCGTCAGAAGTGGTGCGCATTCTACAGCCCCACGAAAAACTGTCAACGGCCTGCGGGAAAAAAATTCAAAATCTTCGGTTTCCACGTAGCTGTTTGTTCAAACAAGCAGCAGATTGTGCTGTCACCCTCGTTAAAGCTCGATCTTGACCGCCGCGGCCGCCGCCCGGGCTTTCGCTTTTGCCTCTTCCAGCGTATCCGCCTTGGCCAGGGCCACACCCATGCGCCGCCGGCCTTTCAGTTCCGGTTTGCCGAACAGCCTCAGCTGGGTGTCCAGCTCCGCCAGCGCATGCTCAAGGCCGGTATAAGCCACTTCACTGGAGTCCCCCTCCGGCAGAATCACCGCGGAGGCCGAGGCCCCCATTTGCCGAATAGCGGGAATGGGCAGCCCAAGGATGGCACGCGCGTGCAGCGCGAACTCGGAAAGATCCTGGGAGACCAGGGTAACCAGGCCAGTATCGTGGGGCCTGGGTGAGACTTCGGAGAACCAGACATCCTCGCCCTTCACAAACAGCTCCACGCCGAATACTCCGAACCCGCCCAGGTTGTCGACCACCGCACGTGCGATCTCCCGGGCGCGCTCAAGCGCCTTTGGCGCCATCGGCTGAGGCTGCCAGGATTCTCGGTAGTCGCCGTCTTCCTGACGATGACCAATCGGTTCACAGAAGGAAATGCCTCCTCGGTGGCGCACCGTCAGCAGGGTGATTTCATAATCAAAGTCCACGAACCCCTCGACGATGACGCGCCCCTTGCCGGCTCGACCGCCGGTCTGCGCATACTCCCAGGCTGCCTCGATCCCGGTGTTCGAACGAACCAAGCTCTGCCCCTTGCCAGACGAACTCATGACCGGCTTGACCACCAGTGGCAGGCCGATGGCCGCCACCGCCTCCAGGTATTCTTCCCGGGTACCGGCAAACCGGTAGGGCGACGTCGGCAGACCCAGCTCTTCCGCGGCCAGGCGCCGGATACCTTCCCGGTCCATGGTGAGATTAACCGCCCGTGCGGTGGGCACAATCCGGTACCCCTCGTCCTCGAGCTTGAGCAGCTCCGCAGTGGCGATGGCTTCGATCTCCGGCACCACCAGATCGGGCCGTTCCCGCTCGATGACCTCTCGCAGAGCCGCCGGATCCAGCATGTCGATAACGTGAGACCGGTGCGCCACCTGCATGGCCGGCGCATCGGCGTAGCGATCAACGGCAATCACCTCGACGCCATAACGCTGGAGTTCAATTACCACTTCCTTGCCCAGTTCGCCCGAGCCGCAAAAAAGCACCCGGAACGCGTTGCCTTTCAGGGGGGTTCCAATTCGGACTGTCGATGAGGTTGTCATGTCAGAGAGCCACCTTTTCTTCCCGTTTCGCCACCTCGCGCAACACCTGCCGACGTTCTTCATCGGTCATTTGGCGCCAACGCAGAATTTCATCCGCGGTTCGGTGGCAGCCGATGCACACATCCTGTTGGTCCAGGGCGCAAATACTGACACAGGGCGACCGGACCCGTTCGGAAACACTCATATCAGGGTTCACACCTCCGTAGCTGCTGCCGGTAACGGGCGGCGTTCTGAACGTAGTGCCCGGCGCTCATTTCCAGCATTTTCCGCTGAGTGTCATTCAGGGTCCGCTTGATCCGGCCAGGCGACCCAACCACCAGCGAGCCGTCAGGGATCTCCATCCCCTCGGGGATCAAGGCATTGGCGCCTATAAGGCAATGCTTGCCGATTTTCGCGCCATTCAACACCACGGCGTTGATCCCAATCAGGGAATAGTCGCCAATCTCACACCCGTGCAACATGGCCTTATGCCCCACGGTAACCCCCCGCCCCAGCGTCAGGGGAATACCGGGGTCGGTGTGCAGGATCGCACCGTCCTGGACATTGCTTTCCGGGCCGATGGTAATCAGGTCGTTGTCACCACGGATCACCACGTTGTACCAGATGCTGACGCTCTCCATCAGCTTCACGCTGCCAATGACGGTGGCGTTGTGGGCGACGAAACCGTCTTCCCCAACCGTTTCGGGGGTACGGCCATCCAGCTCGTAAAACATGTCAGGCTCCTTGAGGGGGTTCCAGCAGGTCAATGCCCGCATCGTACACAGCGTTCAGAAAATCCACCAGAACCACCGCGGACAGCCCCCAGATCTGGTAGCGCTCCCACCGGTAACAGGGCACATAGAAGGTATGATTGAGAAACGGCAGGGCGTCGGTCCGCTCGCGCCGATCCTCCAGAAAAAAGGCGATGGGCACCCGGAACACGCTTTCGATTTCGTCGGGATTCGGCGTCAGCGGATAGTCCGGTGGAATCACGCCCACATAGGGCGTCACCAGAATGCCGTAACGGGACATGACCTGACTCAGGGGGGCAACCACGTCCACTTGCTCAGGAGGCAATCCAATTTCCTCGTGGGTTTCCCGCAACGCCGTCGCCACCAGCGACGGGTCGCCCGGATCCCGCTTGCCGCCCGGATAGGCCACCTGCCCCCGGTGCATCTTCAGGTTCGAGGAGCGCAGGGTGAACACCATCTCCGGATGGGCGGCGTTGTCGGTGACCGGCACCAGAACCCCCGCCTCCGGATAATCCAGGGCCAGCTGTCTTGGTGCATAACCCGTCAACCGCTCACTGAGAAAGTCGCGCAAACCTCGCCTCCTGCACAGGATACAATGTCGGATGGGACAGCGACTGCCGGTAACGTTAAACTGGTCGGAAAACTACAGAACACACGGGGAGAACCATGAAGTACTGCAGCGCCTGCGGCCATCCGGTGGAGCAGCGGATCCCGGACGGCGACAACCGGTATCGCTACGTCTGTGTCAACTGCAACACCATACATTACCAGAACCCCCGGATTGTCGCTGGTACCGTTCCCCTATGGGACGGCAAGATCCTACTCTGCCGGCGCGCCATTGAACCCAGATACGGCTATTGGACCCTACCGGCGGGTTTCATGGAAAACGCCGAAACCACCGTCGAGGCCGCGGCCAGGGAAACCCGGGAAGAAGCCCTGGCCGAGGTAAACATCGAAGGGCTGTTTTCCATCATCGACGTGCCACACATCAACCAGGTGCACATGTTCTACCGTGCCACCCTGGTCGACGGGCGCTTTGGCGCGGGCGAGGAATCCCTAGAGTCCCGACTGTTCGCCATTGAGGACATCCCCTGGGACGAACTGTCGTTTCCGACCGTGCGCAAAACGCTGGAACTGTTCCTCGAAGACCTGAAGACAGACAACTTCCAGGTCCATCTCAAGGACATCCGCCCGCCGACCGCGTCCATCCGCAGCGGCGATCAGAACGCCTCGATGCGGAACACCTCGTAGGCCGGCTCCTCGTAGGGATGAGCCTGCTTCAGGGCCCGCACCGCCTCGGCGATTCGGCTGTCCTGGCAGACCATCTCCACCTTGTATTCCGCCACCGACTCGACCTGTCCGGTTTTCCCAAGGTACGGGGTGCTGCCCGCCAGGGGTCGGAACTGCCCCTGACCCAGGCACTGCCAAGCGCAACTGTCGTAGTCGCCAATGCGACCGGCGCCGGCGTCGAACAGGGCCTGCTTGGTCTGCTCAAGGTGGGATTCGGGAACGAAGTAGCACAGCTTGTACACGCTCAACCTCCTCGTCGCTCGATCTTTTTTGCCCCTACCAAGGGGTTAGAAACTTACCCACAGATTCTGTGGATAAGTCTGGGGAAATTTTTTGGGAACCCGCTGCCAGGCCCCGTGGTTACAGCACTTTACTCAAATTGACGACAAATTCACCCGATCATTTTTTTCTTTAATAATCAACAAGATAAAAATGTCCAGCAAATACTGAACTGACATCCCGGTTTTTGCGCATAGCGCAGCCAGGGAAGCACAATAAGTGTGCATAAAATCGCTGCTTCAAGGAAACACAGGGAATAATTCCACCCGTCTGACACCCTCCGCTGCCCCGAAAGAACGCACTCGGGATTGAAAAAAACCGGCGTCGGGAACCACGGAGCCACCCGTACGTCCCGACACCGGTTTCTCATGCCATCAGGGCCGGACCGGATCAGCCCAGCCAGCGCCGGGCGTTCCGGAACATCCGCATCCAGGGGCCATCCTCCTGCCACTCATCCGGACGCCACGAATACTGCACCGCCCGGAACACCCGCTCCGGATGGGGCATCATGATGGTGACCCGGCCATCGCGGGTGGTCACACCCGTAATACCGGCCTCCGATCCGTTGGGATTGTAAGGATACCGAGTGGTCACCCGCCCCCGGTTGTCGACGTAGCGCAGCGCCACCAGCTCATTTTCCGCCAGGGCCGCGGCGGAGGCACCGGCACCGAACTCCACACGCCCCTCACCATGGGCAACCGCAATCGGCATCCGGGATCCGGCCATGCCGTCCAGGAAGGCCGATGGCGACGACGTCACCTCCACCATCACCAACCGGGCCTCGAACTGTTCGGACTGATTGCGGACGAACCGCGGCCAGCCTTCGCTGCCCGGAATCAGCTCATGGAGGTTGGACAGCATCTGGCAGCCGTTGCACACACCCAGAGCCAATGTGTCCTGGCGGTTGAAGAAGCCGGCGAACTGATCACGCAGGCGATCACTGAACAGTATGGTCTTAGCCCAGCCCTCGCCAGCCCCGAGCACATCGCCATAGGAGAAGCCGCCACAGGCCACCAGGGTCTGGAAGCTGTCGAGGGTCACTCGCCCGGACAACAGATCGCTCATGTGCACGTCCACCGCCTCGAAGCCGGCGCGGTCGAAGGCCGCGGCCATTTCCACCTGACCATTGACGCCCTGCTCCCTCAGCACCGCGACCCTGGGCCGGGCTCCGGTGTGGATGAACGGAGCCGCCACATCCTCGTTCAGATCGAAGGTCAGTGCCGCATGCAGCCCCGGGTCATCCTGATCCAGCAGGTTGTCGAATTCCTCCTGGGCACAATCGGCGTTGTCCCGCAGCGACTGGATACGGTAGCTGGTTTCCGCCCACAGGCGCTGCAGATCGGTCCGGGATTCGTCCACCACGGTGCGGCCGTCGAAAGTCAGGCGCAGGCGATCGTCGTCGTTCAGGGTTCCGATTACGCTGATGTGGTCACCAAGTCCGGCAGCGGAGAACTGGCCCAGCACGAAACCGGTGTCTTCCTGGCGAACTTGGATCACCGCGCCCAGCTCCTCATTGAACAGCTCCCGGGCGAACTGCGACGGGTCTTCAGCCAGCACGTCAAGCTTGATGTCGACGCCGGTGCGACCGGCAAAGCACATTTCCACCAGGGTGACAAACAGACCGCCATCGGAACGATCGTGATAGGCCAGCAGCTTGCCGTCGCCATTCAGGCCCTGGATGACTGCGAAGAACGCCTTGATATCCTCGGGGTCGTCCAGATCCGGCGCCACGGCCCCCACCTGACCATACACCTGGGCCAGCGCCGAACCACCCAGGCGGTTCTGGCCGGCGGCCAGATCGATCAGGATCAGATCGGTGTCACCGGCGTCGGTCCGCAGCTGCGGCGTGAGTGTCCGGGCCACGTCGGTCACCGGCGCGAAACCGCTGACAATCAGCGACAACGGCGCAGTGACGCTCTTCTGCTCGCCGTTGTCCTCTTCCCAGGTGGTTTTCATGGACATCGAGTCCTTGCCCACCGGAATGGTGATTCCCAGCGCCGGACACAGCTCCATGCCTACGGCACGAACGGTCTCGTACAGATTCTCGTCCTCCCCCGGGTGGCCGGCCGCAGCCATCCAGTTGGCGGACAGGCGGATATCGGACAGGCTGGCGATCGGCGCGGCGGCCAGGTTGGTAATCACTTCACCAACCGCCATACGACCGGACGCCGGCGCATCGATGACCGCCACCGGTGTCCGCTCGCCCATGGCCATGGCCTCACCGGTACGCACGTCAAACGACGTGGCGGTCACCGCCACGTCACTGACCGGCACCTGCCAGGGGCCCACCATCTGATCCCGGGCCACCAGGCCGGTGATGGTCCGGTCGCCGATGGTGATCAGGAAACTCTTGGAACCCACCGACGGCAACCGCAGCACTCGGCGGATGGCATCGTTCAGATCAACCTGGGTGGAGTCGAAGATGGGCTTGGTGAACGACGCCCGGTGTATGCTGCGATGCATGCGCGGCGGCTTGCCGAACAGGACATCCATCGGCAGATCCACCGGTTTGTCGTTGAAGTAGGAATCGCTCAGTTCCAGATGATGACTTTCCGTCGCCTCGCCGATCACCGCATAGGGGCAGCGCTCACGGCGGCACAGCGCGTCGAACCGTTCCATGTTTTCCGGGGCGACCGCCAGCACATACCGCTCCTGGGACTCGTTACACCAGATCTCCAGCGGCGACATGCCGGGCTCGTCACAGGGAATGTCCCGCAGCTCGAACTTGCCGCCACGGCCGCCATCCTTGACCAGCTCCGGCATGGCATTGGACAGACCGCCGGCACCGACATCATGGATGAAGCAAATCGGGTTCCGGTCCCCCATCTGCCAACAGCGGTCGATCACCTCCTGGCAACGGCGCTCCATCTCCGGATTGTCCCGCTGGACCGAGGCAAAATCCAGGTCCTCGTGGCTGGACCCGGAGTCCATGGACGACGCAGCGCCACCGCCAAGGCCAATCAGCATTGACGGGCCACCCAGCACGATCAGCTTAGCGCCCACCGGAATGTTGCCTTTCTCGACGTGCTGCTCACGGATATTGCCCATGCCGCCGGCGATCATGATCGGCTTATGATAGCCGCGCACTTCCTCGCCGGCCGGGCCGGGCACTTTCGCCTCAAAGGTCCGGAAATAGCCGGCCAGGTTGGGCCGGCCGAACTCGTTGTTAAAGGATGCACCGCCGATCGGACCCTCGATCATGATGTCCAGGGCGGAGGCAATCCGCTCGGGCTTGCCGTAATCGATTTCCCAGGGCTGCGGATCGTCGGGCAGCTTCAGGTTGGAAACGGTGAACCCGGTAAGGCCCGCTTTCGGTTTGGCGCCACGGCCGGTGGCACCCTCGTCGCGGATCTCGCCACCGGCGCCGGTCGAGGAACCTTCGGCGGGTGCAATCGCGGTCGGGTGGTTGTGGGTTTCCACCTTCATGAGGATATGGATGTCTTCCTCATTGTATCGGTAGACCCCCGTTTCCGGGTCCGGGAAGAAACGACCGCCCCGGCTGCCGCGAATCACCGCAGCATTGTCCTTGTAGGCGGACAGGATGCCCTCGTTGTGCATCTCGTAGGTATTGCGGATCATCGCGAACAGCGACTTATCCTGGCCTTCGCCGTCGATATCCCAGCTGGCGTTGAAAATCTTGTGCCGGCAGTGTTCGGAGTTGGCCTGGGCGAACATCATCAGCTCAACGTCGGTGGGATCGCGCCGGAGGTCCGTGAACGCCTTCACCAGGTAGTCGATCTCGTCGTCGGCCAGGGCCAGCCCCAGGGAACGGTTGGCCGCCACCAGGGCATCACGGCCGCCCTCCAGCACCGGCACACGGCCCAGGGGGCGCGGTTCCTCATGGCGAAACAGGAGCTCGGCTCCCCCCATTTCGTGGAACACTTTCTGGGTCATCCGGTCATGCAGCAGGGAAGCGATGCGCTCCCGCTGTTCCAGGCCCAGCTTCTTGCTGGCACGCACGTAGTAGGCGATGCCGCGCTCAATGCGTTGAATCTGCTTGAGCCCGCAGTTACGGGCGATATCCGTCGCCTTGCTCGACCAGGGCGACAAGGTACCGGGCCGTGGCACCACCAGGAACAGGACGCCGTCCGGCTCTTCCACCGGCACGCTGGGGCCGTAGGTCAGCAAACGGTCCAGAATGGCCTGTTCCGCGTCGGAAAGGCCGGACTCCAAATCCACAAAGTGCATGAACTCTGCATACACATGCTCTACTTCAGGAACCGCGTCCTGAAGGCGGGAATGCAGTTTGCGGGAGCGGAAGGGCGAGAGCGCGGGTGCGCCGCGAAGTTCAAGCATGCTATCAAACCTGTAATCGCGCGAAAGGAGGAAATCCGGGTGCTTTGAAAAGCCGCAATGATACTTGAAAGCGGAGCCGGGATACAGCCGGACGGGGACCGCCGCCCGGACCAATTGACATTGTTTTGCACATTAATTGAGCAGATTTATTGACCGGGGCGGCATGCCCGGAGATCATAGGAAAGCGCCGGCAAGGGAGGCCGCGCCAGCATGACGAAGGATCACGCGGGAAGTACATGAGCGTGCCTGGCTGACCCAGCTGTCTACGGAGATCAGGGATTTGTCGAAAAAAGTGTTTCGTTCCTGCGTCCGGCCCTGGCGGGCGGCGCTGTTTCTTGGCACGGCCCTGGTCCTGACCGGATGTTCGCGCCCCAGCACTCTACAGGAAATCCGCAACGAAGGCGTCCTGCACGTCATCGCCCGGCTGGCTCCCTCCATCTATCACGAGGGCCGGGACGGGCCCACCGGTTATGACTACGAGCTGGCCCAGCACTTGGCGGATGAGCTGGGCGTGGAGCTGCGCGTCCGGGTAGCCGAGGACAACACCGAGATCCTGTCCGTACTGGACCGCAACTACGCCCACATTGGCATGGCGGGGCTCTCCCTGCAGCCCGGGTTCGAGGAGCGCTACCGAGCCCTTCCCACCGGCATCGAGGCTCAGTCGGTGGTGGTCTATCACCGCGATCTGGCGCGTCCTGAGTCCATCGACGCCCTGTCGGGCCAGGTGCTTCACCTGGTGGCAGACAGCGATCACGAGTCCCCGTTGTCCAGTTTGGTCCAGCAGGGGCACGCCCTGACCTGGGAAGTCCATCCCCGGCTGGACGCCGCCGGCATCCTGGCTCGGGTCGAAAGCGGCGAATTCTCCTACGCCGTGGTGTCCTCCAATGAGCTGGAACTCAACCACGTCTTCTACCCCCACGTCAAAGAAGCCTTCGCCCTTGGCGAGCCCAGGGAGCTGGTGTGGCTGTTCCCGAAGCAGCAGGACCCGACCCTGTACCGCGCCGCCGCCTCTCTTTTGGCCCGACTCAAGGACGACGGCGTCCTGGCACAGCTGTCCGAACGCTTTTACGGCCATCTGGACCAGCTCAACTACGTTGGTGCCCGCACCTTCATGCACCATGTCCGGAATCGCCTACCCAAGTACGAGGCCCTGTTCAAGGAGCACGCCGCGCGTTTTGGCATGGACTGGCGGCTGTTGGCCGCCATCGGCTATCAGGAGTCCCACTGGCGCCCGAACGCAGTATCGCCCACCGGCGTGCGGGGGCTGATGATGCTGACCCGGACCACCGCCAGCCACATCGGCATCAACAACCGGTTGGACGCCAGTGAAAGCATTCTGGGGGGCGCCAAGTACCTGCAAATGGTGTATCGGAAAATTCCCAAGCGAATCCCGGAACCCGACCGCACTTGGTTTGCCCTGGCGTCCTACAACGTGGGATTCGGTCACCTCGAAGATGCCCGTCGGCTCACCGAACAGGCGGGCAAGGATCCGGACCGCTGGATGGACGTGAAAGAGTTCCTGCCGTTGCTGGCCCAAAAGGAGTGGTACAGCCGGACCCGGTTCGGCTACGCCCGGGGCCACGAGCCGGTGATCTACGTGCAGAACATCCGCCGTTACTACGATGTCCTGTCCCGGATCACGGAAACCGCCCCGGACGACACCGGGGAGCTGCCCCAGTTCGCCAGCCTGGAAACCGAGACCTCAGCCGCCGCCGACACCGAAGCGGCACCGGAGCAGCTGGCGGAAGCCCCCAGCCTCGGCAGCCCGCTGCCAGACGACCTCGGCTTCATCCCACCGACACTCTAGCCGTGATCAGCCGTCGGTTTCGTCCCGACGAACCACCGACAGCGCCTGCTCGATCTGCTCATGACTGAATCCGCGACGACTCAGAAAACGGGCCTGGCGCGTTTTCTCCGGCCAGTCGTCACCGAGGTCCGACAGGCCAAAACGGCGCTCGCGCAGTGCCACGGCCCGCCGCCGCCAATCCGCCTCCGTCATCGCCGCCAGGCAGTCGGGGCTATGATGCACCCCCCGCTGCTGCAATTCTCCCAGAATCCGCACCGGACCGTACCCCTGTTCCAGCCGCTGCCGGGCATACATGTCAGCGAAGCGGCGGTCGTCCAGCCAGCCGCGGGCCTCGCAGTCATCCAGCACCTGCTCGATCCGCTCCGGATCGAAGCGCCGCTGGCGAAGCTTGAGGGTCAGTTCCAGGCGACTGTGTTCGCGTCGCGCCAACAGGCGCAGGGCCGTGGCCTCGAGTTTCTGCCCCTGGTCGTCATGATTTTCCTGTTTTGACATTCCGCCCCTTTCCGCAAACGTATTCAAAACGCTAGACTAGCCCCGTTTTTTTCACACGACGGCAGTGTCGCCGGCCATCCCGCCGCCACCGCCGAAGCCCGTACCCGGCTGCCCGCAGCCGACGACCGGTGGCAACGGCGCGCACTGTGCCCGACACCGAGGACTGGTTCAATCCCAAAGGACATCGTTCATGGCCGCATTTATCCAGAAACTGTTCAAATCCCGCAAGTCGTCCCCAACTCAGGACCTGCCTCGCCACCAACCCCCTGCCCACGTCGGTGAGGAAAGCGGGGAAGATCCCCGGGCCGAGCAGCGGGAACGACAGCGCCGGGTCCTGGCCGGCGAGGCACCGGAGCAGACACTGGCACAACTGGCCATTGAGGGCATCACCGCGGAGATTCGACTGGAAGCCGCCAGACGCCTGACGTCTCAGGGGGTGCTGACGGACGTGATGAAACACAGCAAGGGTCGCGACAAAGGGGTCTATCAGATCGTCAAACACGCCCTCCAGACCCTCAAGGAAGAAGCACAACGCCAGGAAGCCATCGCAAACACCATCCGCACCCTCATCGCCAGCGCCGAAGACCAAGCCCGAAGCGAAGACACCACACTCTACCAGGCGCGCCTGGACGCTCTGCTCAACCAATGGCATGCGGTCGAAGCTCAGGCCAGCGCGGAGCAGTCCCAACGCTTCCTCGAAGCCGTTCACCGGTGCCGGCAGCGCCTCCAGGACATTGAGGCCGAGCAGCAGGAAGCCCTGCGCCACGACGAGCAGCGGCGGCAGCGCCAAGAAACCCTCGCCCTTTTGGCCGAAACCCTGGACGGACTGACCGCTCCCGGCGACACTCCCCAACCGTCCGTCTCCGCCCTCGACGCCCTGCTCCGGACCCAGGAAAACCGCTGGCTGGAGGCCACCCGGGACACCGACGTCACGCGTCAGGAACAGAAATCCTACGAAGCCCGCATGCTGGCCCTGCGCAACTACCTGGCCGCCCTGCGTCGCCTGGCCCAGGCCAGGGAGTCCATCGAACAGCTGCTGGCGGCCTAGGCCGCCGCCTCGGACACCGTAGACCGACACGAACAGGCCCGCACCCTGCTTCAAGAGCTGGCCTGGCCGGCCCCCTTCCCGCTGCCGCCGCAGCTGACCCAACTCCGGAAACTGACCGGCAAGCGTCCGGAGCCCCAGCCGCGGGACCGTGCCGATCAGGCCGAGCAGGCCCAGAGCGCGGCGGCACTGAAGACCACCCTGGACCAGCTCCAGTCTGCGCTCGACGCCAAGCAGTTCCGGGAGTCCAAACAGCTGCTGAAAACGGCCCAGCACCTGTTCAAGGCTCTGGACGAATCCCACGGCAAACGCTTCCAGGCCCGGCTGCAACTGCTCACCGGCCAGTTCCGGGAGCTCAGCGACTGGCAGGGCTTCGTGACCGAGCCCAAGCAAATTGCCCTGTGCGAACAGATGGAATACCTGGCGGAACAGCCCATGGAACCCGAAGCCAAGGCCGAACGCATCAAGGAGTTGCAGAACGAATGGCGGGCACTGGGCGGTTCCTCCGACCGGACCCTGTGGACCCGATTCAAGACCGCGTCGGACCGGGCCTTCGAGCCCTGCAAAGCCTATTTCGAGGCCAAGACCGACCTGAAGCAGGCCAACCTGGACAAGCGCCAGGCGATCTGCCAGCAGCTCCAGACGTTTCTGGACAACGCAGACTGGAACAGCATCGACTGGAAAGGTGTCGAGCGCATCCACCAGACCGCCCGCCAAGAGTGGAAGGAGGCCTGGCCGGTCGACTTCCGGGAAAACCGCCCCCTGCAGAAACGCTTCGATGCTCTGCTGCGGGCGCTGGAGAAACCGCTGGACGAAGAGCGTGCCCGTAACGAGGCTCAGAAACGGGCCATCGTCGAACGGGCCCGGGCGCTCATTGATCACGAGCCTCTGCAGGAGGCCATGAACGAGGCCAAGTCACTGCAGGCGGAGTGGAAGTCCATCGGCATCACGCGACACCGGGAAGACCGCAAATTGTGGCAGGCTTTCCGACAGGCCTGTGACCAGATTTTTGCCCGCCGGGACGCCCGGAACCAAGCCCGTCAGCAAGCCACCGAGGCGGCGGACCGGGCCGCCGGCGAACGGCTCCGGGAAAGCGCCGGAATCACCGAGACGGCCGCCGCCCCGACCCTGGCCGAGGCCTTGGCCAGACTGGACAGCCTGGATCTGAGCCAGCTTTCCGCCCCGGTCCGGGAACGCGTCGTAGCCGAGAAACAGCGGCTGGCCAAGGCTCAGCGGCAACGCCAACTGGCGGACACCGTCGACCACTGGCGCACCCTGATTGCCGCCAGCGCCAATGGCGGTATCGCGCCGGAGCAGATTCCGGATCACTGGCGTGAGCGGATCGACGGCCAGCCAGCCTTCTCCGGCCGGGAACTGGTTATCCGCGCGGAAATCCTGGCCGGGGTCGACTCCCCGGAGAGCGACCAGCAGCAACGCATGGAAATCCAGGTCAAACGCCTGGCCGAAGGGCTTGGGCAGGGGGAGAAACGCGACGATCCCCTGGCGGAACTGGAACTGCTGGTGGCGCAATGGTGCCTGAACGCCCACACCACCGCGGAACCTGGACTCGCGGACCGTCTGGCTTCGGCCCTCGGCAAAGCCCGCGGCTGACCCCACCCGCGGCCTGAGCAGTTTCGTCAATCCGATTGGCAGGCCGCGTCATTACCCCCGTACCGCCTTCGGGGCTAAGGTTAAGTCCTCGTATCCATAGCAACAACAACCCGAGGACAGCCATGGCCACCGAAGCCTTCATCTTCGATGCGGTCCGTACCCCGCGCGGACGCGGCAAGAAGGACGGCGCGCTGCACAGCGTCAAACCCATCACCCTGCTCACCACGGTGCTCGGCGCCCTGCGCGAACGCAACCATCTGAACACCGCGGACGTGGACGACATTGTCATGGGCTGCGTCACCGCCGTTGGCGACCAGGGCGCTGACATCGCCAAGACGGCGGCACTGGCGGCGGACTGGGACGAATCGGTGGCGGGCGTAACCTTGAACCGGTTCTGCGCCTCCGGACTGGAAGCGGTGAATCTGGCCGCCATGAAAATCCGCTCCGGCTGGGAGGATCTGGTGGTGGCCGGGGGCGTCGAGTCCATGTCACGGGTGCCCATGGGCTCAGACGGCGGTGCCTGGGCCACCGATCCAGCCACCAACCTGCACACCGGCTTCATGCCCCAGGGCATTGGCGCGGACCTGATCGCCACACTGGAAGGTTTCAGCCGGGAAGATGTGGACCGGTTCGCCGTCCGCTCCCAGCAGAAGGCTGCCCATGCTTGGGAACAGGGCCTGTTCGCCCGTTCCATCGTGCCGGTGAAGGACCAGAACGGCGTGACCATCCTGGAGCGGGACGAGCATGTGCGGGGGGACACCACGCTGGCGACCCTGGCCACCCTCAAACCGTCCTTCCAAGCCATCGGCGACATGGGATTCGACGGCGTTGCCCGGGAAAAATACCACTACGTGGAAAAGATCCACCACGTGCACCACGCCGGCAATTCCTCCGGCATTGTCGACGGCGCGACCGCACTGCTGATCGGCAGTGCGGCCAAGGGCCGAGCCCTGGGCCTGACGCCCCGCGCCCGTATCGTGGCCAGCGCGGTCACGGGTACCGATCCGACCATCATGCTTACCGGCCCGGCGCCCGCCACCCGCAAGGCACTGGACAAAGCCGGCCTAACCGTTGACCAGATCGACCTGTTCGAGGTCAACGAAGCCTTCGCCTCCGTGGTGATGCGCTTTCAGCGGGAACTCCAGGTGCCGGACGAGAAAGTGAACGTCAACGGCGGTGCCATTGCCATGGGCCACCCCCTGGGCGCCACCGGCGCCATGATCCTGGGCACCTTGCTGGATGAGCTGGAGCGGCGACAGCTGCGCTACGGCCTGGCCACCCTGTGTGTCGGTGGCGGCATGGGTATCGCCACCCTCATCGAACGGGTCTGAACCCACCCCCAGACAAGGAGCACCCCCATGAGCGCGATCCGTTACACCCTGGGTTCCGACCAGATCCTGACCCTCACCCTAGACATGCCCGGACAATCCACCAACACCATGAACGCCGAGTTCCGGGCCGCGCTGAGCGACACCGTGCGCCGTATCCGGGACGACTTGGCGGAGATCCGGGGCATCATCCTCACCTCCGCCAAGGCGACGTTTTTCGCCGGCGGCGATCTGAACGAACTGCATCGGGTCACCCGGGATCAGGCCGAGGCGTTCGAGGCTATGGTCAATGCCCTCAAGGCCGACCTGCGCGCCCTGGAAACCTGTGGCAAACCCGTGGTTGCCGCCATCAACGGCAGCGCCCTGGGCGGCGGCCTTGAGCTCGCCCTGGCCTGCCATCACCGGGTAGCCCTGGACGATGACCGCATCCAGCTGGGCCTGCCAGAAGTCACCCTCGGGCTGCTGCCCGGAGGCGGAGGCACCCAGCGGCTGCCGAGGATGATCGGCCTGGAAGCGGCTTTCCCATACCTGATGGAAGGCCGGAAGGTCAGCCCCAAAGCGGCACACAAAGCCGGCCTCGTGGATGCCCTGGCCGCCACACCCGAAGCCCTGGTGACGCAGGCCCGGGCCTTTATCGAGGCCACTCCCGAATGCCGGCAGCCCTGGGACCGCAAGGATTTCAGATTCCCGGGGGGCGGGCCGGGGCACCCGGCCATGGCCCAGAAACTGGCCATCGCCCCGGCCATGCTGCGGCAAAAAACCCACGGTTGCTACCCGGCGCCGGAACGCATCCTGGCCGCCGCCGTGGAAGGGGCCCAGGTGGACTTCGACAATGGCAGCCGGATCGAGACCCGGTATTTCACCGAGCTGGTGACCGGCCAGGTAGCCAAGAACATGACCGGTACTTTCTGGTTCCAGCTCAACGCCCTCAAGGCGGGCCACAGCCGCCCGCGGGACATCCCCCGGGCCCGGCTCGCCAAGGTTGGCATTCTCGGGGCCGGCATGATGGGCGCCGGTATCGCCCATGCCACCGCGACCCAAGGCATCGAGGTGGTGCTGAAGGACCTCAGCCTGGCTCAGGCCGAACGGGGCAAGGCGCACTCCGGCGCCCTACTGGACCACGCCGTCCGCCGGGGGCGCCTGGACGAGGCCGGCAAGGCCGAGGTACTCAGCCGGATCCAGCCGACCGACACCGCGGAGGACCTGAGCGGTTGCGAGCTGATCATCGAAGCGGTGTTCGAAGACGGTGATCTGAAAGCGTCGGTCACCCGGGAAGCCGAACCCTACCTGGCGAGCGGTGGCCTGTTCGCCTCCAACACCTCCACCATTCCCATCACCCAGCTGGCTCGGGCATCCGCCCGCCCCGACCACTTCATCGGGCTGCATTTCTTCTCGCCGGTGGACAAGATGCAGCTGGTAGAGATCATCGTCGGTGAACAGACGTCCGAGGAAACCCTGGCCCGGGCATTCGATTTCGTTCAGCAGATCGGCAAAATCCCCATTGTGGTGAACGACAGCCGCGGCTTCTTTACCTCCCGGGTGTTCGGCACCTACGTGAACGAAGGCATCGCCATGCTGGGCGAGGGACTGCACCCCGCCAGCATCGAGCACGCCGGCCAGCTGGCGGGCATGCCGGTGGGGCCGCTGGCGGTCTCCGATGAAGTCAGCCTGATCCTACTGCAGCATGTACGGAACCAGAGCCGAAAGGACCTCGAACGCAACGGACAACGCTGGCACCCCCACCCGGCCGAACCCCTCATCGACCGGATGGTGGATGGCTTCGGCCGCAAGGGCAAAGCCGCCGGGGGCGGGTTCTACGAGTACCCGAACAACGGTCGCAAGTTTTTGTGGCCGGAACTGGCGGCCCATTTCGTGAACCCCGGAAAAGCCCGCGCGGCGGCACTGGCTGATCTGAAGGACCGGCTGCTGTTCATCCAGGCCATCGAAACACTCCGCTGCCTGGAAGAGGGGGTGCTGCGGAGCGTCGAAGACGCCAACATCGGCTCCATTTTCGGCCTCGGTTTCGCCCCCTGGACCGGCGGCGCCGTGCAGTTTGTCAACCAGTACGGCGTCCGGGCCTTCGCCGAGCGTGCCCGGGAACTGGCTGAGCGCCATGGCGAACGCTTCACCCCGCCAGCCCTGCTGCTGGCGCAGGCCGAACGCTCCGAACCGTTCGTCTGACCCCGGCCGGAGGCGTTCCCACGCCTCCGTTCCCGCCCTCTTTCCGCGTGGTTTCGGCGCCGGTTCGACCTGACACTATCATGGACAGATTGTCACGAAGCGATACGTCCAGCCTATGGCAACGGCTGGTACGCTTGCCTACAATAATTTCATCGCTCACGGGAAGCCCACGGTCGTACGGTCCCTTCCGCTTCCCCAGCACCCTCAGGTAATCACGTATGTCCATTGCGGAAAGAATGATGTCCCGTCGCTCCCTCTCCAGCCCCCGAGTTTCCAGCCCCCGAGCCGGCGTCCTGTGCCGGGCTCTCACCGTCGCCTTGCTGTTCACCACACCCATGGGGCTGCAGGCCAAGATCGACGACACCCTGCACTATGAACCGGTGGCCCCCACCATCGAGCAGGCCCGGGCCAACATTCTGATCGCCCGACAGCTGCAGTTCACTCATTTTCGGGATCTCCAGATCAATGACGAACTGTCGAGCGACGTGTTCTACACCTATCTGGATTACCTGGACGGCCAGCGGATCTACCTGACCCAACAGGACATCAAGCGCTTCGACCGCATCAAGCACCAGCTGGGCTCGGCACTGAAAACCGGGCAACTGCAACCCGCTTTCGACATCTACAATCTGGTGCAGCAGCGCATCATCGAACGCCTGGAGTTCGCCCTGTCGGTGATCGATCAGGGCATTGACACTCTCGATTTTTCCAAGGACGAGAGCATTCTGCTAGACCGATCCAAGGCGGAATGGGAGCCGGACACCGCCGCCCTCGACCAGCTGTGGATTCGCCGCATCAAGAATGCCGTGCTTGCCCAACGCCTCAACGGCACCGATGACGACACCATCACCGAGAACCTGCGCCGGCGCTACGAGGGGCAGCTCAAGCGAGCCTACCAGGCCCGCAGCGAGGACGCCTTCCAGGCCTACATGAACGCCTTCGCCGGCATGTGGGATCCGCACACCTCCTATTTCTCGCCCCGCACCTCGGAAAACTTCAACATCAACATGAGCCTGTCCCTGGAGGGCATCGGCGCGGTCCTGCAATCGGACAACGAATACACCAAGGTGGTGCGCCTGGTGCCCGGCGGACCGGCCGCCAAACAAGGCCAGCTGCAACCGGCGGACCGCATTGTCGCCGTCGGCCAGGAAGGCGAGGCTCCGGTCAACGTGATCGGCTGGCGCCTGGACGAGGTGGTGGACCTGATCCGGGGCCCGAGGGATTCCACGGTGACCCTGGAGGTGATTCCCGCCAATGCCTCCGACGAAACCATGACCAAGACCATCGCCATCAAGCGTGACGAGGTCAAACTCGAGGAGCAGAGCGCCTCCAAGGACGTCATTCACATTGACCGGAACGGCCGGGATTACACCATCGGCGTAATCACCATTCCCACCTTCTACGCCGATTTCCAGGCCATGCAGGCGGGCGACCCCAACTACAAGAGCACCACCCGGGACGTACGCAAACTCATTGCGGAGCTGAAACAGGAAGGCATTCAGGGCCTGGTGATCGACCTGCGCAACAACGGGGGGGGTGCCCTGCATGAAGCCAATGACCTGGTAGGCCTGTTCATCGAGGACGGCCCCACGGTCCAGATCCGCAACGCCAACAACGACGTGCAGGTCCTGAATGACGACGACCCCTCGGTGGCCTACGACGGACCGCTGGTGGTACTGGTCAACCGCATGAGCGCCTCGGCCTCCGAAATCTTCGCCGGCGCGATCCAGGACTATGGCCGGGGCCTGGTGGTGGGCTCCCAGACCTTCGGCAAGGGCACGGTACAGGCAGTGCGACCGCTGAACCATGGCCAGCTGAAGATCACCCAGTCCAAGTTCTATCGGGTATCCGGCGGCTCCACCCAGCACAAAGGCGTGATTCCCGACATCGAAATTCCCTCCCGCATCGACAAGACACGCATCGGCGAGGATGCCCTGGAGCACGCCCTGCCCTGGGACCAGATCGAGGCCGTGCCCCACACCCGTTATTTCGATTTCAGCGCGATCATTGGCGAGCTGCGCAAGCGCCACGAAGAACGTTTTGCCGCCAGCCCGGAATTCCGGCTGTTGCAGCGGGAGATCGAGTTCTTGGAACAGCAGCGGCAGATGGAAACCGTCAGCCTCAACTACGAAAAACGTAAGGCCGAGCACGACCGCATCGAAACGGTCCGCCTCAGCATCGCCAACGCCCGCCGGGAACTGCGGGGCGAGCCACCGTTCAAGTCCCTGGAGGAGCTGGATGAGTGGCAGGACGCCCAGGCAGCGGACCTGAACACCACCGACGAGGAACTGGACTTCATCATCCGTGAGGGGGGTCAGATCATGGCTGACATGCTGGACCTGGACAAGCGCATGGCATCGATTCTCGAGCCCCGGCAACTGGCGGCCCAGGCCAGCCCCCAATAACCGGCCACGGCCACCATGACCGCGTCCCGGGAGCCGGGCAGCACCGAACCGGCCAATGCCCGAGAAATCCGGGCAATGCTGCTGGATGCCCTGCACGCGATGCAGTCTCTGGATATGGCCGAACGGGCAACGACCTCCGGTGAGGCTCCGGAGTCTCTGGTCGAACGCCTGCTCCAGCTCCCCGGCTCCATGTGGCGCCTGGGCCTGCGAGCCACCGATACCTCGTTACGGGTCGGCCGCGCGCTGGTCCGATCCCAGGATCAGTTGCGCGCCATGCTGCTCGCGGGCCAGTCCCTGAAGGACATCCGCGAAGTGGCCGGGTTGACCCTGGCAGAAATGAGCGAGGCGCTGAACCTGAAGGATAAATCGGTGCTGGAGGCCATCGAAAACGGCACCTCCACCCTTTCCTTCGAACTGATCCTCCGGCTGGCGGCGCTGATCGCCCGCAATGATCCCATTCCGTTCATTCTTCGTACCACCCGCAACTACAACCCGGACGTGTGGCGGATCCTGGACGACTGGGGCATCGGCAAGCTGCCGCTGCAGTTCGAGCGGGAGCGGGAGTTCATCAACATTTTCCGCAGCCACGACGACGCCCGGAACCTGTCGGATGAGGGATTCCGGCGGGTGCTGGAGTTCACCCGCCAGAGCTTCGAGATGTCACTGCACTTCGTTGAGGAACAGGAGCGGCAGGTGCGGGAACTGCGCCAACAGCTCACCGACCTCGAACCCGGCCCCGGACGGAGCCCGCGAAAATCCGGCGGGAAATCAGCCAAATAGCGCCCGCATCCCAGCCTCCCCCGGCTGACGGACCACACCCTTCTCGGTGACGATGACGTCGATCAGGTGTGCCGGCGTCACATCGAACACCGGGTTGTAGACCGGCACGTCCGCCGGCGCCAGGGCCATGCCCCGGATTTCCCGGACCTCGGAGCCCTCCCGCTCCTCGATCGGAATGTCCGAACCACGGGCCAGCGACATGTCCACGGTACTCGACGGGGCCACCACCATGAACCGCACACCATGGTGGCGCGCCAGTACCGCCAAGCTGTAGGTGCCGATCTTGTTTGCCACGTCGCCGTTGGCGGTGATCCGGTCCGCGCCCACCACCACCCAGCTGACCTGCCCGCGCGCCAGAATCGAGGCTGCGGCACCGTCGGCATTCAACACCACGGGCAGGCCGTCCCGCGCCAGCTCCCAGGCGGTCAGCCGGCTGCCCTGCAGCCAGGGCCGGGTTTCATCCGCGTAGACACGGGCCAGCTTGCCAGCCTCATGGAGGCGGCGGACCACCCCCAGGGCGGTACCATAGCCACCGGTGGCCAGGGCGCCGGTGTTGCAGTGGGTCAGCACCTCCAGCGGGGCCTCCGGGGCCATCACCGCCAGCGCCTGGTCGGCCATGGTCAGATTGGCCTGCAGGTCTTCCCGGTGGATGCTCTCCGCCTCGGCGGTGAGGCGCGCCACCGCCTCCTCCCGGGAGGCGCAGGCTTCAAATACCCGCTCCATCCGCTGTAACGCCCAGAACAGGTTAACCGCCGTCGGCCGCGACTCGGCCAGCGCCCGCAGTGCGTGCCGGATCTCGCCACGCCAGTCGGCCCCGGCATGACGCGCCGCCAGCGCCACTCCATAGGCGGCGCTGATACCAATGGCCGGCGCGCCTCGCACCACCATGTCACGGATGCACTGGGCCACGCGGGCTGCACCCTCCGCCGTCATCCAGCGTTCCTCCGCCGGCAGCAGACGCTGGTCAAGCAGTGCCAGGGACTGGCCATCCCAGCGCAGGGCCACGGTGCCGATGTTGCGCCCGGTTGCTTCAGATTCATTCGCCATGCTTGGCAACTCCCGTTCGTGTTCACCGAAAAGCGGCAGTATACCGACGAAGCTGCCGGCCGTGACCAACTATTTTGCCAGGGTAGTCGTTGCCCCGACCGCTGGTTATACTTCCCCGCGACGCTTCATTTCCCGGCGCCCCAGGCGCCTCAGCTGACAGGCAGTTCCATGACCACGGCAAGCTCCCAGAACCAGGCCGATACCCGAATCAACGCCCGCTGGATCATCCCCATCGTGCCCGAGGGCACCGTTCTGGAAGACCACGCGCTTATCCTGAAGGGTTCCCACATCCTGGACCTGCTGCCCCGAGCCCAGGCCGACCGGCAGTACCAGTGCCGGGAAACCCTGGACCTGAACCAGCATGTGGTCATGCCTGGCCTGATCAACATGCACGGCCATGCCGCCATGGCGCTGTTCCGTGGCCTGGCCGACGACCTGCCCCTGATGACTTGGCTCAACGACCACATTTGGCCCGCCGAGCAAGCCTTCGTGGGCGAATCCTTCATCCTGGACGGTACCCGCCTGGCCATGGCGGAAATGCTACGCACCGGCACCACCACCTTCTCCGATATGTACTTCTTCCCCGAGGTCGCCGCCCAGGCGGCCCGGGACCTGGGCATGCGGGCCCAGATCTGTTTCCCGGTAATCGACTTTCCGACCGCCTGGGGCTCGGGACCGGAAGAATACCTGCGCAAGGGCGCCGACCTGATCGACGCCTGGCGGGGGGACGACTTCATCATGCCGGCCATTGGTCCGCACGCGCCCTACACTGTTTCCGATGGCCCCCTGTCGGAGGTACGGGCACTGTCGGAGGCCACCGGAGCCCGCATCCAGATCCATCTGCACGAAACCGCGTTTGAAGTCAGCGATGCCATCGAACGCCTGGGGCAACGCCCCAGCGCCAGACTGGCCCGGGCCGGGCTGCTGGGCCCCCGCAGCCAATGCGTACACATGACCCAGGTGGATGACTCAGACTTGGCACTGCTGGCGGATACCGGTGCCCACGTGATTCACTGCCCCGAATCCAACCTGAAGCTGGCCAGCGGCCTGTGCCCGGTTCAGGCGCTGATGGACCGGGGAGTCAATGTCGCCATCGGCACCGACGGTGCCGCCAGCAACAACGACCTTGACCTGTTCGGCGAACTGGCCAGCGCCGCCATGCTGGCCAAGGTGGTCGCCGGCGACGCCAGCGCCCTGTCCGCGCACCGGGCCCTGGCCATGGCCACCCTCCACGGCGCCCGGGCCCTCGGCCGGGAGCACGAGTTGGGTTCACTGGAGGCCGGTAAGCTCGCCGACCTCATCGCCATCGACCTCAGCGACCCATTCCTGCAGCCGGTCTATGATCCAGCGTCCCACCTCGTCTACAGCCATCACGGCCGAGCGGTGAGCCACAGCTGGATTCACGGGGTACCGCAACTGCGGGACGGCGAGCTGACCCGACTGGACCTGGAAGCGCTGATGCCCGCAGTGCGGGCGTGGCGCGACCGGATACGCCAGCGCCACGCCCGCTGACTGAATTTCCCGATGTTCGAGCAGAGACAACCATGACCGACCAGAACGTAGACCGTAACGAAATCGCCAAGTTCGAGGCCCTCGCCAGCCGCTGGTGGGACCCCAGCAGCGAATTCAAGCCCCTGCACGACATCAACCCGCTGCGGCTGAACTACATTGATGAACGGGCCAGCCTCGCCGGCAAACGTGTCCTGGATGTGGGCTGTGGCGGTGGCCTGCTGTCCGAAGGCATGGCCCAGCGTGGCGCCCACGTGACCGGTATCGACATGGGCGAGGCTCCGCTTTCCGTGGCCCGGTTGCATGGCCTGGAAAGCGGCATCCAGGTGGACTACCGCCGGACCACCGTCGAGGCCCTGGCCCGGGACCCGGAGCACGCCGGACAGTATGACGTGGTTACCTGCCTGGAGATGCTGGAGCATGTGCCCGAGCCCGCGTCCGTGATCCAGGCCTGCGCCGCCATGCTCAAGCCCGGCGGCCACCTGTTTGTGTCCACCATCAACCGCAACCCGAAATCCTTTCTGTTTGCCATCGTCGGCGCCGAGTACGTATTGAAGATGCTGCCCAAGGGTACGCACGAGTGGCGCAAGTTCATCCGCCCCTCGGAAATGTCCGACTACCTGCGACAGGCCGGGCTGGAAATCCGCGATCTGACGGGCATGACCTACAACCCGATCACCCGTTCCTACAAGCTGGGCCGGGATGTCGACGTGAACTATCTGATGCACGCCCAGGATGCCCGTGACGACCGGTGACCGCCGCCCGGCGGCCGTGCTGTTCGATCTCGATGGCACGCTGATCGACACGGCCCCGGACTTCATCCGCTGCCTCAACCAGCTGCGCCAGCGGCATGGCCTGCCGCCCTTGCCAGCGGCGCACATCCGCCGCTCCGTCTCTAACGGCGCCCGCGCCATGATCCAGGTCGGTTTCGGGATAGAACCGGATCATCCGGACTATCAGGAACGGCATACTGCCTTCCTGGACCTCTACGAAGCGGGCATGACCCAGGAAACCACCCTGTTCGAGGGCATGGACGCACTGCTGGCCAGCCTCGAGGCCCGCGCCATTCCCTGGGGCATTGTCACCAACAAACCGGCCCGCTTTGCCGATCCCCTGGTCCGGGCACTGGGCCTGTCCGAACGCTGCGCCACTTTGATTTGCCCGGACCATGTCCGCCAGCGCAAACCCCACCCCGAACCACTGCTGCTGGCCTGCGATCGCCTCGGCGTGCCGGCCCATGCCAGCGTCTATGTCGGCGACCACGAGCGGGACATCGAGGCCGGGCGCCGGGCCGGCATGCACACCGTGGCGGTGCGCTACGGCTACATCGAGGAACCGGCCGCGGTGGACAGCTGGCAGGCCGATTTCATTGCCGACACCGTCAACGACCTGGCAAAGCTGTTACAATAGCGCCCAACGATTTTCCGTGCCCGGCGGCAAGCCGGCGACAGCGACAACGGAGACAGGTTATGCACGACTACCAGGCACCGCCCGACCTTCTGAAAGACCGTATCATCATGGTGACGGGTGCCGGCAACGGTATCGGCCGGGCCGCCGCCAAGGCCTATGCCGCTCATGGCGCCACCGTGATTCTGGTGGGCCGGACGGTGGCACACCTGGAAGAGGTTTACGACGAAATCGAGGCGGCCGGCCATCCGCAACCGGCGATCGTGCCCATGAACTTCGAGGGGGCCATCACCAAGGATTACGAAGAACTGGCCATGACCATCGAGGACAATTTCGGCCGCCTCGACGGTCTGCTCCACAACGCCGCCATCCTGGGCAACCGCAGCCCGGTGGAGCTGTACGATCCGGACATGTGGAGCAAGGTGATGCAGGTGAACGCGACGGCGCCGTTCCTGCTCAGCCGAGCCATGATTCCCCTGCTCCGCAAGTCGGAGGATGCCTCGATGATCTTCACCTCCTCCGGTGTGGGCCGCAAGGCCAAGGCCTACTGGGGAGCCTATGCCGTATCGAAATTCGCGATCGAGGGCCTGAGCCAGCTGCTGGCCGATGAGCTGGACGACGAACGCAACAACATTCGCGTCAACAGTCTGAACCCGGGGGCCACCCGGACCAACATGCGGGCCCGGGCCTACCCGGCGGAAAACCCGGATAGCAACCCGGCGCCGGAAGCGCTGATGCCGATCTACCTCTACCTGATGGGGCCGGACAGCAAGGGCATCACCGGGCAGCAATTCGACGCGCAACCGAAAACGTGATGCAGCTGTATTTCTACACCACCGCCCAGTGCCACCTGTGCGAACTGGCCGAAGCCCTGCTGGTGAACACGCCCATGCCGGAACCCCTACCGGTGGATGTGGTGGATATCGCCCAGTCGGAAGCGCTGGTGGCCCGCTATGGCACCCGCATCCCGGTGCTGCGCCGGGACGACACCGGGGCGGAGCTGGACTGGCCGTTCACCCGGGACCAGCTGCTGGCCTTTCTGCAATGAGGATTGTCTGACATGCTGATGGTTATCTCCCCCGCCAAGACCCTGGACTACGAGAGCCCGCGGGCCACCGAGACCTACACCCAACCGGACTTTCTGGACGACGCCTGCGAACTGGTGGACCAGCTGAAGACGCTGGAACCGCACCAGATCAGCAACCTCATGGGCATCAGCGACACACTGGGGCAGCTCAACGCCGAGCGCTTCCGCACCTGGCACACCCCATTCACACCGGAGAATGCCCGCCAAGCCATTCTGGCGTTCAAGGGCGACGTCTATACCGGTCTGGACGCCAGCAGCTTCCAGGAGGACGATTTCACCTTCGCCCAGCAACACCTGCGCATGCTGTCCGGACTGTACGGGCTCCTGCGGCCACTGGACCTGATGCAACCCTACCGTCTGGAAATGGGCACCCGGTTCGAGAACCGCCGGGGCAAGGACCTGTACGCGTTCTGGGGCAACCGGATCACCGACGAACTGAACCGTCTGCTGGCGGAGGACGATGGCGTGCTGGTCAACCTTGCCTCCAACGAGTACTTCAAGAGCGTGAACACACGGGCCCTCAAGGGACGACTGATCACGCCGCAGTTCAAGGACTGGAAGAACGGCCAGTACAAAATGATCAGTTTCTACGCCAAGAAAGCCCGCGGCCTGATGTGCCGATACGCGATCCTGAACCGCATCACCCAGGCGGACGATCTCAAGGGCTTTGACCTGGAAGGCTACTACTTCAGCGAGGAACAATCCGACAGGGACAACTGGGTTTTTCTACGCGATCACTCATAAGTTCTTTTGGTATCGGAGCTGTCTATGAACGAAGCTGTCTTTTCCCAGGTGGCCATGCTGGTTCTGCTGACCGGCCTCATCGCCTGGATGGGATTCATCGTCTGGGATCTGGCCAAAAAATCCCAGGCGGGCCGTTTTGGCACCATCGCCCTGTTCATCGTACTGGGCGCCGGCGTGGTGGGCTTTATCATCAAGACCATTCTGGTCGAGATCCTGCAGATCTAGCGCCATCCCCGTCACTTTACGGCCATCGTCCGATGGCCGTATCATCCCCGCCCCCATTAACACCCGATCGACACCAATCCAACGCAAGGACCCTACCCGATGTGGTTTCGAAACGCCCGAGTCTACCGATTCACCAAGCCCTTCGACATTGATCCGGAGACCCTGGAGTCCCAGCTTCAGGCGGACGCCTTCAAACCCTGCGGTCCTCAGGAAACCAGCCGGCAAGGTTGGGTTCCGCCGCTGGGCAAGCACGGCCAGCAACTGGTCCATAGCGCCAACGGCTGCCTCCTGATCGCACTGCGCAAGGAAGAGAAAATCCTGCCCGGCCCCGTGGTCAAGGAAGCGGTGGAGGAACGGGCCGAGGCCATCGAACTGGAGCAGGGGCGCAAAGTCCGGCGCAAGGAAAAGGACGAGATCAAGGAGCAGGTCATGCTGGAGATGCTGCCCAAGGCGTTTTCCAGAAACCGGCGCGGCTACGCCTACCTGTCACCCAAAGACGGGGTGCTGGTGGTGGACGCCGGCTCCGCCAAGCAGGCGGAAGACCTGGCTTCGGCCCTGCGCAAGAGCATCGGTTCGCTGCCGGTGCGCCCGCCCGCGCTGCAACAGGCACCGGCCTTCACCTTCACCGGCTGGCTCAATGGCAGCCTGCCGTTGCCGTCCAGTCTCAGCCTGGGCAGCGAATGCGAACTCAAGGATCCGTCGGAAGATGGCGGCGTGGTGCGCTGCCGCGGCCTTGATCTGAAAGCCGATGAAATCCGCAACCACCTGGAAGCCGGCATGCAGGTGACCAAACTGGCTCTGACCTGGGACGACACCGTGTCGTTCGTGGTGGACGAAGAACTCGCGCTGCGCCGGCTGAAGTTCGGGGACACTCTGCAGGAACAGCTGGAGGCTGTGGACAGTGACGACGCCGTTGCCCGCTTCGACACCGCCTTCACCCTAATGACCCTGGAACTGTCGCGGCTGATTCCGGGCCTGCTCGACGCTCTCGGCGGCGAGGACCGCTCGGCCATTGTAGAGGACTGAGGCTACAGGTGAGCGCCGCCCCTGCGCAGGCGCTCCTTCTGCCAGTCCTTCTCGGGCTCGTTCAGCACCAGGCGCAGGTCCATGACCTCCTCGTCTGGGTTGTACTTGATCTCGAACCCCAGCTGCTCGGCCAGCCGCAACATCGGGCGGTTGTCAGGCAGCACATTGCCCACCATTTCCACCGTGCCCCGGGAGCGGCAGTAGTCGATCATTTTGCGCATCAGCGCCAGCCCCAGGCCCTCGCCTTTCATCTTGTCATCCACCATCACGGCGAATTCGCAGCGGAGGTTGTCGGCGTCGGTCCAGGTACGGACGGTCCCCAGGGTTTCCTCGCCCTCGCCGTCCTCCTTTGGCGCGTTGGCGATGAACACCATCTCCCGGTCGTAGTCGATCTGCACCATCTGCGCCACGTCCTCCCGGGAAAAATGCTTACGGTACTGGAAGAAACGGTAGCGGATGGACTCCGGCGACTGGTGCTCGTGAAAGGCTCGGTGGGTCGGCTCGTCCTCCGCCAGCACCGGACGGATGATCACACGACGCCCGGACTTGGGCAGCACAATCCACTCTTCCAGCTCCCGGGGATACGGCTGGATGATCGGCTTGCTGGGTTTCTCGTCCAGGTCGATGGCAACATTGACCGCCACCGCCCCCTTCTCGTTAAACAGCAGCGGCGAAATCTCCAGCCCCTTGATCCGGGGGATGTCGATCACGATCTGCGACAGCGTCACCAGCGTTTCCGCCACCGCCCGGATATCCTCCTCGGGCTTGAGACTGTGCTCCTTGAGCAGCTTGTACATGTAGGTCCGCCGCAGCAGTTCCCGGGCCAAAACCATGTTCAAAGGCGGCAGCGCGATTTGGCGGTCGGTCATGACATTGATCTGCGCACCGGAGGCACCACACACCACCAGCGGGCCGAACTGCTCGTCCCGGGTAATACCGACACTGAACTCGACCCCGCCCACGTGCTGGTAGGAATACTGCACCGCAAAACCGATGAAACCGCTGTCGGGAAAATGCTCCTGATACTCGTCCATCAGAAAGCGACAGCCGTCGATGATGGCCGCTTCGCTGTTCAGTTTTTTCACCGTGCCCTTGTAGCGCCGCTGGCTCGGACTCAAGTCCAGGAACGGATGACACACCTGCTCGTGGATGATGGAGATGTCCACGGGTCGTCGTTCCACCGCGAACACCTCCAGGACTTCCTCCACATCGTCGCAGTAGAGGGTATCGATGGTGTTGATGCCATAGTCCCGCACCACCTCCCGGGCTTCCCGGTTGGACAGATAACTGCGCCCGGAACGCAGCGCATTGGCCACCAGGCGCCGGGGCCGGACCCGGTCCGCAAAGTGGTCGGTGAAGGATTCGGGGGTTTCCGTCAGCAGGCGCTGCACCCGCTGGTGCCGGACGTGCTGCATGAACGCCATCACCGCCTTCTCCGGGTTGAAGAAGGACGGGATACCGGCCCGATAGAACTCCTCCCGGGAGTCCATCACCGTGCTCTGGCCCAGCCAGCAGGTGAACACATTCAGCCGCGTTCCCTTGGATGCCTGCACCACCGCATCGGCGATCCGGAGGCTGTCCTCGGTCAGACTCGGGGCGTACATCACCAACACGTTGGCAACTTCCGGGTCCTTTGCCAGGATCTTGATGGCGTTGGCGTATAGTTCCGGCGAGGCGTCGTAGTTCAGGTCGATGGGGTTTTTCCGGGTCCAGTATGGCGGCAGCAGCTTGGCCAGCGATTCGACGGTCTGCTCCGACAGTTTGGCCAGTTCTCCGCCCAGGTCCGCCAGCCGGTCCACCGCCAGCACGCCGGGGCCGACACCGTTGGCCATGATGGCCAGCGACTCCCGGCGCAGCGGGCGCATCCGGGTCAGGGTTTCCAAGGCATCGAACATCTGCCCCAGGCCATCCACCCGCAACACACCGGCCCGTCGCAACATGGCGTCGTAGATGGGATCACTGCGTTTGAGGCCGGCCGGCAGGGCATGGGGAATCCATTCAGACTCGGGCACCCGGCCGGACTTGACGGCAATAACCGGCTTGGTCCGGGACGCCACCCGGACAGCCGAGATGAAACGCCGGGGGTTGGGCACATTCTCGATGTGCAGAAGAATGGCGCGGGTCTGGGAGTCCTGGGCCAGATAATCGATCAGGTCGTCATGGTCAATGTCCATGCCGTCGCCCAGGGTCAGAAAGTAGGAAAAACCGACGCCCCGGGCGAAAGCCCAGTCCAGAACCGAGCTGGCGATGGTACCGCTCTGACCGATGAAGGCGACGCGCCCGGGAATGGCCCCTATGTGGGCATAGGTAGCGTTCAGGCTGCGCGCCGGGACCATCAGGCCGATGGTATTCGGCCCCAGCACCCGCAGCCCCGTCTCCCGTGCGGCCTCCCGGACCGAGTACATGAGCGGCTGGCCGGTCTTGCTGTGGGTCCGGGACATTCCCCCGGTCATCACGATGGCGGTGCGCACGCCCAGTTCCCCCAGCTTCTTCACCAGCTTCGGCACCGTATCCGGCGGCGTACAGATGATCGCCAGCTCCGGCGTGAACTCCATCTTCGAGACCCGAGGCACGCAATGTACGCCGTGAACGTTGTCGTAGCCGCTCTGGTTCACCACCAGCAGCCGACCCGGGTAACCGCCCCCCAGCAGATTGCGAAGCACCATGCCGCCGAGGTTGTCGGCCCGTTCGGAGGCCCCGATCACGACAATGGAGCTGGGGTTGAACAGGCTTTCCAGATACCGTGTACTCAAGGCCGACTCCTCAGAGCGCGCCGCGGGGCGACTCGGATGATAATGTCAATAAAACAGGTTACTTATCACTGTATATCTTATCTTAGGCGTTCTGCGATTGATGTAAATCGGCTATCGCGCCCATAAGACCAAAGAAATACGCCCCCCGCGGGGTTTCCCTGATAAGATTGAATAAAATACAAGCACACCCGGGGCATTCAGAGACGTATGACCACCGCTTTCTTTTTCCACGATGACTGCATGAAACACAACATGGGGCCGGAACATCCGGAATCCCCGGAGCGAATATCCACCATCCTCGCCTACCTGGCGGACACCGGCCTGGAACAGAAGCTCGACTGGGTCCGTCCGGAGGAAGCCACCCGGGATCAATTGCTGACGGTGCACCCCGAGAAATACCTGCAGCAGCTGGAGATGATGGCGCCGACCCGGGGCCGGGTGTTCACCGATCCGGACACCGCGCTGATGCCGGACACGCTCCGCGCCGCCCGCCTGTCTGCCGGCGCCAACATCCAGGCGGTGGACATGGTCATGAGCAGTCAGGTCACCAATGCCTTCGTCTGCGCCCGCCCGCCGGGCCACCACGCCGAGCGCAGCAAGTCCATGGGCTTCTGTTTCTACAACAACATTGCCCTGGCGGCGATGCGGGCCCTCAATTTCCACCACCTGGAGCGGGTGGCCATCATTGATTTCGACGTGCACCAGGGCAACGGCACCGTGGACATTGTCAGCGGCGATGAACGCATCCTGATGTGCTCCAGCTTCCAGCACCCCTTCTACCCCCACTCCCACGTCCACCGGCAGGCCCCCAACATCATCAACGCCCCCATCGAGGCCGGCTGTTCGGCGGCGGACTACCGCAAGGCCGTCGAGTCAGCCTGGCTGAAGAAACTCCAGGACTTCAAGCCACAGGTGGTTCTGGTATCGGCGGGATTCGACGGCCACAGGCTGGACCCGATGGCGGAACTCAACCTGGAGGTCGAGGACTACCGCTGGCTCACGGAGATGATCGTCAGCGTGGCCCACGATTCGGCCAACGACCGGGTCATTTCAACCCTGGAGGGGGGATATCACCCGCGGGCCCTGGCGGAAAGCGTGGCCGCCCATCTTGAGGTGCTGAGCGCCGTCTACTAGCGCACCGCGACGGCTCAGCTCGCGTTGCCGCCGCCGTAGCCCGATGCCTGCTGGAACTCCGGGCGCTCCCCTGCCCGCTGCAGGCGGATGGTGGTGCGGCGGTTGTCTGCGGGTCGATTGGACACGGGGTAACGGTCGCCGTGGGCGCGTACGGTGATCATGTCCTCGTCGACTCCCCGGGACTTGAGGTATTCCGCCACCACATTGGCGCGCTCCTCCGACAGGGCCCAGTTGTCGATCCGGCTACCGATACGGTCGGAGTGACCATCCACGAAGACCCGTTCAACGGTCGAATCCGCCAGCACGTAGGTGGCAATGTCATCCAGCAGTTTCCGGTCGGCTTCGGAGAGGCGGGTACTGCCGCTGGCGAAGGGGATCCGGGAGCGCTGAATCTGATCATAGTTGACCGGCAGCAGGTTATTGCTGCAATCAAGGTAGCGCTGGAACGCAGCCGCGAAATGAATGTTGGACACCCGCACCCGAACCGGCCGGCCGTCGTACCAGGACGTTCGGGTGAGGGTCGGCTGCATTCCATCCAGCAACCCCTGGGCCAGCAGCCAGGCCTGACGGGCCCCCAGCGACACCTGCCGGCGGTCCCCAGAGACCTCCACCATGCCCACTTCCCGTGGCGCCGCACCCGGCCGCCAGGCCGGTGCTTCCACCATCAGCAGACCACGCCCCGGTTTCATCAGGGCCGACTGGGCCTCCAGCTGAAACGACAGCGTCTCGCCGGCCCGGTGCCGGAACAACGCGCGACCATAACCGGGCACATCGTGCACCAGGGTACACTCGAACACCGATTCGGACAGGTACCACTGGCTGTTCTCGATGCCGGCACCGTAGCTGGCGGCCTGAGCACCCGCCGTCACCAGCCCCCACAGGGCCAGTGCCGTACACCACCTCGATTTGCGACGCCGGTCGGTCATAGTCCGGTTTCCAGGGAATCCCAACAGTTACATTCACTTGCCTCGGGTAACGGCCGCTTCGCCGAATTCTTTAGCGCCGGTAGCCAAAAACAACGCGGTGCCTTCTGGTATAATCCGCCCAATTTCCTGGCCCTTCGGATGTCCCCATGACCGATCGACTGACCATAACCCGCCCGGACGACTGGCATCTGCACGTACGCGACGGCGATGTGCTCAAGGACGTTGTCCCGGCAACCGCCGCCTGTTTCGGACGCGCCATCATCATGCCGAACCTGGTGCCTCCGGTAACCACCGCCAGCGCCGCCCTGGCCTACCGGGAGCGGATCCTGGCGGCCGCAGCCGGCACCGGCTTCTCGCCGCTGATGACCCTGTACCTGACCGAAACCATGACGCCGGAAACCATCCGCGAAGCCCATGCCGCCGGGGTGGTCGCCGCCAAGCTCTATCCCGCCGGAGCCACCACCAACTCGGCATCCGGCGTGACCGACATCCGCAACATTTACCCGGTGCTCGAGGCCATGGCGGAGTGCGATATGCGACTGCTGGTCCATGGCGAGGTGACCGATCCGGACATCGACATCTTCGACCGGGAGAAAGTCTTCCTGGACCGGGTCCTGGCCCCGACCCTGGCCCGTTTTCCGGCCCTGAAGGTGGTCCTGGAGCACATCACCACCGCCGACTCCGCCGAGTTCGTGCGCGCTCACAACGGCGGCAACCTGGCGGCGACGGTGACGCCACAGCACCTGATGTACAATCGCAACCACATGCTGGTGGGAGGGATCCGCCCCCATCTGTACTGCCTGCCGGTGCTCAAGCGCAACCGCCACCAGCAGGCCCTGCGAGACGCGGTGGCCAGTGGCGACACCCGCTTTTTCCTGGGCACCGACTCGGCACCGCACGCCCGGCACCGCAAGGAATCCGACTGCGGCTGTGCCGGCTGCTACTCCGCTCCCGGTGCCATCGGGCTGTACGCGGAGGTTTTCGAGGAACTGGGCATCCTGGACCGACTGGAGGCCTTCGCCAGCTTCAACGGCCCGGACTTCTACGGCCTGCCCCGCAACCAAGACACCATCACCCTGGTTCGGGAGCCCTGGACCATGCCCGCCGAACTGCCGCTGGCCGGAGGCACCATCGTGCCCCTGAAGGCCGGCGAAACCATCCAATGGCGCCTGGAAGACCAGCCAACCGATTTCCCAACGCAATAACCGGAGTTCGAGTGACAGACGAAAGCAAAGCACCCCACCCCATGTCGAAGCGCTTCCGCGGCTTCCTGCCCGTGGTGGTGGATGTGGAGACCGCCGGCTTCAACCCGCAGCGGGACGCCCTGCTCGAAATCGCCGCCGTGCTGCTGACCATGGACGACGACGGCTGGCTGCATCGCGGCGAAACCTATGTGCAGCAGATCGACCCGTTCGAAGGAGCCAATCTGGAGCAGTCCGCTCTGGACTTTACCGGCATCGACCCCTGGAATCCGGAGCGCGAGGCGGTGCCGGAACGGGAAGGGCTGAGCGAGATTTTCAGCCCGATCCGCAAGGCCGTGAAAACGCACGATTGCAAGCGCGCGGTGCTGGTGGGCCACAACGCCACCTTCGACCACAGCTTCGTGTTTGCCGCTGCGTTGCGGGCGGACATCAAGCGCAATCCCTTCCACCCCTTCTCCACCTTCGACACCGCCACCCTGGCCGGCCTGGCCTATGGCCACACGGTACTGGCCCAGGCCTGTAAGCTCGCGGGCATTCCCTTCAGCAACAAAGAAGCCCACTCGGCGGCCTACGATGCCGAAAAGACCGCGGACCTGTTCTGCAAGATCGTCAACCGCTGGAAAGCCCTGGGCGGTTTTCCGCCCCCGCCGGTACCCGAGCCGGACGAAGCCTGAACCAAAAAACCCGCCGAGGCGGGTTTTTTCATGGCCGAAAGCCCATTGCTTACCAGTAGATTCCACGCATGATCGCGGCAAACGCCACCTGTTCCGTGGATACCTTGGGCTTCTCCCCGGACTGGCTGCCTGCGGCCGCTGGCGAATCCGGAAACATGCGGTAACCGGTGTTCATCACAATTTCGCCAAACTTCGGCGCCAGCGCATGCAGGACCTGGGCAAAGATCCCCAACCGGGTGGCGATGCGCTTGGGCCGGTAGATGATAGCGTCCGCCACCATCTGCGCCGCCTCCTCCGGACTCAGGGTCGGCACCGAGTCATAGATCTTGGTGGGGGCGATCATCGGCGTGCGGACCAAGGGCATGTTGATGGTGGTGAAGGTAACGTTCCGGTCCGACCATTCCGCCGCAGCGCACCGGCTGAACGCGTCCAGGGCGGACTTGGAGGCCACATAGGCCGAGAAGCGCGGCGCATTGGTCAGCACCCCAATGGAGGAAATATTGACCACATGCCCCCGCTTCCGCTCTAGCATCGCCGGGGCGAACCCCATAATCAGACGCACTGCGCCAAAGTAGTTGAGCTGCATGGTACGTTCGAAATCATGGAAGCGGTCGAAGGACAGCGCCAAGGAGCGGCGAATCGAGCGGCCGGCGTTGTTGACCAGCACATCCACATGGCCGTGGTTGTCCAGCACCGTCTTCACGAAACGGTCACAGTCGTCCATATCGGAGAAATCGCAGGGATAGGCGTGCACGTTGCCGCCCTTGGCTTCCAACGCCGCCGCCACTTCATCCAGCTTTTCTTTGGTGCGGGCGCCGATCACCAGGATGGCGCCCGCCTCGGCCAGCTTCTCGGCGGTGGCCAGACCGATCCCGGAGGTCGCCCCGGTCACCACGCACACCTTGCCCTCGACCGTGCCCCGGAGCGTGCGGTCCTTGAACAGGTCCGGGTCCAGGTGACGTTCCCAGTAGTCCCAGATCACCGGTGCATAGTCCGGTAGCCGGGGCACTTCGATGCCGGTCCCCTTCAGGACCCGCTCGGTTTCACGGGCATCGAAGCGGGTGGGATAGTTGATGAAGGACATCACCGACGGCGGAATACCCAGGTCATCCAGCACCGCGCCGGCAATGCGCTTGACCGGCGGCAGATTCTTCAGGCTCTGACGAATGAAGGGCGGCACGAAGCCGAACATGCGCGAGTCGATACGCATGGCCATGCGCGGCGCATGCCCGGCCTCGCTGAAGATGTTGAGGATTTCGCCCACCTTGTAGGGGTCGCTGTCGACCAGGTGGAAACACTTGCCGTCCTCGCCCTCGGCGTGGGCGATGTGGTCCATGGCATTCACCACGTAATCCACCGGAACGATGTTCAGACGACCGCCCTCGATGCCAATGGTGGGGACCCATTGGGGTAGCGCGTGGCGGATCTTCTGGATCATCTTGAAGAAGTAATAGGGGCCGTCGACCTTGTCCATCTCGCCGGTTCGGGAGTGACCAATGACCATGCCCGGACGGTAGATACGGAACGGAATCCGGCAGTTTTCCCGAACCACCCGCTCGGATTCGTGCTTGGTGCGCAGGTACGGATGATCGAGCTTTTCCGCCTCCTCGAACATGTCTTCCCGGAAGGTGCCCTTGAACAGGCCGGCGGCGGCAATCGACGATACATGATGAAAACGCTTCGCGGCCATCGCCTCGGCCGCCTGCACCGCGGCCCGGGTGCCCTCGATATTGGCCGCCTGCTGGGTTTCCGCGTCGGCCCCCATGTCGTAAACCGCGGCAAGGTGGAAGAAATGATCGATCCGGCCCTTGAGTGACGCCAGTGTGTCGGCATCCAGGCCCAGATTGCTGCTGGTCAGATCACCGGGCACCGCGATCACCCGGGACTCGTCGGCCTGCCACCGTTCCCTCAGTTTCCGCAACTTGTCCTGGCTCTGCTCCCGCACCAGGAGGTAGACCGTACCGCCCCGTGCCAGCAGTTTTTCGACCAGAAAACGGCCAATGAAGCCCGTGCCACCCGTAAGGAAGTAGTTCATTGATTGTCACCCTGCTTGTTGCTCTGTTGTTATCTATCCATGCCAACGGTCTACGACTAAAGTCGTAGAATCTCGAAAACGCTGGCATTGTACTTAATTGCAACGTTCATGTATCGGACTTTTTTAGAGTTTTTACTCTGTAACTCTTTGTTTTGTATAAAGCTATTACTCTAGAACCCCGAAAACCGGCAACTCCAGCGGGGCCGGAGGCGTCACGACACACCTTGTCAGAGACTAGCACAGACGGCGATGAGCGAGCGGTCGGCCGGTCGCAACCCGAAAATCATGAAAGACCGCCGGCGCAATGCCATAATCCGGAACTTATCGCATGTTCCGCAGTCTCCCAGTCACCATTCACACAGGCTTGTTACACACACCATCATGGCAAAAGACAACGCAAACACCGAACGCTACATCGCCATTGCCCGCGCCTGCCTGAAGGCCATCAACGACACCGCCGGCGCCGCCGGCTCCCGGGAACAAAAGATCCAGGCGGTCTACGACGCCATCGACCAGGCCTTTCAGTCAGAACTCGCCGACTACCGGCAGACCCTGGCCATCATGGCGACCGTCCTCGAACGCATCGCCTCCGGCCAGTTGGCTGCCGAACAGGCGGCGGAGCTGGCCAGGAAGACCCTGGACCAGCAACCCGAAAGCACCCGTAACGCTCGGATCCACTGATCCGGCCGCTCATTGCCCCGATGTCCGAGGACTTTGTCATGCCCCAACCACTGCGCCTTCTGACTGGCCTGCTGCTGTTGTGGTTCGCAGGTATCGCCCTGGCCGCCCAGCAGCCGGTCAAAAGCCCGAACGACCCCAACGAATACCGTTATCTGGAACTGGACAATGGCCTGAGGGCCATCCTGGTGTCCGACCCCTCCGCCGATAAGGCGGCCGCCGCCCTGAACGTAAGCGTCGGCAGCGGCGATGACCCCAAGGACCGGGAAGGTCTGGCCCACTTTCTGGAACACATGCTGTTCCTGGGCACCGAAAAGTACCCCGAACCCGGGGAGTATCAGCAGTTCATCAAGAGCCACGGCGGCAGCCACAACGCCTTTACCGCATTCCAGGACACCAACTACTTCTTCGATGTGGACGCCCGTTTCCTGGAACCGGCCCTGGACCGCTTCGCCCAGCAGTTCGCCGCGCCCCGGTTCACCCCGGAGCTGGTGGACCGGGAGCGTCACGCTGTGCATTCCGAATTCACCGCCAAGCGACGGGACGACAGCCGCCGCTTCTACTCCGTGCAGAAAGCCGTCAGCAATCCGGAGCACGCCTTCAGCCACTTCGCGGTGGGCAATCTCACCACCCTGGCCAACACCGACGAACGGCCGCTGCGCCCGGACCTGGTGCACTTCTGGGAAACCCACTACTCCGCCAACCTCATGACCCTGGCAGTCTATGGTCCGCAATCTCTGGACGAACTGGAAGCCATGGTCCGCCCGCGGTTTGGCGCCATCGCGAACCGGCACCTGGCGCCCAAGCGGCACGACCAGCCGCTGTACCGCCCCGACCAGCTGCCGTCCAAGGTGACCGCCGAAGCGCTCCGGGACATCCGCAGGCTGACCCTGAGCTTTCCCATTCCCTCCCAGAAGGCCCTGTACGAGACTAAACCCGCCAGCTACGTGGCCAATCTGCTGGGCCATGAAGGCCCGGGCAGCCTGTTCGACGTGCTGAAGCGGGCCGGCCTGGCGGAAAGCCTGTCCGCGGGTCTGGGCATGGATACCGGCTATGGCGCCACCCTCGAGGTGAGCCTGGCCCTGACTCCCGAGGGTCTGTCGCGGCAGGACGACATCCTGGCCCTGGTATTCGACTACATCGACCGGATCCGAACCGAGGGCATCAGCGAGCAGCGGTTCCGGGAAATGCAGCAGCTGGCGAGGATCGACTACCGTTTCCGGGAAAAGGGAGAGCCAGTCAATGAAGCCATGCGTCTGGCCAGCCAGCTCCAGGACTACCCGGTACGGGACCTGCTCCGGGCTCCCTGGATGATGGAACGGTACGCGCCGGAGCAGTACCGGGCCATCCTCGACCGACTCACGCCCGACAACGTCATGGTGTTCGTGCTGGCACCGAATCCAACGTTGTCCGATCCCCAGGTCACCCGCTGGTACGACACCCGTTGGCAACGGGAGCCGCTGAACCCAGCGGCACTGACGCAGGGTGCCCCCGAAACACTGGCTGAACAGCTCCATCTGCCCGACGCAAACCCATTCATCCCGGACAACCTGGATCTGGTGGCCGGCGCCAGCATGCCTCATCCCGTCCGCCTCGGCGCGCCCGAGGGCCTGGCCTTGTGGTTCGCCCGGGATACCCGTTTTGACACCCCCAAGGCCAACGTCTTCATCGGCCTGCGCACACCGGCGGCCAGGGCCAGTGCCCGCAGCGCGGTGCTCACCCAGCTGCTGGTCGATGCCATCAATACCAACCTCAACGCCTGGGCCTATCCGGCACGGCTGGCCGGCCTGAACTACAGCGTGTACCCCCACCTCCGGGGGATCACCGTCCGGGTGGGCGGCTACAGCGACAAGCTGCACACCCTGGTGTCCCGCATCCTCGGTCAGGTGGCGCATCCGCGACTGACCGAATCGCGTTTCGAGATCGCCCGGCGCAACCTGATCGACGGCCTCGAGAACCGGGCCAAAGACAAGCCCGTGGACCAGACGTCTGAGTTCGTGCAAACCGCGCTGATCAAGGGCGCCTGGAGTACCGAGGAAAAACTCAGGGCCGCCCGGGAGGTCACCTTCGACGAGCTGCGCTCGTTCGCCGACAACCTGCTGACTGAGGTAGACCCGGTGATCCTCGCCCACGGCAACCTCACCGAAGCCTCGGCCCTGAACCTAGCCCAACAGGTGCGCGCCCTGGCGCTGTCGGGCAGCCGGACAACCGACGTTCCCCGGTCCCACGTCCGGCGCCTGCCGCCGGGTGAAACCCGGGTGTCGCTGACGGTGGATCATCCGGACACCGGCTATACCCTGTATCTCCAGGGCGACGACACCGGGTTCGCGGAACGGGCCCGCTTCCGGTTACTGGCACAGCTGATCAGCAGCCCGTTCTACGAGGACATCCGGACCAACCGTCAGCTGGGCTACATCGTCTACGCCACTCCGTTTGAAATGTTGGAAACACCGGCACTCGGACTGGTGGTGCAATCACCGGCCACCGGCCCGGAACAGATCGATGCCGCGGTCCGGGCGTTCGCGGAGCAGTTCGAAGCCCGACTGTCGAATCTGGACGAGGCTCAGTTGCAACGGGAAAAACAGGCGGTGATCAGTCGACTTTTGGAGAAGGAGCGGCAACTGGGCGACGTCTCAGGCCGGTACTGGCGGGAAATCGACCGTCAGGCCACCGGGTTTGATTCGCGGCAGCGGCTGGCCGAAGCCATCCGGGCGGTGACCCGGGACGAGCTGGTCGATACCCTGCGTCGTTCACTGCTGGAACGCCAGCACGCCCTGCGGGTCACCACCGGGGGCGAGGGGCTTGACGAGACGGCAGCCCTGGAGCAGCTGACCCGTCAGCCGGCGGTGCCGGCGGGCTGAGTTTCGCCCGCCATCTTCAGAAAGCGGGCCCAGTCCTCGGGCTCGTCCACATCCCAGCGGGACTCCAGCAGGCAGTAACGGAGCCCCAGACGCTCCAGGCGCTCGCAGGTCTGGCGCAGCACGGCGGGGGTCCCCCACTCGATGCCCGCCAGCATGTCCGGCACCACCCGGCGGGCGCCAATCAGCACATATCCGCCATCGTCCGAAGGGCCCAGTACCACGTCATGCGTGGCCAGGGCCGATACCGCATCCCGGGCATAGCCCGGATCCACCGACGGGCAGTCGCTGCCCACCACCACGGCCCGCTCGAACGTCGCCAGAGCCTCCCCCAGCGCCGCCGTCATGCGCTCGCCCAGGGTATCCCCCTGCTGCACCCACTGCCCGATACCGGCCGCACGCACATCGTCCAGGATGAGCTCCGCCCCGGGGTCGGCGTCCAGAACCTCCCGGTCCCACCAGAACTGCACCGGGTAGCCCGTGGCGCAAAGATTGTCGAGCACCGCCCGCACCAAGGTCACATGGGCCTGCAGCGCGCCCGCCACGCCCAGCGCCGGAACAAGGCGCGTCTTCACTCTGCCGGCCTCCGGCCACTTCGCGAACTGAAGAAAAACAGCGGAGGTGACGGTATCAGGATTTTGATGCATGACGGACATCCGAGCGGTAAATCTGGGCCAGGGACTCCGGCGATTCGCCGCGCCAGTAACGCCAGCGCAACCGCCACATCAGGACGATCGTACGCCAGGGACCCAACGTTTCCCAGCGGCGGCTGTCCGTGACCACGGGATCGGCGATGCAGAACGGTGGCGACACCCGCTTGAGGCGCCGGGACAACTCGATGTCCTCCATCAGCGGAATGGGCTGAAAACCACCCTGCGCCTGGAACACCTCGCGGCGCACAAAGAGGGCCTGATCACCGGTGCAAATGCCGGTCAGCCGGGACCGCCGGTTCATAAACCAGGCAATGACCCGAAACAGCGGCCGGCGGCCGCTGAGCCGCACGTCGAACCGGCCCCACGCCCGGGGACTGGCCACGAAACGCGCCAGCCAGGCCGGTGCCGAGGCCGGCAGCCGGGTGTCCGCGTGCAGAAACAGCAACACATCGCCCCGCGCCACCCCGGCGCCGGCATTCATCTGCACCGCCCGACCCCGGCCCGACGTCACCACCCGGTCACACAACGGACGCGCCAACCCGGCCGTGCCATCGGGACTGCCGGCGTCCACCACGATCACCTCGTGCCCCGCCTCGCGCAGGGGCTGTAACGCGGACAGCGAAGCCACGATTCCCGCGGCCTCCTGCCACACCGGCACAATGATGCTCAACGACACCGTCTCGGACACAACACCCTCCACAAACCCCCCACCAGGCCGCAACTTGAGCCATAGGCCCAGGCCCGCTATGATACCGGCCTTCCCGTCGTTTTGCCCCCGTAGCTCATCTGGATAGAGCGTCCCCCTCCTAAGGGGAAGGTAGCAGGTTCGAGTCCTGCCGGGGGTACCATTGGGTGGCCCAGTACCCGTGATGGCACCTCGGGTACAAGGGATTCTCCCCCCCACTCCAAGCCCAAACACCCGCCCCGCCCACGAGCCATCGCGGCAGGTTCCGCCACGGTGCTGATCAATGGCATCCCGGCCGCCGTAACCGGCAACGCCACACCGGTGATCTGGTGGCCGTAGACACATTCTTCGTGGGTACTCTCAAAGGCGTCGGCAAGGTGTACTTGCAGTCCGTCATCGACGGCTTCAGCCGCTATGCCTGGGGGCGTCTCTACACAAATAAGCTGCCGGTCACGGCCGTTCACGTGCTCAACAATGACGTGCGGCCCTTCTTCGAGGCCCACAACGCCAAGATCACCACCGTGCTCAGCGACAACGGCCGTGAATTCTGCGGGCGCAAGGACCGCCATCCGTATGAGCTGTTCCTACAACTGGAGGAAATCGAACACCGCACGACCAAGGTCCGTCGCCCTTGGAGCAACGGCTTCATCGAACGCCTGTAATGACCCAGTAAATAACTGCACATGGTAAAGTCGCTTCATCAGATGGAGTGAAGCATGACACAACAACCGGATATCAAACGTTGGACCGCCAAGCGCAAGGCGGAATTGATCAGGCAGATTTACCGGGGTCAGACCACCATACCGGAGGCTGCACGCCGTTACGATCTCACTCAGCAGGAGATCGAGAAATGGATGGATGATGCAGAGGCTGGCATGGAAAACGCACTCAAAGCCAATCCGAAGGATGTCGCGGAGCAGTATGAATCCCAGTTGCGCGAGCTCCGGGAGGCCTATGGTGAGGCCATGCTGGAGCTGAAGTTCCGAAAAAAGTTGCAGCGCCATCTCGACTCGACCGACGAGTGATTGACCGGGTGATCACCGAGATGGCGTCGGAAGGTGATACGGTGACCGTTGTACAGGCCTGTCGCTGGGCCGGGATCTCCCGGCGCAGCTATTACTATCGACCGCGTAGGAAGACGCCTCGTGTCAATGAGCAACTGGCCGCCCGGGTCAAACGAGTTATCGAGGATCGGCCCTATGCAGGGTATCGCACGGTTGCCTGGCTGCTGGGAGAAAACAAGAACACCATACAGCGGCTGTTTCAGCTCAAAGGCTGGCAGGTGCGCAAGCGGCAAAGCGGGGCCCGGCCGCGGGTGGAAGCAGTTCCTTCGGTGGCATCGCGTCCGAACGAGCGCTGGGCAACGGACATTGCCCGGGTCTGGTGTGGACCGGTACACCGCTGGTGTGCCCTGACCATCGTCATGGACTGTCATACCCGTGAAGCCCTGGGTTGGCGACTGAGCCCCAGTGGCAATGCAAAGGCCGCCGAGGCGGCTCTGGAAGAAGCCCTCATAGCCCGGTACGGCACACTGGGGAAAGCTCGGGATCCGATTACGCTGCGCAGTGACAATGGCCTGGTGTTTACCTCCCGGCACTACACCCGGACGGTCCACCAGTATGGTCTGAAACAGGAGTTCATCCGGCCCCATACACCGCAGCAAAACGGTATGGTTGAGCGCCTGATCCGGACTGTAAAAGAGCAATGCCTCTGGCTGCACAATTTTCAGTCACTGGATGAGGCCAGACAGACACTGGGAGCCTGGTTCCGGTATTACAATGAGCACCGGCCACACCAGGCCCTGGGGATGAAAGCCCCTCGTGCGGTTTATCAACAACTGGCGGCTTGAGTGTGCAAATTCGGCTGGGTCATTACAC
>MDTD01017609.1_pt1 | contig 42067 bp, 26 predicted proteins | sample 811221 | NCBI WGS metagenome assembly MDTD01 (sample SAMN05326646, study PRJNA326480) | marine metagenome | isolation source: seawater | place: Pacific Ocean: South West | collected 2011
CGCGCGCGCGACGACCGCGCGCGCGCGACCGCCACCCGCGGGCCGCGGCGAATCGTTCGAACGGTCCGGTGCGAGAGGGGACTGCGTGATGAGTCGTGAACCGTCACAGGGCGTGTTCGTGTGTGTAAACAGTATTTAGGGTTTAGGGACACGAACGCCGATGCGATGACGTCCTCGGCGCGGCACACGACGACGGACGAACGGACGAACGGACGGACGACGCGCGAGATCTCGCGAGGACATGTCGACGGCGGTGACGAAGACGTTGATCTCCGCGCGCGTCGCGAAGACGAGCGATGGGCGCGTCGCGAAGAAGACGGCGGTGACGGATGCGCGCGGGACGGGGCGAGGCGCGGCGGACGCGTGCGTCGTCGCCGCGCTCGCGGTGACGCTCGCGACGGCGAGACCGGCGATGGCGGAGATTCGATTGCCGCCGATCGATACCGATCCGAACAGATGCGAGCGTGCGTTCGTGGGGAACACGATCGGACAGGCGAACGCGGTGAGCGATAAGGTGCTGGACCTGAGAAAGTGCTCGTACGAAGACGCCGACCTCTCGACGAAGACGTTGAGCGGGGCGTTGATGGTGAACACGAACGCGAAGGGAGCGAACATGCGAGAGACGGTGATGAGTAAGGTGTACGCGCCGGATGCGAACTTTTCTGCGGCTGATTTTACCAACGCGGTGATCGACCGGGCGACTTTCGATGGGAGCGACATGACCGGCGCGAACTTTACGAATAGCGTCGTCACGGGCGTGTCGTTCGAAGAAGTCGATCTCACGAACGCAGATTTCACCGATGCACTCATCGGCAAGGAGGACGCGAAGCGATTGTGCGAGAACCCGACGGTGAAGGATGAAACGCGCATGCAAGTGGGCTGCAGAACGTAAAAGCTTGTAATCTCAGTAAAATTTACATATTTTTCGTCGCAACGTTGCTTAAAGTTAAAGTTCTGAACTATCGAGAGATGCGTCTCTGCTTATAAAACTATCATTCCACAACCCGGATTACCATCCAGATTGACGTCCGGCCGCCTTTTGGCGTTCGCGCGCGGCGCGAGCGATTTCCTTCGCCTCGGCGGTGGACATGCGCTTGCGCGGGGCGCGCTCCGGAAGCTTGACGCCGTTGGAACGTTGGAACGCGAGCACCTTGTTCATGAGGGCCATGCGGTCGGCACCGACGTAACGGTCAACTTCCTTACCTTCGGCGTAGAAGACGAAAGTCGGGACCTCGGTAATGTTGAGAGACTTCATGAGAGCGTCGGCGGCTTCGTTAGAATCGCCGATGAGTCGCGCCCACCGCGTGGCACCGGCGGTGTTCTTCGCCAACGAAACAATCGCCGGGAAGATGTGCATGCAGCCAGCCGGGGCGTTCTTTTCGACGGAAACATCGACGATGGCGAGCTGCTTGTCGCACGCCACGTTCAACGGCGCGGTGAAGCCCGGGTTGTCTTGTTCCGGAGCGCACGCCGCCAAGAACTGATCCAAGTCGTCTTGGTTGGAGAGTTCGCTCACGTATTCAGTCGTCTTCATGCCACCGGCACCGGTGTTCCCGTAGAACAAGACACCCTCGGCAATCTTTTCGTGAGACCCAGCGCCAGCACCGACGTGCTCCCACATCAATTCACCGTGCTTGTAGTATTGGTACGTCGGGAACTGGTGCACGCCGAGCTCTTGCGCCAACTTGCGAGAGTCTTCGTGGCCGACAACCTCGAGCTTCAAGAAGGTGACATCCTCCGCCTCGCGCGCGATGCGAGCCAAAGACGCGCTCAGTTGCTTGCACGACGCCATTTTCGCATCCGCACCACTCCACGAGCTCTCCCCGGCGTAGCACTCCTCGTCGCTCTCGATTGCGAGCATTACGAGATCGTCCCCAGCCAACGCCAACGCCGCATCGAGCTCCGCCGCGCTGGAGATTTCCTTCGTTCGCTCGAGCACTCGCGCGGACTCTCGCGCGCGTCTCTCATCGCCCGCGCTCGCTCTCGGCGTCAGCGCCGAGCGTCGACGTCCGCGCGCAGAATTACCCGCTGACGCGGATACGATCATCGTGCCCCGCGCGTGCGCGCGCGCCGTCGTCGTGGTCACCATCTCGCGGTCGCTCGTCCGTTCCAACCTCGAACGGGAGAGAAGTCAACGAAAAAATCACTCTTCGCTCGTTTATCCACGAGCGATGGGTTCGCTCGCGTCGCGTCGACGTGTGTCGCCGCGTCGGTCGTCGGTCGTTGGCCTCGATGACGCGATGACACGATGATGACGCGACGAGGGGGGGGGACTCGGCTCGGGTCAGGACCGGCCGTTTCGTCCACCCTCGGCACCCGACAAAATTGATTTTTGCTTTCCCTGGGCGATCGAGCGTCCGAGATCGTACTTTAGTTCGGACAAATGGTACTGTGGGTTATATCGACTTTGCCTATGGGTGTACGTGTCTTGGTCGCGGTCATTCGCCTCGTCGTCGTCGCGCTCGCGCGACGCGCGGACGCCGCAGTGCGCGACGCGGGACGAGGACGAGGCGAATGACCGCGACCGCGACTGCGACCGCGTCGTCGTCGCGCGCGATGCGCGCGGCGAGAACTCGCGTCGGCGCGAGCGCGAGGGCGACGTCCCGAGGGCGGTCGATGGGAACGTTCGCGACGCGCGCGACGAGGACGCGGGCGACGTCCGACGACGCCGACGTCGTCGTCGTCGGGAGCGGTATCGGTGGACTCACCGCGGCGGCGATGTTGGCGTATTACGGGAAGAAGGTGCGCGGCGAACGACGACAGGACGGGTGCGATTGATTGATGAGTTGTTTTGGATAATCATCAATCCGCCCGCGAGGCGACGAAGACGCACGCGCTCGCGTGGGATGAACGCGGAAGACTGACGATGCGATCGTCGCGCAGGTGATTGTGGTGGAATCGCACTACGCGGTGGGAGGCGCGGCGCACGGATTCTCTCGAAAGACGGAGCGCGGTGAGTTTAAGTTTGACACCGGACCGAGCTTTTTCGCCGGGCTGACGAAGAAGAACGCCTTGAATCCGCTCGCGTCGGTGTTGCGATTGCTCGGAGAGGAATTGGAGACGGTGAAATACGACCCACTCGGGACTTTTCACATCGAACCGGACGCACCGGGTCTGCGCAGACACGCAGATCTCGCAAAGTTGGTTTCCGAGGTGCGTCGGTTTTCTCCAAACGGCGCCGACGAGCTCGAGCGCGCCGTGCCGAAGATTCGGACCATGTACGAGTCACTGAGCGGACTCCCGACGACAGCGTTGCGCGCGGATTGGAAGGTGGCGATCATGATCGTGAGTCGGTACATGAAGGCGATGGCGGGCTTGGGTCCGTACTCGGGCGTCCTTCCGCAACCGACGGTTAAGTTGTTAGATTTTTTGGACGTCAAGGACCCTTGGATGCGATACTTGGCGGATTTAGAATGCTTCTTGCTGAGCGGTGTCGATGCGAGCGGAACCGTCAGCGCTGAGTTCGCCGCGGTGTTCGGGGCGAGCGATAGTTTGGGCGTGAGCGAATTCCCCAGAGGTGGCGCGGAGGAAATCGCCAAGGCGTTGCTCCGAGGTTTGGAAAAGTACGGCGGCGAGGTGCGGCTGCGAACGCACGTGGAGGAGATCATCGTCGAAAAGGGCGCCGCCGTCGGTGTCAAATTGGCGAACGACAAGGGTGAGATTCGCGCGCCCATTGTGCTTTCGAACGCGAGCGTTTGGGACACGTACGGCAAACTCCTCCCCGCGGGCACCGTTCCCGCGCAAGAGAAACAAAAAGCCATGGACACCCCGTACAGCGAATCCTTCATGCATTTACACCTCGGAATTGATGGTAAGGACTTGGACTTTTCGCACACTGGCGGACACCACGTCGTTGTGCTCGACAAGAGCAAGCCGATTTCGCAACCAGGCAACGTGTGCATGATTTCCATCGCCAGCGTCTGGGAGCCCGACATGGCCCCAGAGGGCTGCCACTGCGTCCACGCGTACACCATGGAACCGTTCGATGGATGGGAAGAGCTCAAATCTACGGACAAGGCGGCGTACGAGGCGAAAAAGAAGGAATCGGCGGACAAATTATACGTCGCCTTGGAAAAAGTCATTCCCGACATTCGCGCCCGCGTCCTCCTCGAGCTCGTCGCCTCCCCCGTCACCCACAAATCCTGGCTCCGTCGCCACAAGGGCACATACGGCGCCGCTATTCGCGCTCCGGACATGTTCCCCGGCCCTCCGGTTTCCGGCGTGAAAAACCTCTACCGCGTCGGCGACTCAGTGGCCCCCGGCGTCGGCGTCCCCGCCGCCGCCGGCAGCGGCGTCATCTGCGCCAACACCCTCGTCCCACTTCGCGATCACGTCGACGCACAGAACGCGATGGACGCCATTTTTTAATCCCATCGAACGTCGTCTCCGAATCCATCGCGACGCGCGCTCCCCTCTCGCGCCCCTCTCGCGCCCTCTCCACCACTCGTCTCTGGTGGACACGCGTGTCCCCAAACGACGAGTCACGATCGGCGAATGCACCACGGCGACCGACCGACCGACCGACAGGGTCATCGAAATATCCCCGGCGGCGGGCACCACGGCGATAAAAAAAGCACACATCAATCATTCATATATACACTCTAAACCCTCTACATAGTACGTACATCTCTCGCGCGCGCCGTCACCCTCGATCCGCGCGAAATCGAAATCGGCAGCGGTTGCACGAGATCGCGCGGCGCGCGGTCGTCACACGCGCGCGCGATGGCGTCCGCGGCGTCCATGCGCGCGGTGACGACGATGATGATGATGCCGCGCGCGTCGACGAGCGGGCGACGATCCGCGGTGGTGCGTGGACGCGCGGGAGGGGAACGCGATGCCGATCATCACTACGATGCCGGGACGATTACGACATCGACGCAGATCCATCGTCGTCGGCGTCGTCTCGAGAGGCGCGTGATCGTGACCGAGGCGAAGAAAGGCGCGGATGGGGTCGCCATGACGTCGTCGGCGAGTTGGGACGACCAGTCGGAGTCTCGCGCGCGCCTCGGGGAGTCGACGGAGGGCGTCGGCGGCCATCACCATCACCATCACCACGAGGGGAAGGGATCGCGCGCGAGGCGTGGTGGGCGCGTGCAGGCGTCGGGTGGACAGTTCGCGCCGCCCGGGGACGTGGTGTCGAAGAGCGTGGGGAGTTTAGACGAGGAAGAGACATTTGATCTCGAGATTGAGGCGGCGGCAGAGCGAGCGGCGGAGCGGAGCGCCGCCATCGAGAGTACGTTTTTAGATGATTTCGTCGACGTGCTGTGCGAGGATGGGGACGTCAGGTGTGAGTTGGAACGCATGAGCGTGCGAGAGATGTTGTGGGAGCGGTGGAGCGCGGCGAACGCCGGTGTGAGTAAGCGAACGAAAGGATTGGCGTTGTTCGGAGCGCTCATGGCGGGTTTCGGCGTGAACATCACGTTGATTAAGATTGCGCAGCAAGAGATGTCGGCCGATTTGTTCGCGCTTCTGCGTTTCGTCGTCGGTTCGTTGGTGTTCGCGCCGTTTTTAAAACCGGTGCTCAAGGACAGCAGGATCATTCGAGGTGGTTTTGAACTCGGTCTGTGGGTATCGCTGGGATATTATTTTCAAAACGCCGGCGTCGAGTTGACCGACGCGGCAAGGGCGAGTTTTATCAGTTCTTTCACCATCATCTGCGTTCCAATCATCGCGGGAATGTCCGGAAGAGCGGTTCGACCGTTGACGTGGATCGCGACTGGGATCGCGATCGCGGGTTTAGGCATGATGGAGAACATATTCACCGTTCCTGGCTTGGTGGATCCCGCACAGACGACGGCTGTCGCCGACGCCATCGCCGGCGACGCTCCGGCGTCGCTTCGGGGCGATCTCTACACGCTCGCCTCGGCGTTGATCTTCGCCATTCACATCTTTCGAACGGATTGCATCTTCAACGGCGTCAATCTCAAGCACAAAGAGTCCATGGGACTGGTGTGCATTCAGATGCTCACCGTCGTCGTCGTCTTTTCCGGCCTCTTGGTGAAGGATTACCTCGCGTGCGACTGCGATTTCACCGCCATCGCCGGCGAGCCTTTCAGCGAGATGCCGTGGGGATTGATCGGCTTCGTCGGCGCCGTCACAACCGCCGGGTGTGTCTACCTCGAAACCGTCGCCCTGACGCTCCTGGAGAGTCAAGAGGCGACGCTCATGTACTCGACCGAGCCCGTGTGGGGCGCCGTCTTCGCCTACCTGCTCCTCGGCGAGACGCTCTCGCCGTCCGCCACCGCGGGCGCGGGGCTCATCCTCGCCTCCACCGTCGTCGGATCTCTGGGCGTGGATGACGAAGACAGCATCCTCGACACCGACGTCCCGACGCCGACGCCGACGCTCGAGAAGAAGGGCGACGCCGCGGCTCGATGAGCCGCGCGCCGCGTTCGCCCGCCGCGGCCCGACCTCCGCGGGTCGAGCGCTTTTTTTGACCAGTCGCCCCTCAGCCACGGGCGCGACGCCGCGTTACCTATGTTATCCTAAAGGCACGCTGTAGTTGTATCTATCGTTGTAATACACCGTCTCGCGCCGCGCCGCGCGGGACGTTCTACAATCGTCTCGACGCCCTCGAGGCTCGAAGACGCGCATCAGTCGATCGATCGAATCCATCCATCGGCACTCGTCACCGCGCCGCGCGCGTCGACCGATCGTCGATCGCGCGCGTACGCATCGCATCCCGCGTCCATGTCCTCCAAACGCGATCAATTTCTCACCGCCTGTCGAAACGCCAAGCTCGACACCGTGCGCTGGGGCGTCGGCGCCGGTGGACAGAGTCCCGGCACGAGAGACGACGATGGACACACCGCCATCATGATCACCGCGCTCGGGGACAAGCACAAGGCGCTGCAGATGCTTCTCGACTCGTGTCGACGGTCGAGGATGCGAGAACCAATCGATTTCACCGATGGGCGGGGGGAGGGGAAGACGGCGCTCATGATGGCGGCGGCGCGGGGACACGAGGCGTCGTGCGACGAGTTGTTGTACGCGGGGGCGAATTATAAGATGACGTGCGAGAGAGGGATGACGGCGGCGGATTACGCGAGGAAGAATGGATACGATGGGTTGGCGAGACGGATCGATCGTGGGGGGGATTCGAGCGAGGAGGAGGAGGAGGAGGAGGAGGAGGAGGACGAGGAGGGATTCGAGGGCGAGACGTCGACGCAGAGAAGTCGACGGAAAAAGAAGGAGATGGAGGCGCTCGAACGGCGAGGGGATAAGACGGCGTTGAAATCGAAAAGAGAGACGGCGGTGGAGACGGGCGAGGACGTCGGGGAAGCGCCGGAGGCGAAATGGCCGGAGACGAAAAAGGCGCGGGATTCCGAGGCGAAGGAAGTGGCCATCGCGCGCGACGAGGGCGACGTCGAGGTGGATCCGGCGTTGTTTTACGTCAAGAGCATCAATAATTTAAAGTTGACGCTCGGTTCGTCGCTCACGACGCTCTCGCCGGACGTCAGTCGACTCTCCGGTCTACTCACGCTCATCATCAGCGGGAACGGGTTGACCGAGTTGCCGGAGAGCGTGGGCAAGTTGAAAAATCTCAAGGTGCTCGAAGCCGAGAATAATCAACTCGTAAGCTTACCCTCGAGTCTGTCGTCGTGCAAAAACTTGGAAATTTTGCGCGTCTCCAACAACAAGATCAAGTCCCTCGCCTCGCTCGACGGCGTCAATACGCTCGTCACGCTCGTCGCCGATAACAACAAGTTGACGACGCTCGACGACTTCACCGTCGAAGCCAAGGAACGCTTGGTGACGCTCTCTGCGCGCATGAATCAAATCACCGACGCTCCGGCGGAAATTCATCAGTGCTCGCTCTTGTCGGAAATTTTCTTAAAGAACAACAAGATCGAGGACGTCCCGGGAGAGTGGGGCGAACTCAAGGAGAAGAAGGTTCGAAGCATCGAGCTCGATAACAATCCCATCGCAGATCCGAAAATTAAAAAGATGATGGGGAAGAGCGCGAATTTCGTCAAGGAACTCTTGACGTACCTTCGTAAGAATGGGAAGAAGAGCGCGTCGAAGAAGAAGAAAAAGCCGGCCAAGGCGGCGTCATCGGACGACGAGGACGAACCCGAACCCGAACCGGCGGCGCCGGAGAAGAAGTCTTCGGCGCCGGCGCCGGCGCCGGCGGATGACGAGAGCGAAACCGAGGAAGAACTCGAGGCGCGCATGGCGAAGATGAACAAAAAGGAACGCGAAAAGTTTAAGCGTAAACTCGCCGAGGAACGTCAGGCGAAAGCCGCCAAGGAGGCTGCCGAGAAGAGAAAAGCGGCCGACGCGGCGGCGGCGGCGCGTCTGCAAGCGGCGAAAACCGTGCGCGACGACGACGACGACGACGAATCGGACATCGACAGTGACGACGAGTTGGCGCTCCTCGCGCGCAAGAAGAAACAAGCCGGTAAGAGCGGCGGCGGTTTCCTGTACGCGATGACGGATGAACAGCGAGAACAAGCCGAAAAAGCCGAAGCCGAGCGCTTGCTCGCCATCGAGATGAAGAAGCGTGCCGAGGAGGAGGCGAAGCGAGACGCTGAGGAACGCGCCGCGGCGGAACTCGCCGCCAAGACTTCCGGCGTCAAGCTCACGGGCGAGGGCGTGTACGGATGGGAGTACACTAACGGTCAATTCAAATCTACGAAAGTTCCTCACCTTCCCAAGGGCGCCAAGGGTCCGTGCGTCGAGCTCGAAATTCCGAAAATCATCGTCGGCCGACTCATCGGTCAAAAGGGCGCCACCATCAAGGGCGTGCAAGATCGAAGCAAAGCCATGGTATCCATCGACGAGACCAAAGGAAGCTCTGGAAACTCGTTGTTGCGCGTTCGAGGCACGGAATCCGCCATGGAATCCGCGCGCATGTTGATGAATAACGCCCTCGGCGGCAAGCGGTAGTCGATGTAAACGCAGACGCGTCAACAGTCACCCTCTAACCGACTCATTCTCTCGCGCGAGGGCGACGCGCGCGAGTGGACGCGTCGATCGCGCGCGCGCGAGTGGAAGTACACGACGCGACCGATCGTCTCGTCGCTCGTTTCGCGCGCATCGTCGTCGATTCTCGCGCGTGCGTGCGCGCGCGCGCGATGAGCGGGAAGCCGTCGTCCTCGTCGGATGAGTCGGCGCGCGTGCGTCTCACGGCGCGCGCGGAGGCGCTCGCGCGTGCGCTTTTGAAAACAGCAAACGTCGGGTTTCGTCGCAACGACGCGCGCGCGTCAAGGATGACGGCGACGAGCGCACGGAAAGTGTACGACTCGTTGCTCGGTCAGGGGTTCAGAGCGAGCGACATCGAGGACGCGATGCGAGACGCGTGCGACGCGACGGGAGGGTCGTTTGTCGAGGCTGACGCGCTCGATCGATTGTGTATGAACGTTCCGAACGCGAGATTACCTCGAAGGTTTCAAACGGTGGAGAGATCAGAGTTTAAGCTCGACGCGGACGCGTCGGTAGAGGCGACGGCGGCGCAAGCGACGGCTCCGGCGCCGAGACGCGTCTTAGAGGCGCCGGACGAGCGCATGACTCGAGTGACTGGGAAGAAGGACGGTGGTGACGCGAAAGATGACGTCGCGGTCGATAAGGCGTGGATCGCGCGGTACGCCGAGTATGAAGATAGCGATAGCGATGATAGTGACGAAAGCGACGACGGTTATGATTCGCTCGAGGATTTCGGTTTGAGCGAAGAAGAGGTGGCGGCGAAGCGCATGATGTGGAACAAACGCAAAGAGTACGCGCGAGATCCGGAAAAGGTGACGGGACAGTTTCGCGACGAGCTCGCGGGATTGAAGACTCGCGCTAGTGAGGCGAAAAAGGGAAAGAATAAAAAGCAACAGAGGGAAGTCGCCGAGGCGATTCGCAACTTGAAACTGATGGCCACTGAATTGGGCATCGACGAGGACGATATCGAACAGCCAAAAGTGCACGAAAAGAAACTTGATTCGCGCGCCCCCACCGGTGCGGGTGACGAAGTGTTGCCGAGTGTCACCGAGACTGCTGACGTCGACGTCGACGTGAGACGCGCGGAAAATGCGTCGACGCCGAAACCGGCGGAGAGCGACGATTCAGACGACGAAGCCTTCGGTTTGGACGTTTTCGGTGACGACGCCGACGATGTCATCGGTACGGGCGAGGAAGACCCTCTCGAGGCCATCATCAAAATGTTCAAGCACGAATTATTGTTTAGCGACGGCAAACGCGCGTCAGCCGCAAATGCGCAAAGCGCAAAATCGTCAAAGTCGAAAAAGGATGACAAAGTCGAAGAGATGACGCCGAAGAACATGCTCACGCAGCTCGCAAAGCGCGAGGGGTGGCTCATGCCGCGTTTTGAGCGAGATAAGAGCGCGGACGTCATTCGTTACGTCGTCTCGGTCGAGCGTTCGTCTGGACCCAAGTATAAGCGCAAACCGACGTTGGTGTGCTCCACGCACGCTGACGACGAACCGAGCGAATCGGGGTGGATAAGTATAAACGACGCACAAAACGGCGCGGCGGCGCGCGCGTTATTTGAGGCGACGTTCAGCGCGGAGAATCAACTCGTGCCGTTAGAGCTTCCGAGCGCGCACAGAGAATTATGGATTCGATGGGCCGTCGCGTTTATGAGTTCAGACGTTGCCAACGTCGGCGAAGACACGAGGGATGTGTTCATCTCGACGCTGTTGAAATCGGTCGGTGACGCCGCGTCCACTACGAGAGGCGTCGGTGACTCCTCTACGAAGGACCGACACGTGGATGATGGTGGAAAACAGAACGTCGCTCCTCCGGCGAAGATTAATTTAAAGGCACGCGCCGCGACAAGCGAGGCGTTGAAGGCGCAATTCGAAGAGATGAAGCGAGATCCTCAGTGGCAAAAGATGTTCGAAAAACGTTCTCAATTGCCCATCTGTGCGTTATCGCACGAGCTTCTCGATCGATTACGCACGCACGACGCGGTTGTCGTGTGTGGAGAGACCGGCTGCGGGAAGACGACGCAAGCGCCACAATTTTTACTCGACGACGCCATCGAGCGAGGACAGGGTGGCGGGTGTAACATAGTGTGCACGCAGCCGCGACGCGTCGCCGCCACGAGCATCGCGGAGCGCGTGTCCGCCGAGAGATGCGAAAAGAACGGCGTCGGCGGTCACGGCTCGCTCGTCGGTCACCACGTGCGTTTAGATGCCAAAGTCACCGACTCGACGCGACTCACATTTTGCACGACGGGGATCCTTTTACGTCGCCTACAAGGCGATGCTATGCTATCGAACGTCACGCACGTCGTCGTGGATGAAGTGCACGAACGATCCCTCGACGGTGATTTCTTATTGACGCTCTTGAGAGACCTTCCGAGGCGTCGCCGCGAGGCTGGACTCGCGCCTTTGAAGTTGGTTCTCATGTCGGCGACGCTCAACGCCGCGCTCTTCAGCGACTACCTCGGCGGCGCGCCGGTAATATCTGCACCCGGTCGATCGTACCCCGTGGAGACGATTCATCTCGAGCAGATTTACGACGCGCTCGAGTACGTCATCGATCCGGATAATCGTTCGTGTCGTCGACCGAACGGAAAAGTCGAGGACGCCATGAAAGCAATAAAAGCTGGCGGCGGCGGCGATCGAAGACGACAAAACGAACTCCTCGCGTCGTGGGGCGAAGACGCCGCGTCCGAGTTCGGTGGCGAAGAAAACCCAGAAAATCCAGATTACGATCCGAGCAAATACGAACAATGCAAGCGAAGCACTCGTCTGTCGCTGTCGCGCCTGAACGAATCGGTGATCGATTACGATTTAATCGAAGAGCTTTTGGCGTATGTGGACGACGAGACCGATGACGGGGCAGTTTTAGTTTTTCTTCCGGGCATCGGCGAAGTCACCGGGCTCTTGGATCGTCTCGGAAGTTCGTCTCGATTTAAAGACGCGGTGTTGTGCCCGTTACACTCCGCGCTCACGAACGCGGAACAGAGAAATGCGTTCAGAGTGCCGAGACCCGGGACGCGTAAAATCGTCGTGGCGACGAACGTCGCCGAAACATCTGTGACGATCGAGGACATCGTCGTTGTGATCGATTCCGGCCGTGTCAAGGAACGACAGTGGGATCCGCGTCGCGGTATGGCGTCGCTCGAGGAGGGATGGGTCAGTCGCGCGGCGGCAAAGCAGCGCGCCGGTCGAGCGGGTCGCGTGCGAGCGGGGACGTGTTACGCACTATTCACGTCTCATCGCTCGACGGGGGCCATGCGACCGTTCCAAGTGCCCGAGATGCACCGCGCGCCGCTCACCGAGGTGGTGTTACAAATTGCGAGCTTGGATTTGCACAACGACGCCGCCGCGGTACTCGGAAACGCGCCTGAACCGCCCAAGGACGAGGCCATCGCGGCGGCAAAAAAGACACTGACAGAAATCGGCGCATTCGACGATGCGAGTCGTCTGACGGCGCTGGGTCGACATCTCGCGGCGTTACCTGTCGATGCACGCGTGGCGAAGATGTTGTTATTCGGCGCCATCTTGCGGTGTCTGTCGCCTGTACTCACCATCGCGGCGACGTTGAGTTATAAGTCACCATTTCAATCGTCCAAGACGTTGAATACCCAAGTCGAGGCCGCGATGCGCGCCTTTGCGCAACCCGCGTCGACGTCTCTCGCCGCGGGACAACAGAGTGATCACCTCGTCTTTGCTGCGGCATACGACGGATACGTGGAGGCGTGCAGAGAGAGTCGAAATGCGGGGCGACGATTCGCGCAAAAGAACGCGCTCGACGTGGACACCATTCGACAAATTACCGAGATGCGAACGCAGTACGCGTCCCTTCTCGCCGACATGGGCGCGATTAAAGTTCCCGCCGGATATTCACTTCGCGGAAGGAATACCAGTTGGTTGGACGATCCGAAAGCGGTGCGTTTTTTCAATCGATGCTCGCTCGTTTGTCTCGAAAAGAACATTGTCGGAGATGAGCGTTTCGTTTTACACGACGACACGTTCCGGGCGCATGCGCATGCAGTCACCTGCGCAAGCGTAAAGTTATCTCCGTACAGCGACGCCGAAACTTTTCGACGACGCGCATAGACGTGCGCGCACGTCCCAGCAGTTTCGCGATATTACACGTCATTGAACGCTCGATGCGACTCAATCTGTGACTGACACGATGTGGTGTACTCGGTTTATTCAATTTCACAGGCTTGGAATAGGGATTCTCGTCGACCGCAAATGATTAAAGCCGTGCTCACCGCCGGTTTGTACGCAAACGTCGCCATCGGCGACGAGGGTTTGAACGACGAGTACGCGCAATACACGTGGCGAGACGCGACGTCGGAGGTTCGCGTGCACCCATCGAGCGTCAACCGAGGCATCGGGTCCGATCGCAAGCCGACATATCCGTTCGTGGTGTACCATGAGAAGATGCGCACGGCGCGAGTGTATTTGCGGGACAGCACGGTCGTCGCCCCTGAGGCGTTGCTTCTCTTCGGTGGTAACTTGGAGGTTCAGCACGCGAACGCGCGCGTCATCATGGACGATTGGATCAAATTTAGATGCGACGCACCGGTCGCGGTGTTGCTCAAATACCTTCGCTTTGCGCTGGATGACGACTTCGCGCGACGCATTCAGAGCACTGGAAAATCGCGATGGGGCGACGAGGACGAAGACGATATCATCGTCACCATCCGACGAATTTTAGACGATCTAGCGTAACTAATTGATGATTGAATCACGATTTCTATTCTATCCTCAGCGTCGCCTGGACGAGTCGCGGCGTTTCTTCTTTCGGTCGCGCGAGGAGGAGGAGGAGGAGGAGGAGGACGACGACGATGACCCCGACGACGACGACGATGACCCCGACGACGACGACGATGACCCCGACGACGACGTGTACGACCCCGACGTGCTCGAACTCTCGCTCCCACTCTCGCTCCCGGACGAACTCGAGCTCGACGAGCTCGACGAGCTCGGCGACCTTCGCCTCTTCTTCTTCTTCCCCAACGCCGCCCTCAACCGTCGCTCCATCGCCTCCCCGTCCGGCACGTCCTCCCCCCGAAACTGCTCGCTCGCAAACTTTTGTTTCAACCTCGGATCTCTCAACCGAGCGCTCGCGCTCGCGCGTCGCACGTACGTCTCCCCGCGTTCGCACGCGCACTCGTAGGTCCACTTCCCCGGACGAAGACAGCGCTGACACCTCGGCGTCGACGTCGACGCGCCGCCCGCGCCGCGCGCGTCCCTCGCGCGCTTATCCCTGTCCAGAATGAACGGCATCGCGCGCGACGCCGCGGCGACGGTCGCGCGCGGGGACGACGGGAAAGCGAAAAGTGGCGCCATTCCTTCGCGCGCGCGTCTGGACGTCGTCATGGCCGACCTGCGGCGCGTGCGCGGGGCGAACACCGAGGAACAGCTCGAGGAGCTCCAGCGCGCGTTCCTTCAGAGTCGCGACGCGCCCGCGGCGGCGGTGCGACGCGTCGGCGGCGATGCGAAGGTCGAATCTCGCGTCGCGGACGACGCCGACGCCAATTCGAGCGCAGACGCGAAGGACGACGCGGGCGAGCGCGAGGAGACGGAGGCGGCGCCTCGCCGGCGCGCTGCGATGAATGATGTCATGGGTGACGTCGTCGAGCGCGTCGCGGGCGGTGAGACGACGGAGACGGCGGAGACGAGCGCGTCCCGTCGCGCGGCGAGCGCGTCCACGGGATTTCCAGAGGTGAAGCACCGAAGCGAAACGAATTTCGGGAAACGAAGTCGATTCGCGGCGAGAAAAGCGGCGATGCGCGCGAAAGAAGCCGCGGGTACGAGCGCGGGGGAGGCAGCGAGCGAGCCGGCGCCGGTGCGAAAGATTACGGTGGACCCGGAGAAGGAGGACGCGAGCATACAAGAGGAGAACGAGAGGATACTGGCTGCGATGTCGCTCGCGTCGGTGAAGGAGGCGCAGGATGAATTATCGAAACGGTTAAATCCGAAGACGCTCGAGTTTCTGAAGAATCGCGGTCTGAGTAAGGCTCGCGATGACGCGAGGTCGAAGGAGGACGCGAAGGCGAGCGCGCGCGAGCCGACGGCGCCGCAACGAGCGAAAGAGCGGAGCGAAGCGGCGGCGCAAGCGTCGGCGAGGACGAAAACAGTGACGACGGTGGGTGTTGAGCACGTGCGGTTCGCCTTGGACGGCGTGCCGTTGATGGACGCGACAGTGGATGTCGTTTTGGCGGCGAATGAAGGCTCGGCTCCGGCGCCGCTGCCCACGGAACGGGATCCGCTTCGCGCAGGCGAGGGACGCGAGATCGGGTACACGTTCCAAGAGGCGTGCGCGCTCACGCGAAGCAGCGTTCCTAGCCAACGCATGGTCGGCCTCCAAATCATCGGTAGGATCGTCAAGCTCGCTCGACGCTGGAGCTTCGAGCCTGTGAACCCGCTCCCGTACGACGACGAAGACGCCGAAAAGAGCGAAACCGCGCCGCGCTTACCGGATGGTATATCTTGGGCGAGCGTGTGGGTGTACGCGACAGTGGATTGCGGAGTGATTACGTTATTACGGCGCGCGCTCGATGATAATCAATTACAGCCGTGCGTCGCCGCGCTTATGGCACTTTTAGCGCTGTGCGGCGGAGTGGGCGTGGGCGGATGCGACGGTTTGGAGGCGAAACTCTACGACATGCTCGAGAGCGGCGCGCCTCTGGACGCGAGCGATCTCTCCTACCTCGCGCCTCTGTGGAGATCCGAACCCGAGGACGCGCCGTGCGGCGGGTCTGGATTCGAACCGATCTCTTGGGAGTACGCGGTGGAAGAGATTCGATTGGCTGAAGACAACACTGTCGAACTCGCCGAGGAACCTGACGAAATTGAAGAGGGACTGAGTAGACAAATGGCTGAGCGACGACAGGCGACGGAGCAAGCCGCTGACCCCATCGCTGCTCTCTTACGCATGGGAATCCTTCAGCGCATTCGTTACTTGTTAGAGATTGAGCGCACTCCGCAATCAGAGGTGTTTTGCCACGAACTTCTCGCGGCGTTTTCTCGCCATAGCAAATCGGCCGCCTTAGCCGTGGCGCGATGCCCGCGGTTATTCTCAATCTTGATCTCGAGAACGAAGGATTCGTGCGCGGGCGGTAGTCGGGGATCTCCGACGGATCCGGTCGTCATTGGATTGGCACACGTTGTCCGAGTGCTTCGTTTGATTACGCAATCCGACGTCGAAGTCGCGAAGGATTTGGTGAAAGAGAGAGGACTCAAGTCTGCCATTCAGTCAGCCATAACGTTCGGTGGGGTCAACACCGATGGTGAAGTGAAAGAGCACCCGCGCGATTTCGCGGCGATGCTTTGGCGCGAAACGTTCCGTCTGTGGAGTGCGGTTTCGGCGTGGGGATTGGACACACCGGCATTTGACGCCATCCATCCTCTCGTCGCACCTTGGATGGAGACTGGGTCTTCGGCCGATCAACCTCTTGCGATGGATATGTTTTCGCTTTTGACGACACTTTCGAAGTCACTTCCCACCGAAGGCGACGCCGATGACGCCGGTCCGCCGGGAGAACTCGAAATCAAAGAGGCGGAAAAGACGCTGTCTTGGCGTTGCGCGACAGCCGCGGCGAAATGCGCAGAGTCGTGGATTTTGTGCGGTACACACGAGGAGGGCGATCTGTACACGATTGCAAATGCTGGGAGGTTCCTCGCCACCATCATCGCGCGCTCGCCGAACGACGCGCAACCGATGATAAAGAGAGTGCTCGGTTCGCCGAACGAATCGAGCGGAGCCATATCCCCGAGTGGTGTGCTCGGTCAGGCGCTCGATTCGCTCGATTCGCTCGTGTACGAGTGCACGTGCAAGTCAACCTTCGGTAAACGCCACGTAAGTTTGTCGGCGTGGGGCGCGGTGCTTCACAGCGTGCTCTTGCTGTCGATAGTCTCTCCCAACACGTGGTCCGAACCATCCGTCAACTCGTTGGCGTCTGAAATCATGTGCAAATTTGGAGGTGAACGTTTGAAGGCACTGTCCTCGAGAATCAGCGTCGATGACGGATCGCGGGGAAATTCCGAGCGTTCACAAGAACGTCGATCGCAGGACTGCGGCATATCGAGTTCGCGTGATAGCAATGATCCGACGGTTTGGATGGGCGAGCTTCCAGTCGTGGCGGCATCGCAATTGGCTTTGAAACGTGCCGTCATCGTCGCCATGGAAATTTTGGACAAAGCATACACACATGAGAACGCACTCTCTACAGGACAGTCTCGTCTCAGCGGTACGCCTCGAAATGAACGAAGAGATTTACAAAACAACGTCGCTGAGACGGTGGAAGCGACACTGAGCCTCATCTCCGCGTTACCGCCCAGCGCGGGAGTCTACGCCGCGCAAGCCATGAGCGCTGGTCTGTATTCCCCGAGAGTGCTCGACCCGCTGCTTCGTCTCACCAAGGGTGCGCTCGGAGATGCCGCGTCCGTCGTCGAAAGCTCGAGCGAAGAGGACAAGGAAAGACTCGCCATTCGTGAAACCGGCGTCAATCTTCTCGCGGCGGCGGTGAGCATCGTGCCACCCGCTGACGTCGTTCGCGAAGCGTTGTTGGGTGGATTCGCGATGGAACTGACGACACCGGCGGAGGCCAAATCGCTCGCATCCCCGGGCCCGTCCGTGGCCGCGGCATCCTTGCTTCCCGGACATCCGCTCTGGTTTTTAGCGCCGTGCTCGCTGAGGACGACGATCCAAGGTTGGGGTACCGCCGGCGTTGCGTGCGCGCTCTCGCTCTTGATGGGCATGGAAATCGCGAAAGTTCCTAGTCTTCGCAGTATTCGTCCAGCTTTGAAGATGAGCGCGATCGGTGGCGTGTACGCGCAGGGACCGAACGTCTGGCGTGATCCGGCGGTGAGTGCGCCGCTCGGCCTTCTCACAGATTTGTATTGGCGTCGCATGGTGAAAAATTACATTCAAGCGTACCAACAAGGTGTTCGCGGGTACAGTATGGATCTCGGTTCGTTCTCTTCCGAGCGCGAGGGAAGCTTGAACGATCCGCTTCACCAGGCACACGGCTCCGGTGACGCAGCGGCGGCGGCAGCGATGGTGAACGCGTTTACGAGCGACAGCTTCGGCGACGCGCTCTTCGCCAGACACGTCGCGATGTGGCTGCGCGTTCGCGTACCTCCGAAAGCTCGAGCCGCGGTGTGGATCGCGCTCAGCGAAGGCGTCGCGCTTCATCTCTTACCGTGCGCGAGCACGATGATCCCACCCGCAGCGGCATACGTCTTCTTCCCTCCCGGCGGAGAACCAGATCCGACCATGCGAGAGTTGTACGTGAAGAGCATCGAATCCGGCGCGTTGGATAAGGCGCTCATCGGGTGGTCCGGGGACGAATGGCCCACGGCCGGTCGCAACGCGCCGCCGATCTCCGCCGCGTTGGCGATCCACGCCCTCGCGCACATCGTCTTGTCCCCGAGCGCCGGAGTGAGCGTCGCCGTCGAGACAGTGCGCCGCATCCTGAACCGACCCAACACGTCCGTCGTCCTTCGCGCGTTACTCCACACGCCTCTGACTATCAAGCGTCGACCCTCGTTCGCGTGCGCGTCCGTCGGCGCGCACAAGACGCCTTTCGGCAACGGTTTCGTGTACGGAAAGCGCGGTCAGTGCATCGACATTCCGCCTCGACGAACGCTCTTGTTGGACGTGTGTCGACAAGAACCGTCGCTCGTGGCGGCGGTTGAAAACGCGCTCGTGGAGGCCGATTTGTTGCGAACGGACGCCGTGTCGGATCTCACGAAACAAATAAACGTGTCCGCGCGGATTCAAGAGACGAATGACTAGCTTTTACGTTGCAATCGAATCGTCCACTCTCCTAGAAATTATCCTTCGCCTTACGAATCGCGCCGAACACGCTCGCCAGATCTGTCGAACCCACCATGCCGACGTTTCGTTGAATCTCCTCGTCGTCCGGACGACAAAACGGATTCGTTCGCCGCTCCAACGCGATCGTCGTCGGCACCGTCGGGTCCCCTCGCGCGCGCGCCTCCCTCACACACTCCGCGCGTTTCACCAAATCCTCATTCGAAGGGTTCACCGATAACGCGAACATCGCGTTCGATTCCGTGTACTCGTGCGCGCAGTACACCGTCGTCTCGTCCGGCATGGCTAGCAATTTTCCCATCGACGTCCACATCTCCTCCGCCGTTCCCTCGAACAACCTCCCGCATCCCATCGCGAACATCACGTCCCCGACGAACACTTTTTCCTCCCCCTCGAAGTGATACACCACGTGTCCGAGCGTGTGCCCCGGGGTCTCTCGAACGACGCATCGAAGCGCGCCCACCCGCACGACGTCGCCCTCGCGCACGCCAACGTCCACCCTTCCAATCTTCTCTCGCTCTCGCGCCGGCGCGTGCACTCGCAACTCGGGCCATCGCTCGCGCAACGCATCGTTCGCACCCACGTGATCCTCGTGCCAGTGCGTGTTCAACACGACGCTCGGCGACGGCCAATCCGCGCGTTCGATGGCGCGTTCGATGGCGCTCGCCGAGGGTGTATCCACGAGCGCGACGACGTTCGTCTCGGGACACCTCACGGCGAATCCGTAATTGTCTCGACGCGCGGGGAATTGGAGCACCTCCATCGCGCGTCGAGACGCGCGTCGAGCGACGAGCGCGCGCGCGACGAACGCGCGAGGCATGGATTGAATGAATGACGCGAATGAATGCGCGCGCGTCGTCATCATTCCTCGACCGTCGCGCATGTCCACGCTTCGAACGCTCTCGCGCGCGACGTCCTCGTCGTCGTCGTCGTCGTCGTCGTCGTCTCGCGCGCGACGTCGCGCGTCTCGAGTCGTCGCGCGCGCGGGACGACGAGACGACGAGACGAACGAGAAGACGGACGACGGCCCGCTCGCCGCGCTCAGACGCTTGAACCCGTTCGCCGAGTCGACGACGCGGACGGAGATCGATCGCGCGAGGTCGGACGCGCGCGGGGGGCGGGGCGACGTCATTCCGCGCGACGTTCGCGAAAAGGTGTTCGGAAAAGGAATCGCGGGGAAAATCGTCGGCGCGGCGGCGAACGCGGCGGCGAACGCGCTTCGCGACCGAATGTCCGTCGTCGCCGAGAACACGGAGAGATGTTACGAGGAATCGACGCGCGATGTGAAACTCGATCGGGCGCTCGAGCGCGAGCTGGGGGGTGGACGCGTCGAGTGCGGACCGGCGACGCGCGCGTCGACGTCTTCGACGGCGGCGAACGGCGTCGAAACCTCGCGGACGTTCGTGGCGTATCAGGTGCGGTCGTCCGCCACCGGTCGCGTCGCGGTCGTGAGCGCGGAGAACGACGGTACGCGGACGACGTCGGTGGCGACCTTGGACGATGGACGGACGTTGGAGATTGGACGCGCGTCCGGCGGCGGCGGAGGCGAGACGGACGACCCGTACGCGTCCGGCGGCGTCTTCGACGTCGAGGCCGACGACGTCATCGACGCGTGACGCATCGCGCGATCGGGCATCTTCGCGCGCGTGTAATTGAGGAGACATTCATTTCACGGTTCGTTCGTTCCTTTCGTGCGTCGTCGATCGCGTCGCGCGCGTCCCGTATCCCGCCGCCCCGACGAGGGTCCCGGGACGAAAGTCCCGATTCGCGCGCGAATTGACTTCACACGGACGCGCGTGAGAGGGAACTCCATGCCGGCGACGCGTAAGAAACAAGCGGATGAGATGGACGTCGAGGTACGCGCGTTCGTGTGATCGTTGAGCGCGCGAGACGCGCGCGACGGGGGAAGATTCACCGATGATTTTCATAATTCGCGATCGAATGCGCGCGCACTGAATCGACGACTCGCGCGCGTATCCGCTCGAACGCGCGCGCGACGGACGACTGACGAACGAGAACGCATCGTCACCTTTCACGCAGGCGAGCGCCGGGGACGTGGACCCGGAGATTGAGGCGATGCAGCGACGACTCAAAGAGATGGAGGACGAGGCGGCGAAACTCAAAGACGAGCACGAAAAAGTGGACGACGCCATGACGGCGAGCGAACAAGCGAATCCCGAGGAGGAGGCGGCGAAGAAACAGGAGGCTGACGCGCGAAGCGTGTTCGTCGGACAGGTTGATTATTCGGCGAAACCGGAGGATTTGGCCGACGCGTTCGCGAGCTGCGGGACGGTGAACCGCGTGACGATTTTGCACGACAAGTTTGACAATCCGAAAGGGTTCGCGTACGTCGAGTTTCTCGAACCGGACGCGGTGTCCAACGCCATCTTACTCGACGGTACGGAGGTGCGCGGACGGAAGATTAAGGTGTCGGCGAAGCGCACGAACGTGCCGGGGATGAAGGCGGGCGGTCGAGGCGGACGCGGAGGACGAGGTCGCGGCAGGTTTGGACGCGCGCCGATGATGATGATGATGATGCCGTATTCGCCGTACGGGCGCGGAAGAGGACGCGGGCGCGGTGGGCGCGGTGGGCGCGGTGGTAGAGGACGCGGAAGAGGAGACGGCGGCGACGGAGGTGAGGGCATGGCGACCGAATAGACGGCGAGCGAGAGGAAACGCGAGTCGAACAAACAAACGTGAATAAAACAACATTTCAATTTTGGAAGTACTGCACTTCATATCGCGACGACGGTAACGCAGACGAACGCGCTCATTTCCACGGTTCACCTTGCTCGACGAAAATCTCCTCGGGCGTATAAAACTTGATCCCGACGCGCTTCGCAAACTGTAAATCCGCGTCGCTGTGATCGCCCGCGCGTCCCGCCGCGTCGCCGACGAAGAAACACTTCTCCAAATCGGGTTCAATCCCCCCGTTATGCTCGCGAACCATCCTCTTCCACATCCCATCCCCACCCTTTCGATACTCGTGCGGATCCACGACGGGTTTCCCCGGTTTATTAATTTGCGTCGCGCAAAACGCCTGAAACGGCGTCTCCAAATCCTCCGCCAAACGCGTCAACCGTATCCGCACATCCGTCGCCTTTTTCCCCTCCAACGCCCCTTTCACCGATCCTTGATTACTAAATATACAAATCTTATACCCATCCGCGTGTAACGCTCGAATCACTCGCGTCACGTGCGCGTTCAGATAGGTAAAATCATCCGGCGCCGCCAGATACGCCTTCCGTCCGCTCCTCGTCCTCTGCACCGTCTCGTCCAAGTCAAATCCCGCAATCTTCGTCGACGGCGCGCACCTTTCGTCGTCTTTCACGAGAAGCGAGTTATCGTACCCGCGCCACGCCATCGTCGTCGTCATCGGACGCTTTCGCGACGCTCGCGCGACGGAAGGGGACGATTCCGACGACGTCCCGGCGGGACGTTTGGTTCGAATGACGAACGCATCCATGGCGCGCGCGCGACGGTGGGCGAGTCCACGCGCGCGCGCGACGGCGCGGACGACGGTATGCGCGATGGTGGTGACGACGGCCGCGGTTTGGACCGCGCCGAGACGACGGCGCGCGACGAAACGCGCGGATGAATGACGCACGGATGGATCAGCGGCGGCGGCGCGTTTTGGCGGCGGCGACGACGACGTTGTACTCTTGCGCGGTGACGCGCGCGCGTTCGACGACGCCGACGCGACGCGCGAGCGCGCGTTCAAACGTTTCTAGATTCACCGCCTCGTTCGATCCGAGTGGACCGTTCCACAGGTTGCACACGCAGTGCCCGCCGGGGACGAGCGACGCGCCGACGAGTCGGAGAAACGCGTCGCCGGCGACGCGCGCGGGAACCTTACCTCGACCGTCGTACGCGTCGAGGAGGACGAGGAGCGTCGATGGCGTTGGTTTGGACGCTCGACGCGCGAAGAAATCGAAGGCGTCCTCGCGAACGACGCGCACCGGTCGCGGGAGACCGTCTTCGTCTTCGTCTTCGGCGGCGACGAGCCGAAGCGGCGCCGAAGCGACTCGACACGCGTCGATCACGGCTTGACTGTGTTCGACGACGATCACGCGCGTGCGACGGCGCAGCGTCGGTTCGTTGGCTAAATACAGCGGTAACGCGCCGGTGCCGAGTCCGACGGCGACGATGTCCCACGCGGCGGCGACCGGCGCGCGGCGGCGGCGAAGCGCCGCGCCGAGACGTTCGACAGCGACGCGCGCCATGCATCGAACGTACTGAAACCCGAGCGCGTCCGGTACGGGTGCGCCGGTGCGCGCGCTCACGTACGTTAAACCCTGTTCAACGGCGTCGAGATACATCGCGCGCCAACGACCGTGCGCGCGCACGCGCACGCGTCCGAGCGCGCCGACGTCGTTTTCGCGCTCAAAGACGACGCGCGGCGGATGACACCGCATGCTCTCGTAATACCCCGCCTCGCTTCGAGGATCGAGGCACCATCCGAAGAAATAATCTGGCGCCACCGTGCACTCCTCTCCGGCGCATATGTCGCGCGACGCTCGCAGGCACATCGTCTCCCCGAGCAACGGATGGTTTTCGACGCGAAATCGTTCGCAATTCGTCTCCGCTTTGGTCTCTCGTCTCGTCCAGTTGGCGGCGAGCGCGTCGTCGAGTTCGAGCGCGCGAACGCCGTGCGCTTTCGCGTACGACTTGGATTCTTCGTCGTGCGACGCGACGACGTCGACGTCCACGCGGTCGTCTTCTCGAAACATGACGCACGCGTCGGCGAGCGTCTCGGCGTCGCGTTCGGAGACGTCGCCCAAAACGCGCTCGCGTCCCGAGAAGTAGGCGACGCATTCGCCCGCGCGCAAGTCTCTCACCGCGTACACGCGACCCGCGCGCACGCACACGCGCTTTCGCTCAAAGTAACGCTCGATGTCGACGGCGGTGAGTGGCGGCCGCCGTTCGTCGAGCGCGACGTCCACGCCGTCGGGAAGCGCGTCTCGCACGGGCGCGCGCATCGACGCCCCGCGTGATCGTAATTCACGCACGAATCGTCGAGGATCCGACGCTCGCGCCTCGTCCAATCGAACGACGATGGCTCGCTCCGGCGCTAAATCGCAGTCTCTCGCTCGCGTGCGCGCGGCGCCGAAACTCGCGCGCGTCCACGCGACGACGACGTCGACGTCGCCGTCTCGCTCTTGCCACACCGCCAAACCCTCCGCGAGCTCACCTCTCGACCACACCGCGGTCACGCACCCACCGACGTCTTCCTCGCGCGACGTCCCGACGCCGCCGTAATCCCCATCCTCCCCGAGCTCGCCGACGTATCGAACCGCGACGCCGTCGGCGTACGTCGAGACGACGTCCCCGACCGGCATCCCACCAGAAAACGTCCCCTCGAGCGCGCACCCATCGCTCGAAATCTGTCTCCCATCGCCGTGCGGGACGTCGTCTCGCCATCCACCGACGTATCTCGCCCGCGCGCGTTCGTCGTCGTCGTCGTCGTCGCTCGCCGGCAGCGTCAGCGTCCCGAACCCGTCCCTCACCCCTCGTCGAAAATCCCCTTCGTACGTCGATCCATCGGCGTACACCGCGCGTCCGAATCCGTGCGGACGTCCTCGAGCGTCGACCTCGCCCTCGTGCGTCGTCACGCGTCCCGAATCGTCGTCATCGGACGATTCCATGCCGAGTCGGTTACACTGTGGGACACTTTTTCACCTCTTCGGGACGAATCGAGTCTCGACGCCTCTCTCGCGTTCGCGCGCGCGCGTTCGCGCGCACCGAGTCGACGCGTCGACGAAATTCACTCCCTCGCGCGTCTTCGCCTCCTCGTCTCCCGTCGTCGTCTCCCGTCTCGACCGTCGACCCGCGTCGACGCGTCCGTCGGGGTCGACCCATTCCCAACCACTTCGACTTCACGTACTCTCCAATACGTCAAAGTGTACCATACAGTACATCAGTATACACCTATTAAAAACCCACAACCATGGACGGGCCGCATTGAATTCTCGATCGACGCGATGCATCCGTCCCTCGCGCGACGACACACCGACGCGCGCGCTCGACGCGTCCGTCGACGACACCCCGCGTCGTCGTCTCGCGACCGCGTCTCGACGCGCGTCGCGGTGAACGATGACGTCCTCGAACGCGTTCGCGGACGGCGCGACGCAAAACTCGGGCAACGTCTTGACGGATCGACGCACGACGCGCAACGTTAAACCTCCGGGTGGAGGGTCCTCGCTCGCGTTCGGGAGCGATGAGACGGGCGAGGACGAACGCGGACGCGCGACGACGGGCTCGGAGGGGGCGAGAGAGGCGAAAACGCGCGAGACGGTGGGGAATCATCAGAATAATCAGAATCATCTCTCGGCGCGCGAAGACGAAGACGCGCCGACGACGACGCGAACGACGACGACGACGACGCGAAAGATGACGGGCGATGACGTTCGTGGAATGATGCTGAAAGATTTACGCACGTTTTGTCGACGCCATGGGTTGAACCCGGCGGGGTCGAGGGAGGCGTTGATGGAACGCGCGCGCGAGGCGATCGAAGGCGGCGCGTGCGAAGACGTCGTCGAGGATCGAGGGGCGAGCGGGACGGTGACGACGCGCGAGGGCGGAGAGCGGGGGAATAATTACGGAAGGTCGAGCGGACAGAACGTTGGGAACTTTTTGACGGAGCGAAAGACGTCGAGGGTGTTGAGAGAACCCGGCGGCGGGTCGTCGTTCGTCTTCGGCGGGGAATCGCCACCGCGAGCGGGCTCGAGCGCGGGAAACGACGAGGGGACTCGTTCGCGCGGCGAGTCCCCTGGTAGTCGAGCACAGCGCGCGGCGATCGCGGCGATCGCGGGAAGCGACATATTCGCGTGCCCGAAACCGCGAGTGTCGAAGATTTCGGACGCCAAGTTGGCTGAGTTTCGAGGACACGACGTCTTCGATCAGAGTCTTCCCGAGCGAAAACCGTTGGCAGGACATCGACAGGCGGCGGTAAAACACATTCAGGGCGCGAATATCTTCGCCAACGACGCGCCGGCGAGACGACGCGCGCGGCGCGGGTCGGAACAGGCGCCTGGGGGGTCCAGTTCGATCAATTTCGAAGCCTTCTTCTTACCGGCGTCGGACGACGAGGGCGACGAGGGCGACGCCGACGCCGAACATCGCGCCGCTGAAGACGCCGCCGCCGCCGAACATCACGCCGCCGACGACGCCGAACATCACACCGACGACAACACCGACGACGACGGGCCCGTGGTCGAGGAACCCGACGAATAAAGCGAACACGAGCGCACCTTTTTTACACGAGCGCCGCGTCGCGTACTCGATTGCAATCGCCGACGCCGACGCCGTCGAATCTCCCCTCACTCCATCGCGCGCGCCGCCCCATGCGCGCTCGCGTCGCGACTTCCCACCCCGTCGCGTCTCTCGCGCGCCGACGCGCTCGCTCGCGCGCGTCCCCTCCCGCGCGCGCGCGCATCGACACCGACGACCTCTCGTCGTCATCGTCCCATCTGTCCCGACGCGCGCTCACCGCGCTCACCGCGCTCGTCCCTTCGCTCTCGCGCGTGCCCACGGCGCGCGCCGACGACCGAGTCACCGAGTGTTTCTTCGACGTCGCGGTCGAGGACCGAGCGCTCGGTCGAATCGTCGTCGAGATCGATGAAACATCACTCTCGGGACGCAGGTTTATCCAACTGTGCGAAGGCCGCCGCGGTCTGAGTTATCGACGCACGACGCTGGATTCGATCGAGGTGGACGACGATGAGAACGCGGTGTGCGTGAAGAATGCGGGTGTGGGTTCGTTCGTGACCCCGGGGACGAATTCGGCGGTGGATGTGGTCGGTGGGGCGTCGGCGGAACGCGCGGCGGAGGAGTTGAACGCGCCGGGACGCGCGAAACACGACGAGGGCGGATTGGTGAGTCTGATCGTGAGAAGAGATCCGAACGAACGAGTTCCGGAACCGAAGGGACGATTGGTGAGCGTGCGTGGGAAATTTGAGACGGTGTACGATCCGCCGCCGCCGCCGCCGAATGGGACGGGGTTCGCGATGACGCTGCGCGCCGCGCCCGAGTTGGACGCGACGAACGTCGTCGTGGGACGGGTGACGCGCGGAAGAGACGTGCTCGAGGCGATGTCTCGATTACCCACGGTGAAAGATAACACGAATTCGCCTTTTTTTGCGGTGGCGAAATCGATCGGGGATAAGCGCGCGCTCGTCGCGGAGTCGGCGTTTCGTAAACCGTTTAAAAAGGTGGTGTTTAAAAATTGCGGCGTTCTTCCGAAGGCGGCGCCGGAATCGACGGAGAGCGAGAGCGCGGAGTGATGCGATGCGATGCGTTGTGGTGACGACGGTGTCGCGTAGTGGCTATGTAATCAAATGTGTGAGTGTGTGCTAACGGTGACTACGTTGTGTCTGATGAATCTAATGTTGAAGACAGGCCTCGATGACGTGGAGAATCGTCGACGGTTCGGCGTCGGGGAGACACGAGCGCAACGCCGCGGCGCTCAGATCGTTTACGCCCGATTGATTCAGCCCCGATTCGATCGCCGCTCGCAATGATTTCGGATCCGGAACGCCCAAGAGTCGAAGGTAACACCCGAACCCGCCGTGCGCATCCGAGGCGGCGTCGTACCCTTCGCCTCGCAAGTACATGGCGAGCGCGGCGTTTCGACGGTTTCCGTACTCGGCGTCGAGAGAGAGAAGAATGTTCTTCCTGAACGATGACGCCAGAAGCATGGGCATCGGCAACACTTCGTCGATCGCGTCGACGTCGACGTTAGATCGCTTCAGTAAGCCGTGAAAAGCGTCTAAAAGTCGTAAATCGCTTATCGCCAACGCCGCCGCGACGACGCCCTTCTCAGACTTTTCAATCAAGCGCGTGAGCGCCTCGCACGACGCGTACATGTCGACGTACGAACGGAGCGATTTCGGAACCTCTCGTCCCATGCATTCGCGCAACGCCGCTGCGGTGTATCCCGCTCGATCGCTCGAACCGTCGCACATGTGCTTGGCAAAGGCGAGGAGCGTCGCGTCGCTCGCGAAGACGTCGACGGCGTCTCTTCCCGCGCGCGCCGCCGTCGCGTTCGCCAACGGCGCTGAATTTTCATCGACGGATGATTCGATCGACGGTGGTTTGAGCGCCGCGCGCGCACCGGCGGCGTGAAGCGCCGTCGCGAGCTGCGACTTGGCGCCCGTACGATCCATCTCGTACGAGAGCGACGCCGTGCGTCGCTGAACGGGAAGGCTGCGAAGCGCGTACAGCGTCTCCTTGGCCTTTTCGTCCACGCGCGCGAAGTTCAGATCCAGAGACCAGTATCTCGGTGATATGATTCGAACGCGCGAGAGCGTGGCCGGGTCCGGGAGTAAGCACGGCGTCACGAGCTGCGTGCTCACTTCTTTGCCGCGCGGCGTCACCGCGGTGATTTCAATCGGTGTCGACACCGGTTCGAGCGTGTTTGCGTCCACCGTGTTGAGCAATCTCTCTCGCGCCGCGAGCGCGTAGAGGTGCCTGTAGGCTTGACAGTACCACCGGTTGTCGTTCGGGTTCTCGGAAAATTGTGGGAACATGGCGATGAGAAGCGCGGCGATGGATTCGTTGTCGGTGGAAAACGTCTGCGCGCCGCCGCCGAGGAACAAAAATCCATTCGCGAGTCCTATGGCTACGTGCGCGCCGTACGTGAGACCGGCGTCGGACGACGCGTTCTTTTCGAGACGCAACCGGAGGTGACGCAATAAACGAAGCGTGGGTAAATCACCCGTGCCAGCCATGACGCAGGAGAGCGACATGGCGACGACGCCGATGCACGTCTCGAGCGCCGACTTGGTCACGAGCGTCTCTTTACCATCCTGTCCGGCTGTCTTTTTCCACTCGACAAACTTGAACGCGTAGTGACGCACCGTCGCCGACGCTTCGGCGTTACCGGAACCCGCGTAACGTAACCCGATGGACATGCACGCGCCGGCGAGAACGTAGACGTACGTCTGCGCGATGGCTTCGCGATCGGCTTCGCCGACCCAAGACGAATCGTTCAGTGACTCCTGCGCCGCGGGCGAGCGTCGGTCCATGGCGTCTCGAAGCAGAGGCGGAAGCAGCCCCTCCACCCACGAGGCGCTCGAATCGACCGTGTCCCACATGATTAAACTCCTCGCGACGACGCGCAACATCACGTAGTCGGGTCTCGCGTCGTCGAGCCCGTAATGCGTCGAAGGCACTTGGAGATGCGCGGACACCGACTCGTCGTTCGTCTTGAGGTACATCAAACCGAGCGCCACGATGGCGCCAGGCGCGGTCAAATCGACGTTGACCATCGAACCTTCGAGAACTAAACCATCAGCGGAGGGCGTGGGGGGCTCCGCGTTGTTCGGATCGTACATCCAGTCATCGTCGGTGGGGAAGGTGTCTTGCCAAGTTACGCCGGCGTTCGGAGATTTCCTCGCGACCGAAGACGCCGGCATGCCGCCCGGCGGAGGAATGCGTCGAACGACTCCGCCGACGGTGAAGTGCCGAAGACGCTCGGCGATGTGTAAATCCGACAAGCCGCTCGCCGTGTGACCTCGACCCAACGTGACCAATCCGAGAGCGAACCCGGCCGATAACGCGTAACTCTCCCTGCCGGTGATGACGCTCCCTTCCGGTGATTTTCCCAGTTCGCTGAGAAGTGTCTCGACTATGAGACGCTGCGCCGTTCCTTGGTAGAGCAATCCGACGGAGAGCAGCGCGCACGACTGCACGAGCGACGGCAGTTCGATTTCCGGAAACGACAATGGGTGTCGGGTCGGTAGGTGCAAGAAACACATTCGACTCGTCGCCGAATCACCTGTGCCGATTTTCGAGGCAGCGACGCCCAATAACGTACCGATCGTCGTCGCCTCGTGTTCTTGCGCTAAATATCTGTACAAATCCGTCGCCGTCAGGCTCGACAGATGTCCATTCAAACCGAGCGCCAAAAGAACCCCGGCGTGCGAAAACGTGGGCACCTTCGGGCGATTGAAGACGATCCAAGCGCGCGTGAGCTTGTCGGTGTCTTCAGACCTCAGAGAAAGACCAGACGCCGCACCGTTGTGAAATTCCGGCCAATCGACGAAGGCTTTCGGCGCGTCCGCCGCGTTGTGATCTAAATTCACGACGGCGTATTGCTGCGCGGGCAAACAACCCGCGAGGCAGAGCGTTGGGATTTGCAACGCCTCCGTCGGTTTCACGACCACGGTACCCAACGTGCACGCTCCTCGACCCACCGGCATGGCAGCCGTGCGCGACGCCAAGAGCCACAATTTCGCTTGTTGCTGCGATCCCTGTTCGGCGTCGCCGCCCGCACCGTCGCCGTCGTCGATCGTTATCGGCACAGGCGTCGCGGTGCCTAATATGCTACGAACCTCTCGAATTCTGTAATCTCGGGGAAATCGCAGAGGCCCGACGAATTGTTCCAAGTGCTCCAAGCCGTCGGCGACGGGCGTCTCTTGAATCGTCTTTTTCGGCGCGTCGGCTGGTCGACGTTGACTCGACAGACGTGCCAATTCCGCGTCGTCGTACATCAACGCGAGGTCTTTGCGTCCAATGAGCGCGTACGCCTCCGCGGGCAATCCCGAAGACGGCATGTCGGTGCAGCAGCGTAAGATTCCTTGAAACGGTAATGCCAAGCCAGGCGGTAGGCGCTCCAAATCGTCCAACGTGAAACCCATCTCCGCCATGGTAAACGCGATGGTTCCTTTGGATGAGGGCCAGCCGCCGACTTCGACTGTACACGCGTGACAAATCTTGACGACGCGTCGCGCGCGCACCAATACGTCGCCACCGAACGTGTCCACGTTGACGCTCGCGCGGTCCTCGAGCCCGGCGAGCACGAGGGACGGGATGAGGGTGTGAAAGTTTGATGTCCCCGCAAACATCCCTTCGATCGCGCGCATGATATCAGGTACACACTCCGTGCGCGCGCTTCCGCACAGAGGCGAGACGCTCGATCCGGAATCACGCGCGTAATGGTCCAGGTGCTCCTCGCTCGCGATGATTTCCGCCAACGCTTGGGCGAAGACACGGAGCGGCTTCAACATGCCTCGATGCAATAAATCAACCTTTGCGGCTTCATACACCGTGTGTACGGCGGCGAGAACGACCTCCACGCGCGCCGCGTTCACGTTGTCGTCGTGTCCTCCGGCGCTCGATTCGACAACTTCCAGAGACACGCTTCCGTGTAGAATGCGTTGCGCGTATTCCCAATCGCTGAGCTCGTGCGAATCCGGTTTCGCATAGATCCCACTCCACGTCTTTAGGATTTGAACGAGGTGTGACCACTCGTTCACAGCGTCTTCTACGCCCACGCACTCGCTCGCGTACAAGAGTCTAGAGATTTCTAGAAAATCTCCCCTCGGACACGTCTCCCGCAACACGGCGTACAGCGCTCGAGCGTGCGGCGTCGCCAACGATCCCGGAACGCGTATTCTAGGACACGAGTCGCACGTGGACGCGTGAACCGTGACGCATGAACCGACACAATCAGTCAGAGCGCGCACGTCTCCCATCAACGATGCGCCTTCAGACGTCAAAACGTCCAATTTGTACAGCGCGCTCGCGCCCACGCGCAATTCAAGTGTCCCGTCGACGCCCACCGCGAGCGTGTCTAACATGCCCTCGGACGCGCGCGTCGCCGACACGCCTATCGCAGACGTCCCTTCCATCACTTCTCTCGTTCGACATCCGTCAACCGGCGCGTCGCCGATGTACAAAGCCCACACGCGACGAGACGCGTTATCGGAGACCAAAAACGTTTCGCGTCCGTCGTCGTCGTGCGCTACACTATACGACGCCGAGTCCCACGCGAAATCGTGTCGCGCATTTTCCGTCCACACCAAATCCGCGCGCGTCGTGAACTCGGGCGCGGCGTCGCTGAACTCGGTCTCGCTCCCCGCCGGTACGAGCGACAGCGTCCACAATTCGTGCGTTCGGCGAGACGGAACGTACGTCAACACGAGAGGTCGCCGCGCGTCGCTCCAAACCACCCGCGCGTCCGCCGCGTCGCTCAATCCATCCACACGCGTCGGCGCGTCGAGCGCGTGCGCGACGATGTATACGCCTCCGCGTCGAGAGACGAAGAGTAATCCCTCGCTCGTCGCCGACGCGCTCGCCGCCTCGAAACCCAACGGCATCCGCCGCGTCTCCCCCGTCAACCCGAACAGACTGAACGAATCCCGATGCGTCGCGCACAAAAACCAACCATCGCTCGACGTCGCTTTCTCCCTCCCTCGCGCGTCGACGTCGTCTCGTCGACGAAACGCGCACCACGTCGCGTCCGCCGGCGTCTCTTCGCACGAATACGTCGCGCGCGTCGCGCCGTCGCTCCACCACGTCACCGCGTCCGCCCCGATCGCCATCTCGTGTTCACACCCATCTCCCAACTCAAACGTTCGCCTTCCGACCCCCACCTCTCGCTCGCTTCGCGCCCGTCTCGCGTCCCTTCGTCGGCGGCGTTCGTCTCGCGCCGCGGCGGCGGCGTCCTCGATCGTCAGGCCCGTCAACCGTCTCGCCACCGCGCTCCCGTGCGCGCGCGGAAACCCGCTCGATCGCGCGTCGCTCTGTACCTCCCGCGTCGACGACGTCCGCGTCGTCCTCCTCGCCCTCGATCGCGTCCTCTCGCTCGTCGTCGTCTCCGTCGTCTCTGATTTCTCCGTCGTCTCCGTCGTCTCCGTCGTCTCCGTCTCCGTCGACCGCGCGCGGTGAAACGACGACGAGAAGCCTCGACCCGTCGTCTCCTCCCGCGACGTCATCGCGACGCGCTCGACGAGGCGACGCGCGCGCACTGACGTCGTCGTTCGCGTCGTTTCGGAGATTAATCCATTTGAAATGCAATCAATCATCGCGCGCCATTCGTCGTCCGGCGCGCCGTTCGTCGCGCACCGACGGTGCGGACGACGTCGTCATGCCGTCCGAGACGCCGTCGTCGACGTCGGAGCGCGTCGCGCGCGACGACGAGGAGGACGACGGCGATCCGTCCCCATCCACCTCGAGCGGCGACGGGCACGGTGTCGCGGTGTTGGCGCGCGAGGACGGCGCGCGAGCGATCGTGTTCGCGTCGAGAGATGCGAATGGACTTCGATCGGGGACTCGAGCGAGGTTGGTGCGCGTGTGCGCGTCCACGGGAGCGCTCGAGGTGGGGGACGGGGACGCGTTCGCGAGCGCGGCGGAGGCGCGTGCGCGCGCTCGAGCGCTGGGTTACGACGTCGAGGTGACGCGAGGGGTGACGGCGTTGGGGTACAGAGTGATCGGGGACGTCGCGTTGTTGTTGGTGGCGACGCACGCGCGCGTGGCGGCGGTGTTGCCGACGGGGGACGAGGTGACGCAGGTGACGGCGAGCGCGTGGGTGCGCACGCGCCTCGTCAACGCGTGTCGAAGTTTGAGTCGAGAGGAGCGAGCGAACGCGGAGTCGTTGTGTGAATTCAGCGTCGATGGAACGCACTTTTACTGCGAGACGCACGATGTGTCGAGACCGTTCGCGTACGGGGGTGGGGACGGAGGGTTGGAGAATCCGGACCGGGAGTGGGTGTGGAACGGAGCGCTCTCGGCGCCGTTGCGAGCGACGGGGATTCCGGGCGTGTGTCCGACGTTGATGCAGGGATTGGTGGAATCTCGAGAATTGCGCGATTCGAATGGTAAATTATTCAATCTTGTCATCTTCGGGAAGAGATCGAGTCTGCATCCGGGAACGCGATACCTCGCGCGCGGTTTAAACGACGCGGGCGCGCCGGGGAACGAGGTGGAGATGGAACAGCTCGTGTGGTGCGAGGCGGACAGGGACTCCGCACAGGCGACGTCGTCGGCGTCGCTGGGGGCGAGCGAGTCGACGAACGGTGTCGTGCACGCTCCACAGGGTAAGATTTTGAATTGGTCGTCGTACGTGTGGCGCCGAGGGAGCGTTCCCATCAGTTGGGTGCAAGAGATTAAACAGGCGTACGGCGAGGCGGAGATTCAAGTGTCCAAGGATAACCCGTACCGAGGCACGAGCACGTACTTCAACCGCGTCATGAACGCGTACCGCACGCGTTCGGGCACGACCGCGGGCGAGCGTCAATCGTTCCCGATTACGTGCGTAAACTTGCTCAGATGCGCGCCGGGCAAACCGGAAATGTTGCTCTCGGAACACTTTCACGAAGCCATCAGCGGCGTTCGACAGCGCACGGGTTTAGAGGGTGTGTCCATATTGAATTTTGATTGGCACGCAAACTGCAAAACGCTCGGCGAGCCCAAGACCGTGGAAGGATTGTGGGTGGCGCTTCAGAATCAACTCGTCGAAGGATCCGTGTCGTCGGGTATCGCGAGCGCATTCGACGGCGAACGCGTGGAGAAAACCGTGAGCGGTTGGCAACGAGGAATATTGCGATATAATTGCGCGGACTCGTTGGATCGTACCAACTTGGCCGGATTCTTCGTCGCGGTGCAGGTGCTGACGGAACAGTGCTCCGAACTCGGACTCAGCGTGTTCAACGCCAACGTCAACGCGGGTCTCGCCTACGCGGGGAGTGGTTCGACGGACGCGTCCGTGCCAAGAACGTCGAGTGGCTCGTCGCTACCTCCGGGTTGGGAATCGCGCACGGACACTACGACCGGTAGGACGTTTTACATCGATCACAACACGCGGACGACGAGCTGGTCGTTGCCGGAACAAGCGACACCGTCCGAGCCGCCAAGCACGCCGTCGAGCGCGGAGAGCTCGCGCGTTAACTCTCCGGAGAATGGCGCCGGGCAATCGAAATTACTATCGCGTCTGAACTCTGGTCAGGGATTACGTCAAACTGGAGGCGCCGAATGGTTGGATGAACTCATGAATAGTCAGGAGAATGCCAACGCGACGACGGATTCGTTCAAATGGTTGAGCAGCACGGTGGACGAATTCCGAGCCGCCATGCTCCCGCAGTGTTTGACCGCGATGGTTGAGATATTCTTAGCGAACGGTGATTTCCACGCGCAAATGTACACGTCCACCAGGGCGTCGCACTCTGCGACGATTCATTTGCTCGACGCGAATCCCGCGACTGCGGCCGCCGTCCGTTTCAAATCCACGCCGGTGTCGGCGAGCAGTACGATGACCAACGCGGCGCTCGGTATTCAGAGACGGTTCCACAACATGGTTTCAGACGGGACAAAGCAGCAACAATTTGAAATGTTTCTCGGCTTGAATTCAGCCAAACACTTCCCGTCGGATCCGGACGTTTCCAGGCGCGCGGTGACGCGCGTGGACGCCGCGTCGATTTCTAATCATTCCGCGTGTTTCAAACCAGACCTCGCGGACGATCTCCTGAATTGCGCGATGGCCTCGTGTGGCTCGGCGTTGGCAACGGTGGGTCCACTCTTCATCACGCCCATCGCTTCGCATGAATTTTCAATGGACTTGACGGTTTCGTCCGGCGTCGGTGCGCCGGAATATCTCCTCGTCACGTCGCCCGCCGCAGTGCCAGAGTTCATCGCTCCGTCTCACGTCGAAGTGGTCGTGCGAACGGGAAGTCTCGAAAAGACTACGCGTTTCGCTTTACCGCGCATGCCGCCGGGAACGCAATACGCGCTCCCGCTGCGCGCGCCGACATCCGCGGTGGACGGAAGATTATGGGCGTTCGCCGAAGACGCGTCCGCCGTCGCGTCTTCGCCAGACGATGGTTACACGGTGATGCTGCGCGCGTGGAACGAATTGCTCGACGAAGAATTCAAATCGAAATCATTCTTGGCGATCGGTCACTTCGAGCTCGTTTCCGGTGGACGAACGGTCGAAGCGGCCGGAATGAAGGGCGCAAAGTCGCCGTCTTCCCCCGCCAGTCTCGACGCGTTGCGTTCCGAAGACGAGTCCGACGCATCGACGTCGGCGCTCACTGAGCAGGATTATGTGAACGCTCTGAAGGACGTTCGTCCGTTCGAAGCAACATTGGCGTCGCTTCTCGAACTCGAAGTTATCAGATTACGTGCGCGCGTGTCGGACGCGAGAAAGCGAGCGTTGATTTCCAGCGCTGGCGGTCAACCGGATGAATTCGACGCCGAAGATGCGCTCAGAGTTTGGTTGGCGCGCACAGAGCTGAACAAGCTGGACGGTGAACGCGCGAGAAACGCGGCGTCGTCTTCGAGCAGTATCTCCTCTTCGTTCCGGGGCTTGAGTTTATCGAGCATCACAGGTTCCATCATGGGCCAAATGATGCGCCCGAATTCGGCTACGCTCAGTCAAGTCTCGAACGCGCTCGGTTCGCAACAGAACCTCGCGATGAGCTCGGAACCCATAGAACAGGATGATCCGATCGACGCGCGCAGTCTCAAAGCCTTGGATGAGCTTCGAACGATCGTTGCCAAGACTGAGACGCCACCCACGGGAGGAAGTTTCGTCGTCGAGTCCACTTTGGACGCGTCTCGCGCCGAGTCTCGCGCCGAGACGAGTCGCGCCGCCGCGGAGCTCTTGGCCGATGTCGACGTCCAATCAGTGTTAGACGCCATTCCGATGATTCGCCGCGAATACATGCGTGCGACGTTCGAACAGTGTAGTCTCGCCGGTTCGACGCTTCGGCTCGGCGTCCCGTCCTCCGTCGTCGTCGGATTCAAGCTCACCCTTCCCGACCTCTCGCAGAGTTACTCCCCGAGCGTCCTTCGCGTCAGCGCCCTGTGCGACGCCACCATCGACGCCGACGCGACCGCCACCGTCCACCACATCGCCGACTACGTCGTGCCCGCCCTCAAACCTCGCGCGACGGCGCACTACGAATTCGGCGGCGCCTTTGCCCGTCTCCAACCCAAATCTCTCCTCTTCTGTCTCTTCACCGCCGACGCCAAGGCGTGGTCGCTCCACGGTCGAGTCTCCCTATACGCCCACGCTCGCGTCTCTCGCACCGAGCATCTCTCGTAGCCTTTACATCAATCACCTTTACGTTCGTTCGCTCCTTCGTCCCGCCGCCGAGACGCGCAGAGACACTTTTTGTCCCTTCGTTCGCCCGCCGTCCGCACACGCGGGCGCGTCGCCCGCATGTCCAGACCGTGGCGCGACGTCGGATGGTTCGGGTGCGCGTCCTCGAGCTCGTCGTCGTCCCCGAGCGATCGCTCGCGCGAGCGCGCGGGTGAGCTCGAGGCTTTGGACGCGTTCGAGCTCGGGGACATCATCGCGAGCGGCTGGGGGTTCACGGTGGTCGTCAGACGGCGGGTGAACCTCGCGCGCGTGCGCGGAGGGATCGTTCGAGGGGACATCGACGTCGTGGACGCGCGGTTGGGCGGAGCGGTGGCGTGCGCGTGCGCGAGGGACGCCGTGTGGGTGGCGACGGGAGACGGTTGGTTGGGACGCGCGTTCGTCGGGGACGAAGGCTTCGAGTGGCGACGTGGGGACGCGCGAGACGTTTCGGCGATAGAAGTCGGCGATGGAGGGATCATGATCGCGCTCGACCGTGACGGTGCGGTGTGGGAGCGCGGACTCGCGCGAGAGTCGGCGGCGACGCGCGAGGTGCCGTCGCTCGCGAGGAGCGCGTTCGAGCGACCGGTGAGCGCGATCGCGTTCGGGGCGAATCACGGCGTTTTCGTCGGTGAAGACGGCGCGGCGTGGACGCTCGGTTGGAACCTGTACGGCACGTGCGGGTTGGGACGCGCGAGCGATCGCGTGGACCGACCCACTCGCGTGGAGAGTTTGTGGAGCGTCGAGGTGCTCGTCTCGAACGCCGCGTGCGGCGACACGCACACCCTCCTCCTCACTCGAGACGGCCACGTCTACGCCTTCGGGTCCAATCGAGACGGTCAGCTCGGCGTCGTCGACGTCGACGTCGGACGCGCCACCGCCACACCCACGCTCGTCGACGACCTCGAAAACGTCGAGCTCGTTCGGTGCGGCGCGCGCCACTCCGCCGCCGTCGCGCGAGACGACGACATCGACCCATCATCGCGCGCCCTCTACCTCTGGGGCGCCAACGCGCGAGGACAGTGCGCAGAACTCGATCGCGAGACGGTCCCGCGACCGCATCGCGCCGTCCATCGTCGCGCCGACGTCGTCGTCTCGCTCGGCCACGCGCACACCTCCTTCGCGTGAAGCCCATGTAATCTTCATAGTGTAGCATTAGCGTACTGTATACTCATACGAGTCTTATCATACCGAGGGGTGCCCGCGCCCGCGTCGACGTCGACGGATGTCGCGCGCGTTCGTCCCCGCACACGCGCGCGCGCCGACGCTCGCCATGTCGATCATCCCGCGAGCGATGACGCACGATTTCCCACGCATCGTCACCGACGGCGGCGTCGCCGGCGCGCCCGAGCGACGCGCGCGAGGCGCGATCGCGCGCGCCTCGCGAAGACATCTTGCGCGCGCGTCGACCGCGACGACGACTCGCGCGACGCGCGATGGCGAGGGAGAGACGAGCGCGAGCGCGCGAGGCGCGATGGTGGCGAGCTGCTTGGCGCTCGCGATGACGCTCGTGGGCGTGGACGGTGAGGCGGCGAGCGCGGCGACGGCGAGAGGGGAGGTCTTCGGCCCAGTCGCGGGGACGTTTCGAGAGAATCTCGCGCGAGAGGAGCGCATGGTCGTGGACGAGGTCATGCGCGATGAACAGATCGGCATAGATATCATTAGGGAAGGGGCGACGCCGCGGGAGCGACTGGACATGTTCATCGAAAAGGAACCTCCGGTGGCGGTGCTCTTCTCGGCGATGTTCGTCGTCAACGGGTGCTTTGGATTGATTTACACCCTCTTCATTCGCGAGACGAGCGCGGGTCCGGGCGGTGAGTTCGGAAAGAGCGTCGTGAATATTCGAAAATCCATCGTCAAGGGTATCTTTACCTTTTTCAACGCAGCCTTGGGGCGGTACACGACGGAGGACTCTCAAGACGCGTAGGCGTGCGCGCTCGGCTCGCTCGACGAACGCATGTAACAATAACCACGCACGTCACTCACTCGACCGTTTCACGCGAAAGGAGATGCATGCGAACGAAAAATCGAGCTCGCGATCGCGTTCGACCGCCGTGTGTCGCGCGCCGTTCGTTCCGAGAGAGCCTCGAACTCCCCCGAGGGTTCAGGACTCGACAACGGGGACTCGAGCAGAACGGCGAGAGGATGTTACGTTGGATGGCGCGTCAGAGTCCATCGCGCGCGTCGTGATGGCTCGAACGGCGTCGCCCGATGAACTCGCGACGCTCATACCTCGTCGTTCACCCGTCGGCGTCGACGCGGCGACCGAATACTTTGAAGAGGAGAAGCGCGACGCGAGCGCGCGTCGTCGTTTCAACATCTTCGTCGCCCTCGCCTCGATCGGCGCGGCGTGCGCGAGCGTCGGTCTGACGACGGACATGATCGGACACACGGCGAAGTTCCGAGCCGCGATGCAAAGTCCGCGACTCGGCGCGGGACGGTGGACATCGCTTCCGCCGCTTCCGCCGTGGACGCCGAACGTGCCGCCGGGGGAGGTGAACACCCCGGCGCTGGCGTTCGCGGAGATGGATCGAGTCAAGCTCGAAGGAAGCGCGTTGGAGGCGGCGAAGAGGTGGTCGCACGAGGACTCTTTTCCGACGTTTCCCGCGTCTCGGTACTTGGACGGCGACAAACGCGTGCGCAGGAAACTCGAGACGCCGGTGTACGTCATCGCGATTGCGGGCGACGCCAAGGATCAAGCCAGGACGAGCAAGCTGGTGTCGAGATTCGACAAGACGTTCGATTTCGGTGGTAAGGGTGCGCGCAAGGGCGACACGAACGGGACGAAGGATGGATTCGTGCAGATTCAAGACGCCGTCAACGCGGAGGCGTGGCCGAAGACGATTGAGCTCGCCGAGGAAGCAGTGGAGACGCTCCATCGGCTGCGCCCTGTCGGCACCATGCACTGGTTCGCCAATCTCGCGATGGCGAAGAAGCGGGCCGATAGAATGCTCCCTGTGGGTTCTAGACCCATCGCACATCACGTCGGATGTCTGTTTTCCCACGCGCGCATGTGGCGTTTGCACCAAAAGTTTAAAAACAAGTGGACCATCGTCTTCGAGAGCGACGGTTTGTGGTATCTCACCGTTCCCGTCGGCGCGCTTCAGAGCGTCGTCGACAACGCGCCCTCCAACGCCGATGTCATCTTTTTGAAGGCAAAGAATGAACACACAGGCCAGTTTGTCAAGCAGTGGCCGGTGGGTAAGGATATGATGTACATGTACGCATACAACCGCGTAGGCGGCGGCGCCGGTCTCTCCGGGTACATGCTCGGTCCCAAGTTTACCGAGAAAATTTACGACTTCATCATCAGTCACGACGGCGCCGACATGGTCGACGCGTGGATGTTGGTCAACGTGTGTAGCAAGGGAGACGAACGCGCGACGAAGGGAGGAAGAAAGAACCGTTTGAATTGCTATCACGTGCAACAAGGCGCCAAACCGCCGCACGTCATCGGCGGCTATCTCCCGGAGTGGTACGGCACCGATAGAACCGCGCGCGACACGGATAATTGGGCCGAGTGGCTTCGAAACGAAAAGAACGCGCGCGTGTACGACGCCGCGCGCGGTGAGCGCATGGAGGCGTGGAGAAACGGTGCCGAGCGGGGCAAGTTTGGCAGGGCGAACGACCAAAGGGCGCTCGGCGAAAAGCGCCGCGTCGAGGCGAGACGCGCCGCGCAAGCCGCCGCCCGGGCCGAGGCGACGTCGAGCGCGACGAAATAGTCCGCGTGAAAGGCAACGCGCGTCACGTAGAGTTTGTAGATTGCTAGCCATCCCACACGCGCCGTTCGTCGTCTCGCGACGCGCGCGGCGGGTTTCGCCCTCTCGCCAACCGCTCGCGGTTCCATCGTCAAACGGACGCGCGCGCGTCGTCGTCGTCCTCCGCGCCGACCTCGCGACCGAACGAGGCGACGGAGACAACCGCTCGCGAGACGAACGCGCGAATCCGAGCGTCGACGCGCCGACGCGCGCGATAAAGAACGCGCGTCATGGATGACGAGATCAAATTTTTGCGCAGACCCGTGGACACGCTTCGACTCGGACTCGCCGCCGCGCGTGAGGTCGGTGGGACGACGAAGAAGCACCCGGTGCAGGTGATGCAAGAGGAGGTGCGTGTCGTGCGCGCGATGGATGGATGAAGAGACGGGACGCGCGCGGGAGAAGGGTGGAACGCGCGGCGGGGAGATCTCGCCGCGGCGAACCGACGAAAGAAAGAAAGACTGACCGATCGTGCGCGTCGTTTTCGTCGTCTTCACAGCGCGCGAGCGGGGTCGAGTACAGGAGAAAATTGGAGATGATGGCGCAGGCGCAGGGCGCGGCGATTCCGGCCAAGTTGGACATCGAGAGACAGATTTTGAGTCAGGTGGAGCGTCTTCCGGGTCCGATCGAGAGCAAGCGTTTGGGACTTCAAATCATGACCGGTGAAATCGATCGGTTCGGATTCGAGGATTACCTCAACCAAGCGAGCATGCGCGAGGAGGGACCGCGCGCTGACACGCACTCGATCATGGAGGCGAAGCTCAACTTGGGTCCGAACGTCGGTCGTTTCTAATTTAGTCCGCGGGCGACGCGCGTCATCATCATAGTCATCACGGTAGCTCTACGTTCAGATAGTGTTCAAATAATCTACACATCAAGTACTCACTACGCGCGCGATCGCGCACCGCGCCTACGCCGCGTCGTCGTCTCTCGACTCTACCTCCGCCTCGGTCGACGCGAACGCCTTGGCCCGCGGCGGCAACTCCCCCGGCGCGCATCCCGCGAGCGCCGCCAGATTCGCTCGACGCATCGTCGTCGTCGCGTCGTGCAAATTCCGCACGCGCTCGCGCAAATTCTTCGCGCTCGCCCCCAATCCATCCACCCTCGCGCGCACCGCGCGCAACCGCCTCGCGTGATCCCCCGACGCGTCCTCCGGCATCGCCTCCAGCAGCACCTCCAGCTCGTGCGCGCACCGATCGACGCGCGCCGCGAGTTCATCCTGCCACTCGCTCGACCCGTCCACCGCCGCGCCGAGCCCCCTCGACGCTCGCGCGAAGGTCCCGTGCATGCCCTCCGCGAGCGCATCGTTCGCCCCGTCCCCGTCGCGCGTCATGTCGATCGACGGACGATCGCGATCGGTTCACCACCGCGTATCGCGCGCGCGAACTCTTCCTCTCGCCCCTCGCCCGTCGTCGCGCGCGCGCGTCGCGCTCTGACGCCCGCGAGACGACGCGCGACGACGCGCGACGCGCGATGAAAACACTCGCGGGTGTTTTTTGCCCTAACCGCGCGCGAATCGTCGGGCCGCGTCACACGCGCGCGCGAGGGGTGGCGACGCGCGCGATCGAAGCGAGATGTCGGCGATCGCGAAGCGTCTCGCGCGAAGCGTCTCGCGCGCGAGCGCGCGCGCCAGCGTGAGCGCGCGAGCGACGGATTCGATTATGATGATGATGACTGGAGTAACAGAAGGCGCGGTGTC
>MDTD01052767.1_pt1 | contig 42063 bp, 38 predicted proteins | sample 811221 | NCBI WGS metagenome assembly MDTD01 (sample SAMN05326646, study PRJNA326480) | marine metagenome | isolation source: seawater | place: Pacific Ocean: South West | collected 2011
AAGACGCCATCATTTGCCCGCAGTGTGGTGCCAGCCAACCTGGCTCTGGAGCCGACGCAGATGGGGAAGGCGAAGATGGTGGCGATCCGAGCGATCCCATTGGAAAAACGCTGAAAGACATTCAAGGCTGGTACAAGCGCAATTTTACAGACGATGACCCACCTTCCTGATTTTTGTGAGCCGCATCACTTGAATTCCCGCTGATCGGGCCATTTTTTCGCGCATGTCGCCCTGGCAAGCTAGCGTCTGGCCATGTTTGGATTTCTTTCACTGCCCCAATCCACAGTTGCTTTGGGTGCTGTCGTCTTTATGCTTTCTGCCTCCACAGCGCACAGCCGCTTTGGTGAGGCTGATGAAAACCGCAACCTCGAACTGGCCATTTTGCCTTCAGGACAAGCCGTAGATCTCGGCCCACACAAAATCCGAAGCGATGCGTTCCAGAATGTGCGCGTGCAAGACGCAGACGATGTGAATTTCTATTTGAATGAATTGGCAGACTTAAATCAGTTGTGCGAGCTCACAAAAGTTCCCTGTACCGCCGCGGTGGGAAAGATGCTCGGTGCCGATCTGGTTTTACAAATGTGGTCCCCCGAAGGTAACGGGGATATTTTTCGCATCGTGTCTACACACAGTGGCAATGAAATCCATCGGCAAGTGGTCCCATCACAGCTGACCGCCAATGAACTCTCTGCAGTTTTGGGTGAGACCCTTCAACGCTTGCTCGTGCCTCAAGCAGACGTGGGACAACTGCGTGTTGAAATCCCTGAAAATGGCACCCGACTCTTCGTGGACGGGGTGGACTACGGAAAAGTGGAAAAAGGAGCCTTGGTCGCGCAACTCACCATGGGCAAACACCAGGTGGTGTTGGATGCCCCCACCAGCGGGTTTCAAAATCAAGAATTCGAAATATCGCCCGGCCAAGAAACACGGGTGGCATTCGCAGACAACGCTCCTTCCCAAACAACACCCGCGTTACAGACCCTGGCGCAAGACACCAACACTTGGACGGCGGTGGCGGGGTGGACGGCCATCGGTGCAGGCGCCATTGCATCAGGAATTGGCACCTTGTTTCATTTTGCCCACCCCATTCACGAGACCCAACTTCCGCAAGATGCCTCCGGCAGTTTAAGAAACCACATCGTGACGGAGCAGGAGCGTAAATCACAAATTGCCTACGTGCTTTGGGCGAGTGGGCTGGCCACCGCCACGGCAGGTGCAACCTATTTACTCGTGGATGGGTTAACAGAATAATCTGGGCGCACCGCTGGCTTCTTGGCATCGGGCGGTCGAATATACAAAGGCACTAACGCAAGTAACTCATTCGGTGGAACATGTTGGGCGCAGCGTGCCTGAAAAGCCACGAGCATGCCATCCCCCGTCACCCCCTGCATTTCTTGATGGGATCGTGGCGGCTCCGCTAATAAAAACGCACCATTGCCAACCACGATGTCATGCAATGGCACCATTTCTTCTAACTCGTGTGGATCACATGCCTTCCCCGGGCCCAGTTCGGCGAATCCGGAGGTATCTTGAACGAATGACTGCGCATACCCTTGACCTCTTCTGGCGTCGATCAAGGCCAACACACGCGGCTGCTCTTGAACCGTCACCGCTCCCGCCAGCGCCGACAAAGTCGACACGCCCCACAAAGGGATTTTGAGTGCCAAGGCGAATCCTTTTGCTGTGGATAATCCTACACGAACACCAACAAATGAACCCGGACCGACCCCAACCACGATGCCTTGCAACTCTTGGGGCTTCAAATTGGCATCGAGCAGCGTGGTCTCAATGGCCTGTGCCAGTTTCTCACCATGACTGCGCGATTCTTGTAAATATGCGCGAGCCGTGATCTTGCCGCCTCGAGACACCGCTACCAATCCTCGAGGCATGGCCGTATCGATCAAGAGAAGGGAGGCGTCGGTCGGTGAACTTACACTCAATGGACTGATACCCGTGTTGCGGCTGATTGAACCATCTCATTGGCGTGGGCCAAAGTGACCTCGGTGAGCGCTTCACCCCCGATCATTCTGGCGACCTCTTCAATTCGGTCGTTCCCTTTCAGGGCTTGAACTGTGGTTTGCGTTTCTTTGCCCACCACTTCTTTAGAAACACGGTAGTGTTGATGGGCTTGAGAAGCGATCTGCCCCAAGTGGGTCACACAAAAGACTTGTCGGAATTCACCCAGCGCCGCCAGTTTTTTACCGATAATTTCACCGATACCGCCACCGACGCCTGCATCCACCTCGTCAAAAACCGTGATGGGCACAGGGTCTGCCATTTGTAAAACACGTTTTAAAGCCAAGAGGGTTCTCGACAACTCGCCACCCGACGCCACTGCTTGCAATGCGCCCATTTTTTGTCCGGGGTTGGCAGCAAATGAAAAAGAAACATTTTCAGCGCCATAACGCCCCAGGGTGATGCCATTACGTGTCACAACCTTAGTGGCGTTTTCACTCAGTGGTTCAAAACATACTTCAAAGCGTCCATGCGGCATGCCCAAATCGGCCAGCTCTGTACAAATCAATTCTGCAAAACGCTTGGACTGCGCTGCACGACTCGCGCTTAGGATTTGCGCTTCATCATGCAAAGTTTTAAATTGTTTTTGTAGTTTTTTCTCGCATGCAGCGAGGTGTGCATCCAAATCGCGCAGCTGGGATAACTCTTGTTCCATTTCGGCATGCAAAGATAAAATATCTTCAATGTTTTTGCCATGCTTTCGCTGTAAGCGATACAGCGCGTCGAGACGGTTGTCCAGTTGCGATAGGGTTTCAGGATCTGCATCTTGGCCAGTTCCAAAATGATGCAAATCCCTCGAGGTCTCTTCGAGCAATACGGCGGCATCATTGATCTGCTGGCGAAGATTGTCTAAGGCTGGGTCCGCTTGAACCAACTTATCCATGAGAGGCGCGGCACGCTGGATCAAGGTTAATGCATTGGCGGAGCCATCGGTGAGCAGCTCTAACACCTCATTGCTTTGCACTTGGATTTGCGCCACGTTGGCCAAACGCTTTCTTTGCTCGGCCAATTTTTCATCTTCGCCCACTTCGGGATTGATGTTGGCAATCTCATCGATTTGATATTGTAACCAATCTTGTCGCCTCAGTTTTTCTTGCTCGTCCATGCCACAGTTAATGATTTCCTGCTGCGTGAGCATGACCTGTTCGAACAATTGGGCCACTTTGTCAGCCTGGGCGTCCAGGTGTCCAAAGGCATCAAGCGTGTCGCGTTGAAACGCAGGCTTGAGCAAGCGTTGTTGGGCATGCTGACCGGTCATGTCTACAAAAGGATCCACCAAATCGCGAATCACTGCGGCCGTGGTAAGTCCATCGTTGATCCATTGGCGATGGCGCCCATTTTCGTTGAGCTGGCGACGAATGAGTAACTGACCCGACTCGCATGCGGGCAAACCATGCTGATCCAAGGCCTCATTCAACCGCGCCATTTCATCCTGGCTCAGCGCGAATTGGGCCGTGATTTGCGCCTGTTTCGCCCCCTGCCGAATCATGTCGGTTTTGGCCCTTGCGCCCAAAACCATGTCCAACGCGTTGAGCATGATGCTCTTTCCGGCGCCTGTCTCACCCGTGAGCGCGATCAAACCAGGCCCGAACTGAAGGCTAAGTGACTGAATTACTGTAAGATTATTTATATTTAGGTCTGACAAGTACATAGGTCCCCATCCTGGCCTTTTTGCGCACAGGCCGCAAGAGGTCCCTTGGCGATGCCCGCTTATTTTGGCAAAAGGAGACATGGATCTGTTTTCCCACGCCCATAAAAAAGACCCCAGCCTCACCCCTTTGGCCGAACGCATGCGACCAGAAACACTGGAGGCGGTTTTGGGCCAACCCCACCTGGCCGGCCCCCAAGGGTTGCTTACCCGACTCCTCAAAGAAAAACGGCTGCCCTCCCTCATTTTCTGGGGGCCACCCGGCAGCGGCAAAACAACTTTGGCCGAAGTCATTTACAAGCAAGCCGGGCTTCGCTTCATTGCCCTGTCAGCTGTTTCAGCCGGGGTCAAAGACATTCGTGCGGCGGTGAGCCAAGCGAAAGATCATCGAAACATGAACGGACAAAAGACGTTATTGTTCATCGATGAAATTCACCGTTTTAATAAAGCCCAACAAGATGCCCTTTTACCATTCGTAGAGCAAGGCATTGTATACCTCGTCGGCGCCACCACCGAGAACCCCTCGTTTGAGGTGAATGCGGCGCTGCTGTCTCGCTGCCGGGTGGTGAAAACCCATCCGCTGGCCGCAGAAGATTTGGCGCATTTGGCACAAACCGCATTGCAAGACGCAGAAAAAGGCTTGGGTCAAGACCATCTCAAGATGGAGCACGATGCCATTGCAGCCTTGGTCATGGCTGCAGCGGGCGATGCGCGGCGGCTGCTGGGCGCCTTAGAAGTGGCTGCAGATTTGGCCAAAGCGGAAGGTCGCGAAGAAATCCAGCAAGACGACGTGGAGCAAGCGGTGGCCCGCCGGGTTTTGCTCTACGACAAAAGCGGTGACGCTCATTACGATGTGGTCTCTGCATTTATCAAAAGCATGCGGGGCTCTGACCCTGACGCAGCCATGCATTACCTGACCCGAATGCTCGAAGCGGGTGAAGATCCGCGCTTTATCCTCCGACGCCTGATTATTTTTGCCTCAGAAGATGTGGGTAATGCCGACCCCCAAGCACTGCAAGTGGCCACCGCCGCTTTGAGCGCTTATGAAATGGTCGGTCTGCCCGAAGGCACCCTGCCCCTCACCCAAGCCACCCTGTATTTGGCCACGGCGCCAAAATCCAATACTGTCATTCAAAGTTACGGGCTGGCCAGGAAAGACGTTTTGGCCTTGGGTGCGCTCCCCGTCCCCAATCACCTGAAAAACGCCCCCACATCCTTAATGAAACAAATGGGGCACGGCCAAGACTATAAATACCCGCACAACTACGAAAAAAACCACATTCAGCAAAATTACCTTCCCGAACAGCTGCTGGGACGTACGTATTACAAGCCCTCAGATCAAGGTTACGAAAAAGAGATTGGAAAGCGCTTGCAAGCTTGGCGTAAGTGCGACAAAAACTAGCAACACTCACGAGAATCTTATGGCAAAGAAAAAAAACAAAGAAAAAAACAAAGAGCAACCCAAAGCCAACCCACGCATGGTACAGCTTCAAGCACTTTATGATGGCGGGAACTTCGCTTCCATTCACCACAAAGCGCCTGCCCTTCTCGCAGAAGAAGGTCTATCAGACACCGACCAAAACCAAGCTCAAGACTTATTGTCTCGGGTAAAAATTGATGCGGTGGCCATATACGTTGGCCTGGGGTCTTTGGCCTTTATTTCCCTGGTGGCTCTTCTGACCCTGTCGGCAAAATAAGCGGTCTTGCGAAAGACGATTCTTCAATCACCTGACTCGCTTTTTGTTTGATGGCTTTCCGCACCGTTTTTTGCATTTCATAAACAAAAGGCAAAGGATCTTTGAAACGCAAGACATCTGTATCGAAAGAACTCAAATGCTTGGGATGCCAAAACCGCCAAAGATTCTCTACACTCTTGCCAAACCCCGCCGCTCCTCGCTGTTTGACCCATTTGAACGTGAACGTGTCCAGCAAGTGGCTGACCTCACCCATGAGCCACCGCATGCGAACCCCGGGTTTGGCCTGTAAAACCTGATTCGTGAGCTGGGAATCGGTATTGATTTGGTGCCAGATGACTGGAATGTCCAAATCGGCATGAATGGCCAACTGTAAAGAGCCCCATAAGCGGCCCAACATACACGCCAATCTCACGTCACCCTCAGGCGCCTGAATAAATTCTAATTTCACGGGGCCATGCCATTTCAAATGTTTGAGTAACCGACGTGCTTCTCGCTGTATCTCTTCGTGAGGTGCGATGGTTTCAGAGGACGAGCCAAATTGGGACGCCGGCTCGTGTTCACGCAATCTTTTCTGAAAGACTTCAGCCAAAGGTTTACCATGCCAATACAAGGCACCATACCCAATGCTGTGCCCACTCAACATGGGCTGTAAAACAGCGCCGCCTGCCATGCTGGAATTGTCAGCAATAAAACTTCGCAATGATGATTCGTCTTTAAAATGAAAGACCCGTTTACTGCCATCTTCTGATTCCAAACTGGCATCTAAAGGCGCGATCAACACCAAAGGAAAGCCCATGTCGCGAGCTGTTTTGACGACTTCTTCAACCTCTTGGTCATCGTTAATCTTTGCTGTGGGGATTCCCGGGATGCTCAGCAGGCGCGCTTCTTCCATCAAAACAAAACGATCCAGCGCACAGGCCACCGCTGATTTGGTGGGAAGGCTTTTTGCGAGGGGTTCGGGCAAATGTTGGCGCCATTGAGACATGGCCCATAAGGCCACATCAGTGGACGGGTAAATCAATTTGGCCTGACGCCCCAACGCTTGTTGGCCCAATTCAAAAGTAAAGGCTTCCGGCGTCAGCTGAGGATTTGGGAGTAAAAACGTCGATGCGGCCATGGATGACCATTGTGCCAAAGCGGGCCGATGCAATGAGCCGACCACCACTGGAATTTTCAGTCGCCCCAATGAACGTACGGCCGCCAAGGCTGAACGTGTGTGGGCACAGGTTACAATCACCGTCATTCAGGAAAATCCTCATCCCACGGTTTCAAACCAGCAGCCTTGGCTTTTTCCCGGCGAATGTCTTTGCTCTGATCTCGCCAATGCTTCTCGGGAGCGGCTGCTGGGGCACTCTTAGTGTCTTTAACACTTGGCACCTTGTTAAAATCGCCACCACCAGGGGCGTGCAACACCTTCACCTTCGCTTGTGACTCAAGTTGTCCGATGAGGTCATCAAAAGAGATTTTACCCGCTCTCGCCACCGACTCCTGCAGCATAGCGATGAGCATGTCTTCTCGAATTTCCTCTTCGAATGTTTTCATGGAAATGCCCATATCGCTCATGAACAGCGCTGGGGTCATGCCTTGTGGCAGTGTCTTCAGAATTTCGTTTTTGGCCGTGGCCAAGCTTTCCGCGTCCACCTGGAAACCCTGCTTCACTGCCTCTTGAAGTAAGATGGTTCGGCTGACCAAGGACTCGAAAGTACCTGTTTCCATCAGACGCTGCTCGATTTCAGACATGTCTTCCGTTTTGAGTTTCATCATTTTCAAACGTTGCGCAAAGGTCCGATCGAACTTTTTGACCGTCACAGAGACCCCGTTGATGGTGGCCATGACCGTTTTTTCATTCAAATGCGATACGCTGGTGAGTCCCTTGGCGGGCGCTGCCTTTTGCCCATCTTTGTTGCAGCCCATGGGGGCCAAAGTCATGCCGAGTACCAACCCCCAAACAGACAAAGCTTTGCGGAATCCCATAAATCCTCCTAGGTCTCCATTCGAAAGAGAAAAATGGCACAACCGGGTTTCAAATGCATGGAATTCACGTCAAAATAGGACCAAGATGTTGAAAAAAGTAACCAAGGCACAATTGATAGCCATACGCGAAGCGATTTCAGATCCTGTCCCCCCTCGTGTGGCTATTTTGGGCGGCTCCTTTGATCCCCCACATTTGGGGCACAGTTGTCTGGCCTTGTCAGTTTTGGCCGTGGCTGATGTGGATGAGATCTGGGTTTTGCCCTGTAATAATCACCCACAAGCAAAAACACTGTCAGACTTTCATCATCGAACAGACATGTGCCAGCTCGCCTTTCGGTATTTGCACCCCCAGGTCAGGGTCCTCAAGGTAGAAAAACACCTGCCGACGCCCAATTTCACGGCCCAAACCGTTCAGGTCCTCCAAAACATTTTTCCAAAAACACAGTTTCATTGGATTATCGGGTCGGACCTCCTCACGGACCTGCCCACCTGGCAAGATGCCCAATGGTTGGCCGATAATGTTCACTATTTGGTCATTGAACGGGAGGGTTATCCCACGACCGCCCCACCCGAGGGGTTTAAAATGTCCTGTTTTTCGGGCTTTACCCTGCCCAATATCGCCAGTCGCCACTTGCGAAGCGCCCCCAATTTGACCCGGCCCAATGATGGCATGGACAAAGCCGTTTGGGCCTACGCCTTAGAAAAAGGCCTCTATGACGATGGGACCTAAAAACCCGATGGGAGCCCCACCCAAAACTCTATCTTTCGGGACCCACCAAGCTCGTAATTAGTTTGAGGAATTCCTTGTTTCGGGTGGCCTGTTTTCGCTATGAAACTCTTGGAGTTAGGCGCGTTCTCAAACAGGTAGGTTTTGTGACCAAAAGATTGCTCGTGGGCATTGGCGGAGGTACCGCCTCAGGAAAGACAACCGTGGCCAAACGGATTGCCCAAGATCTGGGCGAACGGGCCGTGATTATTGACCAAGACAGCTACTACCGGAACCTGGGCGATATCAGCCTTGAAGAACGGCGAACCTTTAATTTTGACCACCCCGATGCTTTCGACTGGGGCCTGCTGCTTGAACATGTTCAAGCCCTGCTCAGCGGAGAAGCCATTGAAAAGCCCGTCTATTCTTTTAAGACCAGTACCCGCACCACCGAAACCACCCATGTAGAGCCCGCTCCTTTGATCATGGTGGAAGGTATTTTGGTCTTGGACCATCAACCACTCAGGCGCCTCATGGATGTACGCTTATTTGTCGATACCGATGATGACATTCGCCTGTCCCGCCGTCTCATTCGCGATGTCGAAGAACGCGGCCGTAAGCTGGACCACATTTTAGATCAATATTTCCGATCGGTGCGCCCCATGCATCATGGCTTTGTCCTACCCACCAAACGATTTGCCGATGTGATCATTCCCAATGAAGCCCGCAGCGATGTTGCGGTTCAAATGGTCGGCGCGGGCCTGAAGGCCAACTTGGACAAAGGCAACGTGCCCCAAGGCATTCGAGAACAAGAAACTGACGATGGATTTTTACGGGTCACCACCAAAGGCCCCTAACGGAGTAAACAGATGATTAGAAACGTGCTATTTACAGCAACCCTTTTACTCGGCAGCTTAGGCCTTTTGGCTTGTTCCGATGCTGTCTCCCCGCTTCCAGGAGCGGCCTCCTCTAACGATGCGGGCCCTTCAAGCAACAACAATGACGCTGGTACCCCATAAGGATTTTTAATGCTCAGTGAAAAGCGATTGCAAGTAACCCCGGCGGCCGATCTGGCCATATGTATTCAAGAAGCCAAACACATTGCGGCTGGTTTGGGGCAACCCATGCACACCGGCCATTTGCTTTTGTCATTTTTTACCGTGCCCGGCCCTGCAGAGGTCCTGCTCGCGGAAAAGAAAATGAATGAAGACAAAATCATTGCGGTGATGGAACGACACGTTTCCGAAAAGACGAGCATCGTTAATAAAGTCTACGACTATGCTGAACAAACCGCGCTCCGGTGCGATACACGTCAAGTGAACACCTTACACATTTTGGTGGGCATGCTGCGTGAAAAAGACAGTGTGGCTTACCAACTGCTCGAAAAAGCTATGGGCTCCGTTTCACCACTGCGCAACGCTGCAATGTCTTTCGTCACGGGCGTGATGCCCCGTCGTTTCCAAGACCGACTCCTAGAAGCCAAACAGGCCGCCGACTCAACCCCGCCAACACCAGCGGTGAAACCCAGCCAACCGGTGGTCACCTTGCCGGCGCACAATTTGGTCATTCCTAAAAAAGCCAGAGCGCCGAGACCAGCACCGCCAAAGGCCCCACCGCGACCTGAGGCTAAAAAACCAGAACCCCCCGCCAAATTTAGTGTCGAACCAGTGGATGAAGCAGAACATTTGCACATCACCATGCTTCCCACGCTGCCACCAACGAAATTAGATCTGGATCCAGAGCAATTTCCTTGGCTCACCTCGCTGGGACGTAACCTCACATCCCTGGCGTTGCACCAAAAACTCGATCCCGCCATTGGTCGAAATGCCGAATTGGAGCAATTGATCGATGTTTTGGGCAAACGTCGCGCCAATAACCCATGTTTGGTGGGTGAGTCCGGAGTCGGTAAAACGGCCATCATTGAGGGATTGGCTCTCAAAATTGCCGAAGGATCTCCTGAAGCGGCATCCCTGCAAGACAAAGTGATCATCGAGCTGGATATGGGCCGTATCATTGCGGGTACCTCTCTGCGCGGTTCTTTTTCAGAGCGCATGCAAGGCCTCAAAAAAGATGTGGAGAAAGCACGAGGCCGAATCATCATTTTTATCGACGAGATTCACACACTCATGGGTGCAGGTGGCGGACAAGAAACCGCCCAAGACGCTGCCAACGAACTCAAAACGGCGCTCGCCCGAGGCGTTTTCCCCTGCATTGGCGCCACCACGCACGATGAATACAAAAAACACATCGAGAATGATCCAGCACTGGAACGCCGTTTTGTGAAAGTTCAAGTGAACGAGCCCGACGAAGAACTGTGTCTTGAAATATTAGCCGGCATGACGCCGGTGTACGCAGAGCACCACCAAGTGGAAGTCACCGATGATGGCATTGCGGCTGCCGTCTCACTGTCACAGCGGTTCATTCATGACCGTAAATGGCCCGGAAAAGCCATCGACTTGCTCGATCTCACCATGTCGCGCACCCGACGATACGGGAAGAAAAAGGTCGATCGCAGAGAAGTGGCAAAAGTGTGTGCGGACATTGCTAAGGTGCCTTACGAACGCCTCGCCCTCGATGACGCATCCCGCTTCTTGAACATGGAAAGCTTTTTGGAAGACAAGGTGGTCGGGCACGCGCACCCCATATCTGTGATCGCCCAAACCATCCGTCGCAACTACGCAGGTTTTTCCTCTCATCGCCCCATGGGTTCTTTCCTATTTCTTGGGCCCACGGGGGTTGGAAAGACTGAAATGGCAAAAGCATTGGCCTCGTTTCTTTTTGGAAATGAAGAAGCACTGATTCGCATCGATATGAGTGAATTTTTGGAGAGTCACAGCATTGCCCGTTTGGTGGGTGCCCCTCCGGGGTATGTCGGGCATACCGAAGGAGGACAACTCACAGAGGCGGTTCGTCAACGTCCGCACTCCGTGGTGTTGTTGGATGAAATTGAAAAGGCTCACCCAGACCTCATCCCATTGCTGCTGCAAGTTCTCGAAGAGGGCTGCCTCACCGACTCCAAAGGTCGTAAGGTGACTTTTCAGCACACTGCAGTGATCATGACCAGTAATCTCGGAGCCAAGCGGTTTGAAAAAGGCCAAACCAAAAAGGTTGGGTTCGTCGCTAATTCAACGATTCCTGGCGCCTTAGACAATGAACAAAAAGATGCCGTGCTCGATGATGCCAAAGAACATTTTTCTCCCGAAGTGTGGGGGCGTATTGAAGCCAAGCTCGTGTTCTCGCCTTTGGACATTCACGCACTGATGGCCATCGCCCGTTTGCAAATGGAAGATGCCAATCAGCGATTGTCTTCGGCCCGTCAAATCTCATTCACCGCCAACAAAAGTCTGCTCCAAGCACTGGCCACCAAAAGCCTAGAAGAAAAGCAACAAGGGGCGCGGTCCATTCGACGTTTGGTGCAACAAATGGTCGAAAACCCACTCTCCGACGCCATCTTGAGTGGGGATATTATCGACGGGGATAAGTTAACATTATCCTGGAAACACCCAGAAGGGCTCAAACTCACCAAACGTGCCAAAGCTGGCTTGAGAAAATGACCAACGAATTTTTCGATGGGTGCGTCATCATGGGACAAGGCAAAGCGGGATCTGCCCTCGCCAAAGCCCTGTCCGACGCCGGCATATCAATTTCTGCAATCGTCTCTCGAAGCCAAGCCACGAAGGTTCCCGATACATTTTCCACATTGGAAAAATGGCAGCAACATCGCCCCAAAGAAAAGCCGGTCTTTTTCATTGCGTGGCCTGATGGTGAAGTGGCCACTGCAGTGTCACAGATCATTAATTTGGATATCCAACCCAAAGCGGTCATTCACCTCTCGGGCGCCTGCGCTGCCGATGTTTGGCTTCCATTAGGTAACCGCTGTCCCACTGGCACGTTCCACCCCAATGAAGTTCTCAAACAGCACCAAGGCTTTGGCGAAAATATTGGGGTAGGCGTTGAGGCCTCATCTCCAGAACTCCATGAAGCACTTGTGGCACTGGCCGGTACATTAAACCTCTCTGTGGTGTCTCTCGAAGGCGTTGATCGTGGTGCCTATCATCTTGCAGCAGTGACCGTGGCCAATCTGTCCTTGGTCTTGGTGCAACACGCCATTAAACTATGGACCGATCAAGGGTTTTCCAATCATGAGGCACAAAACGCCATGGGCAATTTACTGCGCTCGTGCGCCGAGCGCGTTATCACTGCTTCCCCCGATGAGATTTTAACAGGCCCCGTGGCGCGAGCCGATGTGGCAACCATCAAAAATCACCTCGATTTTTTAAATTCGAATCCCGATCACGAGGCGTTATTACAAACCTATCGCCTGTTGTCCGAACAACTGCTGGCTTTGACCTCACACGATCTCGAAATCCGCCAGCAACTTACAGCGCTTTTTCAGGGCACGTCCGACCATTCAAAATAGTAGCGACGCGTGGCCTTAGAAACCACCCGCACATAATAGTCATTTTGTTGCCCGGTGATGGGCTCTACCAGTTGAAGTCGATGTTTTCCGGCGGGCAATTCAATAGGCAAAGGCCCAGTGACTCCGATGCGTTTTGAGCCGTTAAAAATCAAGAGCTCTTTTGTGGACTGCAATGTCACTTTGCCAGTGTTTTTTTCTTGGTACATTTGAATATGTCGTTTTTCGTTGACGGGTCTGACTTTGGGCAATCTGAGGGTCACCACATCGTAACCTTGGCGATGAAACTCAAGCACCACATCTGTATTTAAAGGCAGTTGTTTTAAAGTCAGTGGCGTCTCTCCCACTTCCTTGCCGTCCCGATGCACAACGGCACCTTTAGGCTCACTGGTTAAATCGAGCGTTGAAAAATCAACCAAAGGAAAATGCAGATTGATGTTTTTTTCTTGCGGAGCAACGGAAAGTTGTTCCACCACAGGAATCATCTCTCCATGTTCCAAACGAAGTTCATACTCGCCCGGCGATAAGTCTTTTCGAATTGCCAGTGGCGTTTCTCCCAACAATTTTCCAGCCAAGAAAATTTTCGCACCTGAAGGAGATGAGCTCATTTGGATTTCGATGCCCTTTTGCCACGACATGGCTTGGGCACTTGGATTAAAAAATTCTGGTCCCACCAAAAGCAATCCCGCAAAGAACGCGCCCACCAAGCTCCCCCACAAAATACGTTTTTCACCTCGAGATCGCTTTAAAACCCCACGCATCATTTTGGGTAACCGTTTGGGTCTGATATCGGGCTGCCCCACCCACCAAGCACCTCGATAAGCCAAAGGTCGATTGTCCTGCTGGTAACGATCCGGTTCACCACGCAATACTTTCCCCTCTCGGTCTTCAGCACGCTTGGCTTCGGGCCCGTCCAGGGCGCGCCCAAATTCCCGTTCAATTCGCTCTGCTTTACTTTTAGGCGGGAGCGCATCACCTCCTGGCGTGGTCACATCACCCCCAACCAATGCGTTCGCACTCACCTGAGTGGGCTCAGACACTTTTGGGGGTGGCGGCGCAACGGGTCTTTTTTGGGTGACCTGCGGGGGCGGTAACTTCTTGGCCTGAGGCGGCACAGAAACTTTGCTTTGGGTGACAGATGATTTGGGAGGCGACGTCTTCTTGGACATCGGCTTTTGTGAGGGTGATGGTACGTCTTTTTCGTCCAGGAGGTCCACAGCAGCCAAAGCATCTTGAAGAAAGATTTGTGTGGCGTGTGACAGCTTTTCCTTCGAAGGCGGCGGTGGGACTTTTTTGGCTTTGGTACGAGATGAAGGCGTTGCAGGTGGTGCGGTGGGTGTGGGTGTTGACTTGGGAGGCGGTTTTAATTCCTCCGGCAGTTGTTTTTCTGCAGACGTTTCATCGTCTTCAAAAGAAGTGGAGGCCGATTCTAAATCCTGCGCAATTCCAGTAAATCGTGGCGCTGCTTTCGTCTGCTGCTGATCCACTTTTTTTCTTTTTGACGAAAATGCAGAAGATTTTTTGACCCTTGCCGACGGCAAATTATCAATGGCATCCAGATCCACCTTGGGACTGCCGGGTTTCTCCTGAGCGCGGTTTTGTTTTTGTTGACGTTGCTGTGCCGAGGGTGGTTTCTTGATGTGACTTTGGGGCTTAAAAATTTCCTTGGCGGCAGACTCCGCCGGCATGGGCATCGCACGTTTTTTCTCGGGGGTGGTCTGCGTGCTTTTGGCAGCCGAACCTTTTTTCACATTGGGAGGCGGCTGTTCCTTGCCCAAATCTATCTCGGTATGAAGATTGGCGTTCTCGATGGTGAGAGATTGGGCCTCTGGGTTGGTCTGCTCGTCCAAAAAATCGGCGCCGAGCTCCACTGTTTGCGATGTGTCTAATGCGAGGGCTTGCTTTTTCTTGGGCTCCCCTGCCAAAGGCACTGCACCTTTTTTCGCAGGCGATGCGCTTTTGGGCTCTAAAGGGCGTGCCCTTTTTTGCTTTGTTTTTTTCTTAGAATCGTCGCTCACAGCCAGCTCCCAAAGCCATATTCCTCAAATTTGTAATGAAAAACAATGTAAAGCACTTAATTATAAACAACTTTTGCTTCAGACACTCCTTGATATGGGGGCCCTGGGTTGTGCTAAGCTTCAGGACGAAGCCAAAACCAGGAAATTGCGGGAAAAATGAACGCGACCAGCTTAGCCCCCATTAGAGAAGCGCTCAAACGCGGCAACGCAAAAGAAGCGCACTTGATGCTGCAAACCGCAGACGATGGCATGGCGCAATCACCTGAATTCTTACTGCTCAAAGCCGAAATTCACTGGGAATTGGTCCAACCCCAAGAGGCCATTGGTGCGCTGAAACTGGCCATTCAAAAAAACCCGCGCCATGCCGGTGCCTATGCACTTTTAGGCAAATACCTTTTGAACAAGGGCCTTCCTGAACAAGCCCTCAATTTTCTAGACCGTGCCATCACGCTCGACCCGGGTCTGGCTGAAGCCAAACGTATTCGAAATCGTGCGGAGCGCCAAAAGCAAAAAAAATACGCAAGCCTCTCAAGCCACGCGGCCGCGCAACTGGAAGGACCCGGCAAAAAATCGAACCAATCCAATGAGCGGAAAGAAGTCACGCGTCAATTCATGCTGAACCCATCGGGTGGGCTAGAGAAGGTAGAAGAAAATCTCAAAACAACAGATTCCGCCTTGGATGAGGCCTTTAAACTCTTACTCGGTGCTGAAAGTGTTGGGGCAAAATCTGAGTTTAATGATGCGAACCAGGCTGGCGTGAGTCGAATGGTTTCGCTCATCATCGCCATGGGTTTTCTGTTATTCCTTGGAACCAGCTTTGGGGTGGGCGGGTTCTTTATTCTCGAAACCATCTCCATCCAAACGGCAGAACAATCACTTTTTGCCGAACTTGAAAAAGACAATGCGCCCAATTTGGCCAATGTACTTCGCCAGGCCCAGCTGTTGTTGGCACAAGAAACAGAAAAGGAATCCGAAGTGCTGGCAGCACAGGCCCTGGCCCACTATTTGCTTTGGCGGGATCACCTCGACGGGTTGAACCATTTGGAACGCTCTGCGGAATTGATCGACAGTCTCGACAACACCGGTTTGGCGTCTCCATATGGCATACTTGTACGCGCTTATTTCAAGGCAGACCGCTCCATCGAAGTATCGTCCCTGGCGTCTTTGGATGAAGATTTGCGCGACGCCCTCAAAGCACCATCGCCCCACCCTTATCTGTACCTCGCGGCGGCTCTGCTTGAGGACAATTCCGATGACAAAATAAGGTATTTACAACGAGGAATCATCATACCCACCCTCTCGAACCCTCGATTGCGGTACGTTTTGGCCCAAGTGCTCTACCCCACGCAAGCATCCAAGAGCAAAGCCTTGTTGGAAGAAAACCTCCAACACCACCCAAACCACATTCCAAGCCGATTGGCCTCGATGGCCATGGCATATCAAGAAAAGAACCAATCGTTTTCCCCTCTTGAAGAGGGCATACCGCCTGTGGTCCATCGCACCAACGAACTCTTTACTTTGGTCCTGCAAAACCAAAATATCAGCCAATACAAAGACGGCGACGGGCTTCATTCCGACGCTTCAACCGTTATCTTCGACGCCTACACCAAACTGTTTAACCTCCAATACGATAAAGCATCGAAAGCCATTGATCTTGCGCTGGAGCTGTTACCCGACCACCCCCATTTAATGGCACTGCGGTCCCGAACTTTACTGGCATCATCACTGCCACCACTGGGGCAAGCCTTTTTGACAGACTACCCACAGTTTACCACAGATCATGTCTTCCTATACGGCCCCATCGGCACCCTACAAATCGCCCCCTTTCAACCGGGGTTTCCATTCCGTTTTTCCTTCGACAAATCACTTTTTCCCGAAAGTTTACTTTCTTATATGACCCGAAGAGATAAAGCGGGCGAAAAGGGCCTGTATCGAACCCTGCAAATCACCGAAAAGCAACAGGCCATTCATAACGCACTGCTTTTTTCCGATATTGAGAAAGCCATCATGATGTACGAAGACATGCGTGATGCCCACGAAGATCGACCGGAGACCCACCTAGCGCATTTTGCCTTAGCCTTGGCCCAAAGCGACAATGACAAAATCGACCGTGCCTTAAAAAGTGTGTTACTCAAAATGCGAGGTGAACCCGAAGCTTACCTGCAAGCCGCCAACCTGTTGTTGGCGTACGGCTATACCGAAAAATCTGCTCGGGTGATCAAAACCTTTACCGACCAAGGGTTTGTGAGCCCTAAAACCGACCGTCTGTATGCACGCATGGCCGTCAGGAAACCCAAAGGCAAGAACACCTGGCAGTTAAACCTCAACCCAGTACAGAAAGCCAAACAAGAAATATTGCTGAGCCAAAAAGAAGGGAACAGGGGTGCCGTATCTCAACAGAGCCGGGCCCTTGAATCCCGCCAAGCTTTGCTGACGCCGAGCTTTATGCTGACAAATCCACACTATGGCTGGACTTCATTGTTTTTTCAGATGGAAAACACGCCCAAACTAGGCACTTGGGTACGAAAGTTGGCATCTTTAAATGGCAAATGGAAGCAGAGCGCTCGTTACAACCTGCTGCTCGGCAGTGCCTTAGAAGCCAATGGGGAAACCGAGGCAGCCAAAAAAGCCTATGAAGCCGCCAAGCGTGAATCGGGCAGAAATCTTTGGGTCAAAACAGAAGCGAAAATGGGTTTGGAAAATTTATAGTTTATGGTTGCACTAGATAAGAATACCGAAGCCAAACTGGCTCTTAAAAAAAAGAAAAGGCAGCTCAAAAACCAGCCTCCGCCTCACATTCGACCAGATGTTATCCGTAAGCATCCGCTCGTGGCTAACTTGCCCGAAAAAACCATTAAAAGCTTAGAAGCACGCGGTGAAGGTGTCACCATTCGACGGGATGAACTCTTATACGCGCCCGACCGAAAAAATGAGACCCCCGCCATTTACTTTATTGTTTCGGGCCAGCTGGGCTGTGGCGCTTTCAATGACGCGGTGGCAAAGGCAGAAAAAAAGAAGAAAAAATCAGAACTGTTCAAACACGTGACCCAAAATTATTTTGTGCTGGGCGATGGCGACGTAATTTTTACTGATTTTGAAGACCTCGAACTTCCACTTTGTTTATACGGTGTCACCGAGGTCCAAGCCATTCGCTTTAAACGTTCTCAGCTGGAAACAGTGATGGCCACCAGTCCTGCCCTCAAAGAAAGTATTAAAAACAACACCAGCAATTGGTTGGCACGCTTACAAGCGGTCATGGGTGACTCCGCCCGCAGCGAGCTCTTCGATTTTTATGTGAAACATGGATTTTCGTTTTCCACTCGAACCAAAATTCGTCAGCTCGAGATTTGTATTGATTGCGACAAATGCGTCCAAGCCTGTGAAGATCGTCACGGCTTTGCACGGATCGAGCGCTTCGGCCCCGAAGTGGGCCTCATTAATTTTTCGGTCACTTGCCGACAGTGCTATGATCCACGTTGTTTGATCGATTGCAATTTCGACGCCATTGCGCGTGATCCCGTTTCAAAAGAAATCCGAATTGAGCTCGAAAATTGCACGGGTTGCTCGGTTTGTGCGCGTAACTGCCCCAATGACTCCATCTTCATACATAACATTACGCCAGACAGCGACGTGTCTATTTGGGATGTAGCTGGAAAACAAGCACCGAAAAAAATCGCGACAAAATGCGACCGTTGTGCGGGCTTTGAAGATATGGCCTGCGTCGCAGAATGTCCCACTGGCTCCATGATCGATGCCCTCCCCGCTGATATTTTTGCCTTGGGGGAAACCGAAAAAGCGTTAGATCCCTGCAACACCCAACCTTTTGAAATGGGTTGGACCGAAAAACACAAGACGCGTTATCTGCCAAAAATATGTTACGCCGTGGCGGGATTCATCACCTTGGTGTGTGCCTTGGAATGGTTTTTACGACTGGAAAGCCCACATCTTAGTTTCTTGCCTTTGTTTGCGGCGGACTTAAAAGACAACCCGACATTTTCGTCCGGTAAGGGCTACGGTTTTTTCTTGGGCATTGCGGGTTCCGTCTGTATCTGGCTTTCGATGATTTACAGCGCCCGGGTTCGCTTAGAAAAGGAAACCCAATGGCTGGGCAGCAAATACGTTTGGTTCTCTCTTCACAACGCGTTGGGGGTCTTGGGACCGGCGTTGGTGTTTTTGCACGGCAACCTGCAATACAAAAGCTGGCCTTTCATAGGTGTGATCACTTGTGTCGGAATCGTCCTTTCAGGTTTTGTGGGGCAGTATTTGGCCAATAAAATTCCAGGACAGCAATTTTTACTCAAAAAAGAACGATTGGATCTGCACCAAAGCTTATCCCAAATGAGCGCCAAATGGGGCGAGCACACCCAGGCCGCCAATTTGGCCGCCCTGATGCTGGCCCATGCCCAAACCCAGGCCAAGCGCGAAGTGGACAATTTACCCACTTGGCGGGTTCTTTTTGTGCTTCTCATCAGCGATGTTCAGCGCTGGTGGAAGCTCCAACAGCTCAAATGGGGGCAAATTCGCAAGGTTAAAAACAAGGACTTGCGGCGAAATCTCACCAATCTGATGAAAGAAAAGCTCCTCTTGGACCAACAAGACCTGTTTTTTCGGGCCGCAAGCCGTTTTTTCGCCAAATGGCGCCGGGTGCACATCTTTTTCTGCGTGGGCCTGTTACTGCTCATGACGGTCCACGTCTTCGTGGTTCTTATTTTTTAGGATTTTGACCTTTGTGGGCTGCTTTGGCTATGCTGGGGTATGCACCATCTTCCAAAAATACTGACCTCCACATCCGGTATTTTTGCAGTGTTTTGCCTCATTTACAGTCTACTTGGACCCGCGCCCATCCACGCAGGCTTGTTCGATTTAGAACCCGGCGACCGCATCAAAGGACATCAGGCGCTCAAGTGCGATGACTGCCATACATCAGGCTCTGGTGTCTCACGGCAAAAGTGTCTGAGTTGCCATACCCACCAACCCATGGCCGCACGCATTCGAGCCAACAAAGGCCTCCATGCACAAGATGCATTTAAAATCAATTGCAACGAATGTCACCAGGAGCATCAGGGCAAAAAATTTAACCCCATCCCCTGGGCCATGGTGGGTTCACAAAAACGATTTAAACACGAACGCACCGGCTATGTTCTTAAGGGTGAACACCTCACCATCGACTGCACAGAGTGTCACACCAAAAAATATGAATCATCACAAAGAACCTCGTATCTCGGATTGTCCACCGACTGTCTCAGCTGCCACGAAGACATTCATCGCTTCAAAGAAACGCAACCAACCTTGGTCGAATGCGCCGCCTGTCACGATGATGCCATGCCCATCAACCGTGCCAGAGGGTTAGAATTCGATCACGGGGCCATCGCGGATTTTGAGCTGGTAGGGCGCCATGAAGAGGTCAGCTGTACCATGTGTCACGAGTCCATTCAGTTGTTCAAAATGAAAGAGCGGCCTCAACGATGTAGTGATTGTCACGAAGACGTTCATCAAAATCTCTACACCGAGGACAGACGCGATTGCTCCGAATGCCATTTTGGCGACAAACGTAATTTTAAGTTTTTCGATTTCAAACACAACACCAAAACCAGATTTAAACTCAAAAACACACATGCCAAACAAGCCTGCGTGGCCTGTCATGATGCCACCGAAAGAAAGGCGCCCGGCATGCGTTGCACCACCTGTCACGACTCCACCCATCAAGTCAAAGGCCAAGAAAGGTTCAAAGACCATTCATGTCAAACTTGTCATACGGACCGACGTTGGGGCGATATGATCTTCGACCATTTAAAGCATGGCAATTTCCAGCTTGATGGTAAACATGAAGAAATCCGCTGTATTGATTGTCACCGGGTCAAACCAAAAAGAGAGCAGAAAGTGGTGGAGGACGCCTTCGAATTTTTCCCCAACCACAATTGTATCGAGTGTCATGAGCACGAAGAAGCGCACAACCGGTACTTTCATAAAAAGCCTGAACTGTGCGTGAAATGTCATATCCCAGGCACCAAGAATATTATGAAACCCAATCATGCCGAGCTTTCTCCCACCTTTGCCCAACAAGGCGCTCACGATCCGGTGCGGTGTGACAAGTGTCATGGGCCGTCTCTGGAGAAACTTAAAGTCGGCGATGATTGCTCCACCTGCCACTTAGACGACGATGTGCATGAGGGTAATCTGGGGCAAACCTGCAAACATTGTCACTTCGAGGGTTATCCATGGTCCCAAGTCACTTTTGATCACACCGAACACGCTTCTTTCACCCTTGAGGGTCGACACCAAACCGTCGCCTGTAACCGCTGTCACGAAAACGCCCCAAAAACCTTTAAGCCCCTCACCACCAAATGCGTGGATTGTCACAAAGGCCAAGATGTTCACCGCGGCAATTTGAGTGAAAATTGTGGGCAATGCCACAACCATTTTGGGAATGCCGTCTTCTTCGATCACAACACCATGACGGACTATCCCTTATCTGGTGCCCATGCCAAAGCGAATTGTCGTGGATGCCATCTCGATGAAACCCGTGCCACCGATAGCCGTTGGCCCCTTGACCTTACTTTTCAGCGAGAAGAGCAGCATTGTTCGGTTTGCCATGGCAACCCCCACGGCATCCGGCCCACGGCCCAATGCTCCGGATGTCATGACACCATCGATTTCAAACGCGCGGTGGGCCATGTTGGCCATCACGACGAATCGCACGTGGCTGGGACCTCAAAGAGTCTTTTACATCCGGACATGCCCTTAAGCGATGTGGACGTGATCATTCACGATGAGTATCACGAGCGGCCACCCTTTTCTCTCTCTGGCGGCCACGCCAGAATTGAATGCCAACGCTGTCATGGCGGCCAAGGGGATTTAAGTGGGCTCGGTAAAAACTGTATGGCATGCCACGCACAAGACGACATCCATGCAGGCTCATTGGGCGAACAGTGCGGGACCTGCCACAACGTCCGCTCCTTTGCCCCCGCGCGCTTTGCCCACAGCAACGTTGGATTTACCCTGGTCGGCACGCACCGAATGCTCGCCTGCAATCGGTGCCACAGCGCTGGGAACTACGTAGGACTGTCCGGTGACTGTATTTCTTGTCACCTTGACGACGCCATACGGGCCGCCAACACCACAACCACCGGTCAACAACACCGTTTCTTTGTGGCCCAGCCCTGTAACACCTGCCACAATCAAAACTCCTGGTTGTCCAATCCTTATATGCGCAAGAGGTTTAGTCGATGAACAAGCTATTCCACTTCGCATCCTTATTTATTTTCCTGGTGACACCAGTATCACTCCAAGCGCAAGACACCTTGAAGGAAAACGAAAACCCCCTTCCCAAAAAGCACTCTTTTTACGGTGGCGATCGCATCGATGGGCGGGTGGGTAGCTCTCTGATGTTCATGCATTCTGAACCCTTCGAAGCCTCCACGGGCTATGGTCAGCTGTTTTTCCAACTGGATTACGATGGCATTAAAGACTCCCCATTTGGGTTTTATTTGGGGGGTGAAATTCGCCAAGGACTTTTTGAGCAAAGGGACCAAGAATGGGTGGGAGAAGAAAACCTGCTCACGGATTGCAACAATTTAGAGCCGGGAGATCCCAACACTGATAATTTGGCGCAAGAAAGCATCCCCACCAAGTGCGACCCTGATTTATTGTTTTACAGAAATCTCGGCACCTACCTATCAGGCCGGCAATACAACTACGTTCGCTTGGATCGTATTTTTGCCACTTACAACCAAGACCTTTGGGGTGTGGGTCTGGGACGGCAATTGGTCAGTGCTGCTGCCTCGGCACCAGTGGATGGGGTCCATGCATGGTGGCGACCCATGCCGAAACTGCGGGTGGGCTTTTTGGGCGGTCTCAAAAGCAACCCTTGGCATCAACGTGTGGTGGGTGCCTCTTCTGGCTTCTTCGTCTACTCCGCTGACTCTCCCTCCTTTTCGGCCCCTACCAAGTGGGGCACCCAAGAAGCTGATGCAGACCGTGCAGCTACGCAGGGCTCTTACAGTAACAACCAGCTCGATATTAACTCTCCCTGGGCCCACTTTTTCTCCACCGAATTTTTGACCAGCGGCATGTATGCACGATGGCAAGACAAGCAATTCTATAACGACTTCGCTTTGGTGAGTGATTTCTTCCGAGATGATGAACTCAGAACAGATCGTCTTTGGACCTACTTAAATGGACATTATCGCCCCCTGGAAAACCTGAACTTCCATTGGAGAACCACGCTCGATATTATTGGTGAGCAAAATTTTCTTTGGCGCAATGCGTTCATCGACGGCACTTGGTTTTTCACGCCCAAGCAATCCATCGATCTCAGCTATTCAAAATACAGAACGCTCACCACCGCCTACTCTTTTTACACCTACTTTCGTCCGCTTGAATTACAAGACCCCATTAATTGGCCTGTGGTGGCTCCTGAAACGTCAGATGACTACTTGTCTCAAATTGTGCTTCGTCCCTTGAACAATGATCAGTTATTTGTGGTGGACCGCCAACGGGCGTCGCTGTCTTACCGATATCAATTCTTTGAAACTTTTGAAGTCTACAGTGGCGTGAATGTGGAAGAACGGCGTGATGGGCCAGCGGGCAGTGATTCACCCCTGCAAGCCATCAACTCAAACGTTCCCGTAGAGGATGACCCCATTCGATGGGGCGCCCAGTTGGGGGTGCGCGACACGTTCTTGGGCGGTCTGGGTGTCTTCGATTTTCATGTGAGCACCCAAGACGGCTACTTTCAAAACACCCAAAGAATTTCCAGCTTTTTAGGTGCCAACATGTTCCAACGGGTGTGGATCGAATTGGGAGGGGCCATCGAACGAAAAACGGATGAACGGGTTTTTACCACCGCAGTAGACACCACTTTTCAAAATGACGATGATGTTCAAGCTGCCTACAACTCTTTTTCATCGTATGCCTTCTTTTTGGACGCAATGATTTCTTTCCGGTTGGTCAAAGGACTGTTCTTCGAAGGGCAATATTTTGGCTATACCGAAGAAGTGCCCTTTCAAGGTCACACGGTTGGTATTCGAGCTGGCTCCACGGCCATCCCACAAGATACCATGCAGCATCTGCACGGTGCTTTTGGTCGCTTGGTATGGCGGTATTAAGTCGACGCTTAATAATGAAATTTGGCACCCAACTGGATGGTGACCATCATGTCCATTTGGCTCGCTTCCCAAAATGACGCCGTTCGAAACCCTGGGCCGGTGATGTCGGTGTCCCTAACCACAAAGGCCATGCCGCCGAGCAACTCGATCTTTTTGTTAAATGGCCAATGATATAAAAAACGTGCATCAAAACCGCGTGAGATGGGACGATCATTACTCACCTCAGTCGAGGTGGCATTGCCCTCTTCATCAAACTCCGGAAGTCCTTCCCCCACGGTTGCAGGTGGGTTGAGGCGATACTTCTCATCAGAAGAGACGAAGGTAATGTAGGTTTCCAAGGGGTCGGGATACATTTGATAGATGCCAACCGGTAGAGCGGCTTCCAAAGCCAAATAACCCATTGTGGGCGACGTGGAGTTCAGTAGAACACGGATGCCCGGCCTCACTTGGTGGTACATGCCGTTCACGATGGCCGGCATTTGCCCAATGCCAGCGAACCCATCAATAATGGGCGACCACAAATAATCCAGCGAATAGCCCAACAAACCTTGTACTTTTGCTTTTTGGGTTTGATGTACTTTAAATCCCACGTTGGCGTGGACGTTACTCCAGAATAAAGGCGTGGATGTGGTGGGAGAATCTTTGGGCAGAGCAGCGCTGGGTATCTCCAACTGAGCACCTTGCAACGCGCCGCCCAGCTCTGCTAACAACCAATCCCGATAGATATAGCGCACAGACCCAAGCGCGCCCCCCGCCATGGTCTCCATGGCGTAACGTGCGAAAGTGTCGTTCACGGCGTCCGTTAAAAAGCGTTGTTCTTGCCAAGATGTTGCCGAAACCACCTCAAATTCGAGACGATGTATTCCCCGAACGCTTTTTTGCGATTTATCCACAATGGCAGAGGCTTTCTTTCTTTGGGTTTCATCCAGTCTTGGTCCAGCATCGGTCTGCTCTGCCGGCGGCTCTGTGGTGACCCAAGGAATGCGCCCTGCCTTAAAATCAGGCTGACCATCTGGAGAGTTGGTGCTCAAGTGCATCCGAAAAAACCACGCCTTTTGAACTTTGTCGTCCACGTAAAACTGACCGTAAATCCACAATCGAGAAGGGACTTGCTCTAAAACCACCACTTGCTCTTTTACGGGAAGCCAATGGGTCACCTCCGCGCCAAAGTTGGGGCCGGCATGCCCTGTGGTGCGCTTGATAACGTAACGTGTTTCGGGCAATACCGCGCGCTCACGTTTCTCATTATCGCTGTTAAACCGAACGAGTGCTTTTGGATGTGGCCACCATGCCACTTCATTTTTATCCGGATTCCAAAGCACCAAAAACCAGCCTTCAGGCTTGGTTTGCTTCATCACCCGCACACACCGTTCCTTCGCGTTTTGGCCAAACAAGCTGTACCCGGTGGCCGGCCCGTTAAAGACCAAAGCCTGAGCGGGCAACATGATTTCATTTTCCGCGCACGTGGCCAGTGCTTCAGCGTGTCCATCACTCGCCGAAAAAAAACCGGCTCCTAAGCCCAGAAAAAAAATTAAAAACTTCATGACTGGGCCCATTGTTGCACAATTTCCACCACTTTGGCTATTTCAGCTTCGGTGTTGAAAGCATGTGGCGCCAATCGGATGCCACCCGCACGATAAGCACCGGTGATCTTTTGTTCTTTAAGCACCTGAAAGCATTCTTTCATTTCTTTTCCGGGAATGGAGAAAGAGACAATAGGACTCATGCGTTGGGCGGTCGTCTGGCCTTTAAATTCGCCGCCACACCGTTGAAGACCGGCCATCAACTGGTTCGATAAAGCCATCGCGCGCTCATGAATAGCAGGTATGCCTATTTTCAAAAGAACGTTGATAGATGCTGCCCCCGCCACTGCCCCCCACAGAAGAGGGTTACCTGGTTCAAAACGACCACAATCGGTACGCATGGCCTTCCCGGGCTCTACCAGATCTTCGGGTGTGCCGTAGGTGATCGCACCGTGCAGCAAGGGACTGAGCTGCGCGCGTTTTTCTTCATCCATAATTAGAAATCCGTGACCCAACGGGCCACACAACCATTTATGTGTTCCACCACAAATGGCATCGGGCATCACCGCATCTTCAGGAAAAGGAATCACACCCAACCCTTGAATGGCATCTACCACCAACCATGCGCCCACTCGGTCACATTCCGATTTGATGGTCTTCAAATCGCTGCATGTGCCCGATTGGTATTGTACCCACGATAAGGCCACCACTTTGGTTTTATTACCAATGGCTGACAAAACTTTTTCAAGGTCTAAATCAAAATCTGCCTCGGAAGTAATTAACCGCGGCACCAGCTGGTGTCGACGTGCCGCTTCGTACCAAGGGTATGCATTAGAAGGGTATTCTTGGTCACAAAAAACGATTTCTTGACCGCATTCATAGTCGAGCCCCAAGGCCACTTGCGAAATGGCCGCCGCACAAGTTTGCATCATGGATACATTCTCAGCGGGCGCCCCCACCAGCGCACCAAACGCAGCGCGGGAACCATTATAAACATCGATAATCTCTTCGATGGCAGCAAAAGCTTGCTCACTCTGCAAACGGGCCATCCGGTGCATGGCCTCTTGTCCCGCTCGGGTTAATGGACCAACCCCCGCATTATTTAAATGAATGTGGTCCTCAGCCAAAGCAAGTTGGCTTCGCAATTCGTGAGCGCCAATCAAGCCCGGTCCTCCATGCACATATGATCGTGAATGCGTTGAAGGCCTTCCAAAAACAAATTTAAATCTGTGGCGTAACTTAAACGCACATACCCTTGGCCAGCTGGCCCGAAGGCCTCTCCTGGGATGGCCAACACCGAAGTGGCGTCGTGAAGTTCCAGACAAAAGGACAACGTATTATCGGTGTGCGCACTCACGTCGATCCATAAGTAAAAGGCACCCTCTGGCTGAATAACCTTCAGCCCTTTGGCTTGACATGCATCTCGTATTTTTTCCCGTCTTGTCCAGTAGGTTTGGGCCGGTTCTTTTAACTCTTCAGGTTTTTCCAACACTGTTAATGCAAGTAGTTGTGATAGCCGTGGCGCGCAGGTCACTGTCAATCGATGAACTTGACAAATGGCATTGACACATGATTCCGGCGCCAACACCCATCCCAACCGGAAACCGGTCATAGAAATTGATTTTGACAGGCCACCCACGACGAAGGCATTTTCGTATACATCAATTAAACTCGGAGCTGCATCGTCGGTGTATAACGTCCGATACACTTCATCGCTGATGACCCAGATGTTGTTGGCTTCGGCCCATTGTTTGATGCGCTCTAAAGTTTCTCGAGAAAACACCTGCCCGGTTGGATTCACCGGTGTGTTGATGATCAAACCCTTGGTCTTTTCACAGGATGCTTCTTCGAGGCGACGGATAAAACCGTCTCCACCTTCCTCCAGCGCGACCCGTCTATTTTGCCCATGGAACATACGGATCAAATCCGCATAGGCGGGATAAGACGGATCGGGCGTTAAAACAACGTCACCTGGTGACACCAGTGCACCCATGGCAGACGATAAGGCCCCGGCAGAGCCGCAGGTTACGATGATGCGCTCCCATGCATTGGCTTGGGTTAAACCCAAATGCTTAGCGATGGCTTTTCGCAACTCAGGTAAACCTGCATTTGGCGTGTAGCCCATTGGGCCAGCTTTCATTTGAGCAAATGCATTCTCCAATAACTCAGGCGGCAAAGGTAAATCCGGCTCGCCCAGTCCCAAGTCGAGCGTATTGGGCCCCCGACGCGCCGCCATGGTTCGAATGAGTGACGGTGCAATGGCCGCCACGTGTTCACCCGGTGAGGGAAAATCCATGGCTGCTCCCTAACGTAAATCGTCTTCTAAGGCTGACTTGGCGTCGGTCTTGGCGTCCCGGTATTTAACGATCATGGGTGCTGACACCGTGAGCCCATGCTCTTTAGCAAACGCACCACTGGCCGGCCGACTGCCTGGCACCACCACTGCGCCTGCAGGAATTTCCAAAGGCCCACCCGCCTGGGCGGTGATCACACATTCGTTCACCAAATCGTAGACACGAGACGAGCCAGTCAAGACCACGCCAGCCGCAATCACGCACCGTTCACGAATCAAAGTGCCTTCGTAAACACCGGTATTTCCACCAATAAATGCATCATCTTCGATAATCACGGGCATGGCGCCAATGGGCTCTAAAACCCCACCCACTTGTGCTGCCGCGGACAAGTGTACGCGCTTCCCAATTTGAGCGCACGAGCCCACCAATGCGTGAGAATCCACCATGGTTCCTTCATCGACATACGCCCCAACATTCACATATGCGGGTGGCATCATGGTGACGGAAGGCGCCAAATAAGCCCCTCTTCGAACGGAGCTACCACCAGGGACGATTCTAATTCGATCTTCAGGCGTAAAATGACGAATGGGAAATGTGTCCTTATCTACGAATGAGAGCGGGGAGGTTCCCATTTGGGCCAATTGCCCCAAACGAAAACCCATCAAAATGCCTTTCTTTACCCGAGGCTCTACCACCCAACTGCCGTCGGATTGACGGGATGCTGTGCGAATGGCCCCTTGCTCCAAGGCGCCTAAAAATTGCCCCAACGCTTCTTTGGCAGCGCCATAATTCTCTGATTTCGCCATTTCGTCGGCGTTTAGGTCCAAAAATGGTGCCATGGCGTCAAAAATTGAATCTGTCATCTTCTGTCCTTTTCCTAAAAAAACCACCTGTGAAATACCTCAAGATGGCCTTTTCATCCAGTGGCAGAGGGCGTGGAAGGTCATTTTTCTATGCCTTTTCCTACGCTTGATCCGCCTTGAATGTCTCCACCGCGTTGATACAACCGTTGCGAGGAAAGCAAATCGTGGAACAAAACCAAGACGATATTCGAAAGCGAAACTGGTGGGTCATTGCCCTCATCAGTATTCCTACTTTTTTGGTCACCCTGGTTGGTTTCTTCTACGCCATTGATAGCCAACAGGATTGGAAGACCGAAGAGCCCAAATGGCAGGCAGAAGGTCGCGAATTTGGAACCCAACATACCGCTCGCGAATGTGTGTCTGAAAGTCTCAAAAGAGAACAAAGTTGTCATGAGATCGTGTGTGCCAATCTCATCCGATCTTTTTCAGTGGCGTGCCTCAAAGCAGCCCCACGCGATGAAGAACTGTGTAAAAGCGTTCCAATACAGCCCACCCGAAAGCGTTACAGTGATTGGGCCAAAAAGTTTTGTGAGGCGGAGGGCTATGGTGATGATCTGGGATGTCGTTCAGGTTTGGTGGGGTTCATGGAAAGTTGTCACCCCATCCCAAAAAACAACTTTTTTCCCAACATCCTCGATGAAAGCCAAAGGGATAAAACACTTTTTGAAATATTTTTAGCCATCTTTCAAAAGTGATGTCACCAGATCGGCATACAAAACCACCGCATCGCGCAAATCAGACTTCTTTACTTTTTCATGTGACGTATGCGCGTCCAAGATAGAGCCGGGCCCCACCAACAATGGCGTTCCCAAAGGCAGCAGATAAGGTACGTCTGAACCAAAAGACACCACACACGATTCCCGCCCTTCAACCACATGCAAATGCAATGGCGAGCTTTGGGATTTGATGGATACCTTTGTTTTATCCCCCACCGTCGACATTAATTGCTCTTCAAGCGTTTTGGCGTCTGTGGCCGTTCGCATCATGCAAGAAGCGCGTGCAAATGGCGCGTGTACATTGGGGGCCACACCGCCTTCAATGGTTCCAATATTTAAATTGGTTTCGCCCACATCACCGTCTTGAGGCCAATCGGTTTGCAAGAGGTTCTCTACGTCATGAACCAAAGCATGAACCGCAGAATGGCCCGATTCGGGATAGGCACTGTGGCCCGCCTTTCCTTCGACCTCCAACTCAAATTGCATGGCGCCTTTCATGGCACTTACCAATTTCATATCTGTGGGCTCGCCGTCGATAAAATAACGGACGCTGGGCGCGAAATTGTCTGCAGCCTTTTTTGCCCCATCGCTGCAGGTTTCTTCACCCACCACGAAGAGCAGCGCGAAGCGATGTTCCCCCGCTTCTCGCAGGCGGTCGCCAGCCACGATCATCGATGCCGCAATTCCTTTGGCATCGCAAACCCCACGTCCCCACAACCACTCTCCATCTTCGGAGTCTGTGGGTGGAATAAACGGCGGTACCGTATCCAAATGGGTGGTGAGCATGATTTCGGGTTTCACACCGGGCACGATGGCCAAGAGATTTTGTCTGCTGGCATCGCCCCCAACTGTCTGCAACGAGACCTCGTAGCCCTTTTGGGTCAATAACTGATGTACAAAATCTACAATGGCCTTCTCATCGTTGGTGATAGATGGAATGGCACACATTTCTCGGGTTAGCTCTACAACGTCCACAGTATATCCTCGTAATTAGGGGTATACCTAATATGACGTTTTTATCCGCTGTACTCAAGATGTTTGAAACAAAGGTCTCGTGACTAAGCCCGTAAAACCCCGGCGCCCCACGAGAACCCAGCACCAATGGCTGCAAATACCATGATCTCACCGGGCTTCACATTCCCGCTGCGACGGGCACTGTCCAAAGCAACCAGGGCCGACGCTGAAGACGTGTTTCCGTAATCCTGAATGTTGGTCACCCATTTTTCCATGGGCACTTTCAACCGTTGGGCCACGGCCTCGATAATGCGCATGTTGGCTTGGTGAGCCACAACATGGGACACATCGTCAGCGGTCAGATTGTTCCTCTCGAGAACTTCTTTGATGGTTTTGGTCAAGGTGCGTACCGCGTATTTAAACGTTTCGCCGCCCTTCATGATCACGCGATCTTCACCGGCCGCCAGACCTTCGGGTGTGATGGGCTGTGCAGAGCCGCCCTGTGGAATGTACAACACATCGTACATATCGCCATCAGAGCGAATGATCACATCCATAATTCCTGGGCCATCGGCAGGACCAGCCTCTAAGATGGCCGCACCGGCTGCATCACCAAACAGCACACAAGTGTTTCGGTCTTTCCAGTTCACGATGCTGGACATGGTTTCACCACCCACCACCAACACACGTTTGTACCCCCCGCCCGTGACAAAGCGCTCGCCCACGGACAAAGCAAAAATAGAGCCAGCACACGCGGCCGACAGATCAAAGGCCGGAATTTTACCAGCACCCAAACGTTTCTGCAGGCGACACGCCGCGGCCGGGACGTGGTGGTCCGGCGTTACGGTTCCCAACACGATCATATCTAAATCTTCAGCCGTAAGACCTGCATCTTCGAGCGCTCTGCGTGCTGCCATCTCCGCCATGTCGGAAGTGGCCATTTCACCTTCTTGAACCAATCGTCGGGTTTTAATTCCGGTGCGGGTTTGAATCCATTCATCATTGGTGTCGACGATTTTCTCTAGATCCGCGTTGGTGACCACGCGCTCGGGTACGTAATGACCAGTTCCAACCACTTTGGCTCTAATGTTTTGTGTAGCGCTCATGGCATGCTCCTTTGATTCATGGGATTTTTAGGGCGGTCCACTCCCGCTTCGCAAGCACCCTTGGCGTGTCAATACTGTGAAAAAATAACGCGCTAAGTTAAGACTGTGCTTCGGCCGGCGGCTGAAAGGCCAATACCATTCGCTCGGGCTGAAACCGAGATTCCATAATAGATTCAACCACTTCAGAAGCATCATCCGACAAGGCCAAAAAATCAACCCCGAAAGAATCTTGAACCTGCGGGCTCGCCACCGCGCCCAACTCATTTTTGCCCGCCATCCATGCCACTTTGGCCAAAATCATAGTCTCTTGGCCATCGCGATGGATGAAAATTGCCAAGCGAGAGCCCATTTCGAGGCCTGATGAGAGCTGGCCCTCCACCACAAAGCGCATTCCCCCAGGGGAAATATCTGCCAGTCTCAACTGCAGCTCTGGGCTGTCTAATGACTCGGCTTTCAAGGAAACGTCGATGCGTGCAAAGTTGCGGGCGGGCTCTACATCTTGAATGGCCAACAGGTGGGCCAGTGCATTGGCTAAGGGCCCGCGGTGCTGTGCCAAAAGGTTCTTCTCGAAACGCAGGCCTACGTCATAAACCCGTTTTCCTGATGGAATTTGTCGGGGACGGCTCCAAGAAACTTCTGCTTGGGTATCAAATTCTTCGTCATCGGCACCCAGGATACGAATAAACAAGGTGTCTCCAACATTGACGTCATCATCGATTTCAATGCGCAAACCGGTGGGAGATAGATCGAATAACTCAGCGTGCTTGGCTTCTTGCGAGAGCGCCTCCAGCGTCACGCCATAGAATACCTCTAGGCTCAAATCGATTCTTGGGTGCAATCGTCGCTGATGGTCCGGTGTGCGCATATCTGGGGTGCCCTTCCGTTGCGGTGTCAGTAAAACATAAAGTGCTGCCTAGGTCACCCCATTTAATTGGATTTTTGAAGCAAAGAGTCCCTTGGCATGCTCGAAACCATTTTCTGCGTCCCAACAGGCCATTTAGGTAAAAAAAACGCCCGCCGAATGGCGAGCGCTTGTGTTCCGGATGTGGGGAAGCAGGACTTAGAAGCCCATGCCGCCCATGCCACCCATGCCGCCCATGCCGCCCATGCCGCCCATGCCGGCACCGGCTGCTGCTGCTGCTGCACCGAGATCTTTTTTGTCTTCGGGCTTGTCAGCGATCATGGCTTCTGTGGTCAACAACAAAGAGGCCACGGATGCTGCATTTTGAAGCGCAGTGCGGGTCACTTTGGTGGGGTCAATAACGCCAGCAGCCACCATGTCTTCATAGTTTTCCGTTGCAGCGTTAAACCCGAAGTTTCCTTCGCCTTCGTTGATTTTGTTCACAACCACAGAGCCTTCGAGGCCTGCATTGAAAGCAATTTGTCGCAATGGTTCTTCAGCGGCCCGACGAATCAGCGAAACACCGAATTTTTCATTGGGCTCAACGGACAAACCTTCGAGAGCGGTCAAAGAACGAAGCAGTGCCACACCGCCACCAGGGACAATGCCTTCTTCCACTGCTGCGCGAGTGGCGTGCAATGCATCTTCAACGCGTGCTTTCTTTTCTTTCATCTCGATTTCGGTAGCTGCACCCACACGAATCACCGCAACACCGCCAGCCAGTTTGGCCAAACGCTCTTGCAACTTCTCGCGGTCGTAATCGGAAGTGGTTTCTTCGATTTGAGCGCGGATTTGCTTGATGCGTGCTTGCAACTTTTCAGCGTTGCCAGCGCCATCAATGATGGTGGTGTTGTCTTTGTCGATGGTGATGGATTTGGCTTGACCCAAGTCATTCAATCCTTCAGTGGCAACATTTTCCAACTTGAGGCCCATGTCTTCAGAAATGACAGTGGCACCGGTCAAGGTGGCGATGTCTTGGAGCATGGCTTTGCGACGGTCACCAAAACCAGGTGCTTTCACTGCAGCCACATTCAAAGTACCGCGCAACTTGTTCACCACCAACGTGGCCAAGGCTTCGCCTTCCACATCTTCAGCGATGATTAACAGAGGTCGCTTGCTTTGGGCAACACTGTCGAGGACAGGCAACAGGTCTTTCAAGTTTCCGATTTTCTTTTCGTAGATCAGCACCAATGGATTCTCGAGAACGGCTTCCATGCGCTCAGGGTTAGTGACGAAGTAAGGAGAAAGGTAACCGCGGTCGAATTGCATCCCTTCCACAACTTCTAAAGTGGTTTCTAAGCCCTTGGCTTCTTCCACGGTGATCACGCCTTCTTTACCCACTTTTTCCATGGCCTCTGCGATGATTTCACCGATGGTGTTATCGCCATTTGCAGAAATGGTACCCACTTGAGCGATCTCTTTGTGGTCGTTGGTGGGCTTGGAAAGGTTGGCCAGTTCCTTAGTCATGGCCACAACTGCTTTGTCGATGCCACGCTTGATTTCCATGGGGTTGTGACCGGCTGCGATATACTTGGCACCTTCGGTGAAGATGCTTTGTGCGAGCACGGTGGCAGTGGTGGTGCCGTCGCCAGCTACGTCAGAAGTTTTAGAAGCAACTTCTTTGACCATTTGGGCGCCCATGTTTTCAAACTTATCGTCCAGCTCGATTTCTTTGGCCACAGTCACACCGTCCTTGGTGATGGTGGGTGCACCGAAGCTTTTTTCGATAACGACATTACGTCCCTTAGGACCCAAAGTGACTTTAACGGCGTTGGCCAGGGTGTTCACACCGTTGAGCAAACGCTCACGACCACGGGAATCAAAAAGAATAGTCTTGGCTGTCATGTTTTCTCCTTAACCTCACAATCACGCGAGGGATTAAAATTCGTTGAAGCGTTTCGGTTACTGAATCACGCCCAAAAGATCTTCTTCGCGAAGCAACAACAAGGTTTCGTTGTTAATTTTGACTTCGGTTTCTGCGTATTTTGCGAAAAGTACTTTGTCGCCTTCTTTGACGGTCAAAGGACGGGTGCTGCCATCTTTCAAAAGACGACCAGCGCCTACGGCAATCACTTCGCCTTCTAAAGGCTTTTCTTTAGCGCTATCGGGGATAATGATGCCACCTTTAGAAGTGGTGGAACCTTCAAGGCGCCGAATCAGCACGCGATCGTATAAAGGCTTGATTTTCATATCTTTTTCCTTTTTTTGCAGCGGTTTTACCGAATGCAGTTGTTTTTAGGTCCGGCGAACCGGAAATCATCCAAAAAATGTGCCCAAACCCATGCTCAGGCGGCGTGTAAGGTAGACCCCTTTCTGAGACGGTCAAGGGCGATCTGGCCCTTTCAACGGGTAAAAACCGGAAATTCGCTGGAATAGCTGATAGGCTGAATAAAGGAAGCAAACGCACCGATATAATTATTGAGGCTTTTGAGGAGAACGAATGCTCTTATCTTCTGGAAACTTACGAGAATACTTCCGCGAGGCGCTGGGAAATGCCATGGGGGAATCTATGGTCCACCTCACCGATAAGTGCCAGATCTATCTCGTTAATTTACTCAGTGAATTCACCCGGTCGGAACATGTCTTCTCAGGCACGAACTATGGCGAAAACCCCACCCTGGTTCTCATGCTGTCCAGGGCCCAAGAAGCCGAGCCCAGTGAGGCCGTGCGCATTTACAAACACTTAGGGGACAGTTCTCTGTATCTATCTGGTTTCTTTAATGAATCTGTAGAAGGGCGCGCGGTCAGCCTCGATTACTACCAGAGCATGGGTGAATCCGCTTATTCAAACGTGGCTGGTAAAATCCGGTACACGGAAGCCACCGGATCGGCGCTTTTCATGGAGTTAGCGGAAAGATTCGGTGATTTGGTGAATTTGTTTAATGCCATGAGCTTTCACGGTGCGAAGGCTGCCAACGCCAACGAAGAGATGGGAGACCGAGAAATTTATGACCTGGTCCAAAGGTACCGAAGAACTGGAAACCCTGAGATATTAAAAGTACTTAGAGATGCCGGAGTGGACCCCAACACCGCCGCCACACAGCCCAATAGGGCCGTTAATGATAAACTTATTCATTAGATCACGCGCAGTTGCGGTCTTGGTTCACAATCTTGAGCGGCGAAGGTCGGTTCCCAGGCAATAACGAACCCTGATGAAAATTCATGGCATGGTCCACGAGCACATAGTCCCCGTCTTCAAGCTCCTCCCAAACATTGGGCCCTTCAGAAATGGCTTCTGAGGTGATGGCCAAATGTTTCACCAACCCTGAACGAACGGGCTGCTCACACTTAATCGTTTCGTAGGCTGGACAAATCGCCCGTTCAGGGCACTTCGTTTTATGGGTGGAGAAGAACAGTTCCTTTTTAAGGCGAAAGCCCAAGGTCAGATGTCCATTAGAAATCAAAAAGCTCAGACAGTTGTCTTCTCTGTCATCATCAGGTGCCACCGCTAAAACCGCCGTTAACATTTCTTGAAGCGCAGCCAACACCACGTCGTGGGGCGTCCCTGGATTGTATAAATCCTCTGCCCTTCGCGCCAATCGGGATAGAAAGATATAGAAGAGCAACTCACTGTCGGTTTGACCCAAAATGTACCGAGCAAACCGGGGATCAACCAACTTCAAAATACGACTTTGGACATCCGGATCATCCGCAAAATTGGCAATCCGTCCGTTGTGCGCGAAGGTCCAATTGCCGTGCTGGAAAGGATGGCAGTTAAGAACATGCACGGGCCCGGCAGTGGCCAGTCGAATGTGCGCAATGAGCGTATTTGTGCTCACCACGGCAGAAACATCCTTGAACAACTTATCTTCGATGGCTTGTTTCTCGCTTCGGACCAAATGGGGATAGGGCCCCACGTAATAGGCCACACCCCAGCCATCCCGATGCTTTTGGCTTTGTTGCCCTAAGGCATTTTCAGCCGCCACCAGACTCTGATGTACCCCGCTCAAAACGGAGGACTGAAAACCATACAAACGACACATTCTGCGCTCCCTCTACTCCATGTTTTGGCACAGATCCGCGGTGCCTACAACGAAGCAACCCATAGAAAATAAAAGATAATGTTAAAAAGTTAGAAACTTGCTCTCACGCCGGTTGCGATTTAAGGTCTAAAGCCACGGTTCCAAAGGACTTAGGATTCAATTCGCATGGCTGACAACGAGTCGAACAATTCAGGGGAAGACACCACTTCGGGAGATGCCGAAGACCCCACCACAGATGCTTTAGAGGCGGCCCTGGCCGAACTCGAATCGGGCATGCAAGACGGTGACGAAGCTCCCGACGCAGGAGCCCCCCAGGCCGATGATGGTGACGATGGTCCACCCCCTGCCCTCAAGAAGAGGCAAGCGGTACGTGCAGTCACAAAAACCCGTAACCGGCCGGGCGAAAAGGGTGACCGACCCGAAGTCATTAAGCAAAAGCCCAAAAGTCGCAAAAGAAAAATGGCCAAACAAGCCTCCATGCGGGCCTCGCAAGAGGGTGCTGCCATCTCGCAGGTGGAAATGGAGCCCGTGGTCCCGGAAATAGAGGAAGCGCCGCCGCCCCAAGAAGCGCCCGCCGAACACACCCAAGAAGGCGAGGCCACGGCCGCCCCCACCCAAAGCCAAGACCAAGCGGCTTTTGACGAAACCACCGAACAAGCTCAAATGCAATCGGCAGAAGGCCCTGCCGGTAAAAAGAAAAAGAAGAAGAAAAAGAAGAAGAAAAAGAAAAAGGCCGCCCCTCAAGAGGAACCTCGTCCAGCCAAGAAAAAGGCGCCCAAAAAGAAGGCCCGCAAAAACACCCAAGAGTCCATGCCGGCGGTGAACTCTCAGGTTTCCCGAGGCGACCAGATATTAGAATATGCATCGCTAGGCCTCATCATCTTGTCTACGTTCACCATTATCGCCTTAATCTACTTGAACACCATGGCGGGCCAGGAAGAGAAAAAGGAACGGATCGGGGACAAAAAGCCCAAAGTAGCTGAAGTGGAAGAGCCAGAACTCCCCACCAGTGAAGTGAAATCCTCCTATGCCAATCCCAACGAAAAGGCCGAGCGCTTTAACTCCGGACGTAAAACCATCTGGGCCTACAAAGGTGCCAATGGTCCTGAGCATTGGCCCAAACTGGACCCCTATTTCAAGATTTGCGGCAAAGGTAAAAACCAAAGCCCCATCGATATAAAAAAGACATTCCGGCCCCACTTAAACCCCATCGTGTTTAAGTACCAACCAAGCTTGCTCAATGCGGTTCACAACGGAGGAACCGTGCGCGCCAATTACGAACGCGGGTCATTTATCGTGGTGGGCGAACGGCGGTTCGATTTGGTTTACTTTGATTTTCACGTTCCGGGCGAACATGCTCACAAAGGCTACCGGCCTGACATGTCCATCCAGTTGGTGCACCAAGACGTCGAAGGTAATTACGCCATTGTCGAGGTGCCCATGGTCACCGGCGTACCCAATGCTTGGTTTACTCAACTGTGGCGACATGTGCCTCGCAAAGCGGGAGAAGAAAAGTTAGTGGATAGCTTTCTTTATAATGTGATCGATGTGCTTCCTTCGGACAAAGCCTACTTTACTTACACTGGATCGCTCACCCATCCGCCTTGCACCGAAAATGTCACTTGGTTTGTACTCAAAAAACCGGTGCAAATTTCGGACGACCAAATTCGTGAATTCAGTAGGGTAATTCCGTTAAGTGCGCGGCCCTTACAGAACCTATTCGACCGTGTGGTTAAAGAATTCTAAAGCTTTCCCCGCCAACGGTGCGGGGCATGACGACACAATGGCTTCTTGCAGTCGCCGCTCAAACACAGATGTATCAAATGTCGCCGCCCATTCGGCCAACGCTTCAGGAGACATTTTTTGCTCCAGCTGCTGTTCTTCAAACCGTTGAACCGATTCTTTGAGCCCTGTCACGGTGTCTTCCTCGAAAAAGATACCCGTGCCCCCTCCCGATTCCTCATAAGGTTTCACGGTCTCTAATGCCCCGCCCCGACCTAAAGCAATAACGGGCGTGCCGCTCGCCTGCGCCTCTAAAGGCGTGATGCCAAAATCCTCCTCGCCGGGAAAAATAAATGCCTTGGCATTCGCATACAGATCTGGAAGCTCTTCATCTGGCACGCGACCACGAAACACCACATTGTCCTTGGCCATGGCTTTCAATTTTTCTTCTTCGGGACCAGTTCCAGCCACCACCAAGGGCAACCCTAATTCTGAAAACGCGGTCACCGCGAGATCAGCCCTTTTGTACGGAACCAAAGCGCCCATATAAAGGTAATAACCCTCTCTTTCACGACGTGCTTTAGGGATAAAACGGGTGGTCTCTACCGGCGGGGACACCACCGTGGCATCACGACGATAAATTTTTTGGATCCGCTTTCGAACATACTCGCTGTTGCACAAATAGACATCTGCGCGGTCTTGGGTCTTTTGCTCCCAGGACCGCAGGTAAACAGCCACTTGTTTGATCAGTTGGCGCGTCACCCAAGACGTCCGCCCCGGGCCGAAATAATCATCAAAACGATCGTAGATATAACGCATGGGCGTGTGCATATAGGAAATGTGAAAGGCGCCCGCTGGCTTTGGCAACCCTCGCATCACGCAATGGCTGGTAGAAACAATAAGATCGCAGGGTTCGGGGACAGTACGGGCCACCGCCCAAGGGTAAAAAGGTAGAAAGTGACGATATTTCTGCGCCAAGCCAGGATGAACATCGAGCACGCGCTGTAACGGGCTCGTATGAATGGGACGGTCGGCAATCAATGAACTCACCGTTCCTTCAAAATGGAAAAGCGTATGCAATGGCGCCTGGGGGAAAAACCCGCACAGGGTCTCCAACACCTTTTCTCCACCACGCATTCCGGTGAGCCAATCGTGAGCCAAACAAACTTTCACGCAAAAAACCTCAAAGACATTGCCGCTTCTCAGGAAAATGCTTACGCTCGCAGGCGTGAAAGGTAAAGGCTTGCAAGAAACATCTTCAAATCCACCGGAGCCCTCTCCAACATCATCCGGGCCGAACTGGCTGAAACAAGTCTCTTCGCTCTCTTTTCCCTTGGTCAGCGCGCAACTCCTCTCCAAAATGCTGAACTTTTTCGCCTTCTTTTTGCTCACCCGCTCTTTGGGGCTGCAAGACTTTGGAATTTGGATTTGGGCCTTTTCCCTCATTGCCTTGCTCGCCTCCTGTTGGAGTTTTGGGCTCCAGGTATGGTTATCTAAAGCCTCTGCCCGGGCCCAAGGCCATTGGACGCATTTGGGTGATATACTCCGCAAAGCGTTCTCTCTGCGCTTGCTGGCCCTTCTTGTGGTCGGACTTGGCGGCGGGATTTGGTGGCTGATCATTGGCCCGCCCGACAACCTCAACGCAGACCCCGGCCTCCTTGAGCTCACGCTGGTGGGCTTGCTCATCGGCTTCATTTTTAGAACCACCAGCGAATTGTTCGGTGCCACCTTACGAGGCCATCTCATCACTTGGCCAGACGGTGCTGCCCTGTTCACGGCGAGATTGGTTTTTGTTGTTCTTTTGTTTTGGGGAGACCGCCATACTGGCCTGTCGCTCACGCGGGTGGCTTTATTTTTCGCCATATCAGAAGCCTGCGCGGGAATGCTCAATCTTATTATTTTCGGCAGCCACTTTAAATCGCTCAAAGCAAAATCCAACCAAGAACCGCCACCCAAAAAATACATTTGGGCTTCTTTCATGAAAGAGCTGTCACTTTATGGCGGCATGCTGTTGGCGTCGGCCTTCCTCTTTCGCGTGGGCATGCTTTACAGTGGTCAATCTTTGTCCGCAGATCAAATGGGTATTTTTGCCGTCCTTCACCGGTTGAACGAATTCTCACTTTTTTTACCAGAGGCACTGGCAGCGGTGTTGCTCCCCTTTTGGACCCGCCATGATGCGCATCAATCCAGTCCACAGGTTCTGCGAATGGCCATCATCATGATGTTCACTGGTGGCCTCATGGGTGCTGCTGCATGGGTTGTGGGTCCATGGGTTCTGCCTCATTTGTTTCCCAACGAAGCCCAAAACGTGGCCCCTTGGCTTTGGGTGTTGATGCCTTTGTTCGCCCTTCAGTTTAGCAACCAAACCTTGCTCGCCCACATGATGGCACAAAACCAAGAAAAGAGAGCGCTCGTTTTGTTGGTGCTCTGCGGCCTTGTGGCTTTAGGTGGCATGATGCTTTTTGCGCACCATTCCCTGTTGCACATGATTTGGGTTATCTTAGGCGCCGAAGCGTTGTTCACCATGGGTGGACTCATGCCCCAAACGGAGCCACATGTTTCAAACTGAAATCGCTATTTTTTGTCGTAATGAGGCAAAACATCTCAATGATATGGTTCATCACGTGGTGGAACAGGTGAGCCATATGGGGGCATCATTTCACCCGGTGAAGCTGCACATTTTAGAGAATGGCAGCGACGATAATAGCGCCGATGTTGCAAAGGAACTCGAAGCACAGCGTTTTCCTTTTTCGCTGCAAGCCCACACCCATTTGCCTCCGGGCAAGGCAAAAACTTGGAACCATTTTCTTGAGCTTGCAACGGCACCTTACCTCATTTTTTTGGATGCGGATGTACAACTGGCGTCAGGCGCCTTGGCTCAGCTGCGACAACGACTGCAGGACAACGATGACCTGCATTGTGCCGGCGCGGCCCCGCGCTTATCACCAGACTTCACCCCAGAGAATTTTTGGCAATCTGTCTTTGCCGTCCCCTACGACGCGCTTCCGCCCGCAGCCAGTTTGGCCGGTGGTGCCTATGGCGCCAAAAAAGCCGCCCTCTCTCCCATGCCAGAAGATGTTATCAATGAAGACTTGTTTTTATCTTTGCGCCACCAAGGGCACTTCCAGTGTTACGAAGATATTCATCTGTTCGTCACCCCCCCTTCGAGCCTGAATGCCTTTATCGCCCAACGAACGCGTATTTTGCGCGCCGACATGGCCGAGCAAAAACGCCACCCCAACCAAAACATCGCCCAACATCGCAGGGGCGGCTGGCAGAGCCTAAGATTGTACTTGAAAGCAGCTGGCCCCTTGAAAACCTTGTTCTTTCTTTGGGCAAGGCAACAGGCCCAACGAAAAGCGCAACGCTCTGTTCCAACCGGTTCAGGCTGGGACCCCGCCACCCGGGACGGTTGATCTTCTCCGTTGGCTTGGTATGAGTTGGGCACGTGCCAACGAGATTTTTATGAAATTTATCCAACATTTACTCCACATCCTACTGCACCAAATTCTGTGGCCCGCGCGCTACAATTGGATGTTGGCACTCTGTTGGGTGGCAGCCATGAGGGTGACCACCGGTCGTCTTCCCATGCTTGCAGGCTTAATCGATGATCTGAGTGCCTTGTGCTTGTTGGTTATTCTGCTCACCACACTCCACCGACTGCCCAAAGCACTCACCACTTTTTGTATGTGGGCCCTGGTTTTTGCCCTGGGTGCTTTTATCATTAGCAATGACCTCTATTTCGCATTTTACCGCGGCTATTTGTCCCCCGCTGCCTTGGCCCATACCGGTGATGCTGGCCGGGCTGCGCCCAGTGCATTAATGCTCCTTTCGTGGCCAGTGGTGGCCTTAGGTCTTTTGGCCACCATCGCGATTTTAATCGGCCGACATCGCCAACCACCCCCAAGGCTTTCGCTCAAAATCCAGTTACCAGTTTGGCTGGTGGGGCTGGCCTTCTTTATGTTGGTGTTTTCTTTTCGAAACCCCATTTACATGCACGCCAAGGAAAATCCTTTAATGTATCTGTTGCGTGCCTCCCAAAACGAACTCAGCAATCAATTGGAAGATGCCAATCTCACCGCTCAAGAGTTGAAGTGGTTGAAAACTTTTCGTCCCCAAAAAAATAATTACCAATATGAGAATGATGATTTTCCATTACTGGCAACCCCATCAAGTACTCAAAAGCCATCACCGACGATGCAACGAAACGTCATCATGGTGGTGATGGAAAGCGTGCCCGCTGTAGAAATGGGGCTTTACGGTAATCAAGAGTCAGCCACCCCACAGCTCGACGCCATCGCACAGGAATCTTTTTGGGCGTCCACCTTTTATGCCAATGGCAACCAAACCGTCCGGGGCGAGCTCGCTTTGCTTTGCTCCATGCTCGACCGACTCAAATCAGCACCAGTGGTGACCAT
>MDTD01128200.1_pt1 | contig 42039 bp, 29 predicted proteins | sample 811221 | NCBI WGS metagenome assembly MDTD01 (sample SAMN05326646, study PRJNA326480) | marine metagenome | isolation source: seawater | place: Pacific Ocean: South West | collected 2011
AATTACCGTCATCACCAACCCCCAAACACGTCGCGTATAGATCGTCTTTGGGCCGCGTCGTGCAGCATTTAGCGTTCTGCTTGCAACGCTTTCAGGCGTTGTGATGAAGGGGGTTTTTTCTAAGCCCTCAGTCATCCGGGTTGCGACAAATCCAGGTTTCACTGTCACAACGTTCACACCATATCGATGGAGTCTGTTGCGGAGACTTTCGAGATACGTTGTCAGCGCCGCTTTGGACGTACAGTAGCCTGGGTTCTGCCGACGACCGCGTTCTCCGGCGACTGAAGAAATACCCACCAATACACCGTCTCGAGCAGCTTCCATGGCCGCAGCTGCGGGGTTAAACCACGCCATCGCTCCAAGCACATTGACATCCATCATGAACCGGTCTTTCTCGAATGCATATTCGTGTTCGGCAATGGAGGGCATGACGCCTGCTACGTACACAACGATGTCGATTCCGCCGAGATCGCTGACAATCCGATCAAAGAGGCTAGCTGCTTCGTCGAATTGGGTGACATCATGGACGTAAACAGATGCTTTGCCGCCCGCATTCACGAGTCGGTTCTGAACGCGTTCTAGCTCCGTTTCACGTCGAGCAACCAATGCGACGTGGGCTCCGTGACGCGAAAGCTCGGAAGCGATCGCCTCTCCGATGCCACTTGAAGCACCGATCACAATAGCCTTTTTGAAGGTTTTCAAACCTACCTCTCAACACGCCTAGAAGCTGATGGACAACCCGAAGGTCGAACGATCGATTCCCACGTTCATTGTGGGAACAAGCGTTAGGGAAGGTACTTCCTTCGCAGTTGATTGTAGAGGATTATCGACACCCTGCATGTAAAGAATTGTTGCAACTACGGCGGTTGAGACCGCGGCACCATAGCCAATCCAAGCCGCTAACTCGAGGGACTGACCGCTGGTACGAGCCTCATCAGCCTTGGCCTGGTTCGCATCGTTCTCACTTTTAATCTGCTGCCTAAGACTCTCATAGTCGGGTCGATTCTTATCCACAGATTCAACATCAAGAATCGGATAATCTGCGATCGAGGCGATCCTGTCGGCGGCTGCAATGTGCATTCCGATGCTTGCTAAGCAGAGCGCACCTCCCGTGATCCACAAGGACGTTGGAAGCCAGTCGGTCGATGTTTCGGGTGAGTCTTGAGCCTGTAAATTGAAGGAAATGGTGAACGACTTGTCTGGAACGATGACGATGTCCTTCTCTAAGAGGGTCGTTGCATCGTCCCCTTTTCCCGTGACGAGCGTCACTCGGTGGTTGCCTGCCTCAAGAACCATCCCTTTGATAGGCGCCTTACCCACGTCCCTACCATCCAGTCGAACCCGTGTCCCCTGATGGCTGGAGGAGACGTTGAGGTACCCCTTCTTCGGAATGGGCTTTAACGTAATTCCGACCGACTGCGTCCGACCGACAACGATATTCACGACTGTGATTCGTTCTGTGAACCCAAGTTTTTCCGCCTTGATGGTCAGGGAACCAGGCTTGACCCATCTTAAGTGTGGACTTCGAAGGTGCTGAGTTTTGACTTCGCCGGTCTCAACAAGCGTCAAACCAACCTCGGTTGGTGTGGTCGTGATCTTGATCCGACCATGGGTCTTGCGGAGGCGTTTTTCCAATGCACCAATCTTCCGTCGACCTTCTGCGGCGTAATTGTATTCGCTGTCCAATCGCAGGGCCTGCGAGAAGAAGTCGAAGGCTTTGGTCAGTTCCCCAAGTTCTTCGAAAGAGCGGGCAAGGTTATGCGCATAGATGGCCTGGGGATCGAGCTTGAAAGCTGCTTCAAAGCGCTGAGCAGCAGCTTTGAACTGCTTTGTTCGTGCGAGCTTCAAGCCTTCGCGAGCCAAATCTTTTGCAGAGCTACTTGGACTCTTACCGGATGCCGTGGCGCGCACGGGGGACTCCGGAATGAGGGCGATAAGGGTGCATAGACCGATGACGATTAGGGCTTTGTTCAACAACGTCTCTCTTCAATCATCCTAGGCAGCGTGCTTAGGACTTTCGACTAACGAGTATAAACAAGAACCCCGTACTCACGAGAAATCCTACTCAAGAGGGCTACAAATGAGTTGGATAGAGTCCAAGTAAATCCCTGCTGTGCCTCTTACGCCTGTCACTACCGTGCCTTTTGGGCACCTGAGATCGTAGCCTGAACCACCTTCCCCTCCAGCGCTCGCGCTGAAACGTGATTTGGTTCCGACACTGACCTTACCCTTGGAGCGGGCATCGAGACGTTTCAGTAAGTCCTTCTCGTCTAGATCACCGATGCGTTTTGCTGACTCTGCGCTGTGAGCATAGGTGGCCACGCCCGCTTCTTCAGCGTAGTCCACTGTCGTTCGTCCGTTGCTAGAGCGCACAGCAACCGGAGCATTTCGCGTCGTCGTTCCCTGGGCAGCGGTTGCCGTACCTGCCGCGACTGATGGCGCCGGTGCGCTGGACTCTACTTCCTGTGGCTCGATTCGCTCCCTCTGTATCTCACCACCTCCTGCGTACGATACGCCGAGGTAAAGTTTGCTCAGATCGAGTCTCTTTTTTAAGCGCTTGGCGTTGCCCAGAGTCACAACGTATCGACCGCTATCCACCGCTACGAAATGATTCTCAGACCAAACAGCTTTGCCACCTTTGGGCCCTTTGTAGAGTGCGAATTTGATTGGAAAAACACCCGAAACAGGTCGGCGGCGTGCGTTTTGAAGCTTTCCTTCAAACTCGATGATCTTTTCCTGATTTTTGCCCTTGTAGGCTTTAGCTCCCTTGGCGTTAGCGCCAGAGGGGACCAGTAGCACCAGACTCAGAATGAACGCTGCAGATAATGAAAATCGTGTCATGGTTGTTTCCTCAAAGAAGACATCTCCGATTAGCCGGCCGTCTCTGTGCTGTCAATCCTCACGATAAGCAGACGTTACTCGGCCACTTTATTGAAACTCAGGTAATCGCCTTTGAGTTCAATGGTTAATTGGCCGGCTTCGGTTGCCAATGGGGGTAATTGGAAAAGTGCACGTTCGGTGAGTACAGATTGGACAAGCGTGTCCGTCATGGCCTCAATCGCCTCAATATCCGGTCCTCGGTAGAGCCCGTCTGCAGCGTCAACCGTCACGACATCGACGGCCATGGGGTCCAAATGAACAATTCCATTCGAGTCCACGAGAAGTGGCCCCTCTATTTCCGCTTCTACCTCTATGGTGGCCACTCTCAGCCACGTATCATCGTATGCAATCATGATTTCCAGCCGAATGAGACCCGTTTCCAAGCGGAGGGTTGCTCCGAATTCTCCGTCGAAGAGGGACATCTTGGGTGTGGCCCGAGGCCACACCCGTACGTTGAGCGGTGCCTCGCTTCCAAAATTTTCCAATGCTGGCCACATGGAACGCAAAAGCTGCACTGGGAGATCGACCGACGCAGCTAGACGGTCATCGCAAATCAATCCCGTTTGCCAGGCGACCGCAAGAGCCTTCGTCGCAACAGCTGCATTCAGAAAGAGTACTGCCTCGGGCTCATCCTTGAGCTGAGGCATCAGCTTTGAGGGGGGATGAGGAAGCGCCTGTTCGGGAACACAAAGCGCTTGGTCAGCGTCTAAAGACACAGCGAAAGGAACAGCGATACGACCGTCTACGAAGGTCCAAAATGTCTCGTCCGGTGCGGGGCTGGCGCGAACTTGGCCACGACCCATTCCTAGTTCTGCCGGGTTGTCCCCGAGCGTGACCGCGTAGTCCATGGCAAGGTTTAGGCCCAGTGCACCAGGTAGACTTGCTTCCAAAACAGGTCCAAGACTACCAGAGAGTGTAGACGCGAGGCTTTGACCAACCTCCTGCATACCGTCATGGAACAGAACCGGGCCTAGCGCATAGTCACAGGGGCCGAACGTCGCGTGGGCCTTTTCGACACCGACCATCGTCGCATCGATCATCGTGCTCTGTACGCGACCTACTTTGTCCTGTCCAAGTGATACGCGGCTGTCGATGAAGCCGTGAAAGGCCAGTGTTTCGCTACATACCTCGACGCCATCACTCAGCACCTGAATCTCGACGTATGGGGATTCAATCGTTAATTCAACACCCAGCTCGTCCTTGTAGCTTTGAACGTCAATCATACCGAGGTCGAGCCAAAGTTCTTTGTATCTAACGGTTAATTCACCCAGTCCTATCGATTGCCCGTCTAAGGATGTCTCTCCGCTAAGAACAATGCCATCTGGCCAATTCTTTTGCAGTGTGTTCGTGAGTCGAGCGGATGCACGTGCGAACGCCTCGTCGCCGAGGACAACGACGATTCCATTGGCCGTTGCATTCGGAGGTAAGCCTTTATCGGTGTTGATTCCCATCCCCCACGGCGTGACCGCGCACGCGCTCAATAGGAAGCCGATGATGCCGAGCTGACCGACTCTCATGGCACCACCGATGTGAATGTGAACGTCTTGAGCTCGGTGCGAGGTGCTTCACCATCAACCCACGCACCATACGCGCCCTTAGCTTCTCCTTTGGCTGTGATGCTCAGGTCGATAAAGCAGCCGGGAGGAAGATCATCGATGAAGGACGTATCGACCACCTGCTCACCAACAATCGTTGCCCGCTTTAGCTTTAGGGCCGTGGCATCGAGATAAACAAGGAGTGCGCGTCCCTGCGAGTCAAAGTCTAGTGCAACGTGTTGACCGACGACATGCGTGCGTAGCGTTCCTGCTTCCGGGTCCTCAACAAGACCGAAATCAATGACCTGCGGCACGAGGGAGCCACTGCCCTCGAAGAGGTAGCGCAGCGATTTTCTTGTCGCATCAAAGTAGGCGACCGCCAAGCGTCTCTTGGGATCCACTGCAACTTTCGCAAATCGACCAACATCACCCGAATCGATACCTGTTTCGTCGTCACGTCCGTCGAGAGTTGTGACCGTAAATGTTCCTTCACTACTTTGAGACGCGAGTTTCAAGTCACCGCGTTTACGGTCGTAGAAGACGATACGTGCCTGGCCTGCGATCAAAACAAGGGAAGCGTATTCACCGTAGTCTTCACTGCCTAACTCCGAACAATCATCCCCTGCAGAACATCCTGAAATTGCTCTTGAGGCCCATGCACCGTCCTTCCCTCGCGTTGCATATCTAAGCCCTCGGGTCGTCTCATCACGATATGCAATCGCAACCTCGCCATTCTCCGAAACGGCCAGAGAACTATGCTTCCCACGGTCTGAGGCCTGTGAACCGTCGACCACCTCTGCCTTCCAGGGTTTCCCCTCCTTGATGCGTGCATAACGCAGTTCACTGTTGTCGGCGTCATACCAGGCGAGGTGAATGGTATCGTCGCTCCCGAGGGCAAGCGATGGGTAGAGTCCGCTATCTGTGTCTACGACGGCATGTGCTTCCACTCTGAAGCCGTCGATCAAGACGTGATTTATCGTGCCGTCACTCAACTCGCGCATTAGAACCAGATTGCCATGCGTGGTGTCGTAGGTAGCAATGACTAATCTACCATCGCTATCGGTCTCGGCGCGTGTGAAGCGTCCGAGGTCACCGAGTTCGGTGGGGACCGTCAACGCTGTACACTCACCGGATTGGCAGGCCTGTCCCACCGGGCATTCTTCGTCCAGACAACCGGGTGCCTCCTGTTGTGCGCAAGCGGTAAGACCCGCGAACAACATGACGGAGGCCACAAAAGGCATCCATGTGCGATAGGTTGGGAAAAGAGATGACATTTGGGCTCAGGCTAAACATCTCCGCTTCGCGGATCAAATTCATTATCGTGTCGGTGTGTTTATTCGCGCTTTGCAATTTACACGAGCCTCACAATGACTCGTTGAATTGACCAGTCGGCATTCCCGGACGTACAGTGCCAAGCATGTCGGTTCGAGACGATACTGGCGGAGAGGCTCCTCATAACGAGCCGAAAGCCGTCGATCCAGAGGAGAGCACTGTTGTGGTGAGTCCTGATTCCGACGGCAGGACGGTTGCAGAGCCGTCGGATGCGGACGTGCCCGATGAGAATATTGAGCTCAAGGCCAAGATTCTTGCAAAGCTAGAAGCGACTCAGGAAGAGGATGCGGATCATGATGCCCTGATCGGTCAGGAGATAGCTGGCCGATTCACTGTCACCGGTCGTGTTGGTGAAGGCGGTATGGGAGTCGTCTACCGAGCTCGGCAAAAGAACATGGATCGGGATATCGCCATCAAGGTCCTGTTGGCGGAGATGGCTGCGAACAAGACAGTCGAGAAACGCTTCTATTTGGAGGCGCTCGCCGTGTCCAAGCTGAAGCATCCCAATACGATTCAGATCCACGATTTTGGAGAGACGGAAGAGGGGCAGCTCTATATCGCGATGGAGTTTCTCGATGGTGACGGCCTGAAGGAGGTCCTCACGGAAGAGAAAGTTCTCTCCCCAAAGCGAGCAGCACGCGTTGCCGTCCAGATCCTACGAAGCCTCCGCGAGGCGCATGCGAAAGGAATCGTTCACCGGGATCTCAAGCCCGACAATGTATTTCTGTGCACCGTTGGTGACGAACCGGACTTTGTAAAAGTCCTCGACTTCGGTGTCGCCAAACTCAAGGAAGGCGACGAAAGCAAGGCAACGCTAACCAAGACCGGGGCGATCTTTGGAACGCCGCGATACATGTCGCCAGAGCAAAGTGTCTCTGCCAATGTTGATCATCGCTCTGACCTCTACGCGATCGGTGTCATGCTATTCGAAATGCTTACCGGTCGGGCACCGTTTGAGGCTGAAATGCCGCTTAGCCTGCTCATCATGCATGTTCAGGATCCTGTTCCCGCCTTTGGCGCCGTGCGACCAGACCTGGTTATCCCTGCCGAGCTTGAGGCATTTACGCGCAAGCTACTCGAGAAGGAGGCAGATAAGCGGTATGCAACGGCTGAAGGTGCGATCCGCGCTCTCGAAGATCTTATCGAGGGCATGGATGACATATATCGCAATGTAGTGACGACGGCTTACGCTGAAAAAATCGGGCTTGAGGTGGCAACTGCAACCGTCACCATGAGCGACACCATGCTCAATCCAAGTCATGCGCAACTCGAGCGCACTATGGTGAGCGACGGAACGGAGTTCATCTCCAGAGGGGAAACCCAGGGCAGCGGCAAAAAGTGGCTTGTACTGGGGCTACTGCTCTTGCTCGGTGGAGGAGCAGCCATTTTCGGCATCCAGTCGTCAAGTGGAGATGGCGCTGGAGCGAATTCGAAGTCACCTGCTGCGTCGGCAGAAACGGCGAGCAAGTCTGGAACCACAGCGGATGTGGCCGGTAAGCGCGCTCTTGAACCAGATGTCGTTGTTACGCAGTCCGATACACGACCGGAACCTCAAGAAATCACGCTCAATATCGATTCGGACCCTCGTGGCGCCACCGTCTGGGAGGGGGATACCAAGCTCGGTGTCACGCCATTCAACGTCGCGCGCGCACCGAGTCTGGATGATCAGGATACGGTTTGGCGGTTATCCCTCGACGGTTACGACGACAAAACTGTTCGCTTTAAAGCGACGGCGAATCTCAACCAGAGTGTGGCACTCACCAAGACTCGCCGAGTTCGAAATCCAAAGCGCCGAGCTAAGCCACCCACGGTTGTGAAAGAAGTCATTCCAGCCAAGGCGCCGGTCGTCAAAAAGACGCCTGTCGTCGTGAAAGAGACTCCGAAGCCGAAGCCGCCCAAAAAGAAGGACCCCTTCGAGTTCAATAAGGTCAAAGAGACGAAGTCTCTGGGTTTCTGACGCTTACTCGGCGTCCTTGACACAACGAAAGCCGACGTAAGGTTGTGTGCGATCTGGGGTCAATGCGCTGGATGATTTGACTCGGTCCCTTGCTCCGCTTCGGAAAAGGCACGCTCGTGCCGTCGGGTCGAAGACTGAGCCGCCACGAATCACGCGTTTTGCTCCCGTCTTGGGGCTGAGAGCCTCGGGCAGAATAGGATTGTCCTTCGAGTTCTCAGGTGCAACGCAGATAAATTGTTGTTTGTCTGCATCTTTAGCGCACGTGAAGCCGCAGGTGCCGTCACCACAATCATCGCAGGCCTTGCACGCATCCTTACAGTTCGTGTCATCGTCGCTACACTCCCAGCATGGCTTGCAGCTCGTTGAGGCCTCGGCATCGCATGTAATGTCGGCGGCATAGAATGTGGACGTCCACTCTGCTGCATTGCCAAACATGTGGAAGACGGGCTTCGCTTCGCCACCAGCTTGACGCTTATCGACGACATGGTCCGAGGGTCCTACCCCGTTACCGCTCAATACTGCTGCCGTTGGGATTGCTTCGAGTTCGTCATTACGACAATAACCAGTGGGCAGTTCCAAGGGGCTTTTACAGTTCAGTAAGTCCTTATCAACACCTTCCGCCGGATACATGCGGTCCTGTTGTTCATCGATATTTCCACGCGCGACGCGTTCCCATTCAAACTCGGTGGGAAGACGTTTGCCGACAAAATTGCAGTATGCCTCCGCCTGCTCGTAGGTGACCTGGACCACAGGGAAACGATCGAATTCGTCGGTCAGATGGTACTTTGCCTGGCTCGCGGCGACGGCATTGATGATGTTATGCTTTGGGCACGCCCCCATCGCCTCGCAAAACTCGTACTGAATGTTCGTCACTTCGTGCTGATCAATGTGGAAAGGGCTGAGCTTGACCCAAACGCGAGGATGGAGGTTGGCGTAGTTGACGTCGCTGAACTCGTCATCTGCACCGCACACGTCTTTCTCTGGTTCTGTCAGAGAGCAGGGGCCATCGCTCCCGAATTGAAAGACAAGCCCTTCGTCAATGAGGACCATAGGCGTGTCCTCAGGTGGTGTGACGCCGACTGCGCAACCGCTAATCGCTACGATGAAGCTAAGTGTCCATGCTCGCATTATCGAGTCTCCTTAAAAGCGTTTCTTAGAAACGTAGATCAGCGCCAAGAATGCCGCCTTGGCCACCGACTTGGACGTAGGGTTGAAGGCTCCAACCATTGGGGGTATCCAGTCCCGAAATAGCGTCCTTCTCCTTGATTACGTTGCCTCCGGCTGCCTCCCATATCAACAAAACGAGGCCAAGGCCGGCCAGGGTGCCACCCCCGGCATAGCCTATCAATTGAAGCTCCGAATAGAGTTTAAAGTCTTCCGTCTGCTGAAAGAGGGTGTCAGCGTAGTATCCCGCGCCGTACCCGCCACCAATCAGGAGCGCACCAATGATGAGTGTGCTCCATCCCACAGGGCCTTTCCACGTTGGCGGTGGGTCCTTCAGGTAAAGCTCAGCATCAATCACGTAACGACCGTCGGCCTGAACGTCGATGGTTTGGTTATGACCCTCATACTCGTCCTTCTCAATCGCGATCTGATGCTTTCCTGCGTCAAACACAAGCTCGGCTTTAAGAGGGGTCCGACCAACATTCTTCCCATTGTGGAAGATGCTGGCTCCAGAAATGTTGCAGTCAACTCTGACAGTGCCCGCCCGAACGATTTCCTCGAGTTTGAAGAAAAGCTTCAGCGGCTCTCCCTGCTGCACCACCATCTTCCGTTTCAACTCTACACGTCCCTGCGCCCTCACAAAGAGTGTGTATTCCCCAGGATCGACCGCGGTCTTAAGGGGCGTTTGACCAACCATTTTATCTGGGTCGTCGATATAGACGGCCGCTCCTGGCGGATCGGATTCAATCGTTACCTCTAGGCGCAGTCCAAGACGACATTTGGCGATCGAGTTCTTGATATCTCCAATGTCGGGAGGCATCGCTCCCTTCGCTTTCTTGTAGTCGGCAATGTAAGACTCGAACCCCTCGATACAATTCTTCGAATCACCGAGTTTTTCATAGCATTTCGCCATGTTGTAGAGCGTGACTGGTGTTTTGAAGAACTCGTAACTCTTCTTGTAGGCCGATAGCGCCGCAAGATAGAGTTCCTGCCCAAAGAGCTTCTGAGCTTCGCGGTAGTAGTTTGCCGCGATATCTTTCTTGCTTAGTTTGGGCTCCGCGGCTGGCTCGTCGGCTGGTTGACCTGCCTGCTTGGTTGCTGCTTTGTCGTCCACTGCGGGCTTCGAAGGTACGGCTGGTTCAGCCTTACCATCGTTGGAATCCTTTGATGGTGTATCCTTGTCGTCCCCCGCCTCCTTGTTGTTTTCCGGAGATTTCTTTTCCGGGGCATCCTTGGATGGCGTTGCCTTGGAGGCAGGTTTATCGGGGGACTGACCCCATACTTGAGTACTTAGCAGCAGAAGGGCTGTGAATACCCCCGCCACACCGACGATTCTAGCCATGAGAGACTCCAATCTTGCGATAGGACCTCACGGTAACGAGCAAAATCGATGCCTGTCAATGGACGGTGGCCAGAGTTTCATGAAGACTCAGCTAAGAGCGTGCCTACTGACTACTGCTTGCTGCGCGCTCGAACGGCAAGAATAAGAGCCTTGTCACCTTTTTGGCGCCGCGCATGAAACCACAATTCGCCTTCGCGAACGCGCATCATGACGTTGGCTCCGTCGAAGTCGAGCCTCACTCTCAGCTTAGCTCCATCTCGCCCCATGTTGCTTAAGGCGATAACTTTTTTGTTTTTCAGGCGTTTGACCACCGAATCTGCATGGTTGACGGAGACGGCGTGTTTTTCGATGTAAGTGAAGCCCTTGAAGCCATCCGAGAAGGTCCGCTGTAGTTGCTTTTTTAGCTCTGGATCAATCCGGGTGTCGATGGCGCCATTTTTGGAGGCCTGAATCACCGTGAGGTCAATGGTGAGCGCACCAGCCGCATTCGCTTTGGCGGGACTCTTCGGAGGCGATTTCGCGAGGCTATGCCCGCTCACCAGGACCAGGCAAAGCGCGATGACCAACCGAATAATAGCGTACTTCTTATCCATCAATTTGGAGCTTCCTCTGTGGATTCATCAACGTGCCAAACAATTGCCGGACGTCCCTGGTCCTGATCGATATCGATTCTCACACCCGCTGGGGCACGGCTACTTTCAATCGCGGCCATATCTCTTGAACCAGCAGGTTCTTCCATGGCTCGTTGGCGTCGATTCTTCTTTTTGGCGATTGCCTTCGGGGCTGGCACGTCAATCGCATTCGCACCCTTCGTTTCCTTCACGGTGCTTTTGTCCGCGACATTTTGCTCGGATGGAGACTGCTTTGTTTGAGCAACTTGGTCGCTCTTAGCGGCTGTGTGAGTTGCTTCATCCAAGCCTGAGTCTTGAAGACCTACGACCATGAGAACAACCAAGGCCGCTGCACCGAGGGCTGCCATGGGACGTTCGAACCTTAATAATTCCCCGAAGAAATTGGTGATCGCATCGAGAATTCCTTCGCCTGAGTCTTCGCGCCGTTCGACCTTGATACCTTCAACAGCACTCGTCGTTTCCTCGGCCTGAATCCTGGCCATCACAAGATCGGGTAAGCCTGAGAAATCCACATTCTCTGCTGGAGCCTCGAAGCCGTCCCGAGCCAACTCTGATAAGAGCGTCAATTCTTCAAGCTCTTGCTGACAGTCTGGGCAATCGACAAGCGCCAGCTTAACTTGGCTGGCGAGTTCCTCTGATAACTCGCCATCAAAGTAGGCTGATAGATGTTGTTTTACTTCGCTGCATTCCATAACGGACCCTCTATTTGTTGAGGTAGCGACTGATCGCTTGTTTAAAATTTGTTCGGGCGTGAAAGAGGCGACTCATGACGGTGCCTTTCGCGACGTTCAAGATCTCCGCGATCTCTTCGTACGCGAGGCCCTCAAACTCCCGAAGAACGAGGATCTCTCGGTGATCGGGCGATAATTTATCCAGTGCTAACTGCATTTTTTCTCGTAACTCTTTTCTCGCCAACTCTTTCGCGGGTCCGGCGATGGACACTGAAGCGAGTGTTGGTCCGGACTGATGAGCTTGTTCCTGATGACTAATGGCATCGTCGTAGTCGACATTGACCGCCTTCTTTGCACGTCGCTTTCGATCGATGCAGAGATTGACAACGATCCGGTAGAGCCACGTGTAAAATGACGAGGTTCCTTCGAATTTTGGAAGGTTTCTGTGAACCTTAACAAAGGCGTCCTGCGTGACGTCCATCGCGTCTTCCTGATTCCGTAAGATACCAAACGCGACGGTGTAGATACGCCGCTGGTACTTCTCGACCAGCGTTCTGTACGCTCTTTCGTCGCCTTCAAGGCATCTTTCGACAAGTTGTGCATCTTCCTCGCGTCCCAAAAAAATCTCCCAGTCATCGTGTGAGTAGACGTGGATGAACTAGGGATATTCAATGTTTCATCGAATAAATTTTCAAGTAAGGAGTTAACTCGCTCATGTCGCCCCCTGCATGTCGAGTCCAAGGGTCGGTTTCACACCCTCCCTTTCGTCCAGCATCCGAAGGGTTTAGTCTCGGGAGGAATGAATGTTGCCGTTTGTGTATTTCAAGCAGCAACCGACCGGTGGTCTATGTCCCCAGAAGAGAAGATTCGAGCTAAACTGGCAGGCGTCCGTGCCCGCCTCAACAGAGCAGGAATGGCCGAAGCCTGTGCCGTAGGCGTCATGATCCTGTCGTTCTCCCTCGCGATCACGATTCTTGTGGCTGCAGCTGCAGGTCCAACATTCGCAGGTTGGGCCATCGCTCCTCTGTCTATTGGCTTATGGGCCACTTGGATCTTCGTCAGGCGCCTCTGGCTTCTTCCTCGACGCAAGTTATCGAGCGATGAGGCCGTAGCGAGATGGTGTGAGGCAAGGTTTGAAGAGACCGGAGCCGACCTTATCACGGCCGTACAGCTGCAAGACGCGAAGAACCCGAACCATTCCCAAGCGTTGAGTAAAGCGGTTATCTCGCGGGCAGCACAGCATCTAACAGCTCAAGACTGGACACAGGTTGGAACGCATGGTCGACATTCATGGTTGGGGGCAATGGGTGCACTGAGCCTCGTCTTCCTAATCGCGCTTGGACTACTCTTTCCGAGAGTTATCAACCAGGCGTATGCAAACCTCTTCGATCCTTTATCCGCAGGCTCGACTTCCGCTGGGCTAGAGGTCATCGAACGCGTCAGCGTTATCGAGGATGAGGCCGTAGACATTCAGTCTCCCACCTACACAGGACGTGCATTGCGTCACGTCGACGGGTCAAGGGGCCGGATTAAAGCGTTAACCGGCTCGACCGCACTTATCGTGGGAAGAAGTGCGATTCCTGCCTCCAGAGTGCTCCTCATTTTAGAATCCGACCCTGAGGGACGTTGGCCTGTTGTGCTTGGTGCAAACGATGTCATCAAGGCAACCATGCGGGTTGGTGAGTCGGACCGTTACAAATTTGCTGTGGTTGGTCTCGACGGTCGCGTCTACCTTGAGACGGTTTGGCGCGACGTCATTGCAGAAACTGATGCGCCACCAACACTCAAATTGCTCAAGCCCACATCCGACGTACAGGTCCACCCTGGGGATCAAACTGCTGTGTCCGTCGATGTGGTCGACGACTTCGGGATCGAGTCTGTTGAACTAGTAATCGAGCTACCTCGAGGTAAGCCGACGCGACGTGTCTTGGATGTTGGCAATGGAGCACGTGAACTGCAGACAGAAGCGGTTGTACGGGTTGATGACCTAAACCTCCTGCCAGGTGAAGTGGCCACCGTCTACGCGGAAGCAAAAGACCGAAACAATGTCACAGATGACGGCGTGGGTCGTTCTGGTTCATTTCGGATTCTCATGGCGAATCCGGAGGCAGAGCATGAAGAGTTTTTGCTACAACTCACAAAATTAATGGACGCCCTGATCGATCTACTCGCTAACCGCTTAGAGAGCCCTGTAGACGATGACGAGCGAGCCGACCTTTCCACGCTCTTGGATTGGCACTCTGGGATCGTAGAGGCTCAATCTGTCTTGCTTCGGTTTGTAGGAGACTTAATCGCAGGTGTCGGTGATACCACGCCCCGAAAAGAGGAAATCAGTTCGCTGCTTAAATCCACGTTAGACCAGCTAGAGGCGGTGCTTTCATCAGAGAAAAGGCAACTTTCGCGTATTCGAGACCGTGATTTTTCCTCTCCGCGTCCTGCCGTACAACGAGCCTTACTGCGTACTGTGAACACCGATGGGATTTCGCAGAAAGAAGCCGCAATCTTTCAGCTTAAGGACTGGATCGACCGAAGTCGGCAGGACAATGTCATGGAACGGGGTAGGGAGATGCTCAGTCTCCAAAACGAATTGCATGATCTCCTAGAGAGATTGAAAGAACACGGAGACCCTGCCTTAGCCCAGGATGCGCAGCGTCATCTCGATCAGTTGGAGAACCATCTGCGGCAGATGGAAGATCAAATGAGTAAGTTGGCGGAGAGGGTTCCCTATGAAAACCAAAATGCCCCAACCAAACCAAGTGACAATGCAGTCGACATGCAGTCGATGCGCGATCGAATAGCGGAGGCAAAACGTCTCATCCGCGAAGGTAAGATAGACGAAGCCATGAAGCTGCTTGAGGATCTGAATACCGACACTCAGCAGATGATGGCTCGGCTGAGTGACGAGTTCAAAACGGGGCAACCGCGAACAGCCAAGGGCAGTGAAGAACTGTCAAAACTTCAGAGTGCGCTTCGAAAACTTCAAGGTGGTCAGCAGTCGCTGCTCGATGAGACTGGAGAATCTCTGCAATCCCAGAAAGCAGAGGCGGTGAAAGCATTTAAGGAGAAATTCGATGAACTCCAAGCGAAGGCTGATGAGTTAAAGAATCGTCTAGAATCGGTGGACGGATCATCACTACACCCCTCGGATGGGCAGCGCTTGCGTGATATGACGGAGAGGGCCAAGCAAGTGGTGAAGGATCTTGCAGAAGCTGATGTCGATGCCGCCCAGCGTGGTGCTTCTGAGGTCGGAGACGGCGCTCAATCGCTTCGGTCCGAGATAGGACGAAGCGAGGAAAGGGAATTGGACCTCAAGCGACAGGCATCTCTGCGTGAGGCCATGAAAGGACTTAAAGAGGGACAAGGTCAGGCTCGTGAGCTTGCAGAGGCGTTGGATGATTTAAAAGAGGATCTATCCAAGATGCGCAGTTCACCAGAGGGACGTAAGCAAGCTCAGAGGTTCAAGAAACTCGGCAAGAAGCAGGGACGTCTCGGAAAAACTACGGGGAAGCTACAGAAAGCACTCCGCGATCTCGATGCAGAAGTACCTGGTATCGAGCAGCATCTGGCCCCCGAGCTAGAAGCTGCCCGCCGTTCGATGGAGCAGGCGATGCAAAAGCTAAAGGGACAAAAAGGAGAAGCGCAAGGACATCAACGTGATGCGCTCGACCAGCTTGGCAAAGTGCTCAAAGGTCTCGAAGAGAAGATGAAGCAGGACCCAAGATCGGATGGAACGACCGGTCCAAACGATCCTCGCGAGAAGGTGGCCATACCCGATGCAGAAGCCTACGAGGTACCAAAGGAGTTTCGAGAAGAGTTGTTGCGGGCCATGAAAGAGCGAGCGCCAAAGAAATTCGATAAGGAGAATAAGCGCTTCTACGAGGAGCTCGTGAAATGAAGATAGCGATGCTTATCTGCCTATGTGTTGGGTTCACCACCCATTCGGTCCAGGCCGGTATTCCCGAGGACGTTCACCGAGCCTTGAACGCCTGGGATGTTCCGGAGGCTCAGAAGATCGCGTTACGCCTTAGCTCCAAATCAGACGCGACGGGTGCTGCCCAACTTGCATTGGGACGCTTGGATCTGATGCTTGGCTCCTACGAATCGGCAGTTACCCGATTGAGTAGCGCGCAGAGCGTATCGAAAGATCCCCGTGCAACGCACTACTTGACCCTGGCCAGGAACACACACAAGGCAACTGAAGGTTATCGAGCGTATCAAACCCAGCGTGGACGGTTCATCGTTCATTATCCCCCGGGACCTGAAGAACTCATTCTGCCATACCTTGATGATGTCTTAGAGCGAACCTTCGATTCGCTCACTAGGATATTTGCCCACACGCCACCGACTCCGATTCGAGTGGAGATCTACCCGGAGCCCGACGTATTGGCGGCGGTTAGTCCCCTCACCGTCGAGGAGATCAAGACCTCGGGTACTATCGCGCTCTGCAAGTACAACCGACTTATGGCCGTGAGTCCGCGCGCCCTGGTCTATGGGTACAGTTGGGCGGACACGCTAGCTCACGAGTTTATCCATCTCCTCATCAGTCAGAAGAGTGGAAACCGTGTGCCTATCTGGCTCCATGAAGGACTCGCACGATTTTACCAAGAGCGGTGGCGGTCCGATGAACACCCTAAGCTGGCTCGGTCGAGCGAACATCTGATGGCCCGAGCAATCGCAGACAAGGAGCTTATCTCGTTTGAGGCGATGAGCCCGTCGATGGCCAAATTACCAAGCCAAGACGCTACAACACTTGCCTTCGCAGAGGTTTTCAGTGCCATCGAGTTTTTGGCCAAGAGTACAGGCGATGAAGTACCGAAGAGGCTGGTCACACTGCTTGGGCAGGGATTGAGCGATCGTGAGGCCGTAAGCAAGGTCAGCGGCCTCAGTTGGAGCCGTTTTGAAACATCCTGGAAGTCTTTCATCCGAAGCCGTGGGTATCGCCTTCAGCGAGATGGCTACCGAGATCGTCTGCTCTTCAGAGGGCAAAATAGCGAAGCAGACGAACTGGCCCTTTTGAAGGAACGCGAGGCCCGCCAGTTCACATGGCTAGGTGACCAGCTTCGCGTAAGAAAACGCCATCGAGCCGCATGGAAGGAGTACGCTAAGGCGTCCAAGATATCGAAATCGGCGTCACCAATTGTTCAAGCCAAGCTCGGCTTTTCGTTGTTGGCTATCGGCAAGGCAAAGAAAGCCCTAGAGGCGATGGAAAAGGTTGCGGCGACCTACCCGACTTATGTCTTACTGCAACTTTATCTTGGACGCGCCTACACGATGATAGGGGAGTTCGAGCGTGCTCGAAAACATCTTGAACAAGGGATCTACCTAAACCCATTTGATCCCGATATTCATGGCCTTTTGGCCCAGGTCTACCAAGAACTCGGAGAACCAAATCTCGCGGCTCGAGAGCGCACGATTCACAACGCGTTGCAAAAGCTCTAGCCTCGCAAAGCACTATCGAAGGCGATACCTATGTCAGCATCAGAGACCTCGAATCAACCGGTACCCGGTGAAATTTCCATGGAACAGGTGGAGCAGCTCGCAAGCGTTCGTCGTCGCATCGAAGGGCAGTTGCGACGACGTATTGTCGGCATGGATAATGTCATTGAACACCTCCTTGTAGCTCTCTTTTCGAAAGGACACTGCCTCTTCATCGGTGTCCCAGGCCTAGCCAAGACCCTGCTTATATCGACACTCGCAGAATCGATTGGTCTCGATTTCAATAGGATTCAGTTCACGCCAGATCTGATGCCCAGCGATATAACGGGAACAGATGTTCTCGAAGAGGATCAGGCATCAGGTAAGCGACGCTTTGTGTTTGTGAAGGGGCCGGTCTTTTGCAATTTATTGCTCGCGGATGAAGTCAACAGAACTCCACCGAAAACGCAGGCAGCGTTGCTTCAGTCGATGCAAGAAGGGGTCGTCACAGCGTCCGGAACGGACTATCAACTCGAGCCGCCATTTCACGTGTTTGCGACTCAAAATCCGATTGAACAAGAAGGGACCTACCCCCTTCCAGAAGCACAGTTGGACCGCTTTATGCTTTCAGTCCAAGTCGAGTACCCGACCTTGGAGCAGGAAGTTACCATTGTCAGTCAGACCACTGGTTTGGAGGACGTGGTTGTAGAGGCCGTCGTGTCTCGTGAAGAGCTCCTTCGTTGTCAGGAGGTCGTACGGGCCATTGTCGTATCGCCAGATGTGGTGAATTATGCCGTGCGATTGGCAGCAAGTACGAGACCCCAATCGGATATGGCATCACCCTTCATTCGCGAGGTTGTGTCCTGGGGAGCCGGGCCGCGTGCGAGTCAATATCTGGTTCTTGGTGCCAAGGCCAGGGCCGCAATGGAGGGACGCCCTCACGCTTCTTTCGCGGACGTGCAGGCACTGGCCCATCCAGTGTTAGCGCATCGATTAGCCCTTAATTTCCAAGCCGAGGCGGAACGCATATCAGCAGCCGATATCGTTGAGCGGCTCGTCAGCGAGACATCCATTCAACCATGAGTGCTCCGATGCTACTCGACCCGCATTCGCTGGCGGAACTCAAAGGTTTGTCCTTGCGGTGTCAGCGAGTTGTCGATGGTTTACTGCAGGGATTGCATCGCAGTCCGCATCATGGAAGCTCCGTCGAGTTCTCGGAACACAAGGAATACAGTCCTGGAGATGACGTTAGGCATATCGATTGGAAGGCATATGCACGTCTCGATAAGCATTACGTGAAACGGTTCGAACACGAGAGCAATCTTACTGCTTGGTGCTTGCTCGATGCATCGGGTTCGATGGGATACCAGGGGCAAGGGTCAGGGCTCACAAAGCTCGAATACGGTTCGCTTTTAGCGGTGAGCCTCTCCTATGTGCTGCTCAAACAGCAGGATGGCGTGGGATTCGTATCCTTTGCGGACAGTTTAGGCGAATCTCTTTTGCCGGCTGCACGCATCGGGCATCTCAATCGACTCTGCTCGTTGCTGGAGAATATCAAGCCGAGCGGTGGAACGAATCTTCCAGGAATCGTTCGGGTTGTTGGGGAGCAGGCAAAGAGGCGAGGCTTAGTTTTCGTATTTTCTGATTTTTTATCAGACCCGGAAGCAGACTTTTCCGCCTTACGTCGACTCGCTAGCCGTGGCCGTCAGATGGCTGTTTTCCACCTTGTCGACCAGGATGAAGCAGAGTTTCCTTTCGATGAAATGACGCTTTTCGAGGGGATGGAATCAACGCATCAACTGCTGGTGGAACCGCAACTTATCCGCAACGCTTATCTTAAACGATTCAATGCTCATTGTGCGGAGATTAAGAGGCAGAGTTTACGTCACAAAATGCACTATGTGCGCGTTGATACGAACCGCCCACCGCACGAGGTTCTGATGTCTTTCTTGGCGCGTTGGAATAAAGGCTAAGGAGGGGCGGTGTCATTTGAGAACCCATGGATGCTTTGGGGACTGCTTGGAGCTTCAATACCGATTATCATCCACATGACTAATCGGACGCGCGCGAAGCGGAAGCCCTTTGCCGCGTTGGACTTTCTCCTGCTATCTGACAAGAGGTTAGCCCGGAAATTAAAGACCAAGCAGCTGCTCGTGCTCGCCCTACGCGTGCTTCTACTCGCGGCCATTCCACTCGCTCTTGCCAAGCCCTACATCAGTCATCCCCAGACGGGCGAGTTGAATACATCCTCTCCAGGTTCCGTGGTGATTATTCTTGATAACAGCCTCTCGATGCGAAGGGTCCATGCTGAGAAGACTGATTTTGAACGCGCTCTGAAGCAGGCAGCAGATGTCATTCGTGAGTCTGGTCCCCAAACAAACTTCGCCATCGTGACGGCCGCACGACCGGTAACTGTCGTCACCGGGGGACTCACGTACGACCGCGGAGAACTCCAACTGGCGCTCGAAAAGGTGCGCAGTCTTGAATCTACGACGCATATGACCGGAGCGCTCAAGGAGGCTGAGCGCATCTTGTCCGCCAGTGAACTTCCATTGCGTCAGGTCATCATCCTTTCTGACCACACCATGAGCACATGGGGTTCCGTCAAGGACCCTTGGAGTCTCAAGGAGATACCCAAAGTCATTACGCAGACATTACGTGAGGAACAAGCACCCAAGAATGTTGCTATTACGGATGTCGAGGTAAACGCCCAGCCGCACCTAGGGACGGGGACGATGTCAGCGGAAGTCATGGTTCTTAACCTGAGCCCTGATTCAGTGGTTACGACACTTGAACTGCAGATAGCAGGCGAGACGTTAAGGCAGAAGGTAGAGCTTCTACCGGAGAAAGAGACTTCGTTTTCCTTTCAACACCGGACTGAGGCGTTCGGGCTTGTCCGCGGCAGTGCACGGGTGACCCTTGAGGACGACCTCAGCGACGATAACAGGTACTTCTTTACGGTCGACCTGGGCTCCACGACTAACGTGCTACTCGTCAATGGTGCACCTCGGGATGAGCGTTATCTTGATGAACTTTTCTTCCTCAAGCCGGCCCTCGGTCCCAGTGACGAGAGTATTCGCGCTCGCGTCGTAACCGCTGATGACTTGAAGGGTGAGGTCCTGAACGGCGTCGATGTTGTCTATCTCGCCAATGTCGGCGGGCTAACACCTCAACAGCGCTTAACGTTGGAGAAATTTGTTGAAGGAGGTGGTGGCCTCTTCGTTGCAGTGGGTGATCAACTTACAGAACGCTCGGTAAGAAGCTACGGCAAGCTACTTCCAGCACCGATTCGTTCGTTCAAAGAGGTTGTACGTCGTGAGAGTCCATCGGCTGAGGCTCGTGCTTTGCGCATTGCGACGGTTGATGCTGATCATCCCCTCATGGTGGATTTTGCACGGACCAGTCTATTCCGAAGTCTTGTTTACCAGTACGCGCTGCTAGGTAGCGAAGGAAGTGAGACGACAGGGATCTTAGCTCGATTCAGTAACGGCACTCCTGCCATGATTGAGTCAAAGTTGGGGCTCGGACGTGTCCTGCTTTTAACGACAACAATCGATCGGGATTGGTCGGATTTCGCGATGCGCTCTAGCTTTCTACCTTTGATGCAGACTGCGACCGTGTATCTAGCCGGACGGTTAGGCAATATGGATCAACCTCGCACCATAGTTACGCAGCCTGTCATGCTCAAAGAGCCTCCGGGAGAAGGCCCCCTCGTCATCGAGCAACCGGATGGAATGTCGACCGCAGTAGCGTCTGACGGACGCGGAAGCGTCCGGTTCGCCAAGACCATGACAGCCGGTCATTATGAATTGAAGCGGCAGACAAATTCTGAGTTTAGTGTTCCCTTCTCAGTAAATGTCGACCGAAGGGATAGCCGTCTGGTGCGTGGTGATCTTGCAGCGATCAATGAGACACTCATGGTACCGGGAAGGGCGGATGCTCCACGCGGTCAGATCGACGCCAGACCTGGTTCGGAGGCTCCCGATCCATTTCGGTCAGATGTGTGGCCCTTCGTGCTCGTTGCTCTCTTTGGCTTGTTGCTCGCAGAGACCTGGGTCGTGATTCGCGGTGTTCGCTAGTCCTGGCCTTAAAGCGATTGAATCAAACGACGCGCAGCCTCTTGTTGCGGTAGTTTGCCCGAAAAGGGCCGACTTGCATGGTCAATAATTCGAGAACGCAATCCGTCAGCTCGCCGCAGACTTTCGTGAAAAGCCTGGCTGAGCTCGGGTTCTTCTGCGGCCGCAAGAGCAAGCTCCTCGCGAAGCATTCTCGCACCATTTAAGTCACGGCAGACCAAAAAGATATCGATGCTGGCCTTTAGGCCGTGCCGCGCGATTTCTGACCACTCAAAATGCTCACCGATTGCTGCCATTTCCAGGTCATCTGAGAAGAGGGCGCCTTTAAAACCCATCTCTCGTCGCAAAAGGGTTGGTATCACGGTGGGCGAAAGGGTTGCCGGCCACTTGGCGTCGAGTTCTTCAAATACGATATGGGCACTCATGAGGCAGGGAAGTTCGGCCTCAACAGCTGCACGAAAAGGAAATAGCTCGATAGCGTCGAGTCGCTCCCTCGAATGAGGAAGGGTGGGAAGGCCCAGATGGCTATCAACTGCCGTATCACCATGCCCTGGAAAATGTTTGCCGCAACTCAAAATACCGCCTGCATGAAGCCCCTTTGCGCAAGCCAGCGCGAGTCGCGCGACGGATTCCGGATCACGGGCAAACGCCCTTTGATTGATAATAGGATTGTTTGGATTGGTATCGACATCCAAGACAGGAGCAAAATTCAGATTGAAGCCCAAAGAAGCTAACTGCTGCCCTGTAATCTCTCCGACTTGAAAGGAGAGCTCGGTACTGTCTTGGAGACCCACAGTGCGCATGGCAGGGAAGGCTGCAAAATCGGGACACTCTGGCGCTTTCAGGCGTCGTACGTTGCCTCCCTCTTGGTCGACCCCAATCAAGGGCGGGAGAACATTCGATGGCCAAAGACTTCTCAGATCACGAATTAACGCAGCCACTTGAGCGGTGGATTCGATGTTTCGCCCAAAGAGAATCACACCGGCGGGAGGGCTTTCAGCGACGAATTCACGAAGCGAATCGCTTGGTTCCGTGCCGTCGAAACCAATCATCATCAGCCTGCCCGCTTCCTTCAGTGATGTCATCGCTGTGCCTGCATTTGCGGAGGACAGCGTCTCATCCACGCCGGTGCCGCTACCGGGGTGGAGAGACGCTCGATTGGAACCACATGAAAGCGGTTTCCGTGTTTGTGTAGAAAGCGTTTTATGGCATTTGCTGTCTGTTGGTACGTATGCCCGATAGCGATTGCATGTCCCTTCGTGACGGCTTCGGCAAGTGCATGCTCCAGTTGCCCAAAAATTGCCTCTTCGCTGCGGTCGTTATCAAGGAAATGACTCCGTTCCGCCGTTGGAAAGTGAGGACGCGCGAGTCGTGCAAGCTGACTTCGGCCACTCGTGCGGCTATCTAGAACCACCCAAGAGCGAGGTACAGCCCTCAGTAGAACGGCCATGGCGAGCGAATCAGCGGTCAGTCGACTGCCCATATGGTTGTTAAAGCCGATGGCGCCAGGAATCGACGTTAGGTGCTGGCCAAAGAGAGCGAGTTGTTCACGTGGGGACTGACTCGATTTCAAATAACCGTCGAGCGTCATGTGACCGGCTTTTTCAGGTTCCATCGGGACATGGACAAGAATGGATGAAAAACGCTGCTTCAGCCAGTGCGCGTAGCGCTCTGTCCATTTCTGGTTCGGAAGAATTGCCCATGTAAGCGGCTGCTTGAGCCGCCAAAAACGAGACACTTGATCTGGATGTAAGCCTAAATCGTCGACTATCAAAGCGAGTTGCGGCTTGGGTTTGACGATGCGTACCTCGGTAATACCCGGAGGCTTACCGAGAAAAAAGAGCCGATTGAGCCCTTCGTAAGCTAAGCGCGGATGCTCCGTGATGATGCGGATGCTTATACCGTCGCGACCGTCCGAAACGACATCCATTTGGCCCAGGCTATCGCCGATTTTGCACAAACTTCGGCTCTGGATTGACTCCAAGGGAGTCTCCGGCTGAAGCACCCCCGTTTGGAGGAGCATGAATGCGGCCAAAAATGTATGCGGCATGAGCTAACGTAAAAAGGGTCGCGGGTCGATTGCTCGCCCGTCCTTTCGAATCTCGAAATAGAGACGTTTGCCCCATATTGATTCGGAATCGCTCATAAGTCCGATTTTTTGCCCTCTTTCTAGGCGTTGGCCGACTTTGACGGCCAAATCTTCATCAAGATGACCGTAGACAGACATGTATCCCTTGGTGTGATCAAGTAGGACAGTCCAGCCCAGATGAGGGACCCAGCCTGTGTAAACAACATGGCCCTTGTATACGGAACGAACCTTCACAGGAGAGCGTCCGTTCCAGGAACGCGGTACGATAGAAATTCCACGGTGAATGGTCACCGTTCCAAACTTTGGATGACGCCGCCGCCCGAACTGACCGTCAGCAGGGATGACACCGTTAATGATTGGCCATAGATGTTGCCCGGCTCGCTCGTCGAACCAGAGCGGTCGAAACTCCCCCTCTTTGGCGCGGACGATTTTACGGAGCGCCTTATCACTCGCGCGGACCTCTTTTCGCAACTCTTGGTAGTAGGCGTTCTCTAGCTCAACTGCACGGAAAAGCTTTTCCTTCACCTCTGCATCCGTCAGCAGTTCTTTCCGGACGTTGTCCATACCTTGCAGGCGGTTAGTAAGCCATCCCTGCTTTTCATCGAGATCGGCCTTCAACCGCTCCAATGTTTCTACTTTCGCCTGGAACTCATCGATCCGAGTTTTGTCGGTTCCGACAATCTTCGTGAGCACGCGCTGTTTCTTGAGAAAGCTCGATAAGGAGTCCGACTGAAAGAGAACTGAGTAAGGTTTAATGCGCTTGAGTTGCACCATCGTGCGTAGGCGCCGATGCATCATTTTACGCGCAAGGGTGAGTTCTGTGTCAGCCTTCTCGTAGGCCGCACGTGCTTTGGCTACGATGACTTTTCGTTTTTTGAGCTCGTCTTCCAGCGCCTTGAGATTGATTTTGTTTTTGTGCGTACGCTCATCCAGCGTGCGTGCCTTATCGAATATTTTTCTATCCGGTCTTAGCAATTCCCTTATTTCTTGGCTGACGTTTCGAGACTCTGGTGGGCTTGGTTCACCGACGGGCTCTGCTGGATCGTATGCAGGGCCAACTGGTTCAGCCCGGCTGTTCGATAGTCCGGCGAACGTCAGCAAGGTCAGGGAGACGGTTCCAATGATGAGGGCTTGTCGCATCAAGACCTCAAGTATCGGCCAACGCTCAATGCGCTACCCAGTAGGCCCAAAAGGATACCTCCGCCCAGAAGCCAAAGCGTCATTCCTTGAGGCATTTGCTCGAGGTACAGGTTTAGACTTTGTACCTCGCTTAGATGCGTCTGAAGTTGGTTGCTAATCGTGGCAACAATCACGATTGCGACGATTGCTCCCACAAGACCCGCGAAGAGGCCTTCCACGTAAAACGGGGCACGAATGAATCCGTTGGTAGCACCAACGAGCCTCAACACCTCTATTTCATCTTGGCGTGCATAGACCGCGAGCTTGATGGTCGAAAAAGTGAAGAATATCGCAGCGGCCAAAACCATGATGCAGAGTATGAAGCCAGTAAGGCGAACCAGTTCGATCAAGGCCAAGAGTACCCGTAGATCCTCCGCGATGTAGAGGAGATCCTGTACGCTTTCTACACCCTTGAAGGTCATCAACTTCTTCGGAATCGCTTGGAAGTCCTCTGTTCGAAGGTCGTCCGACCTGAGCTGAAATTCGATGCAAGGTTGTCCCGGAACATCATTTTTCAAATCCCGGGCGAGGTCCTCTCCAAGAAGCTCTAAATTCCTTTCCCTATCTTGGTCAGCCGTGAGAAATCGGGTTGGTTTAGCCACTTCCGGTCGTTCCGTCAGATAGGCAAGAACCTCTTCAACTTCATCACGTGTGACGGAGTCCTTCATGTAGACGGTGACCGAAAGGTCCTGAACCATGGAGTCCATGAGTTTCTGACCGTTCAGCATCACGAAACCAAACAGCCCTACCATCACCAGGCTCATGGCGATGGTAGTTATCGCGACAATGGTAATCACCGGTGCGGCGCGAAGGTTTTTCCATGCTTCGCGCGCCACTAACGTCGTTTGCGACATCAAGGAGGCTTTCACGCGTCACCCTCCGAGAATAACCGAGCGTCAGTCTGTCCGGGTGCTCCCGGAAGCACGATGCCAGGGGAGCCATCCTCAATGAGGAAGCCCTTATTCAAGAGGACGACACGCTGACCGAAACGGTCCATAAGGCCGCGGTCATGTGTTGCAACGACAACCGTCGTGCCTCTGGATTGGATGTCCATCAGTGTCTGCATAATCTCAACAGAGAGATCGGGGTCAAGGTTACCTGTTGGCTCGTCGGCCACCAGGATGGGGGGTTCGTTCACGATGGCCCGTGCGATCGCCACTCGTTGCTTTTCTCCGCCCGATAGCCAATGAGGCATTGAATTCGCATACCGATCGAGTCCGACCATCTCCAACACTTGCAGAACGCGACGCCTGACCTGCTTGCGTGGAAGGCCTAAAACCTCGAGCGAGATGGCCACGTTATCAAAGATGTTTCGATTGCTAAGCAGCTTGAAGTCCTGCCAAACCACACCAATGTTTCTTCGTAGATAGGGAATTGCATTTTTTCGTAGGACACTGAGATTTCGTCCTGCGACCAGGATCTCTCCCTCGTTCGCTTGCTCAATTGCCATCAAGAGCTTGATAAACGTCGTCTTACCAGCGCCTGAGGGGCCGGACAGAAAGATGAACTCGCCCTCATGAATGCGCAGGGTCACGTCTCGAAGGGCTTCGATGCCGTTCGCGTAGCGTTTGGTCACGTGGAAAAGTTGGATCACGAGCCGACGCTACCACTAGCGAGCACAGTCGTCGACTTTGATCGAGCGGGTAATTGTGTCATCGCCGTCGGTTAGGTAAGAAAATTGAGGTTCCGAGGAACGAAACACTCGCTCCGTTTGGGCCGGTAAGCGATGGCTGTCCCTCCTCTTTCCATTTGGGACGAAGCCAAGATGTCGGCTACTTCGATTTGACTCGCGAGTATCGAACTCGGAACATGGTACTTTCACAGCGATTGTGCTAAAGCACGGTTGGCTGGAATGTTGAGTCAACTATGGTCGAGGTAGCCGATGCGGCGAATCTGGAAGAGTGGTCTTGTTGTTGTGCTGTCTTTGTTCGTCGTCGGATGTTCGTCAGACGAGCCGGGAAGTGATGTATCAACCGCTGACGTCATCACGGGCCCGGATGGGCAAGTGTTGGACCTCAAGCCCGGCCAAATCTGTATCCCCGGAGATGTCCAAGCCTGTGTGGTCGAAGGGGGCAAAGAAGCGTTGATTTGCAACGCCTCGGGCACGGCCTACCTCAAGGGGCTCTGTAAGGGAGAAGACGGCCAGGATAGCCAGTGCATCAATGGCGATTGCACCGCCTGTTTCCCGGGGGTCAAAGTCTGTAAGGGGGACAATTACGTCATGAAATGCATGGCGGATGGTTCTGGCTTTGAAGAATACCAAAACTGCGAAGAAGACACTGGCGGTGATGTCTGCACAGGAGGCGAATGCCAGAAGCTGTGCGACATTAACGTCAAGTTCAACAGCTACATTGGCTGTGATTACTGGGGTGTCGACCTCGACAATGCGTTCGTACCGGGCGGCCGTTCGGGCTACTATGACGCGCAGAACGCCCAGTATGCGATTGCTGTATCGAACCCACCCGAGTCGCCGCGTGATGCGGTTGTCGAAATCTGGCGAAAAGAGGGTGGGGAAGTTCAGAAGGTGCCCTACGACGTTAACGGAGATCCGCTGACCGTCGAACCTCTTAAGCCCGGTGAGTTGCGGGTCTACAAGCTACCGCCTCGGAATGTGAATGGAACAGTTCAGGCGAGCTTGGCCTATCAGGTCAAATCCTCCGTGCCGATCATTGCGTACCAGTTCAATCCGTTAACGAACGAAGAGGTCTTTTCGAACGATGCGAGCCTTCTGCTACCAGCCACGTTGCTGGGGCGGGATTACGTCGTAATGACCCGTGAGCAGACCTTTGATAGTTTACGGTGCTACCTCACGGTCGTCGCCGTTATGCCTGGCGAGACTCAAGTGTCCATCGACTTCACGGGTCCGACTATGGCCGGCTACATCTATCCCGGACAGGATAGCGAGGCCGAAATCAAGCATTTCGAGCCTGGCGAAACCGGGTACTTCAAGCTGCAGCAGTACGACGTTCTGAACATCGAGACGGACCGCCCCGGTGCGGACCTCACCGGTTCTGTCGTGCGCTCCGACAACCGTATCGCCGTGTTCGGAGGGTCTGAGGCGTCAAATGCGCCGAATACCGCCCGCTGCGTCGATATCGATCCGGTTACCAAGAAGGGCGTTTGCGAATACGATAACAGCAAGAAATGTTCGGACCTCATGGACTGTGTGGGTGCCGGTTTTAACACCTGCTGTGCCGACCATATCGAGCAGCAGCTCTTCCCGGTCAAAGTCTGGGGAACGAGCTACGTAGCGAGCAAAACATGGGACCGTGGCATGGAGTCCGACATTTGGCGTGTGATGGCCGCAAAGGACAACACACAAATCTTGCTCGTACCGCCTCAACAGGGAATCAACGTTCCAATCTTGAACAAAGGAGAATACTTCGAGTTCGAGAGTCGGAAACACTTCGAAATCATTTCGACAAATCCCGAGAAGCCAATTCTCGTGGGGCAATATCTGGCCGCTCAGGATGCGCCAGAGCCGAATGTCGGCGGCATGGCCCAGGCAGGCGATGCAGGCATTGGTGACCCAGCCTTCATGCTCGCCATCCCTGTTGAACAATACCGAACAGATTTCGTGATCCTCGTCCCAGAGGAATACGAATTGAACTACATCAACGTTGTCGCTCCGACTGGTGCGACCGTTGAGGTGGATGGGGAGACAGTGGATCCTTCGGAATTTGAACTTGTCGGTTCAGGAACGTACAGCGTTTACCGAACCATGGTTCAACCCGGAACCCATGCGATAACGTCCTCCGAACCTTCGGGTGTGATTGTGTACGGATACGACCAATACGTTTCCTATGCCTATACAGGTGGATTAGACTTAGCCGAAATCAACAAGGGCATCTAACCTTTGTGCGGCAACGGGGCGCCGCAGGAGAGACCAACCATGAAGCGAATTCTTCTATCGATAACCGTCGCATCGCTATTCTTTGTTGCGTGTAGCGACGCGGACATAGGTAATCCAAGCGGCACGACTGCTCAGGATATCGCAGCGAGTACGGACGCGGGCAGTGAGACTGAGGATACCACCAGTTGGGTCCCCGACATTGTCGACCCTGGCACGACGGACGTGGACGAAGCACCTGAGAAGGTTCCTTTGCAGATCTTCAGTATCTCCCCGGACAGAGGGCTTGCGAGCGGTCTCGAGCAGGTCGAGATTGTTGGTGAAGGCTTCGAATCAACGGTCCAAGTCTACTTCGGTGAATCCCTCGCACAAGACACCTTCGTCCTCGATGAAAACCGCATTGCTGCACTTACTCCTCCTCGCGTCCCGGGCTTGGTGGATGTGCGGCTCGTGAACACCGATACCGGTGAAACAGCCGTTCTAGAGGCAGGTTACCTCTTCTTCAATCCCGTCAGTATTATCGAAGTCGATCCCGCAAACGGCCATGTGCTAGGTGGCGACGCGATTACAATCAAAGGTTCAGGCTTCATCGAAGGATCGGTCGTTTTGATTGGCGGCAAATCTGCAATTTCGGCTGAGGTTGTGGACGACAATACGATTCTGGCCGTTACGCCCGAAGCGGCCGAGGCTGGTACTGCGGATGTGCACGTTTCCAATTCGATTGGTGTCGGGGCGCTACTGGACGGTTTCCTCTACTACGCATCACCGGAAATTAATGCAGTCGTGCCGCCGATTGGCCTCGTGGACGGGGGCAATGTCGTCGAAGTCAAGGGAGCAGGGTTTACCGAGCCGCTTGCAGTAACGTTTGGCGGAAAGGCACTAGAAAACATCACGGTGTACGCCGACGATCGTCTCAGCGGAACGGTTCCCGAAGGTGACCAAGCAGGGGCCGTAGACGTCGTTCTGTCGACCTCCTACGGAGCTGCCGCTGCCAAGGACGCGTACACTTATCTGAATGCCCTCGAGCCTGGTGCCGAGGTCGAGATTCTCGCTGTGACGCCACCCAGCGGACCCGCGTCGGGTGGGAATTACGTAACCATTGTCGCAACCGGGTTGACCGAGGCTGATGACACCACACTGACCGTTGGTGGAAAAGCGGCGGAGATAACCTTCTTCGACCCCAATGCACTCTTCTTTACCATCGAGGTACCCGCTGGAGATATTGGTGCTGCAGACGTGGTCCTGACCAACGGTCAAGGCACTCACACGTTGGAAGCAGGGTACACCTACGATGCGTTCATCAAGGTTTACGAAGCGCTACCCAACTTCGGACCCACCGAGGGTGGCACCCCTATCACCGTATACGGAACAGGCTTCACACAAGGCGCGCAGGTTCGCGTGGGTGCGCTGCCTGCATCCAACGTTGAAGTCGTCGACGGCGAAACCATTACAGCAATCACGCCTCCGGGAAGCCCTGGTCTAGCGAATGTTACGGTCCTTCAGGGGAACCTCAGCGACAGCCTCATAGGCGGATTTGCCTACACGTCGAATCTAGACCTTTGGGTGGTCGACCCGCCTCAGGGAAGCCAGGCAGGCGGCACATCGATCAATATCATCGGTAGCGGTTTTCCAAACGACTCTCAAGTCTACTTCGGGGGCTCTCCAGCAACTCACGTTGAGGTTCTCTCACCGACACTCATCCGCTGCAAAACTCCACCAGGCGAGATTGGTACTGTGGATGTGGAAGTGCAAACGAGCAACAAGGGCAATGCCTTTCTTCCGCTTGCGTTCACCTACTACAATCCAGAAAGCAGCTATGGCGGCACCTGGGGTAACGAGGTAGATGGCGTCGTCAACGTTACGGTTCTCAGTGGCGGTGACGGTTCGCCAATCCCGGATGCATTCGTGATGTTGTGGACTGACCCAGACACACCCTACCAGGGCTTCACGAACGTTCAGGGGCAAATCACATTCAGTGGCGCCGACCTTGAAGGTGAGCAAATGGTCACCGCGTCGAAAGAAGGCTTTGCTTCAACATCCGTCATTGAATACGACGCGACGAACGTGACACTCTACATGACGCCTACGAGCCCACCGTCACCAGGAGCACCTGGTCCGGGTGTTGAGCCTCCGATTTTCAAGGGTCAGGTGGTCAACCTAACCAAGTATGTCCCTGTCCCATGGGGTAAGTGCAGCCAGAAACTGAACGCCCCCGGTATGTTGTGCGACCCCTGCCAATCGGACGCGGATTGCGGAGGCCTATCCTGTACCCCTCTTCCTGGTCAGGGTAACTACTGCACGTCGCACTGTGTCGATAATAACGACTGTGCAGACGGATTCATGTGTTATCCGATCAACGGCATGCCAGAGCCACAATGTGTGCCCGCGGCAGGTACCGTCTCTGCGTTTTGCAACTTTACAAAGACGAGCATCTTCGCAAGCGAAGGGCCCGGCAATCGTAACTACATGCCGCAGCCTGGACTCGAAGTTAATCCTGATTTCAGCTTTGAGTTTGCTCTACCCTTGGGAGAGTCGGCGGTTTATTGCTGGGGTGGTATCGTCGATATCGATACGCAAGAATTCACGCCGTACGCCCTCGGACTTAAGCGACACGTGATGGCTATGCCTGGCGATGTATTTGAGGAAGATGTTGTCTTAAATCACGCGCTGTCGACCGAGGCGGTCATACAGCTCGATGATCCACCGAACAATCCTCTCGGACCCGACTTCAACTACCTGTTCGTGCATATCGACCTAGGCAGCGATGGTACTCTAGAGTTTCTCGAGCATCCCTTCTCATTTGGAGATGGGCCGCTCATCATGGAGAAAATGCCCAAGGCGCTCACTGGAGATCTCTACGACGCTAGCTACACCATGCTGGGCGGTGCCTTTTCGATGACGGATAACAACCTCCCGTACTCGATGACGCTGCATTACGGAATCCGAGATACGGAAGACGACACGATGTACGTGTACGATGCCACAGGTTGGAAACCCCGTCCGACCGGCATCACGAGCAACATTTACGCGATGACGCCTGACAATGCAGGCTCAGTGATCGGTGTCGGTGGTAATGGACTCATCGTGCGAGCTATGGGTGACAACTTCGCTCAAGCCTGGGCGAGCCAGCCTTCCGGTGTGGATAAGGATCTGCGTGCGGTTCATGCAACCGATGATGGAAAAGCTGTTGCAGTAGGCAAGAACGGCGTAGCCACACACTTTAACGGAGTGACTTGGGAGGCCAAGTCCACTGGAACCGCCAACGCTCTCGAAGGCGTCCACATGTTCTCAGAGGACGATATCTTCGCTGTTGGTTGGTACCAAGTGCGGCGTTTTGATGGTACTACCTGGCAGCCGATGCAAGGGAACACCTCGAAGAACCTACGCGGTGTCTGGGGTGCTTCCAACAAGGATGTATGGGCTGTTGGGAATTACGGGCAGATCATTCGTTACGACGGAAATTTCTGGAAGACTCAGCTTTCTGGGACGGTTCAGAACCTGCGTGCGGTTTGGGGTTCAGGACCTGACGATGTGTTCATCGTTGGTGAAGGGGGAACCATTCTGCACTGGGATGGCACGGAGCTGAAGCCAATGCCAGTGGACACACTGGGTACGTTCGAGGACGTATGGGGATCGGGTCCGAACAACGTCTACGCCGTTGGCGCCAAAGGTCTTCTCTTCCGCTATGATGGGACGCAGTGGCTCGATGATACGCCTTCTGCATACGACTCGACGTTCCTCTGTGTCGCAGGCGCTGAGGGCGGGGTGGTGACTTCAGGAACGCACGAACTCATACTCGGGCCGATGCTGGAGGTACCAGAGAATATCAAGCCGACGGATGGCGGTTTCATGGGAGAAGACTACACGATATCGTGGACGGTACAGCCAGGAGTCGACCCGCACTTCAGTTATGTCCAAGTCCTGGTACCAGGAATGTTTGGGCCAGTGCCAGAATGGACCATGGTCAACGATTGGAATGTGACCAATATCCTCTTGCCCGATAACCCCTCCATCGAAGGGACACCGGGAATTGCACCTGGAATGAAGATTCTGCAAATCCTGCGTGTGTACAAGGAAGGATTCGACATCAACAATTACTCCAACATGGACCTGAATCAGAGCCGTTGGAATTCTTGGGCAGTTGACGTTACAACGTTCAACAAGCAGTAAGTGAACAGAAGGATCCGGTATGAATATTCGACTGGCGCTATTAGCAGCGCTGAGTCTTTCTCTCCCGTTGGCTGCTTGCACTTCGGAGCCTTCGCCGGCTCCCGTTGATGCAGGTTCCGATATAGCGACAGACAGCGTTCCGGCGGATGTGCTGGAGGACGTAAGCCTTGATGATGTGGACCCTGGGGACGTCCACGTCGACGTAGAGTCGGATGCAGGAGATACTACTGAGCCTCCAGTCTCGGATTGGACGTTACGCTCGATTGGTGACGAAGGCGTCCTGCGTGACATGTACGCGCTATCGACCACGGAGGCGTATGCGGTCGGAGGATCCCGAATCTTGCGCTACAACGGTGAGTATTGGGCGGCCTATGGCGATCTCGCCGATGCCCAATTGCATGGCGTCTGGGCATCTCAGGAAAAGGTTGTCGTTGTCGGAGAAAATGGCCTGGTTGCCCATCGTTCATCCGACGAGCTAACTTGGACCGTGGTGGAGGTGCCAACAAGCGCCAATCTCTTAGGGGTCTATGGCCGCTCTTCGGACGATATTTGGGTCGTCGGTGAGAAGACGACGATTCTGCATTTTGATGGCTCTGATTGGCAGCTTCTCAACGAGGGGAGCACGACGGTGCTTCACGCTGTTTGGGCACGACCTGGGACCGAAGGGAATAGTGGTGTCTGGGCTGCTGGCAGCCAGGGACGCTTGCTTCGGTACAGTGGCGATTCTTGGGTTTCGGAACAAATCTCTGCAAGTGATGTGACTCTTCATGACATCTGGGGCAGTGGAGAATCGCTTTTTGCCGTTGGTACCGGTGGAACAATCTCGATGCGGGCAACCGACCAAAGTGTTTGGAAAGGGCAGCCCTCGAATGACCCGAAGCAGCGGGATCTTTTTGCGATCGCTGGCTTCAGCCACGAAGACCTCTATGTCGTAGGAGATGCCGGGACTGTCATCCACCACGATGGTGACAAATGGAACATTCAGCCCGTTGTTGGACCAAACAATGTTGCGGCGAGATTGATGGGAGCTGCCTATCTGCCCCACGGCCAGGAAGGACGTTGGATGGCTGTAAGCGAAACAGGCGGTGGACTGGAACTCTCAGATGCCGGCTGGGTCGATATGTACACAAAACCACAAGTCGATGTGAGCGAGATGGACGGCAGCAGCGCCGCCGGTTTGTGGATGGTCGGTAGCAAAGGTCTCGTTTTGACGCAGACGGATACGGGTTGGACTGTCATCGATAGCGGAACCGACAAGAACCTCAACGACGTTAAAGCGACCCAAGAGGGGGATGTTTGGATCGTTGGGGACGAAGGCCGAGTGCTGCATGTGAGTCCCGAGGGGGAACTTACCAACTCCAATGTTGGGGTTCCTGTAGCACTGAATGGGGTCACCATCGGACCGGATGCCATTTACGTTTGTGGTAAGGGCGGAACGCTCATGGTGTCGCCCAAAGACGAGGTGGCTTTCACTCCAATTTTGAGTGGTACGCCCGCCGATATCAATGCCTGCGCCTGGGGGGGCGATGGCAGTCTCTGGCTGGCGGGTGCCTTCGGTACGATGATTCGCCTGCCAGAAGGTGGAGATGCTGTATCGGTCACGTCCAATGTCGGCGGCAGCTTGAATGCAATGACAGCCACCGACGATGGCGTCGTGATCGCAGGTGATAACGGCGTGGTGCTGCACGCGACGGAAGAAGGCGTAACACAGTTCAAATTAGGCGAGGGAATTGTCGCTGGTGGAATCGGACTCTACGGAATCAGCCATCACGAGGGCGTCACCCTTGCCGTTGGTTGGAAGGGGTCAATATTAAGTACTTCCACCGACGTCCTTGAAGCTGAACTGACACCAACAAGTGCTGTTTTAGAGGCTGTTTGGCACGATGGGGACCGGGCGATAGCTTCGGGTCGTCAGGGTGTCCTACTTGAGAAGAAGACGGAGACGGAATAATGCGACCTTTATCTTGGCTAGCTGCGCTTGCCCTAGCGACCGCTATCGCTGGATGTTCCTCGGGTGACGTCGTGTCCCCCGCAGATACGGCCTCCGCAACCGACACTAGCGTGACGGATAATGGAGCATCTGATTCAACGACCAGCGATACTGGCACCGCCGATGGTGCAGATCAGGATGCGAGCATTGAGGATTCCGCCATAAGCGACGGAACTCCCGGGGACGTAAGTTCCGCGGATACGGAGGTTGAGGAAGGGCCTAAAGGGCATTACGAGTTCAAACAGGAACTCACCGGTCTCTCGAACGAAATGGTCCTCAAGGGGGTTTGGGCAGGAAAGCAAGGGGAAGTCGTTGCTGTGGGCAATGACGGTGTTGTTGCCCGCCTGAAGGATAGCAAGTGGTCCACACTGAACCACGGGCAGGATATTGATCTGCTCAACGATGTATCCGGTGTGAGTTCCACCGACTTATGGGCTGTTGGGCGTGATGGTATCCTACTCCATATCACGGATGAGGAGGCGCAACTCCACCCTGCATCCAGTGGCTATCCCACCTTCTGGGGTGTCGAAATGATCGCCCCTAATGATGCCTATGCGGTTGGGCTGGGCGGCATGGTTGCCAAGTTCGATGGTATGGATTGGAAGCAAACGGCGCAGCCGGTGCAGAACTCTGGCTATTGGACCGGTCTAGCTGGAAGTGGCGACACCATGATCGCCGTCGGCCAGTTTGGAACCATCGGTCGCGTGATGGGCAATGTCATTCAGCCGATTACGAGTCCGACCAACATGAACCTAAATGACATTCACACGGCCGACGGCATCACGTTTTATGCGGTTGGGAATTTCGGTACCGTGCTGAAGGGTGGCATCGATGGCATGGTCATGGAGTCTGTACCTTCATCATCGAATCTCTACGGCGTATGGGTACATGCCAGTGATAGCGTCTACGTTGTGGGCGATAACGGTACGTTGCTCCACTACAACGGTGCCACGTGGTCGAAATTGGATTCGACGACGCCCTTTGGGCTCCGGGCAATTTGGGTTGATGATTCGGGACAGGCAACGATTTCAGGAGGACAAGGCGTCCTCATTGAGGGCTCAGCTCTGACCGGCTTCACTAATGTTGGGAAGCTTTTTGATGGCGGTGAGCTGAGTACGGGATTCGGCTTTGCGACAGGTCAGATATTCCTTGGGGGGCATGACGCCAAAATCTTTCAGAAGCAGGGAGCTTCATGGCCGGAACTGACAACGCCAAGCACCCTCTATATCCGGGACATCTGGGGCTCCTCAGCAACTGATGTATGGGCGGTTGGCTGGGCTGGACTGGTTCTTCACTGGGATGGAACGGCTTGGACCCAAGTCACCGTGCCTTCGACCGATCAACTTGAAGCCATTTGGGGTAGTTCGGCAACGGACATTACCATCGTAGGCTCTAACGGCGCGCTACTTCGCTACGATGGCACCAGCTGGAACAAGACCGAAAGTAGTACGAAGCAGAATCTACGCTGTGCATTTGCCCTCAGCTCCGATGATGTTTGGGTCGCAGGTAACAAGGGCGTTTTGATGCATTGGGATGGGCTCTCCTGGGCAACTCATGGGATTACGCCGAAGAAGTATGCAGACGGAAGTGAGGAGCCGTGGGAGGACCAGATATACGGAATCTGGGGTGCAGCAACTGATGACGTATGGGCCGTTGGCGCGAATGGTCAAGTCGCTCGTTACGACGGAACGGAATGGAAGTCTCTTGATTTGGAGTTACCGATCACTTTCCGTGGCGTATACGGCCGGGCAGCAGACGATATCTTTATCGTTGGAAACCAAGGCTTCGCAATGCATTTCGATGGTGAAGAACTGACATCAATCGAGACAGGCTCCGTGGCGACGCTTTACTCCATCGATGGAGACGGCAAAGACCAAATCGTCGTGGTTGGCGACCTTGGAACAGTTCTCAATATCGTATGGGTGCCAGACGAAGAGTAGAAGGTGGCCGAGGAGGCGTTCGCTTCCTAGCGTTTCTTTTTCGATTTCTTCGAGGGTTTTGAGTTCTTCGGACCTGCTTTCGCGGCGGGCTTGTCCTCGATTGCTTTTGTTCCGTCTTGGAAGACGTGTACCTCGCCGTTAGGCCGGAGGATCTCAGGATGCTTGCGGACGTTCATGAAGAGTCGAAGCCCCAGAGCGAAAAGAGCAATATTCGCGAACTGAGCGGGCGTTAATCCATAGTACGTGGCATCGGCAACCCTGAGGAAGTCGAATAGGAACCTTACGGGCATGTAGGTCAGAGCAAAGATGGCAAGAAACCAACCTGCTGGCTTGTTCTTATTGCGTACGGCTAAGAAGAAGAGCGACAGGCCGATAGCCCATAACATTTCATAAAAGCCGAGGTTGTGACGAATATTGGTGTGAACACCGTCACCCATCATCCCCGCCGGATGGGAGCCGTAGTAGTTGTGGTCGTAGGGCAGTGGCATACCTAGCGCGAAATCCGTAAGTGTTCCCGGGTGGTCGAAGGCAACCGTGCATGCGGCCCGACCCAGAATCCAGGCAAACGCAAAGCCGTAGATGATGGGTTCGGCGTAAACCATGAACGATATCTTACGCTTGCGAACGCACCACCAAACGCCCAAGGTGCCACCAATCATACCTCCCAGGGAACTGATACCGTCCCAGAAGCGAATGAGGACGAGGGGATCGTCGAGGATCTTTTCGGGTGTGTAGGCCAGAACGGCGTACAGGTGGGCACCGATAAAGCCGGGAACGACCGCCCAAATTGAAAGATCCGATACATAGCCCGGATTAAGGCCAACCTTTTGAGCGCGCTTATCCGCGATAATGGTACCAACAATGATCGCCAAACCCACGAGAAGTCCAAACGGGTAGAGCTTCAAGGGACCGAGTTCGAGGTGCGGAATCTGATAATAAGGTATCGCTGCCAACATCAGGACGTCTCCCGGTGAACGTGCCGGACTCCCTAGCACGGAAAAGCGCAGGTCGTCTCTCAAAATCTCGTGTTTGTAGCTTGAGTTGCACGTCACGGAGTGCGATCCTTTGACTCCCGAGGTGAACCGACCGATAAGGCCCTATCATGAGTGGTGGTTCCATACTTGCAGGGCATCGCCTGCACCCGAGACGCTTTGAAGACAGTGCTTACGTCTATCCCGTCTTGAGCCGTCGTTCGGGCGGTATATCGATCGGAATCAATCTGAATCCGGACAAGATCTGCAACATGGACTGCGTGTACTGTCAGGTCGATCGACACATTCCCCCGGTACGAAAGGATGTCGATCTGGAGCGTTTGAAAACGGAACTTTTGACTCTTGCAGAAGATACCCTCAGCGGGGCTCTCTTTAATCATCCCCGTTTTAAGGACACGCCAGAACCTTTGCGACGGTTGAATGATTTTGCGCTTTCTGGTGACGGAGAACCAACAACCTTCAAGCCCTTCGATGCTGCGATCGGTGTGGTTGTCGATGTGAAGAGGTCTCTTAGTCTCGATGACGTTAAGATTGTGCTCATCACGGACTCAGGTTGTTTACACCATAACCATGTCCAGGCAGGACTGCGATTGATGGATGCCAACCAAGGAGTGGTTTGGGCCAAACTAGATGCTGGCACTGAGTCCTATTACAAAGAAATCAACAGGACGAAGGTTCCGTTTCGCCGCGTGCTTAAGAATCTGCAACTCGCTGCATCGCAGCGTCCCATCATCATTCAAAGTCTGTTTATGAACGTAAACGGAAAAGGCCCGACGGACGAAGAGGTCGATGCATATATCAACCGCCTCCAGGGTATCGAAGACGCTGGAACAATCGATGAGGTGCATCTCTACACGATTGCTAGAAGGCCCGCAGAGGCATGTGTTACGCCTCTCGCCGATAGGAAGCTAGACGTTCTCACAGAACGCGTCAGAGAGGCCGTATCTTCGCCGGTTCGAACCTTTTACGGAGGCTAGGGTCGGCGAGACGCATCTAACGCGGTGCGGTAGGCATTAGCGACGGGTCCCCGTGGTGCCCAAACTTCAGCAATGGGACCTGCGAGAATGAGTTCCCAGTTCTGATTTGGTGGCATCATTCCCCGCGGCCAAACCAAGAGGTCAATCTTCCAATTTGCCCGGGCCCATGTGACAGTCTTTATCCGTCTTGAGCGATGAGCGCTATGAATCAGCGTATCTTTAACGTCGTTGAGGAAGGTGATCCGGCCGTCCGACAAGACGCGTGCTTGGGGGTAAAGGTGGTAGAGCAGATATCCGCCCCAGACCGTGTGGTTGAATATCTGTTTTCCAACCGTAGCCCTCTTCAAGGCGTCGACCTCATCGACAGGAAAGAAACCTGGATCGAGTGTGGTTGTCCATGGATTCACGCCACGATCCATGGTTGGAGGGATGCGTTGCCACCCCAAAACGATCAAGAACAAAAGCGTCATTAAACCAAGAATCAGAGTGAGATTCCGGCTTAGCAGCTTCCACCGCTCGATTGCCTTGTCGCACACAAATCGAAGATCGGGCTGAAGTAAGATGAAGACGAACACCGAATAGTAGGTCAATCGGACCATCCAGACGGCGCCGAATGCGAGACCACCAGCGGCAACAATCGTCGCCCAACGCTCTCGGGACGGATTGCGCAGTGTGGCAATGATCACCAATCCGACAGCCAGCCATGGCATGCTTCCGGCTAACCAGCCGTAGGCACTTCCGTACTCAAACCATCGCCAAGACGGTGCCAATTCGGGCACAAAGGTTGGCCAATCTCCCGAGATGGAGATCACATGAACGATTCCCCCAATCGCGCCCGGTGAGGCAATGATTCCCACAAAGGCGAGCGCGACGGCGATCCACCCAAAGCGACGTTCATCTTTGTCAGCTCCGGCAATTGCGACGGTTCCCACGACGCAAAGAAACCATAACGAGCCCATCGCATGCATAAAGGTCCAGACCAAGGAACCCAAAAGCACGACAATGCGCCATCGCCGACGATTTCGCCGCCAATTTCCCAATGCGAAGGGAAGAAGGAGAGTCACTTCAAAAAGGAGGTTGAATAGGTGAGGTCGAAGCCGGATGCGTTCTTCAAAAAGCATCAAAAAGCATGCAAGTAGAACGAGCGCACCCAGTGTGCTGGATGTTCTTGAACGAATGAGACGCCACAAAAAGATGACAATTGTCGCCAAGAGTACCGAATGAGTCACACGCAGCAGGTCCAGTCCGCCGAGAAAATCGATCCCGTGGGCAAAGAGGGCATAACCGACCTGAAAAGGGGTCCACGGAGCATCAGGATGCGCTGCAGAAAACACATCGGTCGAAGGTATTCCGTTCCATACGATCTCACGACCAATGACGACATGAAAGAAGATGTCGATGCTCCAAATAGGCCGTAGTACCCACAGGAACGAGACGACAAACAGTACCGCCTCTAGCGCATACGTCGTCCTTCGACTCGTATCGATCCCAGGTTGTGTGTGTGCCGAAATCGTTATCGTCTCCATCCCAAAGCAACGGCACCGACCTTACACCAACTTAGGAGTAGATGCCCGATTTGCTGCCAATAAGGGTCAAGGTCAATTCTCTTCACGGAGAACTAGCCGCTGCATCGCGGAGCAGTTAGGATGACGCCATTCGGGAGAAACAGTTTGCCGGCTACGGAGCTAAAGAAAGAACTCAAATCCATTGTGATGGTTTTGGCGTGGTTTATTGGTGCATTTTGGTTTGTTGAAATCATCGATTATCTCTTTGTTCAGCCCTCCGATTTTGTCGATCCATCAACCGAAAGGCCGCGTCTGAGGTACCAGAACTGCCCTTTGCTCGATGGAGAAGGAAGTCTCGATTTTTGTGGAATTCGACCAGGAAGCACTTCTGGTTTGCTTTTGGGCATTCCAATGGCGCCCTTCCTTCATGGTGGTCTCGACCATCTCGTAGGAAATAGCGTTCCTTTCGTCATTCTCGGATTTCTGACGTTGCTACGAGGACGAGCGATTTTCTTCGCCGCTACCGTGATGATCGCGGTCGTTGCAGGTGCGGGAACATGGCTTTTGGGAAAGACAGGTTCCTATCACATCGGAGCGAGTGGTCTTATCTTTGGCTACTTCGGATTTCTGATCATGGCAGGAGTCTTTGAACGAAGCCTAAAGGCCGTCATGGTTGCCTTGGCAGTCGGCTTTGCATACGGGGGAATCATCTGGGGGGTTTTACCTGGCCAGAGCGGTATCAGTTGGGAAGGCCACCTGTTCGGACTTATTGGTGGCGTCATCTCAGCCTATTATCTGACGCGTTCAAAGGCTAACCCACGGTCAAGTCGGGCATGAGGCGGTTCAAGCTGCGCGAACACCCGATAGCTCACCCATCAATCCCAGAGTATCCAAGGTACGCGTCATATGCTCAAGCATAGCGTCCGGTGTTTCCATTCGCAGACACTCTATGCGTAGATCTGGAGCCTCGGGTAGTTCCTTAAGCAGCCTACTAAGCATCATTTTCATGCGCCCAGGAGCGACCTTTTCTGGATACATTTTGTCCAGATTTTCACGGTAGTAGCGCAAGAGGTCGACCTTATCAGCCCAGGTTGGCTGAAACACAGGCTTGCCGGCCATCAAATCGGCCACCTGGCGGAAGATCCATGGATTACGAATCGCGCCACGTCCAATGAGGATCCCGTCGCATCCTGTCTTCTCAAACCGTTCCCGAGCATCTTCCGGGAGAATCACATCACCCGAACCTAGAACTGGAATTGTCGCGACTTCCTTCATTTGGCGAATGATATCCCAGTCGGCAAGACCTCGATAAAGCCGGACACGCGTTCGACCGTGAACGCCAATACCCTGCGCCCCATTTTCTTCCGCTACCTTCAAGGTCTCCAGGGCATTAATGGAGTCCTCACACCAACCGTTTCGGATTTTGATGGTTACGGGAATGGAAACTGCGTTCACTGTGGCTCGTATAATTCGAGCAAGCAGCGGTAAGTCGCGAAGAAGACCCGCACCACCACCTCGGCGAACGATCTTGGGTGCGGGGCACCCACAATTGATTTCGACCGTATCTGCGCCTGCGTCCTCGACCATGCGAGCGGCTTCGGCCATTTTGTCTACATCTGCTCCATAGATTTGGATACACACTGGGCGTTCGCGCACGTCAAATGCCATGCGAATGGCCGCCTGCATGCTGCGGCTTGTCAGCAGTTCAATGGAGATGAACTCGCTTACGAGCAGCCCGACGGAGTCTCCGCTCGCACGTTTGACCATCATGCGGAATGCCGAGTCCGTCACGCCGCTCATTGGCGCTAAGACAAGACCCGGATTTACAGGTACAGAGCCTATCTGAAAGGAGGGAATCGAGACCATGGAGGCCCATTAGCGGATGTAAGGTCGCCTGGTCAAGGAATCCGACGGGTTGACGTTCAATGTCACTCGATTGCGGGGCGATGTTTCAATGTCCAGAGGCCTTTGGAATCCCGGCGGCTGACGGCCTAATAGCCGACGTCCTTTGGAACCTTAAAGGCGAAGGACGATGGAAAGAGGGCATCGAGTAATTCTCTCCGAACGTGGGGTTCCACCGGATAGAGAGCAAGGTAGCGCAGTAGGTACTCCGCTACGCGTCGCGCATAGGTGCGCGCTTCGTTGTAGACAAACTCCTCTACCACGAAGGCTAGAGGTTTGCCCTGATGAGCTCTCACCCACTTAGCCACAGGTTCCGGGCCCGCATTGTAGCTTGCGGCGGCGAGGAGAAAGTTCCCTTTCCAAACATCGAGATGCTTGCGCATGTAATGCACGCTGTATTGAAATCCGACTCGCGGGTCCTGGAACGTTCGAGGGTCATAG
>MDTD01017158.1_pt1 | contig 42000 bp, 41 predicted proteins | sample 811221 | NCBI WGS metagenome assembly MDTD01 (sample SAMN05326646, study PRJNA326480) | marine metagenome | isolation source: seawater | place: Pacific Ocean: South West | collected 2011
CAAGAGGTTCTCGGAGATATGATGGGAGACGCTCCTGCTTGCCCTGATTGTGGACATATTACAATTAGAAATGGTTCTTGTTACAAATGTTTAAATTGTGGAAATTCTTTAGGCTGTAGTTAATTTAAGTATTTATAAATTCTTTCTAACAAAGCGTCGAAAGTGTACTCAGGACTCCAATTTAATGATTGCTTAATCAGAGATGGGTCAGAAACTATAATTTCAGGATCTCCCTGTCTCATTAGTGATGGATTAATAACAATATATTTTTCTAAATTTATTTCGTATAAAGACGATACCTTACTGATGAGTTCTTTAATAGTTGTTGCCTTTCCAGATCCTATAACAAAATTATTTACATAATCTGACTGATTCATTAGAAACATCGCATTTGCTATATCCCCGGCAAAAGACCAATCTCTCGCAATATCAATAGAGCCTAACTCTAAAAAGTCTTGTTTGTTAGACTTTATTAATTTTGCAGAATTAAAAATTTTCATAAATAAATAATTACTATCTCTCAATTCAGATTCATGATTAAACATTATCCCAGACTTTATATTCCAGTCATACTTTTCTTTTAGTTGATTAATCTTTTCAAATGTTGTAAATTTTGCTTTTGCATATGGAGTACGCGGATCAAAAATTGATTCTTCATTAAGTGGCATTGAATTTTCTTTTGAAAACATTTCAGAAGAACATGCTTGGAAAAAAACTGGAAGTGTATGTAGATGAATACAGGCATTGATTAAATTATCAAATATTTTGTTAATGGTGGTTTCAAAATAATTAGCATTATTAATTGAATCATACACCGAACTAGGACCAGAAAGATTAAATACTTGAGTAGGGTTGATATCACTAATAAGATTCAAAACTTCAGTACTCTCTGTTAAATCAGTCTGTAAAATTTTTAAATTATCAACGTTACATCCTAAGCTATTGATCTTTTTTAAAGCTAAAGATGGTTTTTGTCTTGAAGTTCCGTAAATATTATATTTAGTCAAATCTTCAGACAAAAATCGGTTTGCTAAAAAAGCTCCATCTTGACCACTAATTCCTGTAATCAAAATATTTTGTTTACCCATTATTCAATTTTATTCAACAATATTGGCTAATCTACAATTGTATGAAAGTTTATTTAACTAATCTAAATGAGTCATGGATAATTGATAGATTAAGAAGTGAATGGTATCAATACAATAGTTCGATATCTGTTGAGTCAATTAAAAAGTCAGATATTATTTGGATAGTTGCACCATGGCTTTGGAAAAAAATAAGAAAAAAACACCTAAGAGATAAAAAAGTAGTTTGTTCTATTTATCACCTTGAAAATAGAGATTTTGAACCTAATCAAATTGAAGACTTTAATAAAAGAGATAGTTTTGTAGATCTTTATCATGTAATTTCTCTTAAAACAAAAAAAGAATTAGAGAAAATAACTAATAAAGATATCATTTATATTCCATTTTGGGGTAATCAAAATACTTGGCATGAAATTCATGACAAAGGTAAATTAAGAAAAAAATATAATCTACCTGTAGATGCATATGTATTGGGATCTTTTCAAAGAGATACTGAGGGAAGCGACTTAAAAAGTCCAAAATTAATTAAAGGTCCCGATAGGTTAGTAACAATAATAAAGTCTAAGAATGAGGAGAATAGACAGTTAATAGTTCTTCTTTCTGGAAAAAGACGCCAATATGTTATAAAAGAATTAGAAAATCTAAATATTGACTTTAGATATTTTGAAATGGTTGATACAAAAGAATTAAATGAGCTTTATAATTGTTTGGACCTTTATGTTGTATCATCAAGATTAGAGGGTGGCCCTCAAGCAATCATTGAGTGTGGTTTATCTAAAACTCCAATAATTTCCACAGATGTTGGCATTGCATCAGAAATTTTGCACAGTAGTTCATTATTTGATATGGATAATTTTCAAAATGCTATTCCTGATACAGAATATGCGTATGAAAAATCAAAACAATATGCAATTCCAAATGGCTTTAAAGAATACCTAGATATGTTTAAATCAATAAAAATTTAAGGATAGTTTTTAATATATGTCTAGTACCCTAAAAAAAAATAGAAATATTATTTTTTGTATTTTTATTTTATCACTCTTGTTCAAACCATTATGGTTGTTTAATAATCAAAATCTAGGTATTCCTGGAGACGATATGTCCTATTGGTTGCATTCAGCAACTATATCTTTTGACTACGATCTAGATTATAAAAATGATTATAAATTTGATAGTAATATTTTTAATTCAGAAACAAATGTTCCATCGCATCCACCGGGTGCCGGGTATTTAGCTTCTCCTTTTGTATTTTTGTTTAGTCAATTAGACAAAGTTATTAATAATTCTATAGAAATTACAAGGTCAAACCCAGTAAAATCATTTGCATATTTAGGCTTTTTTGCCTCTGGACTATTTTATACATATCTAGGAACATTTTTTTTATCAAAAATTGTTAAAAGATTTAATAATAAATATTCTGGTTTAGTAATTTTTTGTGGCTTGCTAAGTTCATTGATTCATTTTGTTTCTACTCGATTCTTGATGGCACATGCAGCAGAATTTTTTTTGTGCAGTACATTGATTTATATATTTGAAAAAAATAAAGATGAGCCTTTAAATAAAACTGAAATATTATTAATGCTTACAACTTATTTTTTCCTTGCAATAACTCGACCTTCAACATTTTTATATTCATTAATTCTTATCTTTGTCTACAGAGATAAATTTAAATTTAATTCCAAATCAACTTTAATTTATTTTGGTGAATTTTCATTATTTTCAGCTATTTACGTTTTACTTTCAAGAAAATTGTACGAAAGAAATTTTATGTTTCTTAATACGTATGGTGAAAATATGAATGAGTATACTTCCACGATAAATATTGAACAATTTTTAAACGGATTTTTGAAATTACCAAACTTATTTTTTTCTACAAATATGGGGGTTATTTTTTCTACTCCAATTGTTTTCTTGGGAGTGATATTATTTTTTACTAAGCAATTTAGAAAAAACGAAAATAAACTAAGCGTGTTCTATTTGTTTTTATATTTTGGAGCTAGCTCTCTTCCTTTGTTAATATGGCAAGGTAGAGAAGTTGCATATGGACAAAGATTATTAGTTGGGGTCATCCCTCTCTCCACTTTACTTGTTTGTAAATATTTAAGTGACCATCGTCAAATAATAATTACTAAATTTTTAACTTTTTTTTCTTATATTGGTTATTTATTGTTTTATTCTTCTGAAAAACTGACCTTAAAATCTGGTGTGACACTTTGGGGAACACAGGTAGGTTTTACAGCTGAAAATTATTACATAGAAGTGATTAAAGCTTTTACAAATTATGAAACTATTTTAAGTGCTATTTTGAGAAATATTTATGTCGTAGATTTTCTTAAATTATTTAATTTAAGAAATTTTCTTAATGACTCTTCCATTCTAGATAGTATAAATATTGAGCAAGTTAGTAGTTTTTTAACTTACGCTGATATTTATTACAATTTAAACATTTATTATTTAGCAATAGCGAATGTTTTGATATTTCTTTTTTCATATGCTTACGCAAAACTAGTTTTTAGTTTAAATAATTAATTTTCAGTCAAAAAATTTGTACTTTAATGTTTTTATGAGATATCTAATTCCATCAATTGTTTTTATTTTCTTGCCTTCTTCATAGCTTCTACCCTGATAACTTATAGGTACTTCAATTATTGATTTATTATATTTTAAAAACTTGGCCAGAATTTCAACTTCAATTGAAAAACTGTTTTCCTTTATATTAAGATTTTTAAAAAAATTAGATGGCATAAGTTTATAGCATGAAGCTATATCTGAAATTTTAAAACTATGAATAATTGAAAAAAATAAAGACATCAGTTTGTTAGCAAAATATGTTCTTTTGTAAACATTGACCCTGGACTTGTTCCCTTTAAATCTTGTTCCTAGGATAAGTGAATTTGGCGAAAGGTTTGATTTTTCAATCATTTTCAATATATCTTCAGGATTATATTCTAAATCAGCATCATGAATGACAATATGGCTTGTATTTACATACCCTCTTGCAATATTTAACGCATTGCCTTTACCTAAATTTTTATTATTTTTTAAAACCCTTGCAAAACTTATTGAATCAATAGTTTCATTTACTAATTTAAAAGAACTGTCGGTAGAACCATCGTCAATTAGTATTATTTCATCGGCAATGTTAGATTTTAAAACTCTATTTAGAGATTGCTTAATAAATCTTTCCTCATTGTAAAAGGGAATAACAACTGTTAAATTATTCACCATTTAATCATAAAGGAAACTAATATGATTTCACAGATATTTAGGGCGCTTAGCTCAGTCCGGCAGAGCGCTTCCCTTACAAGGAAGAAGTCACAGGTTCAAATCCTGTAGCGCCCACAAGGGTTAATCTAAACACCTATCAAGCAAAAGTTTATAGTATAACCTCTCTTGTTCATCTGGAATAAGTTTTAAAACATCATATTGATTACTTCCAAAATCTTGGAATGAAGGGATACCATTTTTCCATTGTCCCAAAATTAATTCATTACTTTTAAGATATCCAAGGTCAATCATCTCATCAATATCTTTATACTGGTTGGCAAAAACTGAAACTTTGCCTTTGTTTCGCTGCGTGACAGCAGAAATTTCAGGATAATCTAAAACATAACTATACGAAGAAATACTTTTATTGTCTGAATTATTTAATATTTTTGAACCTAATACTTCAAAATTCCAGGCATCAGTTGTTTGCTCAAGCAAATAAATTAAATATTTTCTATTCCATATTCTCCATTGTGTATTAATTGAAAATCCATAAGATTTTGGATAAACATAAATTTCTTTTTGGTCTAAGTTTTTATCTAACAGTTTTTCCATTGGTGACAGTGTTAACTCAGCACTTATATAATTTTCATTATTTATCAGTTGATCATATAAATACAAAAAATTTTCAACATTTAATTTTTTACTTAAAAAAAAGTCATCTAAGCCAAGCAATATATACTCGTCTTTAATTTTTTTTAAAATAGAAGAAAGATTTGCAGACCAATATTTTTTACTTGAATTAAAGTATCCAAAACTCATGTAACTATATTCTTGAATTTTTGATTTATTAACATTTCCAAAATTAAGATAAATCACTTCAATTTCACTTGGTAAATACTTCTTATTTAGAAATGAAGATGCAGGTAAAATTTTCTTACTGCCGTAATGGCCAACTAAAAAAGCTTTTAAATTTAATTTTTCTAATGCTGCTAAATTCATAACAGAAATTTAAATTTCAATAACATTGCTTCCTTCACTGGTGGTGTACAACACAGGATCTTTTATTTTCTTATATATATTTGAGTTTTTTATTCTGTAATTTACCCAACCTCCATAATATGGCCTGTATATATCAATTACACCTGCAATTGCGTCTATACCACTTCCAACTGAAACTATAGGTACATTAATTTCTTTTTTTAAGTCAAGTAGCAAAGTGTTCTGGGATAAACCTATCCCTGCTAAAAAAATATCAGGATTGGATTTATGAACCCTATCTTTAATTTTTTTATAAACTTTTTTAGAATTACTTAAAGCTCCAGTTTGAGGTATTGAAATAAGATCATGAAAATTGTCTATACCAATATACTCTCTATATTCATTAAATTTCATTAATTCATTTATTAACTCTAATTTGGTCTCAGACCCAATTAGAGTAATTTTTTTAAAGTTCTTGAAGAACCATTTATTTGCAACGCTGGCATATAAATATTCTGCTGGAAAATCTAGTTTTGCATTCAAAACCTCATTAAACATATAAAAATTAATAATTTCACAAAAATATTTATCGTGATTTTGTGCAGCATTTTGAATTTCTTTTATGTTTAATGACTTGATAGATCTTTTAATATCCCTAACCCCTGGTTTTGTTGTACCAAATTTTTCATTCTTAAATAATAAATAATCTCCATCGCCAAATTTATAGTAAGTGTTGTTAATTTTTTGGTTTGATTCTCTTTTTATTGTTTCTTTGAAAAGTCTGTAATCTTTTTGAAAATTAGGGTAAATAGTTTCATCAGAATATTCTTTATTTGGCTCAAGATAGGTTGTGCCAGGAATGTTATAAATAGAATGCATTTTAAAATAATGATACACAACTATTTTTAATATAAATTTTTTATATTTATTAATACAAAATATTAATTAGAATTCTTTGAATATAAGAAAGTTAAATGTAAATGTGTGGATTTATTGGTGTTGCTTCAAGAAAAAATATAAACAATACATTTATTGAAGACGCGGACAAGTTTTTAATTTGTCGTGGACCTGATGATCATAAATGGTCTGAAAATTCTCTAGACAAATGTAAGACGTTGTTCTCTTTTCACAGATTATCAATAATTGACCTGTCTACTGAGGCTTCTCAACCAATGTCCTCTGAAAAATACAATACAGAAATTTTGTTTAATGGAGAAATATATAATCATATTGAGTTAAGAAATAAGATGGAGTCAAGTGGAATAAAATTTTCTACTTCCCACTCAGACACTGAAACACTACTTTTAGGACTGTCGGAATATGGAAATAAATTTATAGAAAAAGTAGACGGTCAATTTTCAGTAGTTTTATTAAATAAAAATAATAATACAATTACACTTTTTAGAGATCGCCTTGGGCAAAAGCCTTTATATTATTATTTTGATGAAGATAATTTTATTTTTTCATCAAATTTCAAATCTATTTTATCTTACAAAAAAAGTTTTAAGTTAGACGAATCACAAATATCGAACTTTTTAGAATTAGGATGCATACCTGCACCTCGCACACTTGATAAAGAAATAAAAAAATTACTTCCTGCAGAAATTTTAGAATTTTCTACAGAAAAATTTTCAATAACAATTAAAAATAAATACTGGCGTATCGAAGATTATGTTGATAGTAAGAAATTTGAAAAAGCTAAATTTTTTGACTTATTTAATAAATCCATTCAAAAAAGACAGCTTTCAGACGTTCCTTTAGCTAACTTGCTATCGGGTGGAATAGATTCAACTTCGATTATTAAATCTCAATTCGAAAATACGAAAAATTCAATAAATACTTTCACTATTAAGAATACTGAAAAGCAATATGATGAATCTGAATGGGCAAGTACAGTAGCTACCTGCTATAAAACAAATCACCATGAAGTTGAAATCAACGGCAAAGATCTTTCAGTAGATCCCTTTGAAATTATAAGATGTTTTGATGAGCCTTACTCTGATCCATCAATCTTTCCCTCACATATGATTTATAAAAATATATCAAAAAAATTTAAGGTTGCTTTATCTGGTGATGGAGGTGATGAACTATTGGGGGGTTATAAAAAAATAATAATTTCAATGAAAAGAGGCTTTCTTCCCTCATTGGTCGTAAAAGTATTATTTAAACTATATCCTGCAAAATATGGAACTGCTGGCTGGCTTAGCAATATAGCTTCGTCTCCGGAACTAAGCTATTTATTATTAACAACTGATAAAAAACTTTTAGATTTGCTATCTCTTAACAGTAAATTGAATTTTAAGGAAAATTATTTTTTTAATTCAGCAGATAAATTAAAGAAATTAATAATCTCAGATTATAAATTTTACTTTTCTGAACAAATGCTCTTGAAAGTTGACCGAACTTCTATGGCAAATTCTTTAGAAGTAAGATCACCATTTTTAGACCATAAATTAATTGAATATGTACTATCAACTAACTTTTCTTTTTTTAACATAAGAAAATCAAAATCATTATTGAAACAATACCTAAATGAAGATTTTAACAATGAGTTTTTAAATAGAGATAAAATGGGGTTTGTATTTGACTTAGAAAACTGGATTTATTCTAACGAAGAAGATTTAATAAATATTATTTCCAAATCACCAACATTTAAAGAAAGTAATTTCAAAAAATTATTTAAAATAAAAACAAGAATTAATGCAATTAGAATTCTAAAAATCTTAACTTTATCAATTTTTTTAGACGATTATATCTCTATATCAACTAAGTAATTACCTAGATTTAATAAAAACATCTCTACTGTAAATTTGTTTTCTACAGTTTTGCAACCATTTTTTGAAACATTATTAAGTATTTTCGGATTAATTAATAAACTGTTTAATTTAATACTCCAATCATTTAGAGATGTCCCTTCAACAAAAAAAATATTTTCGTTATCAACAAAGTATTGGAGGTCCCAAAATCCACTAGTCTTTGTAATCATAACAGGGGTGCCCGAAGACATAGCTTGTAGCGTAACGCTCTGTCCACTTGGCTGAGTGGATTCCTTAAGGGGTAATATTGTTAAATCCACTGTATGATACAAATCAAGAATTTGCTTATCTTTTAAATATCCATTTCTCCAGTTTCCCTTAATAAGATTTACATTTTTTAACTTACTAAAGTCTGTGTCATTATTTTCTGTAACAATAGTAAAATCTAGCATGCTAAAGTGTTCGGCTATCTTGTAAAGTAGTTCAAAGTCTCTATTTAAATCATTTCCAATAAATAGCAACTTTTTTATTTTCCACTCAGATTTTCTTTTATAATTCCAAAAATCATTGTCTACAGAAAAGGGGACGTAAAAATATTTTTCAATATGATTCGGTAATTTATTTTTTGCATCTTCCAACTCTCCTTTGCCTATAAACAAAATTTTGTTTGAATACCTTAGCGAATATTTGACAATGAATTTAGTCAATTTATTTCCTTGGTCAAATTTATTCATCAAACCCATTGGTAAAAACAACGCATTCACTTTTCTACTAATGATTACCAGTGGTAGAAAAGAAAAATATGACGATTCATTTATTAATATTATATTTTTTGAATTTCGAATGATATTTAAATTTTTTATAGTTAATGCTTTAGAAAAATAAATTGGAAGTTTTGTTAATTTTAAAATTAATTTATCTAAGACATTAGTCTTTTTATCTGACAAATCGATAAAGTGCACATTATGATTTTTTCTTTTTAGCTCTAAGTATCCATAAAAGAAATCTGATGCCTCGGGGTTTAAAGCTTTTTTTCCCCTACCTCCAGAGTAGATATATGTAACCTCATATTTCATACATTATTAATTTTTTCAATTGATCGGGTAAGTCCGCTTTTGATAAATATTCTATGATGTGTATCAAACTCAAAATCCTCTGGGCTATGAGTTGAATTTACTATTGTAATTATTTTTTCTTTTAATATTTTTGTAATTAATTCTTTAGAATCTACATCCAGGTTAGAGGTGGATTCATCAAGAAATAATATTTCACATTCACTCACAAATGCTCTAATAAATGAAATCTTTTGCATTTGACCCGAAGATAGAGTTTTGTTTGTTATTTGCATATCTAAAACTTGATCATTGCCTTCGTTAAATACTTTGAATTCATCTAAAAGATCTAAAAGTTTCTTGTCAGCGACTTTATCATTACATGCGTAAAGCAAATTTTCTCTTAAAGTATCATCTAGAATTAAAGGAGTTGCACCAATATATCCTATTTTATTTGATAATATGTACCCCTCACCTTTATAAGGTTTTAAAGCACCTGTTAATAAACCTAATAGGGTGCTCTTACCACTTCCATTATCACCAGTGATTATATGATGTTTGTGTTTTTCAAAACTTATATTTAAATTTTCATAGAAATTATCTGAACTTCCAAGAAAACTGAAATGTAAATTTTTAAGAGTAATTGCATTTTTATCATCTGGAACAATTTTGAATTCAAAATCAAAATCTGGATTATTATTTTTAATATCAATTAGTTTTTCTAAGTGAACATGTGACCCAATTAATCCTCCAAGTGCAGAATTTACACTGCTTAATGACTGAACAAGTCTTAATGTAACACCTAGAAACTCCAAAGAAATAGCATTGGTAAATCTTGGAATAATTAGAAGTATAGAAAAAGACATCACTGCTATAAAGTTGGGGATGGTTACATTTATATCGTTAAGAACAAACTTTCTCTTTTCAGTTCTATAAAAATTATAAAGGTTGTCTTCAAACTTTATTAATTCTTTTTTATGTGTGTTGAGTATCTTTACAAGAAAAATATTATCTATAATTCTTTGAATATATGATGCGTGTTTGTGTGCATACTTAAAAGATTCTTCAACGGCATCCCGAGTCTTTGCTAATAAGTATCTTGAAGGAAAGAATAATATAACTACCAATAGCATCAAAAGCAACATAACTTCATAGTTGTCGTAAGTTAAAAAAGATGTAAATAGAATTATTTGAATTAAGCTTGTTGTTATATTTGCAGCAGAGTTAAAAAAATAAGCAATGTGAGAACTTAACTGTTCAATATAATAAGTTGCATCAGATAATGAATAATTTCCTTTTTTATAAACTTCATCTAATATGTAAGTTTTTAAACTATTTTCTATATCTTTTGTAAGAGAATACACATTGTATTTTCCAATGAAATTTAATGTGTATCGAATAATTACAACAAATGGGATTATTTTGGGACTAGAAGTAATAGTGTCTAAAAATTCGTTCCCAATTTCTGTGTCAGTTAAAAATTTAGAAAAAGAAAGAATAATAAAAATATCTGAAAATCCTATACCGTTTGAAACAATAGCTGAAAAAAGTATTCTAAGTTTTTTTCTTGGAATTTTTGTTAATCTAGATACAAATAGTATATCTCTAATAATGGCTTTAAATTTATGCACATAAATGATATTAACAATTTTAAGATTTCAAATGTAAATAAATTTTAAAATTGTACCGTTTAAGATAAGGTTTTAAGAAACATTATGACAAATAATAATGAAATAGTAATGATGTTGATGGGTGGGTTTGGAAATCAATTATTCCAATTATGTCAACTAAACGAGTATAAGAATTTAAACATAAAGGTGTATGCGGATACATCAAATTTTGCAAGATCTAAAAAAGAACATAATACTACAAATAGAGAGCTCGTTCTTCCTATTCAATTATTTCAAATTAATGAATTAAGTATTTATAAAAGATTTACAATAAACACCTTAGAAAAAATACAAAAATCAAAAATTTTTCCTTTCAAATTAAATTTTTATCAAGAAATAAATGATTACAACTGGGAACATGTTAAGTTAAGAAAGTTTAATAAAGCGATTGGTTATTGGCAAAACTCTTCACTTATAACAAAAAATAAACAATTTTTAATTAAGTCTCTATCTAAAGAAGACTTGTTTTTAGAAGCTTTTAGTAAAGATGTAGAAAAAGGGTCAACAGTTCTACATGTCAGGAGAGGGGATTATCTAAAATTAAATGAAAATTTGAGTAATAAATTTTATGAAAATTCATTAAATTTTTGTTCGCAAAATATAGAGAACTTTCATTACAACGTTTTCACTGATGATAAAAACTGGGTTGAATCAAATAAATTATTCAAACATGCAAACAATATTTTTAGTGACGATGAAAATATCGAAAGTGTAAAAAAATCTTTTGCGAATATGCTAAACAATGAAAACTATATTGTTGGAAACAGTACTTTTCCACTCGTAGCTGCATTATTATCAGAAACAGCTTCTTCAAAAGTATTAGTAGCTGACCCTTGGTTTAGAAATAAAGAAAAAAATTTAAACTTAAATCAAAATTGGATAAAAATTGAAAATGTTTGATTTATTTAAAATTTGTAGGTTATAAATATATGAACAAAGTGGTCTTTTCACAACCATGGGGCGGATTGGGTGATAACTTGTCATTTTCAAATTTGCCTGCTCTGTACTATGAACTTGGAATTAAATTCTATTTATCTGCAATAAATAACTGTAGAAACACAGCTATTAAAGAAATATGCTGGGATAACAACCAATATGTAAAAAAACCACAAAGATTGATGCCGAATATTGGCTATAAAGTAATGCTTAAAAATAATTTTCATTTATCCGATAAAAAATTTAATATAATTCAAAATATAAATTGTCTACATGGATTTAAGCCTGGTAATGGATTGCCTGAAATTAATTTAAAATATTTTAAAGAACCCAGCTCAATTAAGTTTGATTTGATGTTGGACTTAAACGCTTCATCTTTATTTAGTGAGACAAAAAGTTCTTATAATAATGAGTCCTTATCAGAAGCGCTTAAGGATTATCAATCAGGAAACGCTTTAGATATAATTTATCCAAATTTATACACAAATAAAATTCCTTTAAGTAAAAATTCTAACTTTGAAATTAATAGTATTCATCAGCTAATAGACGTATTAAAACAAACTAATATTTTTGTTTGTTTTAACTCTGGTTCACATGTGTTGGCATCTGCTGTAAAAGAGTTAACAGGACTGCCAAATAAAATTATTTCATTTAATAGTGTAGATGATGAAAACTTATCAATTAAGAATGGAAAGATAGAAGAAAAATTTGGTAGTTATTATTTTGATAATGTTGAATATATAAAAATTAAAACTGAAAATATTCAGTCAAGTGATGAGTTCAAAAACAATATTGATAACCATGCATCAAAAACTGACTACTACAAAAAATTACATGCACTTTTTTTTAATCCTGTAGAAACTTTTTCATCGTTCTTAATTAATAAACTTTTTAAAAAATAACTACTTTTCAAGATAGTTTTTTATTATCTTATAAGCATCATGTAAATTACTAGCTTTGTAATCTGGTTCTAACTTTGAATTATAAGGATATTTAGAATTTTCAATATATATGGTTTTCATATTAGAGAACTTTCCAGTCATTATATCCGTTGCTTTATCACCAATTATCCATGATTTTGACAAAGCAACTTTATATTCTTTTACTGCCTTCTCTACCATTCCAATATTTGGTTTTCTATTTATAGATGGATTATTTGAACTAGATGTATCATAATAAACATCATCAATTCTTCCTCCAAACCCATGAATTTCATTTAGTAGAAATTTATTTAATTTTAAAAGCGTTGCTTCTGAAAAATAATTTTTACTGACACCGCTTTGATTTGTAATAATGAATATTTTAAATTCTAACTTTGCCAGATTTTGTAATCCTGCTTTATTTTCATTACTTATAAATAAATCTTTTTCCTCTGAAATATATCCAAAATCTTCATTTATAGTTCCATCTCTATCCAAAAATATTGCACCTAAAGAAATATTTTCTTTCGGGACTTTATTTGTAGTTGAGAATCCTGGTAAAAATGGGTGGGATGTAATTTTAGTTTTTGTCTTGTCTAAAACTAAGGATTCTACTGGAGAAGTGGACCACTCTTCAGATAAAAAATATATATTTGGTTGAATAATTTCTAAAAATTTGTTTGGAATTAAATTATCAAATATAAAGTAGTAACAATCATTATCATAGGAATTTATTTTATCAATTCTAATTTCTTGTTTTTCTACTGGCCTATTAGGACCCTTATATTTTTTAATTGAATCATCAGAATTTAATAATACGAACAGTTTATCAACTTTAGATTTACAATGTTCTATTGCATACTTATGGCCCTCATGTAATAAGTCAAAGCTTCCAGTTATACAGCCTATAGCCGATTTATTTTTTTTTAGATACTGAACAGTTTTCTTTAAATGATCTATGTCGTCTAGAATCATTTACTTTGATTTTGGCTTTCTTCTAAACTCCAAAACTCAATTAAACCTGCAATAACTTGGAGAATTGTAATATGGGATTGCTGAACAACACCTGTTTCTTTAGATGGTATGGAAAAAATATCATCAGAAAATTCTTTAACATCACCTGTACTTTCACCTACCATGCTGAGAGTGTAAATGTTTTTTAGCTTTGCAGCTTTTAAAGCTTCTAAAATATTTTTACTTCTTCCAGATGTAGATATTGCTATGAGGACATCATTATTTTTTCCTATTGCATCAATTTGCTTTGAAAATATCAAATCAAAACTGTAATCATTAGCTATTGATGTAATAATTGAACTGTCTGTAGTAAGTGCAACAGATGCTATAGGTTCTCTATCATGCTTAAATCTATTTACAAATTCTGCAGCAATATGTTGAGAATCTGAAGCAGAACCTCCATTTCCGCAAATTAATATACTTCCACCACTTTGTATTTTTTCATATATATTTTTAGCAACTGTAATTATTTTTTTGTTGTAGCTTAATTGGGTTTTTGCTATTTTAAGACTTTCGTTTAAATAATCTTCAACAAATTTTTCATCTTTAATATACATTCTGAACTCATGATATTAAAACATAAAAAATATTACAATTGTAAAAAAATGAAAAATATTATATTAACTGGTGCTGATGGATTTATTGGAAATAATATTCTAAAAGCTTTAAAAAAAGATGCTTCTCTAAATACAATATCTATCGAAAGTGAATTTTATCAAATTTCTGATTGGAAAGAAAAATTAGAAGATTTAATAAAAACTGCAAATCATATACTGCATGTTGGTGCAGATTCAAACACATTAAATACTGATGTAGAAAAAGTTATGTTTTTAAATTTTTATACAAGCAAAATTATTTTTGATTTAGCAAAAAAATATAATGTTTGTGTTGTCTACTCTTCTTCAGCGGCTTGTGTTGGTGTTGATGGGTATCCAAGTAATTTATATGCATGGTCCAAATTTTCTGCAGAACAGTACGGATTGCAAAATAATCAAGATTTTGTAGCTCTTAGATATTTTAATGTATATGGTCCAGGTGAAGAAAAAAAACAAGAAATGAGTTCTGTTGCATATCAAGCTTGGCTAAAAAATGAGTTTGAATTATTTCCAAAAGAACCTGAAAGAGATTTTGTTTATATAGATGATGTTGTTTCAGCAACATTACATCCTTTATTTTATGAAGTTGACAAAGGGGTTTATGATGTTGGCACTGGAAATGCCAGAAAATTTGAAGAAGTATTAAATTTGCTAAATATAGAATACACCTATAAAAATGAGAGTAGTATTCCAGATGGTTATCAATTTTTTACTCAAGCTGATAAAAATAAATTTATGTTGAACTGGTCTCCACAATTTACTCTGGAAAAAGGTATAAAAAATTATGTTAATTACTTAAGATGAAAGCTGCTGTACTAACCTCGTTAAATTCTAATCTCGAAATTTTTGATTTAAATATACCTGAATTATCAAAAAACCAGGTTCTTGTAAAAATAAAAGCGGCTGGAGTTTGCGGTGCTCAGTTAAATCAAAAAAAAGGTATAAAAATAAAAGAAGAGTTTTTGCCGTGCTTAATGGGACACGAAGGAAGCGGAATAGTAGAAAAAATTGGTCCTGGTGTTGAAAAAGTAAAGCCTGGTGATAAAGTGGTTATGCACTGGCGTAAAAGTAGTGGTGTTGATTCTGAATTCCCAAAATATCAATCAAAACATGGAACTGTTGGATCTGGATTAATTACAACTTTCAGTGAATTTTCTGTTGTGTCCGAAAATAGGATAACAAAAGTTAATACTGATTTGGATTTTTCATATTTAAGTTTGTTTGGTTGTGCAATTACTACCGGTATGGGGGTCATAAATAATGAAATTAATTTAAGTAAAAATGATTCCATATTAATTTATGGTGTGGGTGGAGTTGGACTAAATATTGTAATCGCAGCTTTTTTGAAACAACCAAAAAATATAATAGCTGTTGATCAATCTGATGTTAAGCTAAACAAAGCTAAAGAATTTGGAGCTAATCATTTAATCAATACAAAAAACACTCCAAACATCAGGGATGAGATTATTAATATCTTGGGTCAATATCCAAAATATAATATTGAAACTACAGGTAATATTGGGCTTATTAAAAATTCTTATGAGCTTTTAGAGTCTGGCGGAACTGCTGTACTAGTTGGGCAACCTAAGAATAATGAAAATTTAGTATTTGAGAATTTTGTTGAAAATTTTAACAACAAAACACTACTTGACACTTCTGGAGGTGACATAAATCCTGATATTGAAATTCAAGAATATATCGATCTTTACTCCAACAAAAATATAAAATTAGAAAATTTGATTTATGACTATTACAATTTAGAAGAAATTAATCATGTTTTTAATTTAATGGAAAATAGTAAAGAGTTTTTTGGGAGGGGGGTGATTGTATTTGAGTAAGAAAATTCTTGTAATAGGTGATTTTTGTATTGATAAGTTTGTTTACGGAAGCTCTAATAGAATTAATCCCGAAGCTCCTGTGCCGATATTTAACCCCTCAGAAACTATCGAAAACTATGGTATGTCTGGAAATGTTGCAGCTAATTTATCTTCGCTAGGTCATAAAATAGATCTAATTTGCAACAAAAATAAAATAAAAAAAACTAGGTATGTAGATACTGAAAGTAATCACATGCATCTAAGAGTAGATGAAAATGACATTGTTTTAGAAAAAGATTCTTACAAAGAAAATAATTCAATAGTATTTGACTCTTATGACGCAGTTGTTTTGACAGATCATGATAAAGGTTTTATTTCAAAAAAAGATATTAAAAAGATTTCTAGTAAACATAAATTAGTATTTTTACAATCTAATAAATTAATTGGTGATTGGGCTAAAGATGTTGATTACATCAAAATTAATATGAAAGAATTTCTTCGTTCAGAAGATTTTTTTCGCTCTAGCTCCTTAATTTCAAAAACTATAATCACTGACGGAGCAAATGGGTGTTTCTTTAATAATGATCATTTTAAAATTAACAAAACAGTAGTTACAAGAGACCTCTCAGGTGCAGGCGACACGTTCTTAGCTGTTTTCGTTGACTCAATTCTAAATGATGACAATGTAAACGATTCAATTATCAAAGCTCAAAATGCTGCAATTGAGATTGTTCAGCAAAGAGGTGTTGCAACAATTGGAAATTTAGAAAATAAAATTAACTTTTTATAAAAAAGGTAAGCCATCTTTTTTTAATGAAATTATGGATGGTGTTCTCATTAAATAGGCATCGAGCATAGCTTTTTCTGCTTCCATTAAATTTCTAGGAAAATAGCCCATAGTATTTTTTAGCATGCTTACTAGTATCTCAGGGTTAAGAGGCCTGTGGGTTGGTCCATGTGTTGGATAATCTGCTTGACCCACAAGCATTACAGGAAGATTGTTTTCGTCGATGTCAATTTTTATTTGTTCGAAAGGTCTCTCAATAAGAAAAGGTGTGATTGAATATACAACTGGTCTTAATCCTTCAAGAGCCATTCCAGCAGCCATACTTATCATTGACTGTTCACACAAGCCTACATTCAAGTATCTATCAGGGTATTTTGCTTTATACTCATCCATTTCTTGTTCTACATCACCTGAAATTAAAAAAATATTTGGGTCTTTATCTGCAAGGCTAACAATTGTTTTTCCAAATGCTCTTCTCATTTGCTTAACTCATCTATTGCAATCTTTTCATGTTCTGGATCAGGCCATTGTGCATGCCATTCTGGTGCATTTTCCATGTAAGAAACACCTTTTCCTTTTACTGTATGTGCAAAAATAAATTTGGGAGTTTTATCTTTACTCATATTTTTTATCGCATTTTCAATAGACCCTAGGTCATGTCCATTAACTTCCATCATTTCCCAATTTAAAGAATTTACTACTGATAAAATTGACTCCATAGGCAAAATATCTTTTACATATCCTGAACCTTGTATTTTGTTGTAATCCACAATTATTACTAAATTGTCTAGTTCTAAATGGGAAGCTAGTAGTAATGATTCCCATGTTGTGCCTTCTTGACACTCGCCATCCCCCATTAAAACATAAACTTTTCCCTTTTTTTTCATTTGTTTCATTGCAAATGCAATTCCAATACCTGCAGGAAATCCGTGACCCTCACTTCCTGTAGTCCAATGAACACCATTTTGTAAATCTAAGTGAGGATGCCCCTCTAATACTGGATTAAATCCTCTTTCTTGAAGTAAAACATAATATACCCAGCAAGCATGCCCTTTACTTAAAATGAATTTGTCTTCGTCTGTTAAAATCTTGTCATACAAAGTTATCAATATCTCAGCTGATGAAAATGAACCTCCATAATGATACCCCCCATTTGCTTTAGAAATTTTAATAGACTCAAGCCTTATATCTTTAGACCTCTTAGATAATTTTGTATCAATTAATGAATTAATATCGTAGTCATTCATAAGAACATATATTAACAAGCTAATTTATTAATAAATATCTCTTTTAATATAAATTTTATCCTGAATAAATGAATTTCTATTCAGGATTTGACTAACTAATAATGCACCTATTTCATTTGGATCTATTAATTTGGAATAGTCATTTCTTTTTTTTGTAATATTTGATTTAAAAGCTCCAGAAAATACATCTACTATTCTTACATTGGACTTGTGGTTTGCTACTTCAGTTTGCAATGATTCAATTAAGGTTTTTAAGCCGGCTTTACTTGAAGAGTAAATTATTTCATTATCAGGATTTGAACTTAATGCAGCAACAGAATTTATATTAACTATATATCCATTATCTTGATTTAAAAACTTGTTGAATACCTTTAAAATTATTACCGAAGGCAATATCAGATTACTTTGATACATTTCAACAATTTCTTTTTTATTTAAGTCTTTAAAAGTAAGATCAGAATATTTTCCAATGCAGTTAATAAACATATTAAACTCAAGATTTAGTAAATCAGAGAGATCTGAATAATTAAATTTATTTATTTGAGTGTAAAGACTATTTTCAAAGTAATTATTTTCATTTTTTCGTGTTAATCCAATAACTTGAACATTTCTATTTAAAAATTCAGATGCTATTGAAATGCCTATTGCGCTATTTATTCCAGCAATTACTACTGTGTTGCTCATACGTTTACTCCAAAAGGATAAAAGTTAAATAGATCTTCCCTATCTTTTTTATTTGGTAAGTCTAAATTATTTATAGGCAGTTCTCCAGAATATAAATTACTTTTCTTAATTTCAGTATTGTTTAAGAATGTTACTTCTAATAAAGGGGGGAAGGTTATCCCGTCATAATTTATCAATTTAAGTGAATTGTTCGCATGTAAATGAATAATTGAAAAATTACTAAGAAACTTAGTTAGAACATTATCATATTTTTTTAATATCATTTTATTTATCTTTGTATATGTGTTGTTATAGAACCCTTTGAAATAAGGTGTCAATTTTTGACTTTTTAAGAGTTTTTTTTCATCGATAAATACAAAATGTAATTCAATAATAATTAATTTAAATTTTTTCAATATTTCATTAGATAAGTTATCAAAAATCTCCCATTCATCGAACTCTATATCTATCTGCAGGGCAATGTTCTCGCTATCTATATCTTTTAATATTTCTTCAAGTGTTATATATTCATTATTGTTTTTTAATGAAAGGTTTTTATTGATTAATCTTACATTTTGAGGTGGAATAAAGTTTTCAATCGTACCATCAACTAATATAGTTTGTAAATTTTTATTTTGCCCCATAAGGTCTAATTCAAAACTTATGTTGTCTTCTACACCAATACTTATTAAATAATCTAAATTGTGAATAATCTCTTTGGGTGCAACGTAACCTCCGTCTGAATCATTACCATATCTTTTAAGTGTATGATTTGTTGTGAGAATTTTTAATTTATTAAAAAAATCTAAAGTTTTCATAATTTAATCATTCTTTTTATTTTCTAAAAAAAATGAAATTAAAGAAAAAGTAAATAATTGAAGAAAAATTATGAAAAATACGATGCCAATTAAGAATAATGGGTTTCTATGAACAAAAACTAAATTTATTATTTTTTGATAATATGATATAGCAAATAAAAGAGCCGAAATTGCTCCAAAAATAAATGACAATTTTGAAAGCGAATATCTTGCAGTATTCACAAATCCATCAGTTAAATAAAGCAATATAGAATCAACTATTACAGCAGTTACTCTCTCAAATCCATACTTAGTTTTTCCAGACTTTCTTTCAAAATGTTCAACCTCGATTTGCTTTAATCGGTAGTTTCTAAATTCAAACAATGGAATCAAGATTCTGTGAATATCACCATTGTATTTTATATCTTCAACCATTTCTTTTTTAAAAATCTTCAAACTACAACCCAAATCTTTACATTTTGATTTAGTTATTAACCTTATTAAGAAATTTGCTACTTTGGAATAAAGAGACCTAACAAATTTATCCCTTCTGTTCTTTCTATATCCGCATACAACATCAACATTTTCAAAGTCTTTATTAAATTCATCAACTAATTTAATAATTTCACTTGGAGGATTTTGACCATCACCATCTAGGGTAACAATATATTCATAACTCGAATGTTCAATTCCTTTCAAAATTGAGAATGATTGACCTCTATTAAAAGAATTTTCAAGAACTTGAACTCTAGGATTGCTTATTATTTTTTTTAGGGACGTTATACTCCCATCATCTACAATAATTATTTCGAACTCTAAATTGGCACTCTCTAATTCAGCATTTAATTCATCAACCAAAGAGGGAATGGATTCCTCTTCATTTAAGGCCGGGATAACAATGCTAATTTGATTAATCAATATTTTTATTATAACTTTTAAAAACTTCCCAACAATTAATAAATTTTTAAATATTAATAAAATTACTTCATAAAATTAATATATGTGTGGTGTTGTTGGTTTTGTTTCTTATGTTAAGAAAGCTGAGTTAATAGACGAATTTGTAAAAAAAGTCGAACATCGTGGCCCAGACAGTTTGAAATCAAGAATTATTGAAGTAAATAATAAGTTTATACATTTAGGCTCGTCACGACTTGCGATTAGAGGTGGCGAATCTGAAAATATGCCAATGACTTCTGAATCCAATAGCTTTATATCTTACAATGGAGAAATATTTGATATAAATTATCTTAAAACAAAGAGTCGTTCTGACTTTACTTATAAAAGTGACACCAGATTGATATTAGACCTTCTTGATGAAAACGTAGATAATGTCTCAGAGTTTAATGGTATGTTTGCGCTAGCTTACTTAAATACATATGAAAAAAAATTGTATCTTTGCAGAGATAAGTTAGGCATTAAGCCTTTGTTTTATGTAAAGAAAAATAATGAGCTCTATTTTTCTTCTGAAATAAAAAGTCTTATTGAAGTTTCAAATATAGATGTAGGAGTAAATCAAAATTCATTAAGTAAACTCTTTTTATTCAATGGGTTAAATTCTAATGAAGATCTTGGAGAAATTAAATCTTTGAAACCTGGTGAACTTCTTGAAATAAATCTTTTAAATGATAATGATATGTCATCAAAAATTTATAAAATTGAAAAAAAACATAATGGTGGAGACTTTAAAAATTTATTTAAAAGTGTAATAAGTGACCATTTAGATGCGGATACACCAGTTGATTTATTTTTAAGCGGGGGTATTGATTCCTCTCTTTTAGCCTTAACGGTTAAAAACGAACTTTCAAAAAAAGTTCGCCACTTTTCTTTATCATTCGAAGATAATTCATATGACGAAAGTAACCTAATAAATAAAATTTCAAATGATCTCAATCTTGATTCAGTTATATTTTCATTTGATAACAAAAATATAAATAGTTACGTAAATGAAGCTGTTCATAATATGAATTCTTTAGTATTAGATTATAGTTTTGTTCCAACATTTATTCTTTCAAAATTTACTTCGGACTATTCTAAAGCAGTTTTATCTGGTGATGGTGCTGATGAACTTTTTGGAGGTTACGAATGGTATAGAGCTATAAAATATTATAATTTTTTGCCATTGTCTATTAAAAAGTTGTTATTTAATTTAATTGATGAACTTACACTCAACGGTAAACAAGGTGGTTATTTAACTTATTTTGACAAACTTAAACTATTTTTTAAGTATATTTCAGCTGATCCATATGTTCAAATGTTGATTTGGCAATCACCATATAATAATTTTCAGAAAAAAGATTTAGATTACTTGAAGAAGGAACTAAAAAGCTACATAGAAAGTAAAAATTCAATTAACGAAAATTTAAGGGAAATTGATTTAAACAATTACTTATATACAAATATTTTACCGAAGGTTGATGTTGCATCAATGGCAAACTCTTTAGAGGTTAGGCCTCCTTTTCTAGATGAAAGAATTATTCAGTTTGCTTTAAGTAATAAAAACACAAATAAGGTAGGTGTTTTGAATACCAAATTATATTTAAGAAACTATGCCAGCAAAACTATTTTAAGTTATTTAAACAATCACAGGAAGCACGGATTTGGATTTCCAATTGTTGATTGGTTTAAAAATTCTGGATTAGAGGAAATAAAACAAATGTATCATGAAAATAATTTAGTCTATTTAGAAAGAGATGAAAATCACATTAATTTTTTGATAAGCAATAAAAATCTTAACTTTAATGATTACCGAGAACTTTGGTCATACTATGTTGTTTCGAAGTGGTTTAATAAAAATAACGTAAAGCTAATCTAGCTATCTTTAATCTTATATAGGCTGAATTGGGATCCTTCAAATTCTATTTCATAATATTTTAAAAGAACGTTTTCAAAAAATTTTGGGTATTTAGGTAGGTTTCTGTCAACAATTGCCCACTCAGGTTTTTCAATTAAAAAATCATCTTGAAAGTCTTTTGCTATCTTTTCTTCATTCCAGTTACTTTCCCACTTATACTTATCTTCTTGAAAATACTTCATGTAGAACCACCACCAATATTTTGTAGAAGGAAGTGTGTTTAAATCTAAATGAAAAAATCTCCAATCATAAGCATCTATCCAAGTCAAAGCTAAAGATGGTTTTTCCTCAATTAATTCATTCGATAAAATCATATTTATTTTCTTTTTGTCATCAGTATCAAGAAAATTTTGTGACGTGAATCTAATTTCATCAGATGCATAAAAACTCATAACTTTAAAACTATTTGAAAAATACCCAAATAATAACAATATTGATATTGCATAAGCAATAAATTTTCTAGAGTCAAAATAATGAACTGAGTAAATGTAGATAATAAAAAAAGATGGCAGTACTAAAACCAATCCATAATGAGGGAAGCGTGGTCCAGTTAGAACTAGATGAATTAATTCACCAACAAACCAGTAAAAAAATAGCAGTTCGTAATTTTTATAAATTATCTTTTTATTTTTTTTGATTGTATTGAAAAGATAAAAAAGTACTCTGGATAACAATAGTATAAAAACTACATGAGCAATGGAAAGTTGATTACTAAAACCTAAAGCATTTATTAAAGTCCCCGTATTAAAATTTCTTTTTGTATTTAACAAATGAAACAAATAATTACTTTCAAAAAGTTTGATTAGTTCTTGGTTTAGAAAAAAATTAAAATAAATAATTACAATGCTTATTAAAGAATAAAAAACTGATTTTATTACAAAAATATACTGCTTACTAAAAATATGAATAAATATAAATATAAATATTGCAAATAGTGGAGCTACATATGATTCCATATTGTAAATCTGCAACATTGCAAAAAATGAAATTGCAAACAACTTATAATCATTCTTTTGATTCATATAACTAAACAAAATAAGAATTAATAATGCATAAATAAGCTGAGCAATTATCCTATTCAAAAGTAAATTTGATGAAATAAAAACTAAATAAGAAAAAGAAAAAACAAAGTTAACAACAGTTTTTTTTGAAATTGTATTCAGAATGTTAAAAATTATTAACGTGGTTACTAAAGCAAATATAATTTCTAGAATTACAAGACCAAATTCAAAATTTTTAAATTCTGAAAATTGAAATATGACTTTGAACAGTTGAGAATTAATGGGAGTATGATTTAACAAAGCTGCTTGTATGCTTGTTATTTCAAAATAATGGCTTTTTGCTGCAGTAAAGATTTGAATAAGTTCGTCATTGTAGTATTCGTACTTACTTCGACTTTGTAATTTAAAAATTCCAAATATAACCGAAGTAATTAAAAGGGTTGAATATGTAAAAATATTGGGAATCTTTAAATTAAATAACTTAAAATATGATGCTACATTCTTATCAAGAGTTCCAAAAAATGCTTCAATCTTATTAATTTCATTTCTGTTTTTTGAATCAAAAAAAATTAATTGAAATATTATATAAACAGTAAAAATTAAAAATAAATTACCAAAAACATTTGAAAAATTTAGCAAATATTTATTTAAATAAAAAAATATAAACTGTTGTAAAAATAGTATTATGAAAAATAATTTTTTATGTTTTGAAAAAATAAAAAAAATAAATGTTGTTACCAGTAGTATGTGTAACAGTAAATTAACTTTAAGATTTCTTCCATAAAAATAAGTTACTGAATTATCGTCTTGATAAATATCTACCACTTTACCTAAACACCAAAAATTGTCTAGGCTTTCTGAAAGATAAATATCTCTTGGTTGCTTTATTTTTACTAAGTAGGAAGCTTCAACATAGCCTGTAAAATTTCCAAAACATTCTGTCAAATAAGGATTAAAAGATATTTCATTTGGTGAATTCAAAAGTTGTGTTGGTTCTGTGGCATCTAAGTAGCTAAACATAGATAGAGATATTACAAAAACTAAAATAACATAAATATAAAATTTGCTTATGGATGTGTTTTTAGTTCTAATTATTTTTTTTAGCATTTATAACATCCCACCAATATTGAAAACTAGAAAATTTTTGAACATCAGAAAACTGTATATTTTCATATTGTTTTAAAAAATACTCAATATCATAATTTTTTATGTTGTTCCAATCGTCTACTAATATCATTGGCACTCCTATATTAAAATAATTCAAATTATTAGTGTTTTCTTGACATATTGGAATTACATTTAAAGAAAGTGATTCCCAAAACCTGTGGGTTTCAACAGCATTTCCTTCTGGGCATAAATTAAATTTATATGAGTTTAAATTTGTAAGATAATCAAATTGAGTATTGCTATTTAATGTATCAACATAACTAAGTTTTTCAACATTTTTTAATAATTCAGTTCTGATATTTGGGTTTGTGTGCTTACTGAACGAACACATAACTTTATTTTTTTTCTTATTATTATTTTTTGAGATTTTGTAAAAGTTTCTTAATCTTCCATTAGATAAATATCTTCTATTTTCAATACCTAATGGTATGGGGGAAACGTACTGATCAGATTTGACAATTAAATTTGATGCAAACCAGTGTATTAACTTGTCATCATAATATTTTTTCTCAGATTCTCCAATTTCTAAATCAGAATTATGAGTAATCAATATATATCTATTGGCTATCTTTTTGTGATAAAAGCTGAAGAACATTTCTAAAAAATCTGTCTTAAGAAATACAACATCTCCATTGTTAATTTTTGAAACATCTAATGTCTGTGTTTCGTCAAATATGTGGTCTGCATTCTTTCTAAAAGTATCTCCAGTGATATACGGATTGCTGGCAGGTCTAAAAATTCCAGGATGTACTTGAAGCGTTTGATGCCTGAAAGTACGTAAAATTTTATTTTTAAACCCCACTAAAACAGTATAGATTTTTAAATTTTGATTTAAATGACTAATAATAAGATTTATAAATTTTAAGATATTTAAATGTAAAATAACTCTTATGAATTATGTTCTAATATTAATTAATTATTTTCCTGAATATATTTTTTATGTTTTAAATAGTATTTTAAGCGTTGATAAAGATGCTACGGTTTACATTGCTCATAATGACAATAAAAAAATCAATTATAAAAATATAGTAGAAATTAATTTAAATGAAATAGAATCTGAATATCTTAAAAGATTTAATGAACTAGATGTTTTTAAAAATACTATTTTTGAAAATAACCCTTTATGGATTACTTCTGTTCAAAGAATATTTTACTTAGACCAAATTATTAAAGATTTAAACCTTTCAAACACTGTTCATTTTGATAACGATATATTAATCTATAAGCCATTTGCTGAAATTGAAAGCACTATAAATAAAGATACTATCAACATAACCTCTTACAATTCAAAAAAATTAATCTTTGGATATTCATATTTTCAAAATGGCAAACTATCAGATTATCTTAGTAAAGAAATACTTAAAGAATACGAAAATGGAATAGACAATAATTGGGTAAACAATAATGAAAAGCCATTAAATGAAATGGAGATAATGAAATTAGTAGAATTAAAAAATCCAAATATTTTTAATTTACTTCCATCTCTGCCTTTCCAAAATCAAATATTATTTGATCCTGCGGGATATGGGCAATACATTGATGGAACACATACAAATCCAAAAAAACTATTTAAAAGAGGATACACATCAATTTACGATCCAGTTGGGGTTGAAATTTTGGCTAAAAGAGTTAAGGTTCAATTTAATAAAAAACCTTTTGTATTGTGGGAAGGAAATAAATTTAATTTATCGAATTTACATGTACACTCAAAAAGATTTAAAAAATTACTTCCTGCTGAATATAAAGCCTATATTAATTAGAAGATTATTAAATTTTAAAAAGAAATAGTTATAAAAAGATTTAAGAGCTCTTATTTTTTCAACCTTTTTGACATTTTCTACAAAATTATTTGGACGAGTACCAGCGTAATGAGGAAGGGAGATCATCATATAGTTCCTAAAATCTTTGAAAGTAAGTAAACTAACATTTTTCCATTTTATTTCGCGAATTGAATATTTCTCTTTGTGATTATTTAAAACAAAATGAAAATATATTTCATAATCTGCTGATGGACTATTTTCTTTTCCATCAAGATTATCTACATATACTTCAAAGAAAGGCTTTTTATGAAGTTTTTCAACTCTTTCAAACATTTCAGTCAATAGCTGTTTATTGAAAAACATATGATGTGATATTCCACTTTTTCCATATGCTCTAACAAATTCTGGATGTACTCTTAACATATGATCAAAATATGGTTGATGATATTCATCTGAAACTGTAAAAATTGGTTTATTACTTTTATCTAAAAAATTTATTTTTCTTGTAAAAAATACATCACTATCTACAACTAGAACGTTGTCGCTTCCTTTGTGTAAATAAGGAAAATACAACTTAACTAACTGGGCATAAATCCACCCAGCTCTACTTTTATTTTCAATTTTATTTTCTACATATTCAAAAGTGAATGGAAATAATGATTTATCTATATTCTTAATACCTCTATATGCAAATTCTTTTTCTTCATTAAACAAATAGATTTTGTTATAACCAATAATATTTTTTTGATTAATTTTTAATGTGTCTTTTATAATTTCAAAATCTTTTGGACCTACTGTTTGAAAAATATCAAATTCCTTCATTACGAATAATTTTACATTTTATTTTTTAATATTTATATAAATGTATTTTTTTGATTAATTAGATAACTCTAAATATTCAAATATACGATTATTGGCTTCATATGTTTTATTTTGATATCCATCTAAAGCGCATTTAAATAAAATATCATTGCAAATGATATAATTTGGTCTAGAAGTTAGTACCGTTTCAAACGAACTATCTAATTTTAAATAATATTTTAAATGTGAATTAATTTGTTCGTTAAAAATCAATGTAGGGTGAATAAAATAGCTTGCATTCGGTTTGTCTAGATAAAAAAGAACTAAGTGATAGTCAAGAGCTAAAACAGAAAAATCTTGATTTAAATTATCCTTATTTAACTCCTGTGAAAATTGATAAACAGCGTAGTTTTCTTGTATATTACTAACATTAGATATATTATTTAGTGAATTTATTACTAACTTACTCGAACCTAAGGCAACTACAAAAATAAGAGAAGTGAGAAGTGAGTTTATTAAAAATTTGTTTTTAATTAGATAAAATGACAAGCAAAATGTATATGCAAAAAATATTAAGTAATGAACAGCACCAAAAGTACTAACAAAGAATATAAATATTGAACAGATATTTAAAAATAGTAAAAAATAATCTTTAATAACAATAAACAAAAATATAAATAAAAATAAAAACATCAATAAATTAAAAAATTCAATTTCTTCTGATACTTGATATACGTAGTGAATTATGTCATGTTGAATAAAAGAGTCTGAAAGATATTTTGTAGGTAAATCAAATAAAGCAAACTTATAAAATTTAAATTTTCCAAGAAATAAATACAAGAACAAGAAAAATAAATGTGGAATTGAATAGCCGAAAATAATTAACCAGCATTTTTTAATGCCTTCATTTAAATAGGTTATAACCAAAAATGGTAAAGCAAATATAACAGAACCTAAACTAATTAAAGAACTAATACTTAGAAAAAAACCAGAAAGTTGCAACTTTAACTTTATTTGTGTTGCAAGATATAAATATATTGATAATGCAATAAAAAAAAGAGCATAGATTTCACTGTAACCCGATTGCCCTAATCCTCTTGATGACATTAAAGAGACAAATAAAATTCCTGAAAAAAAAGATAGTCTGAGATTGTTTGATTTTTTTTCTACTGTTAAGTATAAAAGTAAAACTATACAGTAAATGATTAAGTCATTTACTAGTTTTACTAAAATTAAGTTTTTCCCAACTATCAAGATTATTAATCCGTATAGGTAGAACAAAATTGGACCTTTAACTTCAAATTGGTTTACATATGGAATATTTCCTCTAGTTACTTCTTGCCCAGCTATTAAAAAAGTACTCATATCCCAATTGATAATTTCATCATTCAAATAAATAGATTGAAAAATTATATGAAAAACTAAAATCGTACTCAGGCTAATTATTTTTTTATATTTACTTTTCATATTTAATCAAAAGTTAAATCATAAACTCTATTTATTAATTTTTTGTATTTCTTATACGGTCTGGGCATATGAAAGTCTGAATAATTATTACCTTCATAATAAAATTTACTAAATCGTCTTTTTAATTTACTTCTGTTTAATCTATTAAATCCAGTTATTTCATCCGACAGCTCCACTACACGGTCTGGTGAACTTTTTCTAAAGTTTTCGATTCTCTCTTTAAGCATTAATTGATCAAAGTACCAATTCTCTCCACGAACAATATAGTTGGATGGGTACCAATTTATAAGTGTATTTTTAATATCATCAATATTTTTTATTTCAAAAATTTCACCCCAGGTTTTTCCAAGTGCTACATTCCACATAATAGAAATCATATTTTTTGGAACTGCATCTGGCCTATAAATTATAAATTTATCATCATCAAATTTTTTATATTGTCTTGAAAATAGTCTTGAGAAAGAGGCATGTCATCAATATCTGAGATTATGCACACATCCTTAGGAAATAAGCTAGGTGCTAACAACCTAACATTTTGCGACAAAAATGCTGTATCTATGTTTGATACATTAATGTTAATAAAGTTTTTAGAAGTAATTGGTTCTACCCCTGTGTATATCAAAGTTGGTTCAATTCCAATTTTTTTCCAAGCTAATGAAACAATTGGCCAAAAATCAAGATATTCTTTTGACTCGTTGGAAGATAGAATAACTCTATTAATTTTCATATATTTTAATCAATCCATAAATTTGTTATAAATTTATATACATCAGTCAATTATATGTAGGATTGTAAAAAAATATATAAAGAAATATTTTATATCTTTTTTGCAAGTTTAAAAAAGATATAAGATTCACTTTTAACTAGTTTGTCATTATTTTCTATATTTTCTAAACCTTGTAGCAGAATATTAATTAAAATTCTTTTAAAACTTATCTGAAAAAGAATTTTTTTACTAAAGTTCCTTATTTTAGGTTTACTGTTTTTTAAGTTCCACAAATAAGAGAACCATGTATCATAACTTATTTTTCCAGCCATTGCTTCTTTGGTATTGATCCAATGTTTTAATAAGTGAATTGAAGTATATAGCCTAGGCGTGCCTAACTCACCATAGTTGATTATTTCTATTCTGTTTGTAAATATCTCTTTTAAAAATTCTTTAGAATAACCCGCTGAATAATAAGTGTGACCATGGTGGTAATTTGACTTAGGACAATGAATAAATGTTAAAGTTTCTGTATTCATTAGTTTGCAAATATTTTCGGAAAAATTTAATGAATTCCAAATATGCTCTAAAACTTGACCACAAATAATTAAATCAAAATCTTGACTTAGTAAATCTTTATTTTCTTCATTTAAATCAAAATAGAAATCATCATAATCTTCAATCCCGTATGTATATACATCCAAATCGAAACCCATACTTTTTAAGAGTGTTATTTCTGGCTCATCTTTAGTTCCACCAATTACAGCAACACTTAATTTGTTACTAAAACCTACTTGATTGATTAATTTTTCAAATCTATCTAATAATAAAATACGACCAAAATTTGTATTTTCAAAACTTGAATCAATTAATTTTTTTAAATTTTCACTAAACATATTATTAGTCAAATCTTAACTTATTTATTTTCCATATTCAGAAATGAAAGTATTTATTTCATAACCACTATTAATTAGCTGCTTTAACCTTTTTTCGAAAACATTTAATTTATGTTCAAGATTCACATCAATTCTTTCCAAATTTGGCAAATTTTCTAAATTTTCAAAATCTTTTTTATCTAAAAAATCTGCAGGATGTATTAGTAAATAAAATTTTTCTGATCCCAAAGAAACAATTTTAAAAATATAATTAACTAAAAACTCAGGAAAAACATACTCAAGTGTAAGCCAGTAAGATAATTTATATTTTGTTGGTAAAGGTATGACCCATAATCTTTTGTCTTTACTTTTAAAATATGAGTTCTTCACAGAGTAGGGTTTTTGTTTTCCAAAAAACATTCTTGCATAATCTTTTCTGGAAAATATATCTCTTAATTTATAAGTTTTAGCAACTTTGTTTTTTGAAAATAAATTAAATATAGAGTTAAAAAACATTTTTATCATTGCTAAAAACATAAGTGGAGATGGTGCTAATGAGTGGTCGTAAGAATAATTCAATTCAACCAACTTTTTAATTGTATAATTATTTGAATTCCACCCTGGAGCAATAAAACCTTTTGGAGTATAATTTAGCTTTTGAATAATTAGGTTGTGAGTATGTTCAATCTCATTTGACTGTGTTTGATTATTTAAAAATGCAAAATTTTGAAAATGCGAATAACTATGGTTTCCAATTTCATGCCCTTTATCAATTAATTCCTTTAAAATTTTAACGTTTGAATCGTTCTCTAAATCTTTTCCAATTACGAATACCGACATTTTGGATCTATATTTATCTAAGATTTTTTCAATTCGTGGAATGGCTATCGTAAATGCGGGATCATTCATCATTGGGTAACTGTTAGTAGCATACGCTATTGAGTCAACATTTAAACTTATGAATGCAGTCTTTTTTTTAGGCATTAAAAATATCCTTAAATTTTATAACTTTCCCTCCCTTTTTGTAAAATTTCTTCATATCAATTTTGTTTGGGTAAGAAAAATAACTTCCACCTGGGCTTTGTTTGTATTTTATATTTTTTTCAAAATTTTTGTAAAATTCTACAAAATGTTGATCGAAATTATCATATATTTCAATATAAAAATCAACCATTGATCCAGAATCTTTAATCTCTTTAATTAATACAATATCACCAGAGTCTATACTTTCAGTAACATAATGAAAGCTTAGGCCTTGCTTGTTCTCATTGATTTGATTATATATATATGGAAAAACTCCTTTGGAACTTGGAAGTATTGAAGCATGTTTATTGAACCATGGTAAATTTGAGTCAAATTCAATCAATTCTTTTGGAATTATATAGCTACACGTGATAAATATCAGGTCGGGATTAAATTCTTTTATTTTGTCCTTTAAAAGTTTTACATCTAAAAACTTTAAATTTAGAGTCGTTGTTTTATTAAATGTAATTTTATTTTTTCTAAAGTTTTTAAAAAGTCTAATTATCGAAAAAATTGATAATAAAATTACATTTTTTAAACCGAAATTAGATAAATAATAGAAAATTGGGTTTTTGTTATATATTTTTTTTTCAGGTAATGTTACAAAATTAAAATTCAGAAATTTAGGTTTTAACTCAATTAATTTTGACCATGCTGGTTTTAGCCAAATATTATCATTGTTTGTTATTACTAAAATATTTTTCATACAATCTATGGATTAATTTTAATCGTAAGTTAACAGTTTGATTTTGGAAATTTATAAATAATAACTTAAAACTAAAAATATTGATCTATGGAATGGTATTTAAAACCTGTGCTATGAATTTAATATCCTCTTTTTTGAGACCTTTATGAATAGGGAGTGTTATGATATTTTTTGTAGCCCATTCTGTTTCTTCCAATATTGAACCATCATGCAGTGAAATTGGAAATTGGTGTAAACCGTAAGGATAGTAATTTCCAAATGAAATGTTATTTTTTTCAAGTGCTTTCTTTGCGTATAGTAGCTTTTCTTGAGATGTAAAAGATATTGGATATAGGTTTAAAGGTTGTTTGTTAGAATTATGAATTACAATATCTTGATTTTCCTCAAAATATTTTGAATAAGTTTTGGAATGTTCAATTTTTATTTTTAAATCTTTTTTAATATTTTTTAATTTTAGATTTAATATTTTTGCCTGAATGTTGTCCAGTCTAGAGTTGTATCCAACAAATTCATGATAGTATTTTTTTGTCTGGCCATGATTACGCAAATAATCAATCTTTTCTGCAATCTCTTGATTGTTAGTAACTACACATCCTCCATCTCCAAATCCCCCTAGGTTTTTTGTGGGATAAAATGAGAAGCAACCGACGTCTCCGAAGGTTCCAAGGTATTTGTTGTCTAATTTAGATCCAAATGCTTGAGCAACGTCTTCGATTATGCTCAGATCATATTTTTCAGCAAATGCAATTATCTCCTCAAGATTTGCTGGGTTTCCGAATAAATGTACAGGGATTATAGATTTTGTTTTTTTATCTACTTTGTTATTTAAACGCTTTACATCAATATTTAAATTCTTCCTATTTATATCACAATATATAGGGATAGCTCCTATTTTAAGTACAGCTTCAGATGTGGCAAAAAATGAAAATGAAGGAACAATTACTTTGTCGCCACTTTTAACTCCTAATGCTTTCAGAGACAATTCCAGAGCATCCGTACCAGAATTTACTGAAACACAAAACTTTGATGAGACAAAATTCTTGAAGTTTTGTTCAAAATTTAGAACATCTTCTCCCATAATCCAGTCTTTTTTTTCAATTAAGTCTTCCACTTCTGATAAAAACTGTTCTTTCATTGGATTATCAATTGATATATCAAATAATTCTATATTTTTCATAAACTTTCTTTCTGTATAATGTCAATATACTTACCAATTACCTCATCCTCACCATACAAAAAACTGCTTTCGAGCACATTTTTTGTAATAATGAATCACCTGAAATTAATTCATTAGATTTCTCTAAAATTTCTGAAACGTCATAGGTTAAAATATTAAATATATTTAGCATTTCAGGTCTTTCGGTATAACGCCTAGGGATTATTAATGGTTTTCTTAAAATCATTGCTTCTTCTTGAACACCGCCAGAATCAGAAATTATAAATTTGGATGACTCAATTAACTTGATAAAATCCTCGTAATTTCTTGGTTCAATAATTTCAATATGGTCTATTGATAAGCCTGGAATTTTTTTAATTTTATCTTTTGTTCTTGGATGGATTGGAAAAATTATCTTAATATTAATTTCTTTTAATACCTTTACTATATCTGTTAATCTCTTATGATCATCGACATTTTCTGGCCTATGAAGCGTAAGTAATAAAAAATTAATGTCTTTGAAATCGTTTTCAGAATTTTTGAATTTGTCAATTGCACTAAATACAGTGCTACCAGTCAAATATATTTTGTTATCTGCAATGCCTTCTTTTCTAAGGTTTTCAACATTATTTTGATGATTACAAAAATTAATATCTGCTAAATGAGAAACAATAAGTCTGTTATATTCTTCAATTTGGTTGAGATCCCTTGTTCTTAATCCTGATTCAACAAAAAACAATTTTTTATTTGCAGCTTTTGCTGCAATTGCCCCAACTAAGGTGGTATTTGTATCGCCAAGTACAAATACGTTATCTACATCTAGCTTTTGTATCTCTAATTTAATTAAATTAGAAATTACATATCTGTTTAAATGAAAATTTTTGAATTCGTCTAATTCTAAATTTATTAAATTTGATGGACTAATTAATGGTAGAAAATCATCTATCATTTCTTTTTTAAAGTGTTGTCCTGTTAGTAGAACTTGAGCATTTAGTTCATTTACAAGAGGAGAAATTTTTATAATTTCAGGCCTTGTACCAGCAATAAATAAATTATTAGTCACTTTAAAATATTAATCATTACTCTTATATGAGTTAATAATGTTTTTGTAATTTTTTTTATAAACATCAAACAACGAATAAAACTTTTCAGAGTCACCCTCTTCAATTATTTTGTTTAAGGCAATATCAGTCTTTAAACTTAACAAATTATCAAATTTTATTCGATTTTGTAATAGATTTTTCAAAGTACTCATTTCAGTATTTGTTATTTTTTTTTGAATATCAAATAAATTATCATTCATTTCTACATCCACAATATTTGTAAGAATTTTTCTCCCCTTATCAATTTCGGTATCTATAAAGTGTAATGTTACTGCTTGCGGAATGTTTTTTAATACAGCGTTTTGTATTGTATTCAAACCCCTATTTTCTGGCAATAATCCTGGGTGGAAGTTAAGTATCCCTTCATTAAAACTTTTAATAACATCACCACTTAATATTCTTGAGCCAAGAATTATTCCAAAATTAGGTTTAATTTTCTTTAATAGCTTAATTGTGTCTGGGGAATTATGTTTATAAGCAAAATAGTCCCATCCATTTTTATTGCTTATTTCTTTTGGATGTAAATATTCTATTTCGTTAGTAATGGTTCTGATTTTTGACTTTCTGATGTCTAATTTTTCCCATGGAGAAGCAATTATTGTGCACTTTTTTGGACCAAATATATCTAATAATTGCAGCCCCAATTTTGATTTTAAATGGGGAAAGTCATAGCAAAATATAACTAAATTATTAAGAGTCATAATAAAATACTAATACGTAAATATTTGAGATAATAGCTTAATTTTTTGACCTAATTTTTAACAATAAAAGTTGCAAAATAAATTTTAAATGATTGAAAACTGTTGAAGTAAACTGAATTTTTGAATTTCCATATATTCTTACAGTCAGTTGACATGGAAATTCAACATAGTTTGTATTTTTTAGCAGGGTTTTACAAAACAACTCAGTTATAGCAACAAAACCATTTGATTTTATTTCAATATCTTTTATTGTCTCTAATTTATATAACTTTAAAATTGAACTGCTTGTGTAAACTTTTTTGTTCAATATAGTTCTGTATATAAAATTTGCGAATTTACTTACAAATTGTCTAAATTTTGAAAGCCCCACTACACACCCGTCAGGATGCCAAGGGGATGCATTTATTACATCTATATCTGTATTTAAAATTTTTAACATTTCAGTTATGAGCTTTGGTGAATAAGTACAATCACTATCGAGAAATGCTACATAATCTGTTGAGCACATGCTTATTGATGTTCTTAGAAATCCATCAAGATTTAGGTTTTTTTTATGTGTAATTATTTGAAATAAATCATCTTTAAAAAATGACTCTAGTAATTCCTGTGTTCTGTCTGTGCTTCCATCGTTTACCAAGACAATGTTCAAATCGACAAATTCTTGTAAATATTGAATTTCTTTATTTAACTCTTTATATAAGTTTTCAACACCATCCTCTTCATTGAATAAAGGTATTGCTATTGTCAAAGAACTCTTCACAAACAAATACTAGTCGTGAAGGTTCTTAACTTTTATTATTTCCGTATCTAGAAAATAAGATTCTATTGATTCGGAAGTTGCGAGAAATTTTTCTGTTAACCTATCACCTCGTCTAGGTGCAATAATATTTTTCTTTCTTTTTGGATAAAGTCTGTCTGCAACATCGCTCATTTTAATTAAAGGACCAGAATTGACAATATATCTTCCAGGCTCATTATTTAAACAAAACAAAATTAAACCAACAGCCTCATCAAGTGAGATAAAGTGTCTTTCGCAAGTCGGTGCAAGATCTATGGCTTTGGAATTGGGAATATTGTTCCATATTTCAAAAACGTTACCACTCGTTTCAACTACGTTAAAAAACCTTGCAACACTTCCATTTTCATTGAGAACCATTCTTTCAGCTATCAATTTTGAAGCTCCATAAACAATTTCAGGATTTGCAGATTTACAAGTGGAAGTCAATAAAAATTTAGTTTTATTATCAATACTTTCTAGTAAATTTTTTGTTCCTAAAGTATTTATAGAAAAAGTTTTCCATGTATCATACTCACCTTCAGGAGCATGCTTTGCACCAGCAAGGTTAATCAAAAAATCTGGACTGAATTTATTAATTACACTATTTACATTTTTAATATCAGTTATATCTAGATATTCGAAATCTCCTGAAATATCAGTAGCTAATAAATTTATGTTTTTATTCTCTTTTAACTTATCGACTAATCTATTTCCAATACTCCCGTTTGCTCCTGTAATTAAAACTTTTTTGTTTTCAAGAAAGGAGCTGTCTAAGGTTGTAATCTTGCTGTATTGTTTTCTACCCAAGATACTTTCTAATTGCTGTGAATTTATATTATTCATTTATTCCTAAATATTTAATAATCATATCAATAATTCCTAAAACTTACATATACATCTTTAATTTGTTTTATTGAGAAACTAAGAAAAAATTTTATAATTTTTGAATGCTGTGAATATCAAATATGGAAATAATGCATTATAAAAATAATTTCAAAATTTATACTATGGTATGAAAGTTTAAAAATGTTCAAATATTATTTGATTCACAACTTAGAAGAATATAGAAAAACACATATGTTAAGTTTATTTGAAAAATATGACATTCCAATAGAAGATGTAAAAATCATTGAACATCCAAATAAAGATGAATTAACCTATAAATTAAAAAAAAGAGTTGTTCAAAAAAAATCTAATATCAGGGATGGATGGATTAGTTGTTCTTATAAGCACTACCTGGCAATACAAGATGTTGTTAAAAATAAGTATCCTTATGCTGTGGTTATGGAAGATAATATTGGGGATTTTTTTGAAAATGTGCCTGAAAGATTACTGAAGTATTTAAATGAACTTCCTGATGATTGGGGTATATTATACGATTCTGTTTGGGGAGATTATAGAGAGATGAATGAGTTAAAAGTTGCAAAAGATAAACTAACATATTTAAAATCACATAATATTACCAGAAACAAAGAAGGAAAGATTATAAGTGGAGGTGCCACAAGAGCTGCTCAGTTCTATTTTTTAAATTATGATACTGCCAAAAAAATGGAGCAGCTTTTTATACCTTTCAATCACTCTGCTGACATTTGGATGAATGAAGTACTAAGAAGAGGTAACATTAACTCTTTTTGGTCAGAACCATCATTGGTATCAGCAAAGTTGAACAAACAGACTTCTACCTTGGTTGATAAAAATAAAATACTATACAGAGTGAAATCAAAGATAATAAATAAAGTTTTAGATATTTAGTACACGAATGGCTTAAATATTTTAATCTAATAACTTTAATAATTAGTTTAAAACCTATTATTCTTCAAAATATGAAAAAATTTTTTGGGACTATTTTCGGAACAACCATACAACTTCTTAATAAGTATTTATTTAAAAACTTTCAAAAAAAAATTGTAATACAAACTATTGAAGATGATTCAAATATTTTTGATGGAAGAAAATTAGAATATAATGAATCTGGATATTATTATGTTTATCCAAAATTTACTGCAGAAGAGCTTCATTCTTATTATAAAAATTTGTATTTAAATTCTTTTAGATTAAATGTAAATTTTGGAATAATGCCCCAAGATTTTTTTCATTTTCAAATATTAAATGAAACTATTCCAAACTTTACTGAATTAAAACAATTTCTTAATTTCGGATCTGGACATGGAGGTGTCTCGCACATTTTAGATATTAAAATTGAAGATTGTGAAATTGTTAATATCGATCCTACACAGTCACCGGTGCAGTTAGCAGAAACTAACATAAGACATGAATTATATTTAAATACCCTCAAAGACAATTGTATTGATTTAATTTATAGTAGCCATTCTCTTGAACACGTTTCAGATGTTGATGAAACTCTTCAAGAGTTTAAAAGAGTATTAAAACCAGGTGGATATATTTTTTTAGAAGTACCTAACGCAGATCATCCTGAGGATGGTCCTCAGATGGGAAAAATCGATATACCTCACACATACTATTTTCAAAAAAAGTTTTTTATAGAAAATTTTGATATTAAATTTATCGAAACTTTAAATATGGATAGATTTAATGTAAAGAATTGGCGAAATAATATAGAAGAGAACGGAAGAGTTATAGTTACTTTAATGCAAATTAAAAAATAAAAAAACTAAGGTAGCTTGAGTTCCAACAAGCTACCAGATCCAGTAGACAGTAGAACAGTATCTTTTTTGTTTGGATGGATAGACACGGAAGTTATAAACGAACCTAATTCACCTAAAGGAAGGATAAACAATTTATCTTTTTTAAAGTCATATGCAAACAATTCTCCACTTAAATAATCAGCAAAAAAATATTGTTCATGATATTTACTGCTGGTGTCATCTAAAACGTCTCCACCAATTAAGGCCGCACGAAAATTTTCAGGAGCTTGGTGTGTGTAGTAAACATTTGGTGAAATTGAGTTTTCTAAAACGTAATTATTTATTGCTTTTGCTTCACCATCTTTGTGAAGATAAATTTCATTAAATGCAATTTCATTTGTAATAGATGCCTCAAAATATGGCCAACCTAATAAAAATGGTTCTTTTGAGCTTGAGATTACATTCAAATCTAAAACATTAAGTTCTTCTTCTAAATAAGTACCGACATCTGGTACAAATAAATAATTTTTATATTCAGATGTTTTCCACGGATTTCTTAATCCATAAGCAATAATATTTTTTTTGGGCAAATAATCTTTATCTAGTGCAAGAAGGTCTGGATTACTGACTTCTTTATTAAGTAGAATCACCTTGCCCCTGGGAGATGTTGTATCTAAGGGTTCTGAGTTGAAAAAAGGAACCCTGTTGTCTTCCATGTCACCAACACTTAACACAAAATCTTCAAAATAATTTGACCAAAATATATTTCCTGACCAATGACAACAAATTGAATTTGGAATTTTTAGAATAATTTCTGATAAATCATTTTTTACAGAATTATTCTCGTCTAAAAAAAACTTCTCTACAGTTAAGTTATTTTCTAGATTTGAGTAGGTTACCAAAATATAGTTTTCGCTAGGGTGGAAAGCAAGTCCAAATAATCCTTGTTCTCCTGAAACTTCTGCAGTTAATCTATTAATTACTTTTGCAGAAATGTCTAAAAATATTTCTTCTTTTTTATTTTTATAAATGACTCCTTTAACATCGAGTAAATAAATATCATCGCCATTCAATACTATATTGTTTAAACTTTCAGCGATATAATCACTTGCTACCAATTGGATACCACTTATACATCCTGAAAAATTATTACTACCCAACCATTTTTTGCAATCACTATCTAATACACCTACTGAAACTACAGTTGTTGTTGTTGTGGAAGTCACCGAATCAACTGATACAATTTCTTCAATATCTTGTCTTGAGAAAAAGTAAAAAGATAATAGAAAAATTAATGTAACAGAAGGTATTACAAATTTAAATTTAGAATTTTTATAAATCTCTAATCTTAAAAACCACACTAAAAGATACAAAAGAAATGAATAAATAATTAGGCCAAATAAAATAAAACCTCTGGACAAATTGTAAATTCTTAACAAATAGATAGCTCCAAAAAAAACAGCACTATAGCCAAGTAAAATTTTGAAATATTCTTTAATAATTAAAACAGGATTTTCTAGTTGTATTTTTTTTGGGATAAGAAAAAATAGTAATAATGTTGAAAGTAGGGAGATAATAAATGAAATAAAGTAATAGTTAATAGTAAAATTAACTGGGAATGATATTCTAGATAAATCATTTTGTATATTATTTAAGTTAATTACAGCTAATTCATTATTATTTGCAAACAACCTCTGAATTAAAAAATTGTTAAAAATAAAATTGAATAGAAATAAATTAATTAAAAACATGTTAAAAGAATAATAATTAATTTATATTATTGATAATTGTCAATTAATATTTGTTCTGAATATTAATAATTTAATTTTTGATTTTATACTTCTTCTAATTTTTAAATATGACTTATTTAGCTTCATCAAATTAGAAATTATAAATTCATAAAAAATTCGTTTTTTATTAAATGAAATAAAAATAAAATTCAGTAAGTATTTTTCCAAATTCCTACTGTACCCAAAAGAGTCAATCCTACACCTAATATGATATTCGTCTGAATCTATATTTCTTATATCTTTATGAGATTCAATATCTTTTCTTTTGCCTTTTACTGGTGAGATTTCATTAATTTTCAATAATTTTCCAATTGCAACATCTTCAACAATATCAGTATCTATTTCACTCTTAGAACTAATTAATGACTTAATAGCATTTTTACTTAAAATTATTCCCGATCCACTTACATATTTAATACCTTTATATTCACCAATATATCCACAATAATCAGTACCTTCTTCCTTGATAATTTTTAAATAGCGTATTAAATTTTTATAATTTACATAACTACTTGTATTAGTTCTAAAAATATAATCGTAACTTAAATTTAAATCTACCCATTCAAACGCCTTTAAAGTTTTGAGTCCCATATCTGAATATGCATCACTACAGTTTAAAAGTAAATCTTGTTGTCTTCTGAAAGTTTTATTACCACCTTTATAAAATAAGACTTCACTGTTATTCGAAAACTCTTTAACCCATGTCGATTTTTGGATTTTAGAATTTCTAATCGAATTTTGAGTAAATGAATCAAGTACTAAAACTACAAGATTCATTATGTTATATTAATTTGGTCGTCCAGGTTTCTGGTGTTTTGTCATTAATAATTTCTAAATCTAGGTGATACCTGAACTTTTTTGGACCCATTGAAATAATCCAATTTGCAATTTTTTCAATGCTTTGATCAAGTGTAACAGAAGTTTTATAATCTAAAAGCTTACGTGCCTTGTCTGCGGAACAGTGGGCAATCTTAACTTCCTGAGGTCTTGGGTTTACATGTATTGGTTCAAGGTCAGAGTTTAAAACTTTTAATACTTTTTGAGCTAACTCATTAATAGTAATTACATGTTCATCCGGCCCTACGTTAATTGTTTGTTTACTACATTCATTATTAAAAATTGATTTCATCATAGGATTTACGACATCATCAATGTCTGAAAAGCACCTTTGTTGCTCTCCATCTCCATAAATTATTGGTGCTTGATTATTCAAAACCCTATTGATCATAATTGACACTACATTTCTGTAGGGATCATCATATTTTTGTCTAGGACCAATTATATTGTGAGGAACCAAATTTACGTAATCAAATCCATGTACGTCACTTAATACATCTAAAGTTTTTTCAGCTGCTATTTTTGCAATTCCGTATGGGTCTTGTGGTTTTGGTTCTTGATCTTCAGTGAAGGGAGTTATTTCTTGAGTACCGTATCTTGCCATACTTGAAAAATTTATCACTTTAGGAATATTATTCTTTGCAGCTGCGGAAAAGACTGACAATGAAATTTGATATGTGTTGTTACCTACAAAATATGGTGAAAATACACTCAGCCCTTCGTAAGCTGTGCAAGCAGTGTGGACTATTAAGTCACAGTCTTTTGTCATTTTTACCATTTGATTTAGATAAATTGCATCAGTTTGATAGAATTCTGCATCATCAGGGACGTTTTCAAGATAGCCTCCAATTAAGTTATCACAGCCTGATACAGCATGACCATCTTTAATTAAATTCTCAGCTATATGTCCACCCAAAAATCCAGCGATTCCTGTAATAAAAACTTTCATTAGATGATTATATATTAATAAGTATTATTAGGCATACAGCAAATAATACTTCTTGGAGTTTTGTCAGATTCTTTAAATAAATTGAGAAGTTCAATTGTGGCCAGAGGCAGAATCGAACTGCCGACCCCTTGTTTTTCAGACAAGTGCTCTACCGACTGAGCTATCTGGCCTTATAGCGGGGACGACGGGATTCGA
>MDTD01056430.1_pt1 | contig 41988 bp, 44 predicted proteins | sample 811221 | NCBI WGS metagenome assembly MDTD01 (sample SAMN05326646, study PRJNA326480) | marine metagenome | isolation source: seawater | place: Pacific Ocean: South West | collected 2011
ATTTTTTATTTGTATCTCTTAAAAATACGCTCATTATATTAATATATATTATAATATAAATTTATTTTATTATAATATAAACAATAAATTTAAATATTATTTAAATAATATTATTTAGTTTCTTCTTGATGGAAGTAAGGAATTGGCTTCAATTTCAAAAGAATCGAGGTTATTACTTGGTCTATTTTGAACTAAATTTTTGTATTCGTTATTTGTTCTTACGTAACTACCATTTTTAGAGTCATATCTTGTTGATACACCCATTCTGCCAACTGCGGTCATCATATCATTATTTTCAGCATGAACATTTTGTGGATTCATGTGTAAGTGTGGTGAGAAATGTAAACCTCTTAATTGTGGTGACATTTCACGATATTGACTAATTGGGTTTTCAAATCTAGAATCCTCGTTTACTGAATTATTAAATGGTTCACACATTCCAATATCATTTTTTGAAACATTATCATAATCATTGTTAGTTCTTAATTGAGAATTTAATTCAAGATGTTGATTTCTAAGTTTATTTTCAATATCTGTTTGGTCACGAAAGTTTAAAAAACCTTCACTATTTAATGGTCTTGAAACTTGACCTTTTCCTTGACTTGGAATATGTGGATTAACACATCCATTTTGATTTTCAAAAGGATTAATGTTCATAATATGACGATTAAAATTTTCGTTTGATGTTTCATCACTTTTTACTTGGTTGGTATCATAACTTCTACGTGTAAAAATATTAGACATATAGATGTATTAGAAAATATTTATATATAATTTATATTTAAATATTTTTATATTTATTTATTTAATTTCCAGAAAGTGGAAAATCATTTGGAGTTAATCCTCTTTTTAATTCTTCAATATATTCATTACCGCTTTGGTCACGAAATTGTGGATTTTTTAAATTTCTTTCACAAAGAAATGGAACAGAATGGTTTAAAGTATTAGCAATTTGGGGATTTTTTTGATATTGATCTTTAGGATCTCTTGATAATTTTCTGTTATGACCAAATAAATCATTCTCTAATGCAACTCTTTCTGCGTGGTTAGTTACATTTGGCGAATCTCCACAGACTTGGCATGCCTCTTGTCTATTAATATCAAGAGTATGTTCAAGAGGTTTACTTGCTTCATCGGTTTTTACTAAATAAGATTGTTTATCATATAAACTACGATCAGAACTCATTATATATAATAAAATTAGAAAATTTAAATATTTTATTACAATTTAGAATCTTATATTTATTTTAAATTTTTATTTTATTAAATTTGTTTAAAATTTGATATATTAAAATACCAATATAATCTTTTGGATACAATTCTGTTTTAATATAAATATCAAATAATTTATTTAATAATAGTTCTCTTAAATCTTCAGATGTTTCAGAATCTTTTAAAACTTTTTTTACTAGATATTTTAATTCATTTTTAATAATATAATTATTTCCTACATTTATAAATGGATAAGATATAAAAGGTATTAAATTAAATAATATTATATCTAATTTATTAATATTTTTTTTATGATTATTACTATTTTTATAATTATTTAAATCGTCTATAATAATATTTCTAAATGTATAATAACTTTGTTTATTTTTAAACATATTATTTAAACCTATGCAAAGGTCTTTTATTGTATATTTTTCTAAACCAACTAACTCATTTAAACTAAAATATTCTTTTAAAAAATTAAATAGAGATGTATCATTATTATTTTTTGAATTATTAATAATAACTCTCAATAATATAGCACAATCAATATCTGATTTATTTAAATATAGTTGACTATCTTTTTTCCTAAAAAATAAATGTTTTTTTAAATTAGCTCCGTGATTAATTAAAAAATTAATTATATTTGGATCTTTTTTTAGGCATGCATATTCTAGTAAAGTATGACCATTTCCATTTACTTGGTCAATACATCCTCCTTTTTTAAGTAATTCTTTTAATATAGTAGTATCACCAACATTAATACAATGGTGTAATATAGTATCTCCATTTTCATTTATTTCTCTAAAATTAAAATTTATAATTTTTTTTATAGAGTAGATATCATTCTTTGTAATTAAATCAAATACATTATCATAACTTTCTAATATTTTCTTACAATCGGCTTCGGTCATATTTATAATATTTAGCTTATCATCACTAATATTATTAAATTTTTGTTTTATTTCTGTTATATTTTCTATTGATTTTTTTAAATATGATAAAGATCTTGGATTATCTGAATTTATATTTTTTTTACCGATTAAATATAATTTTAAAGCATTTTCCAACTCTTGGTCCATATAATTATATATAGTTTTTAATGTTTATCTAACTAATTATATTTTTATATATAAAAAATTGAAATATTATTATTGTATTATCTTGATAAGATGGGAATTATAATGGCTGAAGAACCACGCTGTCCTATTTGTCTTGGAGAATTCAATGATACTGATTGTCCTCCCTATATTGCCTGCCAAAAGGGTGGACACGCTTTTTGCAAAGATTGTATACGTGATATGATTCCGGATTCCAGAAACATGAATGTTACGAATATTCATGGACAAAAATACGCTATTTATATCAATTTTCTTGTAAATGCCCCAATGGCAGAAAGTCAAATACAATTTAACTGCCCTATTTGTCGAGAGAAAATATCTCTTTTTGATAATGAACCTATTCGTAGCTATCCATTTTTTCCTGTTTTTACTTGTCAGCGCATACCCCTTCGGTATCTCAAGGAACACGCCGACACCCCCTCACGCAGTATTGAAGAAAGGGAAAAAGCAAGAGAAAAGATAGCACGGGAAATTACTGATAAGACCATTGAATTTCAAAAGATGGTTGCCGGATTTTCCGCTATGGCTGCTGGATTTTCTGAGACGGTAATTGATTTTAGGGAAACTGAAGAAACAGAAAGAAACAAACTAGCTGAGATAAAGGAAGAATATGATGCAACAGTACAAAAGACGATTGCCCTTGAAAAGAATGAGGCAAAACTACTTAATTCTATAGCAGCTCTTACTAGGATGTATAATGAAAAAGAAAAAGAAATAAATGAAAAGATTGCACAGATGCATCTGGAACACGAAAAGAATCTATCTGAAATTAATGAAAAGGAAAAGGAGATGCGTGAAACTATTGAAAAGAATAAGGATACTCTAATGGGCAAAATGTATCGCCAAGCACGCGAAGAAGTTCAAAAGGAAATGGAGGATGACCGCGAAAAGATGATGAATGAAATGCTTGCTGACAGTCGCGAACATGAAGAACAATTTAAGATTGCAATGGAGGCTCGGAAAGCTGATACCGAACTAGCGTATCAAATTCGTCGCAAGAATCTTGAAAGGGACATAAAGCTTGTGGAACGTTCACTTGCTAAGCTTAATGCCCAATACGAAGAGATGAAGAAAGATGCAAAGGGAATGACAAAGCATTATTATGATGAGGAGATGGCAAAGATTAAGAGTATGGTTGCAAATGCACGACAAAAGATTGAACACGAACTTGAACAATTCTCTGCTACTCGTGAGGAATTTGGAGAGTATATAAAGATGAAGAACAAGTTTATGGTACGGTTTAGGGAATTCTCTCCTCAATCCTATAGCTATAACTGGACAACCACCCAAATTAAATCAGATAAGGAAATTATGATGTGGTCAATTCTAAGTGAACTTCTTGATTCTGAAGGCAGTGACTCTATGAAATCAATTGAAGATTACATGGAGTTTCGTATGAAGAATAAGAATGCAAAGCAAAATGGACGACGTTGGACAAATTATAGTGTTGACCGATGGCTTAAGAATTATGTAAAGACTAACGGTGGGTCTACTGCCGGGTGGTGTAAGTAATTATTTTATTAAATTAATTAAAATATTTTTATTTAATTTAATCAGTGACCCCATCATTGGAATCTAATATATCAACTAATTTATCTTTAACACTTTTATTTAAATTTAAGTTTTGTGTTATATATTTTTCATTATCATAAGATATTCTATTTAGGTTTCTACTGCTATTTTCTTGTACTCTGCATAAATATCCAGTATCTCTACAAGCAGATGTATTTGGGAATAAAAATGTAGCAAAACTGTCTTGATCATTTTCTGGTATTTTATAAAAGTGTCTACTTAAAAATTTATTATTTGCATTTTGTTTCTTTTGATTTAATAAAGATTTTGTATAAAAGTCTTTATCATCTACATATGATTTTGAATCCATAGGCATTTGATTAAAATCATTCTCATTATTATCATCCTGATTATTATTATCACTCATATATAATAAATTAGAAATTTTTAATAAATTTTAAATTTGTTTTAACTTATTTTTATAATATAAAAAAATATAATAAATAAAAACTAGTAATATGACATCATAAATAATGGAAGAATATTTAACTGTGTGAAACCATCTTGAAAAAAATGAAGATGTTGGTTTTCTCGATATAAAATAATAACAGGCATATCCAGTTAATATTATTGTGATTAACCCAACTATTAGTAATTTAAATATATTTCTTTTTGCTTTTAAAATTCTCATAAATATTCCAGCAATAATAAAGTAAATAAAGATAAATAAAAAATCGTAAATTATGCTACTAGGAAATCTTTCAATATAATATTCTTTTACTATTTTTCCCTCACCGGTTACTAATTTAGGAAGATTAATTAAATAGGTTAAAAATAGTAAACCGGCAGATGAACTTATTATAAATATTATTAGTTCTTCATAAATATTTTTTAAAGTTATTTTGTCTAAATTTGTTATCATTATAATAAAATATAAAAATTGATAAACTTTATTTAAAATATTAATATTTATATATTTAATGATAAGATATAAAAATGAATCTTGGGTAGAGAAATTTAGACCAAAAAAATTAGAAGAAATTGTTTCTCAAGAAAACATTATATCATCAATGAAGGGTGTTTTAAAATCAAAAAACATGCCTCATTTTTTATTTTTTGGTCCTTCCGGATGTGGTAAAACTTCAACTATTCTTGCGTTAACAAGAGAATTATTTACAGATGAATATTTTAATGAAAGAGTAATTGAATTAAACGCGTCAGATGAAAGAGGTATTAAGGTTGTGCGAGAAAAAATTAAAAGATATGCACAAAATTCTGTAAATACAAAAGACGGTATTCCTAATTTTAAAGTTATAATTTTAGATGAAGCTGATAGTATGACTTCAGAATCACAATGTGCTTTGAGGAAAATTATGGAAGATTATTCTAGTGTTACTAGATTTTGTATTATTTGTAATTATCATCAAAAGATAATTGAACCAATTGTTTCAAGATGTTCATTACTTCGATTTAAACCAATCATTAATAAAAAAATTTTAGAAAAATTAAAAGATATATGTAATTGTCAAAATATAAAATGTTCTGATAATAATTTGAATAAAATAATTGAAATATGTAGGGGTGATTTAAGAAAATCAATTAATTTTTTACAAAGATGTAATAAAAATAATGATACTATAAACGAAGATATTATAAATGATATATCTGGTATTATACCAGAAGATATTATTGATAACTTTATAAAAAATTGTTTATCTAAAAATACTGATATTGTAAATAGTCTAATTGAAGATTTTTATAATAATTCATTCTCTTTAACTAATCAAATAAATTATATGATAAAAAAATTAATAAAATATGATATTGATGATTCAAAAAAATCAAAAATTATATTAAAACTTTTAGATATTGATCATAATTTAAATAATGGATGCGATGAATATATTCAATACTATAATTTAGCTTACTTTATTATGTCTTTATAATATGTAAAAATTGATTATATATATTTTAAAGATTTAAAATGTATATTATTAATGAGTAATATTGTACAGAAAGAAATGATATTCAAATTACGTACAAAACCAACACAATTTGTAAGGGGTAAAACAGAAGAAACTCTAAGTGATATAATGAAAAGATGGGAAGAATGTAAATTTATTGATAATGAAAATGAAGATGGCAGTATTAATAATAACGATAGTATGGAACATTTAATTGATATTATAGTAACTAATAATAGTTTATTAGAAACAGAACAATGGAAATATAGAACAAAGGATAAATTTCAAAATGAAAAAGAAGTTAATGTACATATTTTATCAAGTAAGAGTAATGATTTTAAAAATATGTCTGAATATATATCTCAAATTCAACAAACAACAAATGAAAATGAATTACCTAACATATTAATAGTTTGTTATCATTCTAAGCGTGTTTGTGATGATATAATATTATTATTAAAAACATTTGGTGGTTTTCATCCAATGATTTTACCAAATATTAAAGATAAAACGATTATAAAGTGTCATATATCTTTTGATGAACCAGATAAAAATCTAGGTATAACAAACAAATTTCTTAAAAAAGTAGATAAATATATAGAAAATAAAACTATTACTGGTATACTGTTTATAACAGCGACTGCATTTGACCCTTTTTGGAATATGCTTCATAAAAGTGGTATAAAACAATTAGAAAATGTAAACAAAGATACAATTCATGATTTTGATAAAGATTTTGAAAATTACAGAACTTTTTCAGAACATAATTTTGAATTACATGATAATAAAACTATTAATCCATTAATATATATTACTGATTTATTTTCTCAAAAAAAAATAGATGAAAAAACTAGAAAAATTATATTTGCACCGGCGCACAGTTATACTAAAAAATCTGGGGTTGGTAGTCACGATGAAATAAAAGCTTATTTTCTTGGAAAAAATTATGTAGTTCTTCTTATGAATGGGCAGTTTAAAGGTTTTATTTACCCTAACGGGAATGAAATCACTTTAGAAGATTACAATAATCGTTTTGCTATCAAAGGCGAGTTAAGAGATACATTAAAACATTGGAGTAATAATAATATAAATATGAATTTAGCAATTACTGGTTATAATGTAATTGAAAGAGGTGTTACGTTTAATACTGATAAATTTAATTTTACAGATATGATATTATCTAATTATAATCTCAAATCAATAGGACCATTAATTCAATTAGCAGGGAGAGGTTGTGGTGCTAAAAAATATGTAGATATTATCAATATATTTTGTACTAGTGATATTAAACAAGAAATTAAAAATAGAAATGAAAGATTAAAAGAAATATGTAGTTTAAATCCGGAATTATATAATCGTACTGATTTTAATACTAGTAAAAATGCAATTCCCGTTAAATTAGAAATAACTAATACTGAATTAATAAAAAACCTGGTTGAATTAAAAATAAAACATGTAAAAGGTTATATGTTAAAATTTCATAATTTATTAGTTCAAGGAATAATTGATAATGATATTTTAATATATGATAATAATAATATTAATAAATTTAATATCAATTCTAGGAAAATAAAAGGTATTAGAATGTATAAAGAAAAGGATAAAAAAGAAGTAAGAAGATTTAAAAATTTTAATGATGCATTTAATAATTTTACAACAATTTCTCAAAGTTGTGATATTGATGAATATAATATTGATTTCGCAAAAGATAAATTTGAATTAAATGGTTTTGTTAATGAGACAAATATTTTTTGGATTACATTTAAAGTATAAAAAATTGATTATATATATTTTAAAGATTTAAAATGTATATAATTAATGAGTAATATTAAAAAAATATGGATTGAAAAATATAGACCAAAGAATTTTGATGAAATTATTGGACAAGAGAAAAATATCAATATTTTAAAAAATTTACTAAAAAATAAAAGTTTACCACATTTATTATTTCATGGTAATTCTGGTGTAGGAAAAACTTCAACAATCAACGCTATTTCAGAATATCTTTATGGTAAAAATAAAGTTTTTATGGTAATGAGATTAGATGCTTCTGATGATAGGGGTATTAATAGTGTTAGAGAAGAAATAAAAGGTTTTGCAGAAAAAATGACAATAAGTAATAAAGGTGTTAAATTAATTATATTAGATGAAGCAGATAGTATGACATTTGATGCACAATTTGCATTACGACGTATTATAGAAAAATATTCAGATAATACTAGATTCTGTTTAATTTGTAATTATGAAAATAAAATTATTAAACCAATAAAATCTAGATGTGTTGACATTAGATTTTATCCAATAGATAGAGAAATAATTATAGATAAATTGAAAGATATATGTAATAAAGAAAATATAAAATACACAAAAAACGGAATTGAAACCATTGCAAAATTATCAAATGGTGATATGAGAAAAGCTATTAATATTTTACAATCATTACATTCACTTAGTGATGTTATTAAATCTTCTGTTTGTTATAATAGTTTAGCAATCCCAAATATTAAAATTACTGAAAAAATAACAAATTATTTAATTGATAAAAATAAAAGTTTTAAGGATACATATGATTTAATCAATAAACATATTATTTGTGAAGGAATATCAATATCATTATTTTTAAAAGAATTATATGAATATATAATTAGTAATATACAACAAATTACAGATAAAGTTGGACAGGATGAATTTATGAGATTTACCGTAGAATTAAGTGAATTAGAAAGTAAATCTATTATATCAACATTTAGTGATATATATATAATTGGATTGATATCTATATTTAAAAAAAATTGATTTATTTAAAGATAAAAGAAGTATAGATAATACTTATTATGTCTTCAGCAACAGCAAATTTTGATAACTCATCATCATTCGGTGATTATGTTGATTCAATAGCAAAGGATGAATCTAATGCAGGTGAAACCTGGAATGGTGATTATAATTATAAGTCTCTCGGAGAGAGTATAGTAACAATGATTCTGGAAATGAAGCAAAAGCTTCTAAATAATCCAATTCAGGCTGCACTGCCAAAGGATACTGGTAAGGGTTCAAAGCGAAAGGGAACGCCAGGTCTTCCAAAGGATTCAACACTAAATATGCCAGAATATTTTCGTCGTGAAATTACAGAAAAGTTTAATGCAATTATGACAAAGATTAAGACTATGCCTGAAAATGAGCAGTGTCTCTATCTAGATATGATGTTCCGTTCTATCTTCCATGAACGTGCAATTCCGCGGTCTGGGCAGGGTAAGGGGCATAAGAGTATTATGTTTCATCTGTGGCATGAAATGTACAAGCATATGCCAAATACCAGTCTTGATCTACTTTATCTTATTCCAGAGTATGGTTGTTTCCGTGACCTAGATAATATTATGCATCATTATATTAGTGGTAATACCATTCTTGATTCCAAGGTAGTTGATAAGTGTGTTGATGTTTATTATTCATATCTATGCAAGGACTTTCACACTCTATTTGAACAGGATATGACTACTCTAAGTAATTCGGAACTACGAGAGCGAATTGAGAAGACTTATCATAAGATTCGTAAGAACGAAAAGCAAACTAGTAAGATTGAATATCCAACGGTATCTCTTGTTGGAAAGTTTGTTGGACGTGAAGATAAGAAGTTTTCTTTCATTCGTGAACCGCTTCTAGCAAAGATTTTCTCAAAGGGTGATTATGAAAAGTATAATGCTTCAAAGGAAGGATTCAAGCGATTTACACAGGTGACTCTGCGTTACTTTCTATTTATTCTTAACACAATTATTGGTACTGTTGAAATGAAGATGAGTTCTATTAATTATAAGGATATTGACCCAACAAAGATTACAAGTGGAGCATCACTCAAGTATCGCAAGTTTCTAATGAATGTAGATTTTGAAGGAGAAGTTCGTTCTAATGACCCAGAAGCAATTGCTCTGGCAGAGCGTACTATTAAGGCTGTTACCGATAATGCAATTAATGGAGCGGGACTTGATAGTGTAAAGCTTTCAAATGTCATTGGAAAGACACTTTGTAATTCTGATGCAACCGAAAAGCTAATGATTAATGCACAGTTTAATAGTCTATTTGAAAGTATTCGTACAAATCTAGAAGATGAGTATGAACGTCTTATGGCAATTTGGGTGGAAGAAGGTTCTATTCCTGAGAATAAGCCACTTGACCCATTCAATGTGATTGCAACAATTGATGTTAGTGGAAGTATGCAAGCAGCCAATGTTATGAATCCTGCAATTCTACTTGGTATTATTGTTACAAAGCTATCAAAGCTAGGTAATACATTTATTACATTTAGTACTGCGCCAACACTGATTACTATTAATCCGGATGATAATATCTTTGATATTTTTCTTCAGGTGAAGAACTCCGGCTGGGGTGGTAGTACCGATATTGATAAGGCTAATCGCAAGCTAGCCGGAATGATGCGTGATTATAAGAAGATTAATCCAGACTTTTCTGGTCAAGTCAATCATATTATTTTTACTGATGGTCAGTTTAATAAGGGATTTTGTACTGGGTGGTATGACTCTCTAGTAACATTTAGTTATTACGATTATAGTGAAGCATTTAATGTAGATAAGGATACTGATGTATGGAATACAGCAGTTAATCGTATGGAAAAGTATTTTACTAATCATGACCTATCAATGCCAAATACAGTTTTTTGGAATATGAATGCTAATAGTCCCGGATTTCCCACAACGGGAGATATGAAGGGACTGCAGCTAGCCGAAGGTCTCTCTCACGGTATGCTTGTTAGTATTCTTACAAATGCATGTGAATATAAGGAAGATGAAAATGGTGTAATGAAGGCAAGTATTTCTCCTGTAGAAAGCTTTCAGAAGACTATTTATCATCCATACTTTGATGAAGTTACAAAGATGGTTCATAGTACAGCAGAAGGAGTATATGCAACTGAAAGTAATCGTCTATTTGCGGCAAACTTTATTGAATTTGTTAATTCATAACTATCTTAAAAATAAAAATTGATTTAATATATTATAATGTATAATTAATTATATATTATAATGTCTATTTTGTTAAAAAATATTTCAAAAGATTTTAATATTCAACGCTATAATGATTATTCTGAAATTACCATATCACATTTAAATAATATGAAATTACAATTTAATAATGATTATATAAAATGTCTTGATATACATATAAATGATAAAGTAAAATTTATAAATGATTTTAATATACATTTAATTGGGAAAAATATTACATCTATTAAATCAATTGAAGATATTTTTAATCATGTTAATTTGTTACTAAATCCGGAAATTACTTTCAGATTTAATGAAAATGATGACCCTTTATTTTTATTTGGTGGTAGAAAATCTATTACAAAAAATAATATTAACCGTTCTAAAGCACTTGAAAAGTTTAAAACTAGTATAAAAGATAATCATATTAATATTCCAAAAGGATTAAAATTAAATCACAAACAAGTTTTTGAAATGATTTATTCTGAAGTAGAAAAAGTAAATAAAAATATGAGTTATGATCATTATATTGATTTTAAAGATAATGATCCATATATATTGCTATTTAGATTTAAATATAGTAAGGGAGAATTATCTGATAAGCTTAAAAAATTAAATGATAATTTTGGTTTTGATTATATTGAAGTTATTATTAAACTTGATAGTACATTTTATCCATTTATTGCACCAACTTTAGAATACTCTAAACCAAATATAGATATTGATGTTATTCATAATCTAAAAAATATTAGTATTTTAGAACAAAAGAATTGGAACAGTAATATTTCATTAGAATGGTTGATAACACAAATAGGTAGTAAATTTGAACCATATTTTAATAAATATATTGATATTAATAATTGTGATTTATGTTTAACAAAAATGGATAAAATTATATTTGATGTTCTTACAATAATGGGAGTAAATGAATATACTAATTTTAATATTAAATATGACATACCAAAATTTGATACAATAGAAAAATCAAAATATTGGGGTTCTGGAACAGGATATGGGTATGAGGGAAAAGCTGAATGGAATATTGAAAGTTATTTATCCCAGCAAAATAATAAAAAAATTGATGTTATTCATAACCTACAAAAAATTATGAGTTGGTATCCTACTTATGATAATAAGGAAAACGTAAACAAGATTATGACAAAATTTATATCAAATCAATTAAATGGTGCAACAATTTTAGATTTTAATAATAACAAACAATTATATAGTATATATGTTGAAGTCATTGAAAAATTAATATTACCAATTAAATCTAATATTATTTCAGACTTGTATCATCAGGTTGAAGATATAATTGATAATCCTGAATTATATAATAGTAATTCGGATGAATCAAACGAAGATATATATACTCAAAATTTTTGTAAAATAATAAAGAAACTATTTGAATCAAATAAAATAGAAAATATTAAAATTTCTGAAAACAAAAAAGATTCTTATGAAAGTATGATAAAGAATAATCAATTTGGTACATATAAATTTGACGAACAACATTTATATTATAATTTTAGAAATGAAAAAATTACAAATAAGAAAAATTTATTAAGATTAGTAAGTGAAATCTCTTCATTGAAAAAAAATTTACCTATTAATTGGGATACTAGTTGTATCTTGCGTGTTGATAAAAAACAAACAAATATGATAAAGTTTGTTATAACTGGTCCAAAAGATACACCGTATCATAATGGAATATATGAATTTCATGCATATTTTCCACCAACTTATCCAAACGACCCACCCCGAGTTTTATTAAATACAACAGATGGTGGTAAAGTCCGATTTAATCCTAATTTATATGCTAGTGGTAAAGTATGTTTATCACTATTAGGAACGTGGAGTGGTCAACAGGGTGAAAAATGGAATGGAGATATTTCTACTTTTCTTCAAGTTATTATTTCTATTCAGTCACTTATTATGGTAGAAGACCCATTCTTTAATGAACCAGGGTATGAAAAATCAATGCATACTGCAAATGGTAAAAAGAGAGCATTCCAATATAAGGATGATATTAGAATGGAAAATTTAAGAGTTGCAATTTTAAATCAACTTAAAAATCCACCTGAAGGATTTGAAGAATTTACTATCAATCATTTTAAACAAAAGAAAAATGAAATTATTCAAGTGGCAGAATCATGGAAAAATGAAACAGATAAAAAATTAAGAGTCGATGCTTTTATAAAACAATTCAAAGAATTAATTTAATTATTTTATAAATATTTATAATATGAAAATTAATGATTATAATTTAATATTAGGTGATGATAAAAAAAATTTAGATAGAATGATAAAATATTTTAAAACATTTATGAAAATAAATGATGAAAAATATGTTGGTATTGATTTTGAATTTAATCGAGTTAATAACGAAAGGGTAATAGGTTTATTTCAAATCAATTTGGAAAGTCCAAATACTAAAACTATATTTATGTTTTATCCACCTGATTTAAGTAAAAAACAATTAAAAGTATTGAAACGATTATTATATACAGAGAATATAATTATTCATGGCGGTGAAAGTTTAGATATGCCATATTTATTTTCTAAGATATTTGTAAAAAATAAAAATATTATTAAATTTCTGAAAAATGTTAAAGATACGAAATTCATGTGTGAAAGTTATAATTATGAAAATAATTTTAATGATTATAAATGTAAAATTTATTTTTTATTATTACAAATGAAAGTAATAGATAAAAAACAATTTGAGTTTTTATTAAAAAATGAAGAAGATATGGGTGCGATATATAATATTTTTATTGATGTTAAAAACATGAAAAAAGAGTTAATTTATTATAGTGCATATGATGTTTTATATTTACCAAGATTAATAAGAGCATTTCCAAATAATAATTATTATAATTTTATATTACCGGAAATAACAAATATTATAATATTTGCAAAACAATTAAATTTTATTGATGATAATCTTTTATTACTAAATAAATTTAATAATTTTTTTATTATTCATAATGAGAATAAATTCATATTTAATGATATATATAAAAAAGTTACAGATAAAATTAATTTTGAAAATTTAGATAAATTACTAAGTAGTAATTACTTTAAAAAATTTTTTCAAATGATTTTTAAGTTTATAATATATATTTACATAACAAATAATTATCAATATTATATAAATAAAGATGTTAAAAAAAATATAAAATTAAGTAAATTATCAAAGTATATAAATATATTTAATGATTTTAAGCATGGATATGACTATCTATTAAATTTAAATAATTATTTGATAAAAATAGTTAAAGATATATTATAATAATATATTAAGAATATATATGAGCGAACCAAAAACAAAAAGAAGCTTTGTGCGAAAAGCCGGAAGAACTCTACTTGTAAAAGTACTAAATGGTCAATTTGATGTAGATGGTATGAACCTTGAAGGTCTTACAAATCATCATTTTACTGAAAAATCAAACTCTTACTTTTTAACATTTGATAATGTACCAAATAGTCTTAATGCTATGAGACTTATTCGTAAGCAATATGATTCTAATGTACGTGTAAAAGTAGCACATTATCGTGTTTTCTTTACACTTGAAAATCTTGAAGAATCTATGGATTATAATACCGTAAAGACACAACACCGTGATATGGTTCAGAGTAAAGGAAATTGTTCTGTTCTTTTTTATAAATTATATAGAAAAGATAATAAATATCTAGGATGTGGTGATATGACACTTGATACAAAAGAAGGATTAGATATTCTGATGTCATCTGACGGTCTAAAAACATTTACACTTGAATGCGGTGTATCTGGGTCACACTTTCATTATCGAACACAAAAACAATCTCATGAAGTTGAAGTTGAAGTTACAACATCTGCTTGATAAGTAGTTAAAATATTATTATTTATTATTTTATAAAATAATAAAGTACATTTATTATCTAATTTTTCATTTTTAAAAAATATATCTCCTTCTATAGATAATATATTTTTTATATCACTTATTGTAGTATTTAATTCTAATTGTGGTAATTTAATTACTTTACTTTTACATTTAATTATTATATTAATAAAATCATTATTAATAAAAATAATATAATTACTATTATTATTCCAATTACTAAATGTATTTTTTAATAAATTATTATTTTCGTAAATATTAATATTTTTAATAGATTTTTTATATTGTGTTGATATTTGTTTAATTATATCTTTACAATTTTTATCATTAACATTTAAATTTAAATTAATAAAATTATCATCATAAAAGAAATCAAATTTTAAATTCATATATTAAATATATAATATATATGAATTTAAATTATATTTTTAATTTTGTATATTAATAAATCTATTTTAGTATTAATTTCTAACAATAGAGAAGGTATTACTACTTTATAATCTACATCAGCATCAAAAATCAACCAATTTATCATTTCTTCTTTCCATAATGTATTTTCTTTGATATCTTCGGGTGAAGAATATGCGACTATTGTATCAATTAAAAAATTAAAATATTTACATAGTTCACCATAATTATCTTCAAGTAAATATTCAGTATAATCATAAGAATTAAATTTAGATCTAGTACTATCAAGATATGCTTTTGGAGTTAATAGTAATATTCTATCATTTGTTTCAATAATTAAATTTAATATTACATTATTGTTGTCATTAGTGTATTCTTCAATTAACATGTCTAGATATGCTGATTTAAAATTATATGATAAGTCATAAAATATTTTTTCCATTGAATCTTTTATTTTAATTATAATTTCTTTATAATTATCTTTTAAATTATCAATATCAAAATCTTTATCCATTATTTTTATTGATTGTATTAATGATTCACATTCCGTTGTCAATGATAATATTATTTTGTTTTTTGATTCCTCTTCTAATTCCTCTTCCTGAACATATTGTAAATGTTCCATTCTATTTCCATAAGAAATAATAATATTTTGTATAGTTCTATTTTTATCTATATTTTTCCAATTATTAAAAATTTCTACATAATTATTCAAATATTTAATTAATAAAATGTTTTCATTATAATTATTTTCTAATTTAAATATGCTAACTAACTTTTTTGACCAATCAATAATAAAATTATCAATAGGATGCCTGTCTTTTAAATATCCAATCACATCATTTGAATAATTATTTATCAAAAAAGCGGTTAAAATAATTCTAGTGGGAATTTTAAATGAAGTATTGCATAATTTGTTTAAATCTAAAATAATTTTATTAACAATATTAATTAAATTTTTATTTTTCATTTTAATTGTATATTCCTCAAAACTTATATTTTTTTTATTCATTTCATATTTTTTAAAGTTATCAAATAATTTAGATAATTTATAGATTCTATAAAATCTCTGGATTTTAATAATATTTTTTTCCATCTATTTATAATTGAGATAATTATTTATTAAAAATATTTCCAAATAATCTATCATTTATTTTGGTGTTTTCTTGAAAATCATTATTTATTTCACTGTACTGATACTTTGTTGTTTTAGGTTTTAATCTATTATCATATAATATTCTTCTTTCTTCATTTCCTAAAATATAATATGCTGTTTTTAATTCTTTTATTTCTTCTATCATTTTTTTTGTTAAAAATGGTAGACCATTAAATCTACTTATATGTTCTTTATACGATTTTTTTATGTCATTGTGATTTGTATTAACATTAACATTTAATATTTCATAATAATCTTTCATTAATTATTATAAGATATTTATAACTAATAAACTTATTAATTATTTATTAATTTAATAATGATAATAATGTTTGTGGATTTGAAGATAAAGATATATCAACTATATTTTTAAAATTTTTATTAGATTTAAAATTACCACCTCCTTTTTGATTAATTGTTAAACTATACATTTTAATATTATGATATGATATTCTTTTATCATAATCGAATAATTTAATATTATTTTTTTCAAGTAAATCTAAATATTCATTATAATTCATTAATATATAATAGATATTAAAAATTGATAATTTATAATTAAATAAATATTAACTATTATATAATAATGGCTATGTTTTCTCCAGACGAAAAAACCAAAATATTTAATCTTTTCAAGAAAATTAATAAGAATTCAGAATTTGAAGTTATGTTTAATAATTATCTTGAAAATAATAGTTTAAAATTAAATGAATTTATGAATGTATTAAAATTTTTAAAATTTAAAAGTATAAATGAGAAAAATAAATTAACTGAAAATATATCATTAGATATATGTTATACTGATAATACTCGCAATGTTTTTCGAGGAACTATTGATGGTGTAGAAAATATAAATTCATTTTTAGGAGCGACTCATTTAAAAAAAAATAATTTAATATTTTCTACTTTTTTATCACAATATTTAGATAAAGATGGATATTCAATTATAAAAAAAACTAAAGATAGTAGTAATAAATTGGATTTTAATAATTATGATATTAGATTTAGATTATCAACAGAAGAAGATATAGATAATGAAGTAAAAAGAAATTTAATTAAATTACCTTTCTCTCAATCAGATAATATTTTATACAGATACAAACAACGTATTTCTTATAAAATAGAAAACGATATGAATATTGATATGACTATTATTAAAACTTCAAAAGATGTAAATAAACTTCAGCAAAGTCAAAAATCTTATGAAATGGAACTTGATTATTCTAGTACAAATAATAATGCTGATAAATTAAAAGTCATTTTAAAAGAACTAGAAGAAATTAAAAAAGTAATGCTTGGAACTGACAATTTATTAAAAAAGAAAGATGAAGAAAGTATTATAGTAAATTATAAAAATCTAGTTTATGGAAGTAATAACTTGAATTTTAATAACCTATATTCGATGCACCCAGTTTCTGCAGAAGTTCAACATATAATTGATTTTATTCCAAATAAATATGCAGTATCAGACAAATCAGATGGTGAAAAATATGTCATGTTTATTGATAATGATAAAGTATATTTTATATCAAATAATTTAAATGTAAAAATAAATCATAATATTAAAGTAAAAAATCTAAATAAAAGTATTTTTGAAGGTGAATATATTTATTTGGAATCTGAACAAAAATATATATTTATGATTTATGATTGTTTATTTTTTAAAGGAAAAGACATTAAAGGCGAAGTATCTTTTAAAAATAGATATGAATATATTTATAAATTACTTGATGTTATTAATTCTAAAGATTATATAAAAGTAAAACAATATGAAGGTGACTATAATATTGTTAAAATTAAAAAACATTTTAGAGATGAAATAATTTCATTTTATAATGATTTGGATAAAAATATAAAAAAAATGAGTAAAAATGATGTATATATTTCAAGCAAAGTGATTTTATTTCCACCAGGTGGTAATAATTCTGAAGTATTTTTATTTGCAGATTTAATTTGGAATTTTTGTACAAAATCTAGTGAAGTAAAATGTCCATATTCTCTTGATGGTATTATTTTTACACCATTGGAACAAAAATATACGAGAGAATTAAAAGAACAAAAATTACCTATTTATAAGTATAAACCACCACATTTGAATTCTATTGATGTGTATATTAAATTTGAAAGAAATAGAGACACGGGTGAATTACTTCGTATATTTGATAATTCACTCCCAGATACATTAGAATTTAGTTCTTATCAAGTAGCTAGTATTTTTGTAGGAGATAAGGTTGGTGATTCTGAAAAACCAGTACCATTTAATCCAGATAAGAAATCTAATAAAATTTATCTCCCGATTGTAAATGGTCAGGTAAGAGATGTTAAAGGTAATATTGTAGAAGATAATACAGTTGTTGAAATTGTATATGATAATAATTCAAAATTACCATTACAATATAAATGGTCTGTCATTAGAACAAGATGGGATAAAACTGAATTTGTAATTAAGCATAATAAAAAATACGGTAATTATAAATCAGTTGCAGATAAGATTTGGAAATCAATAAAAGAAGCGGTTACATTTAATGAAATTAATAATCTTGCAAATCCTAATACTTATACTACTCAAATGAATATTCTAAAATCAAGACTTGATAGTAGTGTTATTGCTTCACAAAGACTACAAGATAAATATTATCAAAAGATAACAAATCTTGCAAAACCGATGAGAGAATTTCATAATTGGATTAAAAGTATTTTAATCTATACATATGCATCCCCATTAACAAATACATTAGATGGTAAAAAGAAAAGACAATCATTTTTAGATATAGGATGTGGTAGAGGTGGTGATATTCTAAAAGTATATCATGCAAGAGTTGGTGAATATGTGGGCGTTGATGTAGATTTTGAAGGTATTTACAGTGCTACTGATGGAGCTATAAGTAGATTTAATTATCTTAAAAAAAAGTTTCCTGATTTTGGTAAAGTATCTTATTTACAAGCAGACGGGGGTATTAAATTTGATGTAGATTCTCAAGAAAAATCTCTAACTTCACTTTCAAATGAAAATAAAAATATGATTCAAAATGTATTTAAAGAAGGTAAAAAATTTGATGTATTTAATTTTCAATTTTCAATCCACTATCTATTTGCAAATAAACAAACAATTTCAAATATGATTAGTAATATTAAAACATATTTAAATGAAGGAGGTTATGTACTAATTACGATGTTTGATGCAGAACGTGTACATAATTTACTAAAAGGAGGTGATTATAAATCCATGTATACAGATGAAGAGGGTAATAGAAATATTTTTTATGGTATTAAGAAAAAGTATGATGGAGAATTAAGTGATAATATTGGAAATTCTATTGATGTACATATGTCTTGGATTAATGAAGAAGATAAATACATTGAAGAATTTTTGGTAACAAAAGATTTAATGCTTAAAACTATGAAAGAAGCTCAATGTAAATTAGTAGATACTGATTTATTTGAAAATTTATATAATTTAAATAAACCATACTTTAGTAATGTAATTAAGTATGAAGAAAATCCAAAGAATAAACAATTCTATGAAAAAGTTGCTGGATTTTATGAAAAATTAACTGGTGCTGATAAAGAAAGCAAAGATTATTCATTCTTATACAGATACTTTGTATTTAGAAAAAATATTTAAATTATTTTAATAAAAAAATAATTTAATAAATTTAATCAACATATACTTGAGTATAATTTAAACCAGATGTATTAAGTTCAACATATGGTGATAAGTAAGCATAGAATGTTGGTAAGAATACAGAATCTAAATTGTAGATAAGTGGGTCATAATAAAGATAGCTAATTGGTTGACTGGCAACTGGGACATATTCAAGTGCGTTTCTGTAGAAATCATCTTCTTCAAAGTTATCTCCAAATCTATCAGATGATTTTCTTCTAGAAGAACGTCTAGAAGATTTTCTTGAACTTTTTCTTGAAGATTTTCTTGAACCTCTTCTTGATGATTTTCTTGAACCTTTTCTTGAGCCTCTACCGCGAGCGTTGAATCTACCTTTGAATTTTTTAAAACTAGAAATGAATGACTCATCTGTTTTATCTTGGTTTTCTAATTCAAGTGGTCTGATTGAAAAATCAACTTCGTCACCTTTTCTTGATTCTTCAACTTCAAAGTGATAAAATTTACCTTTATTTGATCCACCTTTTTGGACAGTAAAGTAAAATTTAGGAACACTGTTGTTAAAGTGTTCACTTAAAGCATTATAAAATTTTCTTGCAGCTTCTACAGAGTTTTTTGTTTTAACTTTTGTATCAAATTCACCTCTGATATAAGGATTTACGAGTTTGTAAGTGTTTACCATATATATATAATACAAGAAAATTAATTATTTTTAAATATTTTATTTAAATTAATTATAAATAAATTAATTTAAATAAATAAAATTAAATATTTTCTACTTTTTTTCCAATAACTTTTACTAATTTTTCTTTTAATATATTTTTTTCATGATTTTTAAAGTCATATTCACACATGTGAACTTCGGGGTATCTACAATTTGAACAGTAATTATTATTGCATTTACAAGTAAATGCCATTAGACCAATTTTTTTATTACATTTAAAACAACGTAGTTTAGCCATTGATACTATAATTATTTAGATTATAATTAAAAATATCAATTTTTAATTATTAGGATTCATAGATTTAATTAAATATGAATAACCAATCATACCTGTTATGGAAGTTGGTGGATTTTTAAATAATTTATTATATTCTTCTTGTTTCTTTTTTCTCTCTAATTCCAAACGTTCCTTTTCTAATTCTAACCGTTTCTTTTCTTCTTCTGCTTCTTGGCGTTTCTTTTCTTTTTCTCTTGCTTCATTTAAAAATTTAAATACTTCTTCTGCTTTATCCGGTGGTAAAAAAGATAATGGAAAAAACATATATATATATATTATACTATTTTTTTTTCTTTTTAAGTTTTTTTAAATTCAATTTAACTTTATCTGGTTCATAATTTAATACTGGATTATCGATATCTCCTAAAAATCCAAAATTAATTAAATTTTCTTTACATACTGAACATAAATCATAATCTTTATATTTACAAGCAATCTTATTTGCATCAATATTATCGTCTTTTGAAACTTCAATTATTAAATTACATTGGCAGTTATAACATTTCATTATATAATATTTATAAATAAAAATTTAAATGAAAATAAAAAATTGATTATAATATACATTTAAAAATTATATTACATTATTTTTAATGGCACCAATTGTAAGATTTGAAACATCTCAAACATCATACATAAAAACTTTAATTGACATGTTAAATTGTTTGATTACCGATTGCAATATTACATTTTATCCATTTAATATTGATAATTCAAATTCAATGGATGAAAATGAAACAAAAAAAATAGGTGGTCTTGTTATAAAAGAAGTTAACAAAACACAAAGTATTCTAATTCATTGTAAATTAGACGCCGATCAATTTGAACATTATGAATACAATTATCCAAAAGAAAGATTTACTATTGGAATTAATCTTTCAAATCTTTTAAAATGTATTAAATGTATGAATAATTTTGATACAATGAAATGGATTATTGATGACGATGATATTAATAAATTAACAATGATTTTAGAAAATAATAAAGAAAAGAAAAAGTTTTCAATGAATCTAATGGATTTAGATTACGAACCATATGATATTGATAAAGTTGATTTTCCATATTCAGTAAACATGCCTTGTCAAGACTTTCAAAAATATTGTAAAGATATGTTATCAAATAGTGAAAAAATGGAAATAAAATGTATTGATAAAAGTTTATTTTTATCATCTTCAGGTGAAACAGGAGATTTTAATTTTGAATTAACAGAATGTAATGGAGGTATAATTATAACAAAAGATGAGAATATTGATGAAGAAATAGTACAAGGATTATTTGAATTAAAGTATCTTATTATTTTCACGCGATGTACTAATCTATGCGAGAGAGTTAATTTGTTTTTGAAGAATGAATATCCACTGGTTATTCAGTATTCAATTTCATCACTAGGTTTGCTAAAACTGGTATTATCACCAAGTAAGCCATCTAACTTGTATTAATAAATTTATTTATACATCACTATTATGTGATATATAAATCATATCAGTCCCCCATTTTTTTAATATATTTTTATTAATATTTTTCATACTATTATTTGCTGAATTGGTATTCCAAATTTTAATAACGCAATAATTACTTTTTTTTAAGCAAATAGATAAACCTACACATTCATCACTTTTATTTAATAAACTATCTGTTACAAATAATGTAGATAAATCTTCCCATAATTCATTAGCTTGATTTTCAAAAATTTTAAAAGACCAACAACCCCCCTTTTTGTTATTTTCATCCTCCCAAATTGGTTTAACATCATTTTTCATAATAAAAAATTGTTTACATAAAACACCACCAATTAAATCCCAATTATTGTAAAGTTGCCAAAATTCAATTCCATTTTTTATACTATAAATATGTTTGTAACCATTAATACTCCAATCATCTTTAAAATGATGATACCAAATATTATAATTATTGCTTAATTCATACATTAGTTATTATACTAATTTCAGTTTAAATATATAAATTATAAAAAAATTGAATAATATATTTTATCATACATATATTTATATAATTAATGAACGTTAACTTCTTTGAACCTTTTGAAACTAAATACCATCGCAATTTTTCGAACTCTCAGCTGAATCTACAAGATATTTCTATTTTCCAAATTATGAGTAATAAATTTCCAAATTATGAGAAAGATGTAAATGCATGGATTTGGCTAAAACAGCTTATACCTGATGAAGAATCAAAAAAGAAGATTCAGTTTATTATTGATAACTGGTCTGATAAATTGATTGAAGATATCGTTAACGATATTGTTAACACTTAATTTATTAAATATAATTAATTATATTTAATAAAAATTGATAATAAATATTTAAAACTTATATATATATTTATATAATGTCTAAAACAAAAGAGTATGAATATTCTCAAAAAGATTTGGATATAATTAAGGAGCTATATTTTAAACAGCCCAAAATTATATATAGCCATTTATTTTCTTCTTTTTATCAATTAGTTAATGAAATTATTCCAGTTTCATTAAAAACGGAGAACAATTATTTTTATGAAAGTGTAACAAATGATGCAATTTATATGCATGGTTTTAAATGTGAAAATATTAGTATTAAACCACCGGTTAATCCAAATACTAATGAAATGCTTTCACCCATGGAAGCAAGAAAAAAACATTTAAAATATTTTGGTAAAATCGTAGCAGATGTTACTCAAATAGTTGAAAAAGAAGATTTTATTACAGGCGAGAAAACTATGAGTGAACTTGGTGAAAAACATGAACGTGTAGAAATTGGAAGTATTCCAATTATGATAAAGTCACAATTCTGTACAACATCAATAAAAAAAGATTTAATGAATGAATGTAAATATGATCCAGGTGGATATTTTATTATTAATGGACAAGAAAAAGTAATTATTTCAATTGAAAAAATGGTCGATAATAAAATTTTAATTTTTACAAAACAAGATCCTGTTTTTGATGATGGTTATCAATATACTGCTCATATTAATTCAAGATATGATGATTGGTCTGATAATCTTCAAATTGTAAATGTTAAAAATAGAAAAACCGGTGATATTACTATTTCAATTTATAATTCACAATTAATTGATATTCCTATCTTTATTCTATTTAGAGCTATGGGCTTGGAATCAGATAAAGATATTATCTCGAATATTACGTATAATTTAAATGATATTAAGATGATTAATATTTTAAGAAAATCTATTGAATATTCAGTTAATGAAAATGGCGAAGAAATTAAAACAAAAGAACAAGCTATAGAATATTTAATAACAAAATTACGTCGTAATAAACGTATATCTCAAACAGATGAAGAGATAGCGGCTATTCAGAAGAAAATTTATCTTGATAAAGTATTAAGAAAAGATTTTTTTCCACATCTAGGAGATGATATTAATAAGAATATTAGATTTTTAGGTCTAATGATTAATAAACTATTAAATGTTATGCTTGGTAGAAAACAAGCAAATGACCGTGATAATTATGATAATAAAAGAGTTGAATCGGCAGGTATTCTTATTGGTCAATTATTTAGACAAAATTGGAGAAAACTATTAAATGAAATAGGTAAGATTTTCAAAAAGAAAAATCAATCTGATGAAAATCCAATTAAAGTAGTTAATCAAATTAAACCTAATACTATTGAACAAGGTATTCAAAAAGCAATGGCTACTGGTATTTGGGGAATGAACAAGACTAAAAAGGGAGTAGCACAGTCTTTACTTCGAACTTCTTGGCTTTTAGCTTGTTCTAATCTTCGTAAGGTAGTAGCACCAAGTTTAGACGCATCAACTACTAAAGTGATTAGTATTCGTCATGTTAATAATTTATCATATGGTTTCATTTGTCCAGTACAATCACCAGAAGGTGCAAATATTGGAATTAAAAAGAATCTTGCAATGACTGCTACAATTACTAATCAAAATGTTGCACAACGTGATATTATTATTAATATTTTTGATAAAATTGGTGGTATTAGTCACCCATATGATATTAATCCTTTGGAAATGAATGAATGGGGTAAGTTGTTTCTAAATGGTGAATGGTATGGTGTTACTAAGGATATTATTGAAATATATAATAAATTAGTTCAATATAAACAAAAAAATATTATTGATTATCATACAACAATTTGTATTGATTATGAAGAAAATGAAATTAATATTTTTTATGATAGCGGTAGATTAATTAGACCACTTCTTAATGTTAAAGATAATAAATTAATGATTACCAAAGAAGTAATTGATTATGCAAAAGAATTACTAGCAGGAGAAAATAAACTTAAGGGGTGGAAATTACTATTAAATAAATTTAATGATATTATTACTTATGAAGACATTGAGAGTAGTAAAAATATTATGTTAGCAGAAGATATCAATTATTTAAAAGAAAGTATTAAAAATAAGAATAGACAAATTGATTATGATACAGGTGTAATTAATCGTTATGGTGATTATAGATTTATGAAATATACTCATTGTGAGATTCATCGATGGACGATGCTTGGTGAAATTTCTAGTGGTGTTCCGTTCTTGAATCATAACTATGGTACTAAGAGTATTAATAATTTCTCAAAATTAAAACAAGGTGTTAGTCTATATCTAACAAATTATAAAGATAGAATGGATTTATCTCAAGTTTTATATTATCCACAAAGACCAATTGCTATTACTGAAGGTATGAAATATAATAATATGCTTAATCTACCAGGTGGAGAGAATGTTATTATTGCTGTAATGTCATACACTGGATATAATCAGGAAGATTCATTGATTCTAAATCAAAGTTCAATTGATAGAGGTTTATTTCGAGTTGATACATTAAAAAAATATTTTAGTGAAATTGAAAAGAATCCATCTACATCTCAAGATGATGTATTTACTAAACCAGATAGAAATAAAGTTACTGGTATGAAAAATGCAAATTATGATTTACTTGATGAAAATGGAATTGTTCCAGAAGAAACAATTATTAAAAATGGAGATGTAATTATAGGAAAAACATCACCCATTCAACCAACTGGTGATGATAACAAAGTTTATATTGATAATTCTGAAATTTATAAAGGTTCTATTGAAGGTGTTATTGATAGAGTTCATACAAATATTTATAATAGTGATGGTTATGAAATTAGAAATGTAAGAGTTCGTATGGAACGCAAACCAATGATTGGTGATAAATTTTCATCAATGCACTCTCAGAAAGGTACTTTAGGTATTGCATTACCACAAAAAGATATGCCATTTACTGAAGATGGTGTTGTTCCTGATATGATTATTAACCCTCATGCTATTCCATCTCGTATGACAGTATCACAGTTAATTGAATGTATTTCTTCAAAAGTAGGTGCAATTGAAGGTAAACATATTGATGGAACTCCATTTGGAGAACATGATGTTAGAAAAATACCAGAAATTTTAGGAAAACTTGGATATAATAAACATGGTACTGAGAAAATGTATTGTGGTATTACTGGTCAAGAAATAGAAACACAGATTTTTATTGGACCAACATATTATATGCGTCTTAAGCATATGGTACTTGATAAAATTCATGCCCGTTCACGTGGTCCTCGTCAAGCACTAACAAGACAGCCATTAGAAGGTCGTTCAAAGGGTGGTGGTCTCCGTATTGGATGGATGGAAAAAGATAGTATGATTGCTCATGGTGTTGGTCAATTTATGAAAGAACGTATGATGGAAAATTCAGATATTGATACATTTCATGTTTGTGATGATTGTGGTATGTTTGCTACAAAAGTAATGAATAAAAATTATTATGTATGCAAACCATGTGATAATTATACTCGTATTTCTCAAGTTAATCTTCCATATGCATGTAAGTTACTATTTCAAGAACTTCAAAGTGTTAATATTGTTCCACAAATTCATACTGAAAATGATAAGTATAATTAGATTAAATTAATTAATTTATAATAATATTAAATAATATTAAATAAATTTATTTAGCATAAATCATTTAAATCGACTACTTGGAAAATCAACACCAAGAATAGGATCAAAATAATAATTTATATTTCTTTTATTAATATTATTTTTTAAATTATCTAATGATTTTATATATAGTGCTTTATCTGAAGGGAAATATTTTTTATTTTGCATTCGACTACTTGGAAAATCAAGTCCTAGTAATTTATCAAAACTTTTGGTAGTATATAAACGTCTAATTAGAAACATCATTAATATATATAATTTAAATTAAATATATTAATAATTCAATATTTTTATGCACGATGCTGATAACAGTATCGACCGTGTGTTGCAGACCGTCTACATCTTCTTCCTGCTGTAGTAAATTCACTACATCTTTCGTGGTCCAGATGTATTAACCTTCTATTTAGTTGTTCCAATTCTTCATTCCTTATTCTTAATGTTCTAATTTGATTAATTAAATTTCTTATAAATAAGCGAATCCTGCGTGGAGAATTACTAATTGAATTAGTAAAATTAAATTCTGTATTAGGCATATATTCTAAAATATAATAACTATTAATAAAAATTATTCAATTTTTTTTATTCCTATTAACTGTTCTACGGAGACTTATTTTTTCGGTTTCTTTTCTTGATTTTAATATATGTTCAGTTAACATAGTTGCCTTGCTAGAGTCTCCTGTAATTTCTACAAGTGCAGTTTGAATATTCTCTTTTTTTAGAGGTTCTTTACTTTTAGTAACTGATTTCTTTAAAAATCCATCTTTAATTTGAATACTTTCTTCATCAACCTCAGTTAAATAACTAATGATTGATTCTTCAAATTCTTTTTTTTGTTGATTTAATTCTTTAACTGCTTTTCTGTGTTCTCTAATATTATCATCAATATTTATCCACTTCAATACATCATGTTTAAATTCATTTGTAACTTTATATTGAACATTCTCTGTTTGTGTATTATCTGACATATATATAATTATAGATTTATTTTTTAAATATATCTATAATTATTTTTACGAATATAAAAATATTTAGAGTCTACCTGCTGGTACTAATGGTTCACCATAGATAGCACTTTGGTTAAATGGAGTATAGTTTGAATTGTATGCTATTGGGAGGTCACCTCTTAAATCATTACTTGCGTTTCTGTTAGTTTGTCCTTTTGTATCAACTGAGTAAAATCTATCTGATGATGCTGCAATTAAAGCATCAGTGCCTTCAACTAATAATTCTTCATCGTCATCTTGTGTGACATTATTTTCTAAAACTTCACTATTGTCAACAGGTGGTTCAAAAGAAATATCTTGGTTAGCAACTTGGTCTCTTGGAGCGGCATTATCTCCAATATCTGGGGTAGAATCATTTGGTTCAAAGTTTTCTGTGTAATCAAATGTATAATCTGAATTTGTAAAGCCTTCCCCACCTGCCGCGTCAGTTGCTGCTTCAGTTGCTGTTGCTTCAGTTGTTTCTGTTGCTCCTGTTGTACCTGATGCACTAGTTGATTGTTCTGGTTGTGGTTTACATATTTCAGCCATTAATGAAATTAAATAAGCTAGAATCGCTAACCAAAGTGCGATGAAAACATATTTCATGGTATTACTACTATTCATATATATATATCTACCATAGAAATTATTTTTATAAATTTTTAAATATATTCTTCCTCACTTGAATCGTCAATAAAATTATATTTTATATTTTGAAAAATAATTTTAGGATATAAAAATTCATTATCAGAATATTCATATTTAATTTTTATAATATCATTTTTTTCTAATAAATGAAATCCTATATATTTATTTTCAGAATTTCTAACTTCTATATCCAAACTTCCGTCAATAATATTCACTTTTAAATTATTTTTTTCACATAATATAAAATAATTATTTTCATCCCATTTAAAATCTTTTATTTTATCATAAATCTCTATCATTATTAATTATATTAAAAATTGATTTAAATATTTATAATTAATTTAAATATAAATATTAATGGATGAAAGTTGGAAAATAATGTTTGATGAAATATTTAATAATAATACAAATATATTTGATTTTATTGATTCGTTTTATATTGATAAAAGTCAATGTGTTTTCCCACAAAAAAATGATGTTTTAAACGCATTCAAGTATTTTAATATTAAGAATACAAAAGTTGTAATCTTAGGACAAGATTGTTATATTAATTCAATAAATGTAGGTAATGAAGAAATACCACAAGCAAATGGTTTAGCATTTTCTGTAAATAAAGAGCATAAAATACCACCATCTTTAAAAAATATTTTTAAAGAAATGAATGAAACAATTGATAATTTTAAAATACCATGTGATGGTGATTTAACATATTTAGCAAAACAAGGAGTCTTATTATTAAATTGCGCATTAACTGTTAGAAAAGGAGAAAGTAACAGTCACGCTTCATTATGGAAACCAATTACAGATAAAATTATTAAATATATTTCTGATAAAACAGAAAATGTGGTATTTATATTATGGGGAAATTTTGCAAAATCCAAAAAAATTCTAATTGATAGTAAAAAACATCATGTAATAGAGGGGAAACATCCTTCTCCTTTATCTGCTAGGTATAATAAAAAAGGGACTGAATTAAGTTTTTTTGGTCATGATTATTTCAATAAATGTAATGAATTTCTTAATATTAATAGTAAAATAAAATGGTCTTAAAAAAATTGATTTAATTATTTTATATATATATATAATTTATTATAATATGGATTCTAAACGCCTTGAAAATACACACTACTCTTACAGTGATGATAAAAAAATTAACATTAGATATAATATACCATTAATTAATTATAAGGGAACATTAAATGATACTATATATAATGTCACTTCTAATTTAATTAACATCCTTCAAACTAAAATTATTAGCAAACATACTGATTGTGATTATTATATACATGGTGATATTAATGATCATCTACCTTCACCGTTTTCTAATTCAAATACTATAAAATTTATTATTCCTAATATTTTATATGAAATTATAACAAATGATAGGGATGAATATACACTAAAGATTAGATTTTTTCCTAATTCAAAGAAATTTGATTTTTTTGATTATAATAAATATCCTACTTATTCTGTTGAAATAATTAATTTAAATAAATAAAAATAAAATCTATATATATATAGATGCCACGTAATAGAACAAGATTAAATAGGTCAAAAAGTTTACCAACAAAAACACAAAATAATAATTCACCAGTAAAAAAAAACGGTAATTCAACTGGTGGTCCAAGCTTTGGTTCAACAGTAGCACAAGGAGTATCATTAGGTGCTGGAGCAGCTATTGGTAATACTATAGCTCATGGTGCTATGGATTTATTTACATCAACAAAACCTGTTGAAAATACTACACCAAATAATAATAATTATTGTAATGAATTAATGGAACAATTTAAACAATGTTCTTTAAATAATTCTGAATTAAATAATTGTAAGCCATATTTAGATTTATATAGTCAATGTGTAAAAAATAATAATATGTAAATAAAAAATTGATATATTATATATTTATATAATAAATATATAATATTTTAATGGACCCAAATACAGTTACTATTCTACGTAATCCAAATGCTAAAGGGAAAAAGACAATTAAAGAACTAAGTAGTAAAAGTGCAAATTCACAATATAATGGTAATAGCAAAAAACTAGATGAAGAAGAACTTCCAAAACTAAACCTAGTAGGAAAAGATATAGGTATGAAGATTTCACAGGCACGTCTTGCAAAAGGATATAAACAAAAAGATGTTGCAAAATATATGAACATGGATGCAAGTCTTTATCAAAAATATGAAAATGGTACAGCTCCTCGTAATGGACAAGTTCTAAATAAACTAGGAAAATATCTAGGAGTTAAGCTAACAGGTAAAGGTGTAAAATAACTTATATAAAAATAATTTATTTTTAATTTAAAAAAAAATTATAAAAATAATTTATAATTTATAATATATATGTCAGATAAAGAATTAGTTACAATAAATGTAGTAAATAATATTCTAACAGAAAATGATAATATTGGTGAATGGCAAGGTGCTTATATAACTAATAAAGGTGCGCCTGTAAAATATATGGTTAATTACGATGATGATAATTATATTATATTTTTTTATGATGGTGTAACACCACCTACAGATTCATCCTTTTTAAAAATGCTTTTAATTAAAAAGAATGATGGTTCATTTAAGGAAAATGACGATGATGAATCCGAAGAAGCTAAATATATTAGAGTAAAATTGGAAGAAAGAGTTACTGAAGAAAGAATAAAAGAGCTTTATAATAATGGACAAAACTCTAGTCAATATAAATTTAAAATTAATCAACAAGGATGGGACAATTTTAAAGAAAGATTACGTACAACACCTGCTGCGGTTACAACTACTGCTAAACCAGTACCAGTAACAACAACTTCTAGAAATACAACAACTCAGAGTGTAACTAACAATACTAAAGATAGAACAATTGTGATTATTATTGCAGTATTAATTGTATTAGCACTTGGTTTAGGAATATTTGTATATTATAGGAAAAAAAAAAATAATATTAATAATGTTACCGCTAGTGAAGCATCAAGAAAATACGCATCAAAATTTATGACATTATTTGAATAAAAATTGATTTTAATATATAAAGACATATTATTATCTTTATATAGTTAAATGGAAGCTTTAAATGACAATTTTTTGAACATGACAGACGAAGATATAGATAATCTTCTTATGGGGATGGAAGTTGATTTGGAAGAAACAGTTTCATCAAATAAATGTATCAATTGCGATAGTAATAATATAGTAATAGACGAACATAATAGTTGTTATGTTTGTCAGGATTGTGGAGTTATAAATAAAACTTTTCTAGATAAAAATCCATCTTTTAATAAAGATGATTCTACTTCTAGTTATGGATGCCCTACTAATTATTTTTTCCCTAAATCATCTATGGGTACAAAAATTAATTTTAAAGGATATAATAGATTATCTTTAATTCAGCGACAAGGACAAATGCCATATAAAGAAAAAAGTCTTATGGATGAATTAATTAAAATTCAAGCAAAATGTAAGGAATATGGTATTACACAAAATATTATTGATACAGCAAAAGTATTATATAAAAAAATTAGTGATAGTAAACATACTAAGGGAGCAAGAAAAGGTAAAAATATGATTATGCGATGTATTAATCGAAAATCTATGATTGCAGCATGTGTATTTTATGCTTGTAAAGTACAAGGAGAACCAAGGTCACCAAAAGAGATTGCAGATATTTATTCTCTTGATATTAAACATGTTAATAGAGGTTATAGAAAGTTTATGGATTATGTAAATATTAATGAAATGTTTACTGAATTTAAATCATCACAATCTTCTGATTTTATTAAAAGATTTGCAAAAAAATTAGATTTAAGTAATGATGATATTATTAAAGCTTTGGATATTTCAGATAATATTAGAAAGTTAGATTTAGCTTCAACACATGAACCTCCTTCTGTGGCTGCAGGATGTCTATTACTTGTAATTAATGATAGAAAGATTAATATTAATAGAAAAGAAATCTCTTCTATTTTTAAAATTTCAGATGTAACAATATCAAAAACATATCGTAGAATTTTTCCATATCGTAAAATTATTTTTAATAATGAAATTACAGAATTAATTATAACCAAGAAGAATAAAATTAATAATGAGAATAAGGTTGTTATTACAAAAGAAAATTTAGTGTTAACACCATAATTTTATTTAAAAAATATTGAAGATTTATATAATTAAATATATATTATATATAATTATATTAGTAATGATACAAAATAGTTTAGTAAAACCTTTTTTAAAATGGGTTGGTGGAAAAACTCAAATTATTGATAAAATTATAGATAAATTTCCCAAAGAAATAAATGATTATCATGAACCGTTTTTAGGTGGTGGTAGTGTACTATTCGCATTATTGTCTTTAATTCAAAATAAAGAAATAAAGTTAAATGGTAATATTTATGCATATGATTTAAATGAACGATTGATTAACGTTTATAAACATATTCAAAATAATAAAGATGAATTATGGGAATATTTAAATAAACTAATTAATGATTATAATAATATTGAATTAGATAATGTAGAAAAACAAGATAATAAAAGAAAAAATATAAATCCACAGACAGAAGTTGAAGGTAAAATTTCAAAAGAGCATTATTATTATTATATTCGAAACTTGTATAATAATTCAAAAAATAATATTGAAATCTCAGCTATGTTTATATTTTTAAATAAGACATGTTTTAGAGGTGTTTATAGAGAAAGTAAAAATGGTTTTAATGTACCATATGGTAATTATAAAAATCCAAGTATAATGACTAAAGATATTTTAGATAATATAAGTCAAATATTAAAAGATGTGATATTTATGAATTCCAGCTTTAATGAGTCTCTATCTAATGTTTTTAAAAAGAAGGATTTTGTATATTTAGACCCTCCTTATGCACCTGAAAATAGTAAATCATTTGTTGGATATACAAAAGATGGATTTACATATGATAATCATATAGAATTATTTAATAAGATTAAAATTTTAAAAGAAAATAATATTAAATTTGCAATGAGTAATGCAAAAGTAGATTTAGTTTTAGAAAAGTTTGATGATTGTATTATTGAAGAAGTAAAAGCAAAAAGAGCAATTAATTCAAAAAAACCAGATTCAAAAACTATAGAAGTTATTGTGTATAATTAATTATAAATGAAATAATTTTATTTTTATAATTAAAATCACTTCCCCAAAATACAGGTACATTTTTATATTCTAAATATTCTAGTTCTGCAATACAATTTTTTTTAAACCAGTCTGATAAACAATAGATATAAACAATTCTATATTGAGGAAAAGTTCTTGTATACTGCCATAATTTAAAATCAGGAGTTTGTAATTTTTCACATACAGAACCAGATGTTTGTTGAAATTTTTTTTCAATTATATAAACAACTTTATTATTTTCATCAATATAACACTCATCGGGTTGTTTGCATCCATGTGCCTTACATATATCATTATCAGTTTTATTTTCCATATATTTGAACAATTGTTTATTGTTAATACATACTAATTCATAATTATTAAAATTAATTATTTTATGATATTTAAATTGTTTAATAATATCATACTCTGATGATAAATCAGTTTTTTGTTCATAACTTAATCCATTTTTATTTGTATTTGAACCACCAGCTCCTGTTCCTCTATTAGCAATATTTTCATCCAAGTTAATATTATTCATACCATTACAAATTGAGTCTATTTCTGATTCCATTAAAATATATATATTTATTAAATATGCATATTTTAAGTCAATTTTTTAAAAATATTGAAAATTATATATAATAAAATATAGGTTTGTGATGTTAAATATGACAACAAAAGGAGATATTGATCAAAAAGGGTTAATTAATAATGTATTAGGAAATATTGGTATTGGAGATGGTAGTAACTCTATAATTGAATATATAGATAATTCAATTGATGCAGGTGCTAAAAAAATTAAAATAAATATTTATAGTGGCGAACTTATTATAAATAGTAATAGAAAAAAAATTAAATTAAATGGACATTTTTTAATCGTATCTGATAATGGATGTGGTTTAGATGAAATAAGAACCAAAAAATTATTAACATTATGTGAACCAAATAAAGATAATAAAAATGGTAAATTTGGAGTTGGTGCAAGTGCTAGTTTTATAAGTTTAAATAAAAAATTAATTAATGAAAATAAAGATTCATTTTCTATAGTTTTATCATATAGTAATATAGACTCTGATGGACAAGAAATAATATTTGATTTTTCAAAAATTAATGATGATAATTTTACGTGGAGTAACTATATGTCAAATAATATGTCAAGAATAAATGAAGATTGTTATAATAAATACAAAATATCTGATATTGGAACTGTTATAATTAGTACAATTGATGAAAGTAATATTGAAAATTTAACCACAAATTTCTTATTTAGATGTCATTTACATTATTATAAATTCATTAAAGATGGAGTAAATATAGAGTTTGAATCCAATGATAGTAAATGGACAGTTAATAAAAATAATGTAATAGATTTAACTGGTTTAAATTCTAAAAATAATGTTTTTAATTTTAAAATTTATGAAGGTACTGATGGTTTTTATATTGAAGCGAATAATAAAGATAAAAATATGAAGAATATAAACACAGAAAAAAAATATATTGTGTTAAAAAGACATAATTCTAAACAGTGGAAAACTTATTTAGAGTTTATTGACAAACTACCCGAAGATATAGATATAGATAAATTTATTACTTTTAGATTTATTGTTACAGAACCATTTTCTCCAGATATAAAAGATAAATTAGGATTGGATTCATTTCAATCAACAGATTATACTGGTTTGTATATCGAAAGAAATAATAGAATAATATCTAAACCAACAAAAATTTCACAATCAATTAGACAAATTAGTAATGGTACTAGATATAGAGCAAAAATAGAGTATGAAAGTAAATATTTTGATTCTTTATTTCCTGTACAAGTTAACAAATCTACATTAGAGTATGAAAATATTGAAAAGGGAATATTAAGAATTATTGAATTATTATCAGGGCAAATATACAAAAAATATGAATTAAAAGATAGTTTTAATCAAACATTCTTTGAAAATAATGAAAGCATTAATATTTTATCAAATCAAAAACAACATAAAGTATCAAAATCAGAATCAGAACTAGAGCCTGAATCAGAGTCAGAGTTAGATTCAGAATCAAATCTAGAATCAGAATTAGAATCAGAGTCAGAATCAGAGTCAGAATCAGAGTCAGAATCAGAGTCAGAATCAGAGAAAAAACCAGAACTCCCAAAAAAATATCAAAATCAAATGAATAGAAAAGGATTTTCAAAACAACAGAAGGATATAGTTTTACAAAAGCAAAAATATAGAGACCCTATAACCGGCGAAAAATTGGATAAAAGATTTAATCCATTTGAATTTGATCATATAGATGGTAATTGTAATAATAATGATACATCAAATTGTCAAGCATTATCTCTTCATATTCATAGGCTTAAAACAGACGATTCTGCTTATTACAATCTTTTAAAAGTAAATAATGAAGAGAGAAAACAATATATATTACAAAGAATAAAATATATATCTGAAAATAATTTATCTGATAATATTACTATTTAAAATTAATTTTATACCAATATATCATCAATTAAATCACCAATATATTTAACGATTTTTACTTTAAAATTATCATTAAATAAATTTTTGTATTTCTTTTTTATTTTATCAATATCTTCCTTATTTTCTTCTGATATAAAAACTAATTTAACTCCTGCTTTTTTAGCACCTTGTAATTTAAATTCTAACCCACCAATTTTTGTTATACATCCCATTAAATCTATTTCTCCCGTCATTGCTATATCATTACGAATTGGTCTATTTAAAATACACGAGATAAAAGCACTGGTAAACGCACAACCAGCAGATGGTCCATCTTTTGGTGTTGCACCTGCTGGTGCATGCACATGAAATCCATGTTTTATATTTTCTTTAAAATAATTATCAATACTATCTATATTATATTTATTATTATTATTTTTAATAAAATCAATTGCAGCAGTTAATGAACAAAGTACACTTTCTTTCATAATATTTCCCTGACTACCTGTTAACTTTATTTCATAATTTTTACAAGATTGTTCTATATTTTTAAATACTTGTATAGGTGTTATACCCCCACCCCCATTCATAGTTGCATATAATCCATTAATAATACCTACTTTTGGTGATTCATGTATTAATTTTTCAGATATAACAGGTGGATTAATTATATTATGAATTAAATTTTTATTTAATGTTATTATATTTTTTTTTGTTATTTTGTTTTCATAAATATTATCAAGATTTAAACTCATTAAAATATCTTCTAATTTACTTTTAATACCTCTAATACCAGCCTCACTTGTATAATTATCAATAATATATTCTAATATTGATTTTGATATTTTAATTTCTTTATCAATACCTATACTATCAATTAATTCTGGAATAACATAATTTTGACAAATATTTAATTTGTCTATAATAGTGTATGGTTCTACTTTTATTTCTTTTAATCTATCTAATAAAATTGGGTCAACCAGAGATGAATCATTATAAGAAAATATCATAATAACTTTATCTAATGGAAAATCTACTCCTTGAAAAAATCTATCTTGAAAAGATTTATTCATATTTGGATCTGTTAAATGAATTAAAATACTTGTAATTTCATTTATACTACCGTGTTTACTACAGGCTTTATCTAATTCATCAAAATATAAAATACATCTAGGTGAACCCATTTCACACATTTTTTTTACAATTAAACCTGGTTGAGAACCAGAATAAGTATATCCATGACCGTGTAATAATTCTCCATCATTTTGCCCTCCTAATGTTATTTGTGCAAATGGAATATTTAATGCTTTGCCTATACTTTTAGCTAATAGTGTTTTTCCAACACCTGGTGGACCGACCATTCCAAATGAAGTACCAGAACTTATTGGATTACTTATCCATTTACCAATTATTTGTAATAATAATTTTTTTGCGTCTTCGTGTCCATAACAAGTTGAATTTAATTCACTTTCTATATTTTTTAAGTACTCTATTGTTTTATTTTTATTATTACTTAATTCTTCATATTCATTATTATTTGAGTGCCATGGATAATTTAAAATTGTTTTTACATAAGTTTGTTGTTTGTAATATTCACTATTAAATGATTTCATTTCTTCTATTTTCTCTAATACCATCGTTTTTACTTTTTCTGGAATATCTTTATTTACTATCAATTGTTTTTTATAATCAATATCTTCAATATTTAAATTTTTAATTTTTTCTAAATTATTTTTTAAATTACTGCTTGATTTTTTTACTTTTGATTGTAAATAAAATGTTAAATTATTGTAAATCAAATCATAAAAATCATTTTTACTATTTTTTTTCTCTTTTGTTAAACCTATTAATAAACCAGCGATATCTAAATTTTCTTCATTTCCAAGTAATAATATAAATATAATTTTATACATATTATAAGTATTTTCACTATTATCAACAAATGATTTCATAATATTAACAAAATCAGAATTATAATATTTATCAGCTTCTTTAGCTATTTCTAAAATATATTCAATATAATCGTTTGTGTTTAAACAATATATATTTCCTAAATAGTCATGTCTTATAAATTGTTTAATAAATTTAATATTAATATTTTTAGTAGTTAATATATTTAATATTTTTTCTTTTTTTTCAAATAAAATATTACTATTTATTTGTGATGTTTTAACTATATTTGATAAGTAATCTATTTTAAAATATAAACCTAATTTAAAAAAATTATTAGTATTTGGAATTTTTATCCATAATTCTCTAGCTTTATTAAAATGATCATTTTCCATATTTTTATTTATTCTCCAAAAATAATCTTCATTGCTAATATTTTTAAAAATTTCACAACTATATGGTATAGTTATTTTATTTATTTCATTAATAATATTATTTACATTATCATTAAAAATTATATTACCAAATACTTTAATAGTACTTTTAATATCAAGAGAACCATTTTTAATGATAAAATTTTTTATATCTATTTTTATTGAATTAAAATATTTACATTCAAATTGTTCTTGATATTGTTTAAAAATAAGCAATTTATTATTATTATCTTTTATTTCATCCAAAATTATGTTTTCATAATCAATTATATCTGAATTTATTTCATTATTATATATTGAATTAATATTTTTAACTAAATTATATACTTCCTCATTTAATTTCCATTTATTAATAATAATATTATTGGTATTTAAATCAATAATATGACATTCAAGTTGTTCTAATACATTCGATAATGAAGTATACATGTTTTGTAATATAAATCTTTTAAATTTAATAACTCTGTCATTAAAATTATTATTAATATAATTATTCATATTAATTATATATATATTTTATATAAACTTAAAAAAACTAATTGATTTAGTTAGTTTAAATTTAAAGAAATATTATATAGTAATATTATATATATGCCAAGTAAATCCAGAACAAAAGGATCTCGTAGAAAAACAGCAGGAACTACCCCAGCTGTTTCAGCTTCTCCAGTTGTTGAAGCTACCCCAGTAGTTGAAGCTACTCCAGTTGCAGCTACCCCAGTAGTTGAAGCTGCTCCAGTTGCAGCTACCCCAAGTACCAAAAAACAAAAAACAAAAGGTAGTACTCGCCGCAGAGCTCCAAAACAATCTGCTGCAGTAGCCACTCCAGAAACTGTAACTGAAGCACCAACTGAAACTGAACAAGTAACTGAAGCATTCACCGAAACAGCAACAGCGACTGAAACAGTAAATGGTCGCCGCACTCGTAGCTTTAAAGTTCTTCTTCCAAATTCAAATGAATACGAAGGACGTTTTACAGGACTTACACCATACCAAGCAGCAAACAAAGCACTTAGCAAATACTACCGTGAAACAAACAAACCAAAGAAAGAAATTCAATTCTCTATTCGTGAATCAACTCGTGGAAGCAAACGTTCAGTATACACATACAACGGACGTCGTGAAAAACTCAAGACCCCAGTAGAATACTCAATTAAAGATGGTCGCACTATCGTAAAACATTACAAAAATCGTCTTATTAAAGTTAAGAAAGCCGAACTTGCAGAAACTGTATCCGCCCCAGCATCAGCTTAAATTTATTGTTTAAAAATTGTCTATAAAAAATATCAAAAATATCAAAAATGTCTAAAAAATATATCTAAAAATATCAAATTTTATATATAAATATCTTATCCAAAATTTTATTTTATAAAATTTAACGCTTTTTATGTCGCAATTAATGCGAATATAATTTTATATTATATTTTATATTAAAAATTTTTTTTTAATATATTCAATATAATATAGTATTTTTTGAACATTAAGTTCATCCATTGTTTCTTCTATTATATTTAATTTATTTATTATATTAAATATAATGTCTTTGGGTAATTTTATTTCATTACCTAATTTTGTTTTTAATATATTTACGAGCCTAATTAATTTATATTTTAAAAATATATCATTATTATAATTATTATCTTCATGTTTGTTTCCTTCTTTATTTATAGTTTTATTAAAAATAAATTTTTTTTTATTAAAAATGTATAATAATATGAAATTACCAACATTTACAATTTTAATTTGAAAGTATTTTTCATCTTTTAAATTAACATTAAAAATATGATTAGCATACTTAATTTTTACAGTATTTTTAAAATAATAATTTTTAAATTCATAAATATATTCGTTTTTAATTAATTTATATTGACCATCGCCAATATCAATATAAATATTATCTGAAGTTATTAATTCCATATTATAAAAATTGATATTTAATTAAAATGTAAATATTAATTAAATATAATATGACTATTACCAAATTAGACGACGAATCAAATACTATTTATAATTTTAGAGTAAGTTTTATAAATTCTTTTTCCATTGATTATCCTAATCTTACAGAAAAAGATTATATTAAATATTCAAAAATTGCCGCAAATATAAAATTTAAAGAATGCAGGTATGATAGCATTAATTATAATAAAGTAAAAAAATATATAATTTAATATAATATGAGTATTTCCAATTCTCTTAATTTAACTAATCCACTTCACCATGGTTCTATTTGGATTAATGGGATAGGTAAAACATTAAATGATATTAGTAATAGTATTGATATAACGACTTATCAACAAAATTCAAAAAAATATAAAGGTAGTTCTAGTAGAAGGATGTATGATAGAAGAAAAGGATTGGTCGACCCTCGAAAAGGCTGGATTACAAATATACCACATTTATATGATGTAAGTTTTTCAATTGGTGTTCAAGTAGAATTTCAAATTAATAATGAATTTAGCAAACAGAAAGCCGATGAATTATGTGAGTTATATGCAAACTTAATTGGGAAATTACCATATTGTTTAATTAATCCTAAATTTTTTAAGACAGTTTGGATACATGACGGTAATTATGACTGGGGTGGTGGTAATAATAATATTCTAATTCATCATGGAAAATATAACGTGTATCGAAGGAGAGATATTGTATTAGAAACATTAATACACGAAGGTTGTCATACTTCATTGGACCCAATGTATAAACATTCCGATACTTGGAAAGAAGCTCAAAATAAAGACAATTATTTTATAACTAACTATGGACAAAATCATCCGGTTAGAGAAGATTTGGCAGAAACATTCTTACTATATTTTGCATTAAGGTGTAAACCAGATATGTTAAATGACAATATGATAAATTTCCTATCAAAGAAAATAAGCCATAGAATTAAATTTTTAGATAGTTTAAATTTAGATATGAGACCATATAGTTATATTTTACCGTATATAAAAAATTATAATTTACGTAAAGGGTATATAATATTTAATGAAAATGAACTAATTTCTGATTTAAATTTAAATAATATAAATGAAGCATTTGAATATTGTGAGAATACATCAAATTGTGGTGGATTTACAACTAAAGATTTTATCACATACTATTTTTACACTAAAAATCATGCTTCAAATATTGGTTCTAATAATGAGGTAGATTGGGTATCATATTTAAAACCAACGACAACAGCAGCACCAACAACAACAGCAGCAACTATAGAATGTTCTAAAACTGAAGAGTGTCCTAAAGCAACTCATATAAAAATTACTAAAAATGTAGAACAAAATGCATTTTTGGATAATAGAAAAATTCAATCCGTTGTGATAGAAGAAGGAGTTACAGATATTGGAATAAATTCTTTTGTAATGTGTACGAATCTTAAATCTATTGTAATTCCACCTGGCATTAATATTCATGTTAGTGCATTTGGAGGTGTTCCTATTAGACCTGAAATAATAAAAAATACTTTTGGTGGTCGTGGTGTTATTATTCGTGATTGTAAAGTTATAGATACAATAGATCCAACTACAACAGCTAGACCAACAACAACTGCAAGACCAACTACAACTGCAAGACCAACAACAACAGCAAGACCAACTACAACAGCTAGACCCACAACTACAGCTAGACCCACAACTACAGCTAGACCAACTACAA
>MDTD01097378.1_pt1 | contig 41979 bp, 44 predicted proteins | sample 811221 | NCBI WGS metagenome assembly MDTD01 (sample SAMN05326646, study PRJNA326480) | marine metagenome | isolation source: seawater | place: Pacific Ocean: South West | collected 2011
GTCGATTACCTGCATTTTCAAATATCCATATACCTGATGAGCAAAAGGCTAATGCAAAAAGCTACGTATCTGCCTCGACAGGTGGATTTCTGAATCGGAATGAAGCTTTAAACTGGGAATTTCTTAAAAGGTTAAGAGATTTTTGGCCCAAAAAGCTTCTCATCAAATGCGTGCTTCACCCTGAGGACGCAGCTTTAGCGGTCACATGCGGCGTAGATGGAATTTTTGTTTCAAATCATGCTGGTAATGTGAACGACTCAGCAATCACAGCTTGGGATGCACTGCCGGCTATTTCGGATGCAATCGGCGGTAAGACAACTATTATCGCTGATACTGGAGTTAGGCGCGGTAGTGATGTAATAAAGGGACTTGCGCTTGGCGCTGATGTTATTGCAGTTGGTCGTTCAACTCTTTATGGTTTGGCAGCCGCGGGGGAAGCTGGTGCTACTCGGGCTTTAGAGATTTTAGAATCAGAAATTCGCCGCACTATGGCAGTTATGGGAGTTACTCGTGTTTCAGACATCAGTCGTGACCACATTAGACTGCCTGCAGATCTACCAGTCTCAGGTCATTTACCGCACTTGCCAAAATAAGCAGGTATAGTTTTAAATATATTATGTTGAATGGATATTCGTCATTGCATATAGTTTTGAGATTGCAATAAAACATGTATAATAATTGAGTTGAGATAAGGCAATGAAATCTGAAGATATAAAAAAAATAGCATTTAAGAATACACCGAAAGTAAAAATAATTGAGCATGATAATTTTTTTCGACATGATCTCATTAGTTTTCTTAAAAAAGATGATCTAATTGGGATTGAGTTGGGTGTCGCTGGCGGTCATTACTCAGAAAAGATGCTTAAATCTGGTAAATTTAAAAAATTTTATGGCGTAGATCTCTATGAGGACCATCATGATGTTCAAGAATACATATCTGCCCTAAAGTTAATTGGGCTTGAAAAAAATTACGTCTTACTGCGAATGTCATTTGATGAGGCTATCAATTTATTTGATGATAATTTCTTCGATTTCATATATTTCGACGGCTATGCGCACACAGGTGAAGAGGGTGGAAAAACATTTTGTGAGTGGTACAAAAAACTAAAAATTGGTGGCTTGTTTGCTGGAGATGATTACAGTGAGAATTGGCCATTGGTTAAATGGGCAGTTAATGACATGGTATCAAAAGTTGGCGTTGAGTTGAATGTTACTGGTAGGATAACGGGTGACTCTGTCATGAACAAATATCCAAGTTGGTTTTTTTTGAAAGAAAAAGATTGTAATCTCAAACCAAATAAAAAATTGGAAGAGCTTGGGATGACCATCAGAAATGCGACAAGAAAAAATACTCCTGCGGCGCAACAAAATTTAACTATCCAACAAATAGAGAACCTGCTAAAACAAGTTAAGAGTCGGGATCCTCTTTTGGCGCTCAGACTGAAATCTCTTCTTTAATACAAGATAATAGTTAAATTTATTCAAAAAAAAATCAGGGCAAATCGGTAAAATTCACATGTCGTTCATGAAATTTTTTTCTATAAGAGAGGTGCCAACAACAAGTTGGAGTTCGGTACATCCTCTTAACATTAAGCCAAGCATTGAGACGTTATTTATGGTATTTGTCGGTAATATCATATTTGGATTTGGGGTTGCCGTAATCATAGCAGCGGGGGCGGGGTTAGACCCATGGACAATCTTAGCAGAGGGTCTTGGTCTAATATTCGGTGTAAGTATTGGGTTTGCTACATTCATTGTAAGTGTTTCGGTTTTATTGCTTTGGATACCTCTTCGTCAAATACCTGGATTTGGCACTATCATAAACACAATAGTAGTAGCTTCTATGATTGATATTGCCCTACCTTGGCTCCCAAAGCCGGGCGACAATCTCCTGTGGCTTCAGCTGATTCAATTATTGATTGGTATATTTATATGTGGGATTGGAAGTGGGATATATCTTACAGGTAACTTGGGACCCGGTCCAAGAGACGGGCTAATGACAGGTCTTCAGAGGATCACAGGGAAGCCAATTGCATTAGTTAGGGCATTAATAGAAATTTTTGTTGTTATTTTGGGGTGGTTACTTGGTGGTACGGTTGGTTTAGGAACTATAATTTTTGCGTTATTGATAGGACCAGCTGTCTCAATTGGACTAAGCATAGTCAAGATAATTTCTCAACCAAAATGAATGTTAAACAATTTATTATATTTTTAAAAAACACAATGATATATTTGCTGTATGAGGCAATTTGAATGATAGATAAGAAAAAAGCTTTATTGATAAATTTTACTGCTGATGCATACCATTGGGGATGCTATGGGACATCCATGGAAATATACGACACCCTAATTGAGTCTGGGTATTTTATTGAAACAAGAAGCGTCTATGAGGTGCACACATTAAAGCCAACCCCTCAAAATAATAAGGAGTTTAATGATAATAATTTTTTTAAAAAATACTCAGAAGAAAATCAGGATCTATGTAGGTCAATTAAAAATAGTGACATCATAGTGATAAATGCCGAAGGCACGCTTCATGGCTTGGCAAAAGGGCCAATAAATTTATTGTACCTAATGTTGGTATGTAAGAAATATTTTAAAAAGGTTGTACATCTAATAAATTTCTCTTGCTTTCCGAATGGTGATAATACTGCTCCAAAGGACCATACCGCTATCTATATTGATGTATTAAAAATGTTGGATAATATAGTAGTCAGAGAAATATTCTCAGAGAATATCTTGAAAGAAGTTGGAATAAAGGCAACATCTGGATTTGATTGTCTGCCTCGTTATTTATTTCGGTACAATCTAACAGGGAGAATGAAGCCAAATGGATGTGTCTTACTATCCGGTGGCGTAAAAATGCCAGAAGAGTATGTTAGTTTTTATATGAAATTTATTAATTGGCTACACAGCAAGGATATTCCTGTAAGGTTTCTATTGGGGGCAAAATCAGATCCCGATGAGGCCGAATATAAATTCTGGCACTATCTTAAACAAGCCTCAAAACACAAGGATATGACATTGGTGGAGGCAAAGTCTTTCAAAAGTTGGACCGATGAATTTAGGTCTGCTACATTCTTTTTTTCAGCTAGATTTCATCACACAATCGCAGCGCTTAGTATTGGCACTCCATTCGCAGTGCTGCCTTCAAATACACAAAAGATCTCAGCAATGCTGAATACTATTGGTTCCACAGTCACTTGCTTGAGCCCCGATGAAGATGGTTTTACAAAATTGCAAGATTTGGTTAACAATGGCCTTAATGAAAATCTAGAAAGCCAGAATGGTGAGATACTAGAAAAAATGATTGAGGGTGCTAAGAAAAACTTTAATAATATATAGAAAAAAGAACTATTTCATATTTATATATATAAAACAATTGTTTATAAAATATATGATAAATACACACATAAAATTAATCAAGTACTTAAAAGATAAATTTGGCATTTCTGAGTATGCTTTATTGTGGATTTCTTTTCTTAAAGGTTTGATTATAGGTTTGTTGCTGTATCACATTTTTATTAGATAGGAGATAAGATGCAAATTGAAAAAGATGAAGTTAAGAAATTTCTTCTATCATGGACTAATGGTGTAGTTGATATAGGAATAGCCAACGAAGAAAAGAGGGATTTTAAGAGGGCTGCAATTGATTTTTTAAACCATCATTATGCATTCGATGAAGGCGATGTGATGTTTAAGCCAACATTTACAACGATAAAACTCTTCAGAAATAACTTTGAGGAAGCTCTATCATACTTTATTGGAGGTGCTTTTGATGAGGATAATGGATTTGCGCTCAAGCCATGGGTTAAGATTGAACTGGGCCAAGAGCCGAATATAAGGCTGATCAATGACATTGCCTATGCAATGGGATCTTTAAATTTTTATCCATTAAAATCAGAGGGTTATTCGCAGGTTATATTCACTTTTATATTAAAAAAATTTTCAAATAATTTAAAAATAATTTTGCATCACTCATCACCGGTCCCAATCAGTAAATTGTAAATAAAATGATTGAACTGGTTGATATTTTAATTTGTATTTGCCTATTCTCCGGTGCAATTTTATATACATCTGTTGGGCATGCGGGTGCATCCATATACATTGCAATTATGTCAATATTTGGAGTGCCGGTGACCACAATTAAACCAACAGCATTATCTCTAAACATTATTGTCTCATCCTATACAAGTTATCAATTTGTAAGGGCTAAATTTTATGATATCAAACTTGTTATTCCATTACTTGTTGGTGCCATACCAGCTGCATTTATTGGTGGGTATATAAATCTTCCAGGTGATGTTTATAAACCTATAATTGGTTTGATGCTTCTATATTCCGCTTATAGGTTCATAACAGTTAAAAAAGAAGACGAAAAACCAATTATGCAATACAAGCTTTTTTACGCAGTTATTACTGGTATTATTATTGGATTCCTTGCTGGTCTCACTGGAACGGGGGGTGGTATATTTTTATCACCATTAATAATTTTTGCAGGCTGGACGACAACAAAGGGGGCTAGCGGTACTGTGGCAATATTTATCCTTTTTAATTCTTTATTTGGCCTGATGGGTAACATAACATCTCTCGCGGTGATTCCTCCCACTCTTCCTCTCTATGGCGGAGCCGCATTACTTGGCGGTATAATCGGATCACGAATAGGAATCCATTATTTTCAGCATACGGCAATAAAAAGAACACTCGGATTGGTTCTGCTTATCGCAAGCCTTAAGTTAATATTTAATATTTAATGATTATAGTTATTTTAATAAAAAACTGTTTGCAAGAACGAAACGTAATTTCTCTATGAAGCACTTATATATACTATTAACTTTGTTTATATTTTATTCTGGAATCGGAAGTTCAATGGCCTATGAAGAACCATCTTTTGCAGTAGTACAAGCAAACGAAGCCTATGAGATACGTTACTATAATGAGCGTATTGTTGTGCAAACCCGCAATACAAACCAAAACAGCGGTTTCCGAAAATTATTTAATTATATATCAGGAAAAAATAGCAATTCAGAAAAGATCGCAATGACTGTTCCAGTTACACAAACAGATAATTTAATGCAATTTTATCTCCCAATTAAATTTGACCAAGAAAACACGCCAATCCCAACAGATGATGATGTGAAAATATCAACTGTCCCAGGAGGGCATTACGCAGTCATAAAATACGGAGGAAGGTCGTCAGATTCCAATTTTCTAAAACATGCTAAGTTTCTTCGAGGCGCGCTTTCTAATGATGGATTTGAAATATTAAGCGAACCAATAAAGGCCACATATAACGGGCCATTTACACCAAGCTTTTTAAGAAGGAATGAAGCCTTATTCTTAATTAAATGGTCAAGTTGACTTCAAATAATAGAGAGAAAGACGATAGGTTTATTTGCCCGTTTTGTTTTTCGAAAAAAGGATTAATTTATGTCCAGTCACACTACCAATGCCTCAACTGTAAACAAGTTACCGATCCGTGTTGCGGGGGAGAGGTTTGCGTTGGTCAGGAGAGATTGATAGATTATAAAGATGATGAACAAAGCTGAGATAGATATAATCCATGATAATTTGGTCAAAAACGGTAAACGATTTGATTCCTTTAAGCGGGAGGGTGGATTCAAATATTGGATTAAGAGACGTGAGCGATTTAAGCTTAAGCACATTTTAAAAGGTCACCCTGCGAAGGCAATTAAGAGAGAGCTTGCTGGAATAAAAGTACTCAAAAAATACAACATACCTGCCCCGAATGTAGTTTATGAGGATGCAAGGTGTATTGTAACAGAGGACGCAGGTCCCAATTTACAAGATATTGCAATTGACAAAAGAATAGGAGTTGCTGAGAAAAGAAAAATTTTCTCAGCTGCTGGGAAAATAATGGCAGCCTTGCATAAACAAAGATATGCGCATGGCGGCTTGGCCCTACGGGATGTTTGTTGGGATGGGGCCGCTGTAACATTATTAGATCTAGAGTCTTTTGGCGAATTAATTAGATCAAATCGTAAACTATCCATTGATTTCTATCTATTTATTCATAGTTGGTTTAAGTTATTCGAAGTTGTAAAGCCGGAATTAATAGCTTTTGTGGATGCGTATAAGAGTAATATTATTCCAGTTCAGTGGCAGAAGACGTTGGATGTACCATTATATCTTCAAATATTGAGTAAATTGTTTACCCTTTTAAAATATAAGAAGTCAGATATTATTGCTGTAACTAGAACTGTAAATTTTCTAAATACATTGAAGTAGTGGTAGCTCAGACAAAAAAATATAGAATAACTATTAAATTACGTGTTAACAATGTATATATTATTTTCTAATATTATATCAAAAAAACGATTATAAAATGAAGAATTCAAAAATTGTACTCATAGATAGAAATCCTGGCCGAAATTCTCAAACCTATGGCATTGCAAGAGAGCTAAATACCGATGTCGAATTAATTCATGAACCTTCAATTGGAGTGATTGGGAATAAAGGTGACTCACAATGCTATGTTGGAGTTCGCGAAAAGGTTGAGGTTATTCACGATAAGTTGAGAGAAAGAATCGGAAACGATGATAAAAAACTGAAGATGAGGCTTGTGCAGCCTGAGTTCAGTATTGCAACATCTGATGGAATTAGAAATGGTACTAAAGAGATGAGGTATTCTCTAATTGGTAGAGAGGTCACAAATGAGTCAGTTTGTGAGCATTTAAGTGCTTCAGGACTTGAGGGCACAATTGCTGTCGTTGCATGTGATAAGCCACCTGTTGGAACTTTGGCTGCAATATTGGAGCATAATCGTCCGGCTATCATAATGTCCGATGGCTCAATTAGACCAGGTGTAGACAGCGTGACGGGGGATGCAATTGATATCATCTCAAGCTATCAAATTGCTGGAAGTGATGACGATGAACTCAAAAAGAGAATTGCGCTTGAATCTTGCCCCGGCTATGGCAGCTGTGGAGGGATCTTTACATATAATACGATGCAAACCTTTATTGCTGTTGTAGGAATGCAACCAATACATATGGTTTCACCCGCATCCCAAGATGATCGGCGTAAAACAGATTTTCCAAATGAGTTGATAGATTATTTAGCCAAGCTCATTGAAAAAAATATAACACCAAGGGATATTGTAACCAGAGATTCTATAAGAAACGGAATAATTGTGGCAATGGCGATTGGTGGGTCTACAAATGTTATGCTGCATGCTCCGGAGCTTTCTAGAGCCGCGGGATATGATGATTTTTATGGTGATATAATGAGCCACGAAGAGTTTAATTATTTATCACAAAATGTAATCCCAGTTGTTGTGAATGCTCGCCCATTTGGGAAATACTCAATGGTTGATATTGACAGTATGGGTGGAATGCAAGTAATTGTGAAAGATATGATAGAGGCGGGTTTACTTAACGGGAATACGCTGACTTGTACCTCAGAGACATTAAGCGAACAAGTGGAGAGGTTAAAACCGAATACGCCAGATGGAGATGTGATTTTTTCAATAAAAAAACCATTTAAGAAAACAGGCGGACTGAGACTCCTTGGTGGTAATTTATCACCTGAAAATAGTTCAATTTTGAAACTCGCTGGCGTTGAAGGTGGGCTCGAAGATAATGTGTTTCACGGGAAAGCAAAAACATTTGATGGAGAGCAAAGTTTACTAGATACTCTTGAGAATGATCCGGACTCTTTTCAAGACAGAGATATGGTCGTTGTTCGCTACGAAGGACCTGTTGGGGGGCCTGGAATGCCTGAAATGCTAGACTCAACGTCAAGGATCACTACTTTGTGTAGGGATAAAGGTATAGTAATCGCACTGATGACTGATGGACGTTTTTCAGGCGGTTCTGTCGGTTTGGTCATAGGGCATGTAGGACCCGAAGCAGCTCTTGGTGGGCCGATTGCGCTTATAGAAGATGGCGACCAAATTATTGTAAATCTCAATAACAATTCTCTTTCTTGTATTGAGCTTGAAGATCACTCTATTTACACAAAGAGAAAAGATAACTGGAACAAAATTGTACAAAAAAATAGCGGTGTACATCCATCTCTTGGTGAAATTGATACAAGGTTACTAAATAATATGAGATGTAATGCCGTGTCCGCAATACATGGTGCTGGCATGCACCCAAATCGTGATTTATGGGTAAGTAGCCCAAGGTCAATTGAAGTGTCAAGTTTTAAACCACTTAATAAATATAGAAGTTAGCTCACATGAGATTAAGTCAGGATTTTTTTTTCAGGATCACTCTCATTTACTTCTTTGTAGTTCTTTTTTCAATAAGTATTTCAGGCGCAAAAGCTGATATTGAAACTAACAATGACGCTAGAAAATTTCTCTCAAAGTATTGTATCACCCTGGTAAATGAAATCGAAAAATCATATCAAAAACAGCTTGATGCAATTGAAAATAATAAAATGATTGAATTCAGTAAAGTCAGTAAATATATATATGGAGTATCAGACTTGTATGATAACCTCGATTGTTCCATATATATAGATAAATGACAAAAACTGAAACTACACCACATTCAATTTACTGGATTCGACAGGATTTAAGAGTTGCTGACAATCCTGCTTTACTCAAGGCTGCGGAAGAGGGGTATCTTGCGGTATACATATTTGATGATGTTAATACAGATCAAAAGACCTTATCTGGTGAAGCAAGCTCTTGGTGGTTGCATAACTCATTAAAAGCTTTTAACAAAAGCCTCGATGATAAAATATCATTTTTTAGAGGTGATCCATTAAAAATCCTGATAGATCTCACGGAAAAATATAATATAAAAAATATTTTTTGGAATAGGTTGTATGAGCCATGGATGATTGACCGAGATACTAAGATAAAAGATCATTTCCAGTCATCAGGAATTAATGTTGAGTCACATAATGCATCATTACTTTGGGAGCCATGGGAAATTCACAAAGATGACGGCACTCCATACATGGTGTTTTCGCCTTTTTTCAGAAAGGGTTGCCTTAATGCGGCCCCACCTCGAATTCCATTAAGTAAAGCAGACGCTAGAAACTTAGTAAAGGCGGAGAATTCGAAAGAGTTGGATGAACTCACAATATTACCAAAAAATGATTGGTATGAAAAGCTTGAAGAGCAATGGGATATTGGCGAAATTGCTGCCAATAAGAAACTGTCTAATTTTGTTGAAGACGGCTTGATGAACTATAAAGAGGGAAGAAATTTTCCAGCACAAAAAAATGTCTCCAGATTATCACCGCATCTTCATTTCGGAGAAATATCACCAAACCAGATTTGGTATAGGATTGAACAAATATCAGATCCAAATTATTCTGAAAAGGATTTATATCATTTCAAAAGCGAGATTGGATGGAGGGAATTCTCCTACAGTCTTCTCTATCATAATAGGAATTTACAAAGTGATAATTTATATAAAAAATTTGATGTCTTCCCATGGATAGATAATGATGATCAACTTAAAAAGTGGCAAACTGGTCATACTGGGTACCCAATAGTTGATGCGGCAATGCGTGAGCTTTGGCAAACTGGATACATGCACAATAGATCTAGAATGATCGTAGGCTCATTTCTTGTAAAAAATTTATTGATCCATTGGAACCATGGGGAGAGATGGTTTTGGGATTGCTTGCTTGACGCTGACATGGCAAGTAATAGCGCAAGCTGGCAGTGGGTAGCTGGTTCAGGTGCGGATGCTGCGCCTTATTTCAGGATCTTTAATCCAGTAATGCAGGGGCAAAAGTTCGATCCAGATGGGGAATACACAAAAAAATATATACCAGAATTAAAAGATGTTCCCGTCAAATATTTATTCAATCCGTGGGAGGCACCTAAATCAGTTCTTGATAATGCTGGGGTCGAATTAGGATTAGATTATCCAATGCCAATTGTCAACATGCAAGACTCACGCGATCGAGCCTTAGCTGCTTTTGATACAATTCGTATTAAGTAAAATTAAATATTAAAACCAAAATTTCTTAGCTTCATCATCAATTGGTTTTCTTTATCTTCTGATATTTGTGATAGCGGCGGTCGGATATTTCTCCATCTAGGTTCATTGTATTTAATGGCTAGCATTGACTTTTGAGCCGGTATTGCTGAATAATCTTGAAATAGATACCGAACTTTCTTAACGCCCTTGTGAAGATCCTCAGCCTCACCCCATTTTTTTTCATGACAGAGTTTAATGACTCGCGCTATGTTCTCTGAATTAAAATTTGCAGTTGCTGATATACAACCAAGGCCACCTAATTTTATGGCCTCAATCACAGGTAATTCTGCCCCTGGATAAACTGCAAGATCTTGAATTTGTAATAGTTGCACTGTATTGTCCCAATTACCTGAGCTATCCTTTATGCCCATGATGATATCTGAATATGTATTTTTTAATTTCTTAACAAGATCAACTGATAAACTAACCCCAGACACCTGTGGAATATGATAGAGATATATTTTAAGATTTGGATGATTTACCTCATCAATTAGCCTCTTGAAATACTCAAAAAGACCCAAATCTGTTACATCTTTATAGTAAAATGCCGGTAGCGTCATAACTCCATGGCAACCTAAGTCCGTTGCATGACGGCATAAATTTACCGTATCAGGAAAATTACACAGACCAGTTCCGGGAATGAGTTTATTTGCGGGTATCCCAGATTGTATAAGGGACTCTAGAGCCCTGATCCTCTCATCGTTACTCAATGATAGTGCTTCCCCGGTAGTGCCAAATGGAGCAAGTCCCATACAGCCATCAGATAGCAGATCCTTTGCAAGGATATTATACATTTCTTGATTGAAGCTTAGATTATCATCAAATGGGCTTAAAATTGGTGAGATGAGACCCTTTATCATCTTCAATTTCCTAATATGTAATCAAAATAATGCATACAGCGTCAAATTATCATAATATTCTGAATTAGAATATTGAATTTTCTGATGTTTAATGACTATATTTAAAATATGAGAGATATGCATAAAAAATCCCAAGATAAAATCACGCCAAAACATTTATTCTACAATAGGCGAAAAATATTAAAACTTGGTTTGGCATTGGGTGCCTATGTCGCATCCAGCAGAATAACACCAGCTCTTGCTAAAGAAACTTTTGACCGCAAGATTAATTCTTTAGAAGAAATTACTAATTATAATAACTTTTATGAGTTTGGTATTGACAAGACTGATCCTGCAAAGCATGCCTATAAATTAACAACATCACCTTGGCCAATCGAGATTAGCGGTTTAGTAGACAATCCAGGTATTTATGATTTCTCTGAAATTTTAAAAGAAATGAATATTATACAACGCACTTACAGCCTAAGATGTGTAGAGGGCTGGTCGATGCTAATTCCATGGAACGGTTTCCAACTATCTGAACTATTGAATAAGATAGGGGTGAAACACGAGGCAAAGTATGTATCATTTGAAACACTCTACAGACCTCAAGAGATGCATATGCAAGAGACAAATATTTTAAATTGGCCATACAGAGAGGGTCTGAGATTAGATGAAGCAATGCACCCCCTCACATTAATCGCAACCGGTGTTTACGACCAGCCTCTGCCGAAACAAAATGGCGCGCCACTCAGGTTGGTGGTACCATGGAAGTATGGTTTCAAGTCAATTAAATCAATAACTAAGATTTCGGCGCAGGTAGAAGAGCCTATTTCATCATGGAATCAACAAAACCCTGCAGAATATGGTTTTTATTCGAATGTGAACCCAACCGTACATCACCCAAGATGGTCCCAAGCAAGCGAGCGATATATTGGCGGGGAAGGTGAGGGGTATCTTGGAAATTTATTTACGAAGAGATATGATACTAAGCTCTATAATGGCTATGGAGACGTCGCACCGTTATATGAAGGTATGGATCTATCCCGATATTATTGAGTGGCTGGATAATTATTATGTATAAAGCTACCAAATCGTTAAATATAAAAAGTATCTTTGATCTTATAAGGCTGCTTGTGAGAAAGATAAGAATTTGGCATGTCTACGTAACTTTATTAATACCTTTATTATTACTTACCTCTGACTTACTTAGTGGTCAATTAGGGGTAGATCCAATGAGAGAGTTAGAAAAAAGTTTAGGAGTTACAGGTATTTATATACTTATATTAACACTATGTATTACTCCACTTTCAACATTAACGGCTATTAATTTTATAAGATTTCGGAGAGCATTCGGTTTAATGAGTTTTTTCTATATTGCATTACATTTTTCCACATGGATACTACTAGATATGCAGTTAAGATGGTATGAGATAGTCGAGTCGGTCACAAAGAAGCCTTTCATTGTTTTTGGTATGATGGGTTTCCTTTTACTGATACCACTCGCGGCAACTTCAAATAATTACTCCATTAAAAGATTAGGAAAATATTGGCCAAAATTGCATAAGCTGATTTATGTAGCAATTATTTTGGGTGGTGTGCATTATCTTATGATGGAAAAAACACTGCAAAATGATGCAATCACAACGTTTATTATTATTCTAGTACTTATATTGCTTCGCTTCTTCAAATTAAGAAAAATCAATTGGTTATAATACATCATGAGCGCAATAATAACAGGTTTTATGCTCTGCTTTTCGCTGAACTGCGTAATTGGTGCCCAGAACACCTATTTATTCCGTCAAGGCGTTAGAAATGAGTACGTTTACTCACTTGCAGCTTTCTGCACAATATCAGACTTTGTTCTAATAATGGCTGGCGTCTATGGGATGTCTCTTATTGTAAGCCAATTCTATATTGATCTGTTTCTAATATTATCAGCGCTGTGCTTACTGTTTTATGGTATTTACAGAATAAAGAATATTATGTCTTTGTCATATGGAGTGAGTGACGAGATTTATCTTCAAAGAAGTTTTAGAAAAAGTATTTTAGCAATGTCCGCCTTCACATTATTAAATCCACATGTTTATCTTGATACAGTCATTTTAATTGGCAGTGCTTCCTTACAATATAATAGGGATGAAAAGATCTTCTATATATTGGGTGCTACGGTTGCCAGTATTGTTTTCTTTTATGGTGTGGCAATTCTCTCAAGGTTATTTTCATCATTATCAAAAAATATTACACTCTTAAAATCTGTTGACGTTATTACAAGTATTATCCTTTTTGTTATTTCATTTGCAATGTTAAAAGCTACAAGCTTTATATAGCCACTTAAAACATTAAATAATAATTTTGATGTTTCTTTTAATAGATTGTAGTATTTCTTTATGTTCAAACGGTTAAAAAATTGCCATAACACTGACGACTTTCGTTTGCTGGCTAAACAAAAATTACCATCTCCAGTTTTTCATTATATAGATGGCGCTGCAGATGATGAAAGAACCTACGCTAGAAATACGGCATCCTTCGATCAATGTGACCTCGTTCCAAGTGTGCTAAAACCTGTTACAGAGATCGATATATCTGTTGAAATATTAGGAAAAAGAATAGATTTACCAATATTTTTGTCACCAACAGCGCTCCAAAGGTTATTTCACTATCAGGGAGAAAGAGCTGTTGGAGAAGCTGCTGATGATTATAATACCTATTTTGGAATATCCTCGCTTGCTACGGTTGGAATAGAAGAGGTAGGTCAGAAATTTAGTTGCCCCAAGATGTTTCAATTATATGTGCACAAAGATAAAGCACTTAATCAAGACATGCTTCAGAAATCTATTGATTGTGATTTTGATGCGTTAACGATTACAGTTGACACTATCGTGGGTGGCAATAGGGAGCGAGACTTAAGAACTGGCTTTACATCACCACCAAAGCTAACGATTGCAAGTCTCATGAGCTTTATGTTCTCGCCAATTTGGAGTTTTAACTACCTAACGAGAGAGAAATTCTCATTACCTCAGTTGGATTCTCATTTGAATGAGGGAACAAAAATTGCAATATCGGTGGGAGATTATTTTACAAATATGTTAGATCAAGAATTAAACTGGAAAAAAATTGAGGAAATTAGAAAAATATGGCCAAAACCCCTTTGCTTAAAAGGTATAATGTCTGTAGATGATGCAAAAAAGGCAATCGATGTCGGCGCAACCGCTATTATGCTCTCAAACCACGGAGGTAGACAGCTGGATGGATCGCGGTCACCATTTGATCAATTGGAAGAAATCGTCAGTGCTGTCAGTGGCCAAATAGAAATAATTTGTGATGGGGGAATTAGAAGAGGTACCCATGTGTTAAAAGCTTTATCATTAGGAGCAAACGCGTGCTCTGGGGGGAGATTTTATCTCTATTCACTCGCTGGTGCTGGCTCGAACGGTGTAAAGAGAGCGATAGGTCTCATGCGAGATGAAATTATTAGAGATATGAAGTTGATGGGTTGTAACAAAATCTCTGACTTAAGTAAGGCTAATATTAGATTTAGATAGGCAAAATTCTATGATCTCAAATAATAATATTGTTGCGTCTTTTTATAAGTTCATTCCATGGGCAGAATATAAGTCTTTCAAGGAAATCATTCAAAAAGTTTGTGAAAATAATGGAGTTCTCGGAACTATCCTTTTGGCTTCCGAAGGTATAAATGGATCTATCTCTGGTGGTGAAATTGAAGTTAAAAATGTAATCATATATTTAAAATCAATAAGAAATTTTTCTGATTTGGAAATTAAATATTCAAAAGCATTTGGAAAAACCTTTCGTAAAATGAGGGTCAGATTAAAGAAAGAAATTGTTTCGATGGGAAAACGTGATATCAATCCTTTTCAACGAACAGGAAAGTATCTTGGCCCTGAGGCTTGGGACAAACTACTTGACGAAAAGGATGTAATTGTTGTTGATACTAGAAATACATACGAGCACTCGATTGGATCGTTCATTGGTGCAAGATTCGCAATTACAAAGTCTTTCAGAGATTTCCCTGAATGGGCGGATAAAAACCTAAAAGAGTTGAAAAATCAAAAAATTGCAATGTATTGTACTGGTGGAATAAGATGTGAGAAAGCTTCTTCATATTTATTGGCTAAGGGTTATAAGAATGTTTTTCAGCTTCATGGTGGCATTTTAAAATATCTTGAGAATAAATCAAAAGATCAATCAAAATGGAGCGGAGAATGCTTTGTTTTTGACTATAGAGTGTCTCTTGAGCACGGTCTTGAAAAAGGTAAACACGAGATGTGCCACGCATGTAGGATGCCGTTATCAGAGAGAGATAGATCAAGTGAGCTGTATATCCCAGAAATATCATGTCCACATTGTCATGATAGACAAACACCGAAAAGTATTAAGAGGTTTGAGGAACGAAAATTTCAAATGAAGCTAAGGCAGGAAAGAGAAGAACTTGAGCAAAGACAAGATAAATAGAGAATTAATATTATACTCATTTAGGAGATGCCCTTTTGCAATAAGAGCAAGATTATCAATATATTACTCAAAAATCAGATGCCAAATTCGTGAGATCTCTCTAAAGAAGAAACCACCAGAATTTATTTCTTTATCACCAAAAGCAACTGTGCCCGTATTATTAAAAGAAGACCATTCAGTAATAGATGAAAGCATTGATATTGTAAAATGGATTCTAAGTCAAAGCGATCCAAATGAACTATTAATTCCGCTACACGATAAGAACGAAGATGTTGATTATTTCATAAGCTTATTTGATAACAAGTTTAAGTTCCATCTTGATAGGTATAAATACTCAAGCAGATATGATTCTGCGGAGAAAAATAAGCACAGAGACGCAGCATCCGAGATTCTAGAGTTATTTGATGATAAGATTACAGATACTGGGTTTGTTTATGGAAATAAGATATCTGTGTACGAAGTATGTATCTTGCCTCTAGTAAGGCAATTTATGATTGCTGACCCTGAATGGTTTGAAGGGTATTTTAGATTTGAAAAAGTAAAGAAATCGCTTAAAAGTTTTATTGACTCGGATGCGTTTAAAGTCACAATGAAAAAATATGATGAGTGGATTAATGACAAAAGTAAGATTGAATATTTTCCATAATTAGAATGATTTTGATTGGAAACATTGTAAAAAATAGTTATAAATAACGCGTAATCCATTATTGGTGATGAAATGTCAAATCTATTTAATGAAATTGATGATGATCTGAGGCAGGATAGGCTTAAGAGTCTATGGGCCAACTATAAAAACTCAATATATACTGTGGTCATAGTCATCTCTTTAGTCTTAATTGGCTCTGAGTCTTATCAATATCTTTCAAAGAGTAAAACTGAAAAGTCTGGACTACTGTTATCTCAAATTATTGAGAGTATAATTGAGGATGAGCCCGAGCGAATTAATAATTATATTGATGAATTACTCGAGAACGGAACAAGTGATTACAAAACATATGCCTTGTTATTAAAGTCTGGTAACTTTATTTCACAAGATAAACTTACAGACGCACGAGAAACATATACCGAACTTATAAAAAAATCTGAGAATCGGCTCATAAAAGATTTGGCAATTCTGAAACTTTCATATCTGAACGTAGACTTTGACTCATTTGATCAAATTCAACAGCAGCTATCAACAATTCAAGAAGAAGATAGTCCATTGAAGCTATTTGCTTATGAGGTATTAGCGATGAGTGCATATAAGCATGGTTTATATGAAAAAGGTGCTGAATATCTTAATATGATTATCGAAAATGAAAAAACCACGAATGGCATGTTTGATAGAGCTCAGATGATGCTAAGAGTTATGAATTCAAAATAAGTATATATTGTGCAATTAAACATAGCAAAAATATACATATCTAGATTAATATTACTTTTTATAATTCTTAATCTATCTGCATGTGAGAGCATCATTAGGGGAAAAGAGTATATTCTTCCTGGCGAACGGGAAGATATATTAATTGGCTCGGCTAATATAAAATTAGCTGAAAGCTATGATATAATTCAATTATCGGAGCCTCTTGTAACAAAACGTTGGATATCTTCTGATAGAGAAACAACAAATAACAGAGATAATATTGCGTTCTCTGAGGAATTCATAAAAAAATGGTCAGTAAGCATTGGTCAAGGTTCAAGCTCACTCAGCCTATCTTCGGTGTCGCCTATATATATTGGCGACACTATATTCACTGTCGATACTGAGAATACTATTTCATCTATAAATCCAAAGAATGGTGACATTAATTGGACAAAATCATTATTTCCGGAAGAAGAGGATCCTAAAATTGGTTTTGGCGGCGGTTTATTTGCAAACTCAGGAATAATATTTTTTACAAATGGTTTTGGTGAATTATACGCCTTAGACCCTTATAATGGTGATATTCTCTGGAAGAATAGGGTTAATTCCCCTGTCAGAGCCGCCCCAATAGCGGATAACTCATTGGTATTTGTATTAAGTGTGGACAATAAAGTAAATGCGTTTGATATACAATCGGGGGATAAGAAGTGGGAATATTCATGGTTCTCTGACACAGCGGGTTTAGTGCAAACAAGTAACATGGCTATATTTGAAGATAATATAATTGTCCCCTATAAATCTGGTGAGGTTTTTGTGTTTAAAAAAAATAATGGAAATAGACTGTGGGCAGACTCGGTTAATAGAAAAAATATCAAAAATTCTCTCTCGCAAATTAAGGACATCACAGCAAGCCCAATAATATATGAGGATATATTGATAACAATAGGTTTCCAAGGACGGCTCATTGCTAATAATATAAATAATGGATTTCGTATGTGGGAATTACCAATTTCATCTTCAGTCACCCCCATAGCATCAAATAATTATTTATTTATTGTGTCCAATGATAATATGCTTTTTGCGATTAATATAGATAGCGGAGAAGTTTTATGGGTAGAAGATGTCAATACAAATTACGAATTTAAGAATGATAAAATTATATCTATACAGTTGCTGCAAAGCAGCCTCTACTTATTTTTATCATCAGGCAATCTTGTTATTTATGAACCGAGCACAGGGAAATTGACTGATGTCCTTCAAAATAAAATAGAAGCAACGTCAATCTCTCCAATTATTGTAAATAAGAATTTATATGTTATATCTAATGACGGTGAACTAATATCGTATAGATGAAATATTATCATGACTCCAAGAATAGTTTTAGCAGGCAGACCAAACGTTGGTAAATCTACTTTATTTAATAGATTGTATGGTAGAAGGAAAGCTTTAGTATCTGATATCTCTGGGTTAACAAGAGATTTCCGTGAAGAAGTAATAATCCTAAAAGATCGAGAATTTTTTCTTATTGATACGGCAGGGGTTTATGAGTCTGGATCAGATAGTTTATCCCAGTCCGTTGAAGATAACGCCTTAAGAGTAATAAAAAATTCAGACCTATGCTTGTTTGTTGTTGACGCAAAATCTGGATTAACAACAAAAGATATTGAATTTGCTGATTATTTAAGAAGATCTGGTGTTATGACCGTTACGATAGTAAATAAATGCGAAAGTGGTTCATCAAGTTATAATATCTATGAATTTTTTGAACTAGGCTTTGGTGAACCTCTTGCAATATCGGCCGAGCATAATGTAGGTATAGGCAGCCTAATAGATAAAATTATAGAAGTAATACCATCAAATGTGATTAACGTCGAAAATGACTTAGGTGCCATCAATCTTGCTATAATAGGAAAACCAAATGTTGGTAAATCTACACTATTAAATTCTCTAATTGGCCATGAGCGAATGTTAACTGGTGACATTGCCGGAATAACAAGAGACTCGATTTCTAGTGATTGGGAATGGGATAGTAGAAAAATTAAACTTATAGATACTGCAGGTCTTCGCAGAAAATCTAAAGTATATCAAGATACTGAGAAACTCGCATATTTTGACTCAATAAAGACAATTAAATATTCCGATATTGTGATTCTATTAATTGATGCCATAGATTTCATCGATAAACAGGATTTGAGGCTTGCTGATCAAGTTTTAACAGAGGGGCGAGCTCTTCTCATTGTCTTCAATAAAATAGATTTAGTAAGGGATAAGACTCAATTTGACGATGATTTGGGTAAGATCTTTTCAACAAATTTAATTCAGCTTGATAAAAAAAACATCCTAAAAATATCATCCATAAATGGTAGGGGCACAAAAGAAATGATGGAAAGAGTTATTCTCCTGTATGATGAATGGACAAAAAGAACCACGACAGCAAAGCTCAACACATGGCTTAATGAGGCAGTGCAAAAACATCAACCTCCCGCCAAATCTGGAAGAAGGGTGAAACTTAGATATATAACTCAAGCATCAGTTAAGCCACCTACATTTATTATATTTTCATCTGCGCCAGATGCTATTCCAAGTTCTTATCGCAAATATCTAATTAATGAACTGAGAAATGCCTTTGGATACAATTTATCACCGATTAGGATTCATTTTAGAAAGGGTGATAACCCCTATGTTAATTAAATAAGCTTTGTTGATTTCAACCAATCAACATATTTAATTAATTCACCATTGGCGAAATTTTGATTGAATACTATATCAAGAAAAAATTCGGATAGGTCCGATGGCTGAGTAATTTTTTCTTTATCTTCGCCAGGATATGCTTTTAGTCTTAGATTAGTATTCACATCACCGGGATCAATCAAGTTAACTTTTATGTTTGTGCTTTGAATCTCCTTAGCGTAACTGTATACAATCTGCTCTAATGCTGCCTTTGATGCCGAATATAATCCCCAAAAAGGTTTTTTCTGATTGGTAATATCTGAAGTAGATACAAGAACTTGTGATTTTTTTGCTTTTCTCAAATACGGCTCAAATAATTTCAACAATATCACGTTTGATGTCAAATTTACTGCAAAAGTCTCATTCCACTCTTTCTCATCTATATGCGTAACCGGTGTAAGTCCTCGAAATGTTGCGGCATTTAAAAATAAGATATCCAGACGGTCAATTCTTTCGGATAATTTCTCTTCCATATCTTTAATAAGATTAAATTCCATCAAATTAAATGGCACATTGATCACATCACAATTGTATCTAGCAAGATCATCATCCAGCATCTCTAGTGCACTCTGTGAGCGACCAAGTGCTATAACTCTAGCATTATGTTTTCCGTATGTAATTGCAGCCTGTCTGCCGATTCCACTAGAAGCGCCAGTAATCAATATATTCATTCCTTTAAAATCAACAGACACCTTAATTTATTCCTCTAGGAGTGACAGTTGGCTAGTGTGATCCGAAATTTGTTCCATATCACTTAATTTGGTTGGGTAGTCGCCGGTAAAACAATGATCTGTAAATTGCGGTACTTCGTTATTTCTTCCGCTATATCCTAATGCTTTATATAGACCCTCAATTGATAAAAATTTCAGAGAATCACAGCCAATATAATCTTTCATTTCATCGATATTGTGTTTTGCAGCAAGCAAGCTATCCCTCTCAGGGGTATCAATTCCATAGTAATCGCTAAATTTTATAGGTGGTGATGCAATTCTTAAATGAACCTCTTTCGCGCCAGCGTCATAGAGCATTCTCACGATTTTTATGGATGTAGTACCCCTTACTAAGCTATCATCCAGAAGTATTATGTTCTTATTCTTAACCAATTCTGCATTAGCTGAATGCTTTAATCTTACTCCAAATTGTCTAATATTTTGAGTTGGTTCAATGAATGTCCTTCCTACATAATGATTTCGAATTAACCCATAATCAAAATTTATTTTGGATCCCTCAGAATACCCAAGTGCTGCTGGAACCCCGGAGTCTGGGACAGGAACAATAATTTCTGCTCTTATACTATCTTCTTTTGAAAGCTGGTATCCAAGTTGTTTTCGTATTTCGTAGACGCTCTTACCTCCAATTACGCTATGTGGCATTGCGAAGTAAATATATTCAAATATACATGGTCTTGGGTTTTGCTTTGGAAAAGGAAAATGGCTCTCTATTCCATCATCTGTAATGACTATTACTTCGCCATTTTCTATTTCTCTAATAAACTCAGCACCAATAATATCCAGTGCACATGTCTCAGATGCTAGAATGTAGGATTTATTTAATTTTCCAAGAACCAAAGGTCTAATTCCAAGTGGATCCCTTGCACCAATCAGTTTTTTATTGGTCAGTGCCACAAGTGAGTAAGCTCCCTCTAAGTAACCTAGAGCATCGATAAATTTATCAATAAATTTTATTTTTTTACTTTTTGCTACCAAATGAAGTAGGACTTCTGTATCAGAGGTAGATTGAAAAATTGCCCCACTAGAAACTAGCTTCTCACGCAATAGCAGTGTGTTAGTTAGATTACCATTATGAGCAACACTGAATCCCCCCGTATCAAGGTCTGCATATAAGGGTTGTACATTCCTTAAGATCGTCTCCCCACGCGTTGAATAACGAACATGACCAATTGCAGAAATACCAGATAATTTTTCTATTATTGGTTGCTTTGTAAAATTATCTCCAACAAGCCCAAGTCGCTTTTCGGATTGAAATTTATTACCATCAAAAGTTACAATTCCAACGGCCTCCTGACCGCGATGCTGTAACGCGTGTAACCCCAGCACTGTTAATTGAGCTGCATCACCATGCCCAATCACCCCAAAAACTCCACATTCCTCTCTTAATCTATCGTCTATTAAATGATTATTCATATCTAACTATTTGGTATTTCAATATTATTAAGGTTGAGTTTCTCTTCAATATTTTCAAAATTTATGTTATCCATTATTACACTCGGGTTCTCAGGTAAATAGCGGTAAATTCTCTCTTTGCTTGACTCAAGATGATCATAAAAAATCGATTTACTTAACCAGTCGGGTTCATTTGGATCAAATAGCCACGTCAAGCCAATGAATAGAAGCATTATGATTAAATAACCTCTAATAAAACCAAAGCAAATTCCAAATATCCTGTCCAAAATACCAATATTACTCTTGAGAACAAGTTTGGATACTTTCGATGAAATGAATGCGCTAATAATCAATGCAATAACAAAAACAATACCCACCAGTAAAGAGTGAGCAAGCCAATCAGGCTGTAATATTCCGCTTGCAAAAGAACGCGATTGGTCGTTGGTATAGGCTAGAAACGAAGCTATCGCTGCGACAAACCATGATAGGATTGAAAGGGTTTCCCTTGTAAAACCTCTCAACATAGCAAAAAATGATGATAAGAATAATAAAAGTAAAAGTATCGTGTCAAAAAAAGAAATCGCGTCAGTCATTATTTAATCATTTAGGTTTATTTTAATAGGTCCCTCAGATTTACCATTGATAAATTGATCAACATATGGATTTTGAGAGTCATTTATATCTTTTGCATCTCCGGTCCATATCACATTACCCTCATAAAGCATGGAGATCTTATCAGCTATTTTTCTTGCACTTTCCATGTCATGTGTAATTGTAATTGCGGTTGCCCCAACTTCTTCAATGACCTCATTGATCAGATCATTGATAATATCAGCCATAATTGGATCAAGCCCAGTGGTAGGTTCGTCAAAAAATAGAATTTCTGGGGTTCGAGCAATCGCTCTCGCGAGTGCAACTCTTTTTTGCATTCCACCCGATAGCTCCGATGGATATAAGTCTAATACTGTTGAGTCTAGACCAACTTTTCTTAATTTATCAACTGCAATATCCCTGAGATTGTCTGTTTTTTCGCCAATCTTTTTTATTCCAAATGTAATATTTTCTTGAACATTCAAGCTATCAAATAGGGCGGCACCCTGAAATAACATACCAATTTTGCTGTGAAAATCTGTATCTGCACGACTTTTTTTATCCAGTATAAGTTCATTAAAATATATTTCGCCGTTATCAGGCTCTATAAGACCTAAAATACACTTTAATAGTACAGATTTTCCAGTACCAGATCCGCCAATGATTACCTGAGATTTATTTCGTTCAATATTGATTGACAGATTATTTAAAACAGATTTATCACCGAAAGATTTTGATAAGTTTTTTATTTTCAGTATATGATCCATTTAACTTAATTCGTAAATACAAGTGAGGTTAATATATAATTTGATGCTAGTATCAAAATTGAAGCAGAAACGACTGCCAGCGTTGTCGACCTGCCTACTCCTTGCGCGCCTCCAGTAGATTTATATCCGTGATAGCAGCCCATAAAAGCGACAATGAAGCCAAAGACAGCAGCTTTAATAAGACCCGACATAACATCGCGTAGCTCTATAATATCTAGTGTATTTTTTATATAGCTTTGCTCAATAAATCCAAGACTTTTTGTTCCAACAACAAAGCCACCCATGATTCCAATAATATCAGCAATAATTACCAATATTGGGAGGCTTATTACGGCTGCAAGCACCCGGGGCACAACAAGGTATTTCATTGGATTTGTTGACAGAGTAACAAGTGCATCAATTTGTTCTGTTACTCTCATTGTTGCAATTTCTGCTGAAATTGACGCTGAAACTCTCCCTGCTAGCATTAATCCTGCTATTACAGGACCCAACTCTCTGGTAATTCCAAGGGCAACAATTGAAGCAACAATATTTTCGGCGTTAAATCTTGATCCCCCAACATATATCTGTAATGCCAATACACCGCCTGTAAAAAACGCCGTAAGACCAATCACAGGTAGTGAATTGTAACCAATTCTAACCAATTGACTCAATAATGATTTAATATAAATAGGGGGTGTTATTAGGCATAGAACAAAATCATAAAAGAAAACTGCAATACTGCCAATACTTGCGCATATCCTTAAAAAAGACCTGCCTATTGCTTCTGGAATAATATAAATATATCTATTCATATTTATAGTGCTTTTTGACTCTTGAGTTTAATCTTGTCAGTATTTCGTAGCTTATTGTACCAGCATTTTTAGCTAAGGTATCAATATTTTGATTTGATCCAATTATTTCTACAAAATCACCCCTCTTAACATCACTTTTCATATCTGTGATGTCAATTGCAACAATATCCATGGAAACTCTACCCAATATTGGTGTGGCAGTATCATCAATGTAAAACTTTCCACCAGATTGATGATTCGTCGATTTTAATGACCATGGAAGGCCATCAGCATAACCAAATTCTACAAGCGCAATCCTGATGTCTTTGATGGCTCTGTATGAAGCCCCATATCCGATTGTTGAGCCGGCTTTTATATCTTTTATTTGTATTATAGGAGCATATAATTCGATGGCAGACTCTAACCAACTCGATGACTCATTTTCATTATACCCACAATAAAGGCTAATACCTGGTCTAACCATATCAAGTAGAAAAGATTTATCTCTAAAAATTGCGGCCGAATTTGCGATCGTTTTTTTTATCCCGATAAATCTATTGGTCAATTTTAATAGCTTATTAAGTTGTTTCTCAGGCAATTTGGACTCAGGGTCTTCGGCAGTCGATAGATGTGACATTATTAAGTCGATATTGTCTCCATTAATTGATAATTTATCAATTTCATCGTCGTCAAAACCAAGTCTTGAGAACCCAGTATCAAAGTGTAGGGCAATGCGATGTTCTGTCCTTACTTCAGTATTTTCATTATATTCGGCAAGCTCGGCAGAACTTCCAATAACAGGCGTAATTTTATTAGAAATATACTCTTTTGTCATGGACGGCTTTAGTCCATTTAGTGCATAAATGATATAATCATATGAACCAAAAATATCCCTTAATCTGATCCCTTCATACAGATCTGATACAAAAAAATATTTACATCCTGAGTTTTTTAGAGTGACTGCAACTTCTTCGAGACCTAGACCATAGGCATCAGCTTTCACTGTGGCAGCGCAAATAGATCCTCCAATCATTGCACTAATTTTACGATAATTATTAGATATAGAGGCAAGGTTTACATTCATAAATGCTGATAACATGTTTTGAGAGTCATCATTCATTTTTCATTAATAACCTTAGCTATATCAAATTTATTCAAATCTCTCTGGAAGCTTATCATCTGATGTGTAGTCACTAAAGCGTGTTACAGAGCCATCAAAATACATATCAATTACCGGTGTTGGTCCGTGTCTGTTCTTTCCTATAATTACTTGGGCTTTTTGGTGAACTTCTTCCATACTTTCTTGCCATTGAATATATTCCTCTGTTCCCTCTCTTGGCTGTTTTTTTTCTAGATAATATTCTTCTCTGTATAAAAACATTACAATATCAGCATCTTGTTCTATGGAACCAGACTCTCTCAAATCAGAGAGTAGTGGTTTTTTATCATCTCTGCTCTCAACTTGTCTTGAAAGTTGAGAAAGGGCTATTATCGGAATATTTAACTCTTTGGCAAGCGCTTTCAAACTTTGGGTAATCTCAGATAATTCCTGCACCCTATTCTCGTTGTATCTTCTATTGCTAGATGTAAGTAACTGAAGGTAATCAATTATGAGGATGCCTAAATTATTTTGCCTCTTTAATTTACGTGCTCGGGCAATTAATTGTCCGATACTAATCCCGCCTGTTTCATCAATGAATAGTGGAATATCTTGAAGCTTTCGTGCGACATCAATAAGTTTATCGTATTCAATATTTGAGATTTGACCCTTACGAATTTTTTCTGAGGACACGGATGTTTGCTCAGATATAATTCTTGTTGCAAGCTGTGATGAAGACATTTCTAGTGAAAAAAAACCAACAACTGCTCCCTGACCAGGCTTTTTCTCATTATCTTTGTCATTTGCATTAAAAGCGTTAGCAATGTGAAAGGCAATATTTGTAGCAAACGCTGTTTTACCCATTGATGGTCTGCCTGCAATAATCAGAAGGTCAGATGATTGCAGACCGCCGAGAACTTTATCAAGATCTTTGAAGCCGCTTGATAATCCGGAGACCTGACCGTCTTTATGATATGCACTTGCCGCTGTATCGATTGCCTCCGTTAATGCCGTAGAAAAATTTTTAAAATCATTTCCATATTTTTCATCTTCAGCAAGTGAATATAATTTTTGCTCAATGTATTCGAGGTGATCAAATGGTGTCATATCAGCGGGTGGTGAATAAGATATATTGACAACATCATTCCCAAGATCGATCAGATTCCTCCATGTGTATAAATGACGAATGATTTGCCCATACTCTTCAATATTTATTATTGAGGAGGCCTCGGCGGCAAGTTCAATTAAATATTTGCTTCCTTCAATCTCTTCAAATCTCTCATCATTATCGATTTGAGTTTTTAATGTTATTGGCGAGGCAAGTTTGTTTAATAAAATAAGTTTAGAAATATTTTCAAAAATTATACCGTGAATGTGTTCAAAGAAATGTTCAACCTTTAAATAACCTGATATTTTATCAAACAAGTCATTATTGACCAATAATGCACCAAGTAATTGCTGTTCTGCATCTAAATTATGTGGGAGCTGCCTGAACTCATTTTCGGAATTGCCAGCTATATTTTGAATTATTGATGTCATATTAAAATTTATATTTTTATCTAATATAAAATTACAGCAGATGAGATATGAGAGAGAATTATTTTTAAATTTATTCAAAATAATCCACATCTAATATTTATTAGATCGTAATTATCAAAAAATATCTTGACTGAAGTGTTTATTCCTTTTCTTCAGATTCTTCAACTTCATTATTTTCATCGAGGCGCTCGACATTTTCTTCACCGCTTTCCACATGATTATCATCCATAGCAGCGTCAGCAATTTCTTCACCGAGCTCAGCTTCCACCCCGTCATCAAACACATCAACTAAAGCGTCGTCATCCGATTGATCGTCTTCTGCGGATATTACCTTACCACTTTCTTGCAGCACTGCCTCTTCTTCAGTTCTTGCAACGTTTATTTTTATTATTGTTGATACTTCGGCATGCAAATTAACCTTAACGTCGGTAATACCAAGTGATTTAATTGGCTCAATTAGTGAAACTTGATTTTTATTAATTTGGTCAACACCATTATTTTTAAGAATTTCTGCAATGTCGCGCGTTGTCACAGAACCAAAAAGCTGTCCATTTTCTCCGGCTTGTCTGATCACAATAAAAGTTTTTCCTGTGATTTTATCCAAGAATTTATTTGCTTCCTTCACGTTCTGGTCATTCTTCTTTTTTAGATCAGATGCTTTATCTTCAAAATATTTAATATTCTCTTCGGTTGCTCTCAAAGCTTTTCCTGTTGGCAAAAGATAATTACGAGCATATCCATTCCTAACTTCTACCTGATCTCCTAGTGAGCCAAGTTTTTCAACTTTTTCTAGTAAAATTATTTTCATTTTTTTATCTCCTTGATTTGATTTTATTTCTTAAATTATTTTTGTAATCCATAATCCCTAAAATAGTGACAGGGATTATGAACGGCACAAATAATAGGACTAGAATATATAGCGTGGTCAGCACTAGTGGCCTAAGATTGAAATTTTTTGTAACATTATGCAGAACAGATAGCCCATTTATAGAATAACCAACAAGTATTGCTGTTGCACCCGTTATGGACATTACCTTTATAATACCCTCAGTCACAAATGCTAGCGCCAGAAAAACTATTAATAAGTAAATGTAATTTTTTGGTAAGCTGATTTCATCAAAACCATCCCAACTTCTGGCCTTACCATCTACTTTTTTTGTTATTTTTGTTGCAATCCATAGGTTCACCAGAAAAATCATTATCCAAAATGCCACTAGTATTGATGGTAGGCTAGCTGACATCAGGGCTATATTATTCAATTGAATTGTTTCTTCAAGGTCGGGTCTAATCTGGTAAACATCTGAGTAAATTGCTGATATTGTATTATTGTAGTCAACAATATTCGTTCCCAAAAACAGTATTCCAATTATACTCAGTATTAAAGATAGCATAATTATTTTTGAAAAAATGAGTGAGAGTGGATACCAGATTATTTCGTTATCTTCAGTACTGGTAGTTTTATTGAGTCCAATGAAGTATGACAAATAAACACTTGGAATTGCAAATAGAAAAAAGTATGCAATAGCGATATTAACACCATATGAATAGATAATTAAGATTGCAGGAATCGACGCAAATATAACATATCTATATCCAAATAAAATTCCTAAGAAATAGAGGGGTAGGGGACAAAGCAAAAACAGATTAAATAAAATTCCGGAATTACCCGATAATGGATATATGAAGAACAACACCTGTAGCAAAATTGCAAGAAATAGAAAGGATATTTGTTTTGTTATCATTTTGCTGTCCCGCTCTGTTTGCGGTTAGGGTTGAGACCCAACCAATAAAAAAATTTATCTCTGTAGATATGGTAATAAACCAAGAAATCTTGCTCTCTTCACCGCCACCGCTAGTTCTCGTTGTTTTTTTGCTGAAACAGACGTAATTCTACTTGGTATCATTTTTCCACGTTCAGATATATATTTCTGGAGTAATTTGACATTCTTATAATCTACAGGAGGCGAATCTGGCTCGGAGAGCGGGCAATTACGTGAGCTACGAAAATATGGTTTCTTTGTTTGTTGTGATGCTTGCATTGATCAATCTTCGTTTGAGTCAGTTGATTTAGAGTTCATCATGATAGATGGCGCTTCTTCAAATTTATCCACTTTTACAGTCAAATGCCTTAATACATTTTCATTAAGGCTTATTTGCCGATCCAACTCTTTTAAGGTATCAGATGATGCATTAATATTCATGAGTGTGTAATGTGCTTTCCTATTTTTTTTAATTTTGTAGGCGAGTTGTCGCAAGCCCCAATATTCAACTTTGTCTATACTGCCGCCATCTTTTTTAACTAACTCTTCAATCGTTTGTGTTATGGACTCAACTTGTTGTGTTGTGATATCTTGTCGAGCTAAATAAACATGTTCATATAATGGCATATTTTATTAAATCCTGTAAAATTCTATTATAACTATATATGTGTATCAAATATATTAAACAATACAGCACATATGGTTATTTAAATCATAATCTAGTATGTCAATAATTTGATAACAAAATTATAGTAGATTACTATATTGAAGTGATAAATTTTGCAACAAAAAAGGTATTAAAATGAGAAATTTGTTGGTTTTTCCGGGTCAAGGCAGTCAATTTATTGGTATGGGAAAAGCATTCTCTGATAACTTCACACTGGCAAAGAATATCTTTGATGAGGTAAATGACTCATTATCTCAAAGCCTTACAAAAATTATGTGGGATGGTGATATTGAAGAATTAACAAAAACCGAGAACGCGCAACCAGCAATTATGTCTGTCAGTATCGCAGTATTTCGTGTTTTAGAAAATGAAGTAGGTATTGATTTTAGTAAAGTTGGCTATTGTGCAGGACACTCGTTAGGTGAATATTCCGCACTAGTGGCTTCGAAGGCATTAGATTTAGCAACCGCCGCTAAACTTCTAAAACTTCGTGGAATTTCAATGCAGAAAGCAGTACCAATTGGTCAAGGGGCGATGGCAGCTTTAATTGGTAGCTCAATTGAGCAAGTGGAACAATTGGCTAACAAAATAAACAATGAAAAAACAGACTTGGTCTGTGATGTTGCCAATGATAATGCGCCAGGGCAGGTTGTCATTAGTGGGCATGTTCGAGCAATCGATGCTGCTATTGAGTTAGCTGGCAGTTATGGCTCTAGAAAAGCTGTGAAGCTACCGGTAAGCGCACCATTTCACTGTAGTCTTATGCAACCGGCTGCGGATATAATGAATGAGGCGCTGAACGAGTCTAATATCATGGATCCAATCGTTCCAATAATTACAAATGTCACTGCAAAACCCGAGTTACAAGCACAGAAAATTACTGATTTATTAGTCAGGCAAGTGACTGGGAGAGTAAGGTGGAGAGAAACAATAGAGTTTGCAAAAAAAAATGGTATTGAAAAAGTATTTGAGATCGGGGCAGGAAAAGTTCTGATGGGGCTGACAAAAAGAATAGATAATTCACTAGAATCATTCTCTATTGAAACACCTGATCAAATTGAAAGTTTTATATTAGTCTAAATTCAAGGAACACTAAATGAATATATTAAAAGGTAAAAAAGTTTTGCTCACAGGATCAACCGGTAGCATTGGAAAGGAAATTGCAAAAAAATTTTCAACTTCTGGTGCAAAAATAGCGTTGTCCGGAACGAATATTGATAAATTAAGGGCGTTGCAATCTGATCTGGGATCTGATCACTCAATATATCCATGTGATTTATCGGATTTTGATAACATAAATAAGCTATCAGATGATGTAATTCGTGATTTTGGAACGATAGATATTCTTATAAATAATGCGGGCGTAAAAAAAGATGATTTATTAATTAGGATGAAAGATGAAGATTGGTTTGATGTAATTAATATGAATCTGAACTCCGTATATAAATTAACAAAAAATATAACGAAGCAAATGTTTAAGCAGCGCTATGGAAAAATTATTTCTATCTCATCCGTTGTTGGGTTTTCTGGTAATCCTGGTCAAACAAATTACGTTTCATCAAAATCGGGCTTAGTGGGTTTCACAAAATCATTAGCTATGGAAGTGGCGACCAGAGGGATTACAGTTAATTGTGTGGCCCCGGGTATGATTGACTCAGATATGATTGACTCTCTTAATGAAAAACAAAAGGAGGCAATCATTGGAAGAATACCAATGGCAAAACTCGGATTACCAAGTGATGTTGCAGAGGCCTGCCTATTCTTGTCAAGTCACATGTCTGACTATATCACGGGACAGACAATTCATGTGAACGGCGGTATGGTAATGCAGTAGTGACAATATTTACATAGCAAAAATAAATTTTTTGATTGTAGTTAAATATTTATAAATATATTAATACATATATAAGTATTTATTTAATAATTGCAGAGGTAAAAAATGAGTGATGTTGCTGATCGCGTAAAAAAAATTGTTATTGAGCATCTTGGAGTAGAGGCAGATAAAGTAGAGGAAAAAGCAAGCTTTATTGATGATCTTGGCGCTGATAGCTTAGATACTGTTGAGCTAGTGATGGCTTTTGAAGAGGAGTTTAATGTTGAGATTCCAGATGATGCAGCCGAAACTATTCAAACTGTTGGTGATGCGATCTCATTTCTTGAGAAGCAAAACTCCTAATTTTAGATAAAGATGAGACGCGTTGTTGTTACTGGACTTGGTTTAGTAACTCCTCTGGGGGTTGGGATTGATTTTGTTTGGGATAACCTAATAAAAGGCAAGTCCGGTATAAGTCAAATTAATAGTTTTGACACTGAAGATCTTCCAGTGAAAATAGCTGCACAAATACCAAGAGGTGATGCAATTGGTCATTATAATCCTGATAATTGGTTAGATTCAAAAGAACAACGGAAAGTAGATGAATTTATTACGTATGCAATCTGTGCATCAGATCAAGCAATCGAAGACTCAGGGTGGGTTGCTGATACCTACGACAAGGAGGTCAGATCTGGTGTTCTAATTGGGTCAGGTATTGGTGGATTACAGGGGATTGAAGACGCTGCAATTATTCTGAGAGAAAAAGGTCCGAGGAGGATATCACCATTCTTTATACCTGGTCGGCTCATTAATCTTGCATCTGGACATATATCAATTCGAAATAACTTTAAAGGACCAAATCATTCTGTTGTTACAGCTTGTTCAACTGGATCCCATGCTATCGGTGATGCGTCAAGACTAATTGCATTTGGTGATGCTGACGTGATGGTAGCTGGTGGAACTGAATCTCCTTTATGCAGACTATCAATAGCTGGTTTTGCTGCATGTAGAGCCCTTTCTTCTGCATTTAATGATAAACCTGAAATGGCATCAAGGCCTTTTGATGATGATAGGGACGGCTTTGTGATGGGCGAAGGTGCAGGGGTTGTTGTACTTGAGGAGTACGAGCATGCATTAAACCGAGGTGCGAGAATTTATGCTGAAGTGAAGGGTTATGGTTTATCAGGTGATGCATTTCACATAACCTCTCCATCCGAGGATGGGGATGGCGGTTTTAGGTCTATGAGAGCTGCAATAGAAAACTCTGGTATCTCATATGATAAAATTGACTATGTAAATGCGCATGGAACATCTACACCCGCAGGTGATGAAATTGAAATAAAGGCTGTTGAAAGATTATTCGGAGATCATAGTAAAAATTTATACATGTCATCGACAAAGTCATCTATTGGGCATTTGCTTGGTGCAGCAGGTTCAGTTGAAGCAATTTTTTCAATAATGGCAATTAATACAGGAAAAATACCAGCAACACTTAATCTTGATAAGATATGCGTTGATACAAAAATTAATCTTGTACCGAAAAAATCACTTACACGTGAAGTCAATAGTGCATTAAGTAACTCATTCGGTTTTGGTGGGACGAATGCGTCATTGATTTTCACAAAAATCTAATAAGCAATTATGAATACAAATTTAGCCAGCCAAAAAGGTATTTTGATAATCATATCATCACCCTCTGGGGCAGGTAAAACCACCCTGACAAGAAAGTTAGTATCGGATCTGAACGATGCAGTTTTGTCTATCTCTGTCACAACCAGAAAGAAAAGAGATAACGAGGAGGAGGGTTTGCATTATTTTTTTATAAATGACGAGGTTTTTAATCAAATGGTCAAAGATGGGGAACTCTTGGAATATGCAAGTGTTTTTGGTTTTAATTATGGCACACCAAAAGAGCGTGTGATTAAAAATATCGAAATCGGAAAAAATGTAATCTTTGATATTGATTGGCAAGGCGCAGCTCAATTAAAAAATAATTATGAAGATAATATAGTATCAATATTCATACTTCCGCCAACGGCAACTGAATTGATGAGCAGATTAATAAAGAGAGATCAAGATTCAATTGATATAATAAAAAACAGATTAAATGCAGCTTATGACGAAATCAAGCATTGGAATGAATATGACTATGTTATTATCAATGATGATTTGGACGAAGCTTATTCACAATTAAAATCAATAGTGTCTTCTGATAAATTGAAAATATCCAAGCCGAATACAGCTAACATTAGCAAGCATGTTGATCAATTGCTTGAGGAATTATCAGATAGACTTAAGGGTTAGTTCGTTTCTCTAAATATTTTGATATTTTAAAATAATCGTTTGGTGATAACTGCTCAGCTCTCAAATCAACATCAATATCTAGCTTTTGAGTTAATTCAGCCACAGTTATTAAATCTTTTAAGCTTGTTTTAATCTTTTTTCTTCTCTGGCTAAAAGCCATTCTAGTAACGGTTTCTAGCATTTTTATGCCGGGGCCTGATTTTTCTCGAAGGCTCTTGAATGATACGATTGAGGAGTCAACTTTCGGTTTTGGAAAAAAAATTGCAGGGTTTAGATCAAATTCAATATTACATTGATACAAATATTGGGATACGATTGATAGCCTTCCATAATGCTTATTGCCGTAATTTGCGGTAATTCTCTGGGCAACTTCTTTTTGAAACATGAGGATCATGTTTTTTAATTTATTTGTTGAGTATTGAGTATTGAGTAATAAGATTAATATTTTAGTGGCCACATTATATGGTAAATTTGAAACAATGCTAATATTTTGATAATCTGCAAAATCAAAATTAAATTTTGTTGCATCTTCAAACCTTATGTCAACTTGATCGGGGTATTTTGACTTGAGGTCATTGAGTAGATGTAAAAATTGTATATCTTTTTCGATGAGTAATATTTTTTTTGCATTATTATTTATGAGCGCTTCAGAGAGACCACCATGACCTGGGCCAATTTCAATAATAAGGTCACATGTACTGGGGTTAATTAATCTTGCAATCTTGTTCAGTATATTTTTATCAAATATAAAATTCTGACCTAATCTTTTAGATGGTTTAATACCTGATAGCTCCAGATCCTTTTTGTATTGATTGTTATATTTATTATGTTCTGGCATTTGTTTGAGCCATTTGGTCTGCAACTCTTAACGATCTTATTAGGCTTAATGGATTTGCAATGGCTTTTTCAGCGATTTGATACGCCGTTCCATGATCTGGTGACGTCCTTATAAGATCAATTCCGAGAGTTATGTTGATTGCAGAGAAGTTTGAGATAGTTTTAATTGGAATTAAGGCTTGGTCATGATACATGCAGATCACTAGGTCGAAATCCAGATTTTTCGAGCTAAACAGGCTATCTGCAGAAGCTGGTCCATGGATATTAATTTTTTCTTTCTGAAGTTTTCTTATCACAGGATCTATTATATTTATTTCCTCATTCCCAATTAATCCGTTATCTCCCGCGTGAGGATTTAGACCTGCAACGACAACTTTAGGCTGACAAATATTAAAGTACTTTCTTAAATCACTGTTTATAATATATACTGTGTTTAGCAATAATGACTTATTTATAGATTGTGAAACTTCACTGATTGGTATGTGTCGCGTTAGTGGTACAACCATAAGAGAGTCACTCATCATCAACATTACTGGGTTTTTGGATCGACATAGGTGGGCGCAAAGCTCAGTTTGGCCACTAAATTTAACACCCTCATACGTTAGAGAATTTTTATTCACAGGGTTTGTCACAAGCGCCGATGCATTACCTTTCATGACGGAGTTGTGAGCAGTTAAAATTGACTCCAAAATTTCTTGGTCATTTTGTTCTTCGTATCGCCCCAAAGTTTCTTCTGCAATTGGGATATCAAAAACAGGAATAAATTCTTTGAATATATCATCGGCGATACTCTCCTCCCCCTTTTCAATTCTTTTTGTTCTTATGCTGCATTTAATTAAATTGGCACGCCGATGCAGTAGTTCTTCACTACCATAAAAAACAAAAGGTGGTACGTTTTCGATATTTCTTGATAACCATGCTTTGATTGTAATCTCAGCTGAGATTCCAGCAGGATCACCCATTGTTAGGCCGACTGGTAATTTTTTATTTTTTTTCTTCAATAACACTATCCTGTCTTAGATTTCGCAACTCCTTATCTGAGTATGCCTTAAGTTGATTAGATATAAGAATATTTTGAATCTGGAACTCTGGTATTATTTTCTTTGGGGTGCAATTTATCATTACCATGATTTCATCGTCAATTATTTGCATTGGTAGTAAAAATTGATCACTTTTATAATTCAGTATGGTTTTAAGTGGTTCATCTAATTCATTAATTCTCACATCAAGCATATCATCAATTTCAATATCAGCATTATCCTTATACAAAGTTAAATTATTTGCACAGCTTTGAAAGTTTATTGATATATTTTCTGCGAGGTTTAGACCCTCCACAGACTTCTCTTTATTTTTTATTTTTAATACTTGAATATGAAAGATCTCATTTTCCAATAGTTCTTTTCTGTACTTATCAACATCACTTACAGTTATGTTGGCAAATCTCCGATATTTCCTGATGATGTATTGATTCCATAATGTGGCAGCTATTCGAGAGCTTATGATTGTTTTTATGTCCGTACCATCCGTGCGTAGTTTTTCAGTATATTTCTCAAGACTCGTTCCCTGATCTTTTAATTGTTTATCAAGGGCAATTTTGACCTCATCTAGGGAGTATGTTATCCCCATACTTTCGGCAGCATCAATTTTTATTGCCTCATCAATTAACTCCTGGATAGCTTGACTAGAGACTCTATTTTCATTCAGCTGTGGATTACTTGATTGAATAAATTTAGCCCTTTGTTGGAAATCTGATTGTGTGATTGGAATGTCATTAACAAGTAAGATTACCTTTGTCACTATTTCAGATTTTGAAATTGGGGTATGACTAAATAGAAAAATTATTAATAATGATGTTGTTATAAAAAAGACTCTTAACATTTGCATAGATTTTATTCATTAAATTTTTAATCTTCGGCTGATGTTTTTAATTCAAAATTTAATAGTATTGAGCGATCCTTTTTTATATCGCGATCTGTAAATAGATTTTCACGATAACCTATGTCAAATGAGAGACATTCGTCATCGTACCTAAGTCCAATTTGATTGCTAACAAAATCATCTGACTCTAAATTGAATGTTCCACTTGAGATCACGGACCAATCTGGGCTTAGTCCAAATTCAAGGAATCCAGAAAGCTCACTTAAAGCAACATGGTCATTTGCATTAAGCCCAGAATTTAACCAATTGGCTTCAGCCTTTATGTCTGTGTAGTTTAAACCAAAACTGTAGTTATTAAAATTATGCATCTCGAGATTAAACTCATTTATGGAGTTATCGCTGGAAGATTTGTCGTATCTAGTTTTATAGTCTAGCATAACTGTATCGTTCAGGTTATATGATATGGAACCTATAATATCTGAGTGATAATTATCTGTTCCAGACCACTGATCTGACTCAAGTGAATTTAGTCCATTGATGTGATATGATTGACCAATATTTGCGTTCAATAGTCCACCAATTTCATCTTGAAGACTATAGTTTACACCAAGTGATACTTTAGATCCTCCATCAATTCTATCAAAGCCTAGACTCCTATTCATTTCAAATAAGTTTAAGCTATTGAAATTGAATGTTTGCGCATCTTCATTGAGAAAATCTTCATGGGTTTCTTCATCGCCAACATAACCAACAGCTATCTTTGGCTCAATAATCTGTTTCCCATATGGCGCATTATCGAAGAATGGCCAAGAAATTGATGTAGATAGATTTGGTATCACTCTTGAGAAATTCGTAAACTCATCTTCTGATTCGTCAAAAGTCCTCAAATGGTCAGCTCTCAGTGATAGCTTTGGTTCAATAATTATTCCATTATTTGATATGTATCTTTCATCCCATTTCAATTCTGAGGTAATTCTAATTTGCTCATCTCCGCTTGCCCTTTGAACATTAACAATATTATTATCAAAGCTTAAATTTTCCAGATTTGGTAGATTAAAGTTATATTGATGGTCTATTCTTGGTAGCAGTGTTGCTTGAGCTGTTTCAGTCTCATTAAGTAAATTTTTGTAATTTATAGCCGCAATATTTAAATAGTTTTCTCCTCTAAGGCCTTCAACATATATATTAGAATTATATTTTGTTCGATTATCTAGGCTATATTTTCTCATGTATGTGTCATCGCTTGCATATGTAGCATCCCAGCCCCACTCAAAATTATCATTGATGGGAATAACTCCATGCGTCTTTATGCTCGCTCTCACTTTTTCATCTCCAGGCGCAACATCTAATGGGTCTGCTTGATATATAAAATTTGGATTAAAAAAAATGTCGCCGCCATTTTTTGTTTTTTTTCTGTATTCAAAGTCAAACAGAGGGCCTTGTTTTGTCGTGATGAATGGAGATACCGTAAGATCGCTTGTTTCATCCAAGATGTATAAGTAAGGCACTTTTATGGCATGACCATAAAAATTTGAGAATGAGTATGAGGGAACAAGAAATCCTGATTGGCGCTTGACAGTAAAGTCTGGGTAGGTGAATTGTGGCAGGCTTAAGAGTGTTTTATCAAGCACATTGAATTTAATATTTTTAAAGATAATTTTTTTATTCAACTCATCATGAATTACTTCTTCGGATTGAAATTCCCAAGTATATGGGCAGTCATCATCCTCAATACATTTCTCACAGAATGTGTAACTAGCGTCGGTAAACTTACTAGATTTTGTCAGGTTTATATTGGCTTTATTTGCTCTAATTTTACTGCCATCGGCAAGGATCATATTTGCGCCCTCAAGAAAGCCATTCTTTAGCTCATCCGATAAGGTTATTTTGTTTGCAGTGATTTTTACCTTACCTTTATCCGACATCGTCACATTTCCTTCTGCGATTACCTGGTCGGCTTCTTGAAGGTATGTGATTTGTGTGGCCTCAACTATGTAAGATTTATAGAATAACTTTGCATTACCACTGGCTTTAATATTTTTACCATCATCTTCGTACAATAAATTATCGGCTTCAAAATATATTGATGGGTACAGTTCATTGTTATCATGCTCATTCGCCCACAGATGTGGTGAGTAAAATAAAAGCATGACTATAGCAGCTAAATATATATATTTTTTCAGTATCATTCCCATACTATTTAACCATCTTCTTTCGAAATTAAAACCTTCGAAGCAATTAAAATTGCCGTTATAATATGCCACCAAGCCCCTAATATAGGGTTAAATATTTCATTTTCCGACAAAATGTATGAAATGTGGTTCACAAAAAATAATAAAAGACCGACAATTACACCTAATATTATCATAAAGATTGAGTGCTGCACACGAAATAATTTAATACAAAAGCAAGCAGCTGTTAAAACAAGCGCAAGCATTAAGGCTGGCATTGCTATCAAAAAGTTTAGGTCAACAATTTGCTTTGTGGGCGAGATGCCATTAAGATTGAGTTTTTTTATTACCCCAAAAATAGTCCAAATTGACTGATTACTATTTTTTATTGCATTTTCAAACATTAACAGTTCGCTTGATTCGGTATCAACTTTATAAGTTTCAAAATATTCCCGGCTTTTGCCCTCCTTATCAACCCAAACGTTATATAAAAGCCATTGATTTGCCTCAAATTTTGCATATGCACTATCATATTTTTCCTTTATATTTTTATTATTATCAAATTGTAGGAATGTTGCATCAATTAAAGTTAGTTGATTTAAATACACCTGATCAGCATTTACGATTAGCTCACCTGACGAATTTTTTTGTGCTGACCAAAACTCTTTTTTATTTTCAAGATTAATAAGCTTGTTTTGACCCTTTATATCTCTTTCTAGTATTGAAAAATTATCTTTGTATTGAATACCGAGTGGATCTACGACTAGAATCATAAATAGCCCAAATAATACCGATATTACGGCGGGGGGCGTAATAACCTGCCAGAATGAAAGTCCCGATGCATTTGAAATAATAAGCTCGCTATGTCTCGATAGTCTATTTAAGAATAATAAAGTTCCGAATAATATCACAACTGGGGATATTTCTTCAAATGTTGATGGAAGTTTGTATATAGATAATATGATTATGTTTATAAGGCTTATATCGCCCACATCAGCTAGCCTCCGTGATATTTCAGAGATATCAATTAGAAAGATTAGTGCTAAAGCAATAAAAAATATCAAAAGTATTGATTTTAAATATTGGATTGCGAAATATCTATTGTAAAGCAGCATTTGTATGATTAGCCTCCTTAATATGACTTGAAATTAAGAAAATTAGATATGCGCCGATAATAAATACAGGAATTAGGTAGTGCAAAAAATATAACTCATAAACCATTATTTTATTTGATAATACAAGGCCAGATAACTTTATACAGAAAGAGCATACTGCAACAAGAATTATATCTGAGGATTTGATGTTTCTGAAGTTTAAATCTTTTTGAAGAAAAAAGAGTGATATAAATAAAAAGGCGATTGCATAAAGTGGATTGGAAATCCTTATGTGTGCTTCATTGATATACTCAATACTCTTTGCCTTATCCTCAGCTGATGATATTTTACCAGTATTAAATAACTCACCAAGTGATTTTTCAGACGCCTTAAAGTAAGACACATCGACGGCTTGAAATACATTGGATAAGTTTATTTTGTACTCTTCAAATGTTATGGTGCTCGTCTCTTTATCAGATAAATTTAAATTTTCACTATATATCTTTCCGTCTTCCATCTCTAAAATAATTTGGTCTTCTGAATCAATAATTCGCGCAACTTTTGCCGTGTACGTTATTATCATGTCGCGAGACTTCATATCTTTTATAACGATCCCCAAGAAATCATTAGTATTGGAAATATCTGATACGTAGATCGTATAGTCACTATCTGGCGATCTAAATTCGTTTTTCTTAAATGAGCTACTGATAATATCTGATTTGATTTCATTAATCTTTTCGCGAAAATCTTTCATGGCTAAAGGTGATACGTGTATACTGAGTACATAAATCAGTGTTGTAATGAGAAGTGAAGTCATAACAAAGGGGAAGATTTTTTGCATTAAGCTAATCCCGCTAGCATTCATAATTACTATTTCCGAGTCTCGTGTCATCCTATCTATGATAATAATCGACGCAATAAGTATTGAGGATGGGGCCATTATCGACACTATGTATGGATATAGTAAGATGGTGAGACCAAGGAAATCATTGATAGTCCTATCTCTATCCAGGATAAGCGTGAGGTCATCTATTATTTGCGTTAACCAAGCAAGTGTTGACATCACAAACAAAACAATGAAGAATGTTCTGATAAAATTCACTGTAATGTATATATTGATCAATCTCATGAAGCGATTAGCTTGTAATAAATAATTTTTATATATACATTTATAACAACATTTACGGGAAATAAATAGTACTAATAAAGTATCAGTTAGGTGATTGTCATGAAAGTTTCATTTGTAGATATTAGTAAAGAAAATAGCGGTGTATTAGTCACTTTCTTCAGTGAAGATGAGGGACTACTGTTAGATGAAAGATCTCAAAATGATGGTGAGATAAAAAAACTTTTCGATAAGCATAGAAAATCGTCAAAGAATAATAAAATTGAACAAAACATAGTTGATTTAATTCAACCTCATAATAATGATTTTTCTAGAATTATACTATTTAAGATAAAAGATTTATCAAGCTTAGACGAGAATTCATGGATAAATCAAGGTGGTAAAATTTGCCAATATATCCGTTCCATAAAGGTAACAGAATTTTCAATCAGAATTGAGACTACAAAGAAAAATATCGAACTGATGTCCATACCAGCTCGTCTTGCCTTTGGTATTGGTTTGAAAAGCTACAAGTTTGAAAAATATAAATCAAAAAATAAGGAAAATACAATCCAAAAGGTGGTATTTATAACAAGCCATCACAAAACAAGCGAAAATATTCATAAAAATTATAATGCCTTACTCGATGGCGTCAATTTAACACGAGATCTTGTTAATGAACCATCAAATATTTTAACGCCTCTCGAATACACAAAAAGAATAAATGAGCTTGCGGGTCCAAACTTGAAGGTTAAGATCTTAAATCAAAAAAGAATGGAACAATTGGCAATGGGGGCACTCATGGCTGTTGCAAAAGGAAGTCGAAATGAGCCATATACAGCCATTATCGAGTACCTACCAAACAAAGGACAAAAGCCATTGGTGGTTCTTGGTAAAGGGGTTACATTTGACTCTGGGGGCATTTCAATAAAACCATCAGGTGGAATGGATGAAATGAAGGGTGATATGGCGGGTTCAGCGAGTGTTATCGGCTTAATGAGTGCGCTATCAAAAAGAAAAGCAAATGCTAATGTTGTCGGTATTGTGGGGCTTGTTGAAAACATGACTGATGGTAATGCAATGAGACCTGGTGATGTAATAAAATCAATGTCAGGAAAAACTATTGAAGTTCTGAATACGGATGCTGAAGGTCGGCTGGTGCTTGCTGACATAGCAACTTACGCTATTCAGAATTATAAGCCCTCCGCTATAATCGACCTTGCAACCTTAACGGGTGCAATACTCGTTGCGCTAGGTCAAGAAATGGCTGGGCTTTTCAGCAATAATGATGAATTAGCAGATAATTTATTAAATTCAGGAAATAAAACAGGTGAGCTTTTGTGGAGGATGCCAATTGATAAAAAATATATGAAAATGATCAAATCCAATGTTGCTGATATCAAAAATATTGGCGGCAGATATGCTGGTGCAATCACGGCAGCTGAATTCATTCATTATTTTGTTGAGGACATTCCTTGGGCTCATCTTGATATTGCTGGTACCTCTATTACAAGTCCAAAAAGTGATATCAATGATAGTTGGGCATCGGGTTATGGGGTTAGGTTATTAAATCAATATATTCGAGACTATATTGAAAATTAAATTTTCATGATTGAAAATTTTATAGTTTCAGTATAAAAAAAATCAAAACATAATAACCAGAGGTCTAAAATAATGACAAAAGAGAGAACATTTTCCATAATTAAGCCTGATGCCACGAGACGTAATTTAATTGGAAAAATAATTACAAAGCTAGAGGACGGGGGTCTAAGTATTATTGCTCAAAAAAAAATTCATTTAACAAAAGAGCAAGCAGAGCAGTTCTACTCCGTGCATAAAGAAAGACCTTTTTACAATGACTTGGTTCAATTTATGACATCTGGCCCTGTGGTCGTTCAGGTACTTGAAGGCGAAAATGCGGTATTTAGGAATAGAGAATTAATGGGCGCTACCAATCCTGCAGAGGCAGAACCTGGGACCATAAGGAGGGAATATGCAGAAAGTTTGGAAGCTAATTCTGTTCATGGCTCCGATAGTCTTGAAAATGCAAAAATCGAAATTGATTTTTTCTTTGGTGCTGACGAAATAGTTGGCTAGCCA
>MDTD01059516.1_pt1 | contig 41972 bp, 35 predicted proteins | sample 811221 | NCBI WGS metagenome assembly MDTD01 (sample SAMN05326646, study PRJNA326480) | marine metagenome | isolation source: seawater | place: Pacific Ocean: South West | collected 2011
TCCTGGAGTAACAAATCCTTTCTTATCGGTTCGCCATCTTATTTTTGATGGTAAATTTTCCTTTTGAGAATCTCTTAAAATTCTTTTAGTAAACCCTTCTCTAATTTTATGATTATCTGAAAGTGAAAATACAAACTCTACCATTCTATGGTCTAAAAAAGGCACTCTACTTTCAACTGAATGAGCCATTGAATTTCTGTCTTCGTAGTGTAGTAAAGTAGGAAGACTTGATGTGCTCATCAATACTCTATGGAAAGAATTAAATCTTGAAAGAGAATCCCCATAAAGAGAAACGCCAACCCTTTCTTTGGGTTGATTATCTAAAAATGGATGGTATTTTTTGTACTCTAAATTATACAGCTTATTTTCTGACATAAATAAGCTTAAAGATGATTTAATAAGTAAGTCTATTTGCTTTGTAATATTTGGAGTATAATTGTTTTTATAGGCTTTAAATTCTCTACAAAAACTTAAGGGTTGAAATGCTGATATTTTATCAGCAAAATATCTGTAATATGAATGCATATATCCCCCCATATAATCATCTGCGCCCTGACCACTCAAAACTACTTTAACTCCCTTTTCCGCAACTAGCTTCATAACATAATATTGAGAGATAGGAGAGGATCCAGAAAGAGGAAAGTCCATACTGTTTGAAATATTGAAAAAGTCTTCTTCTATTTGATTTGTCCTTGGAGAATCATAATATAAATGAAATTGATTTTTGTATTTTTCTTCTATTTCTTTGATGAATTCTCTTTCATCAACTGCCAACTCCCCTTCATAATATATAGAAAACGTATTAAGTTCTTTAGCTCTTTCATTTTTTAAAATATTACAAACAATGCTTGAGCTATCTATACCACCACTTAAAGTTGCCCCAACAGGAACATCACTTCTTAAGTGAAGCTTCATAGAATCATTAAACATATTTTTAAATCTTTCTGTAGCATCATCAAATGAAAGATTGATTGATGATCTTTTTTTACTAACACACCAATATTGTTTTTTAGTTATACTTCCATCTTTGTATAATAAATTTGTGCCCGGCTGAAGAGAGTAAACACACTCAAAATAGGTCTCTTTTTTATCAACAACCCACCCCAATTGCATGGCACGACTAACCTGGTCTAGATTTAAGTTTTTAGAAAACGCGGGGGTTTGCTTTAAAGACTTGATTTCTGATGCAAAATAAAACTCTTCTCCAGAGGATATGTAATAAAAAGGTTTTATGCCAAACCTATCTCTTGAGCAGAACAATGTTTTGTCATTATTATTAAAAATTGCAAAAGCCCACATTCCTATAAACTCCTCAACACATGCCTCTCCAAAATTTATAAATGCTTGCAAAATTACCTCGGTATCTGAAGAGGTTAAAAACTTCACTCCTTTTTGTGTGAGATTGGATCTTATTTCTTTGTAATTATATACTTCGCCGTTATATACAATTGTATAATTTCCAATAGTCATTGGTTGATTTGAGCTTTCCGATAAATCTATTATGCTCAATCTATTGTGTCCAAAATAAACAGGAGGTATAGATGAAAAATCAGAAAAATCAGGCCCCCTATGATGAGTGGAACTAACCATTTTTCTAATGAGGGAATTAGCAGAATCAATACTTAATTTTTGAGAAACAAAACCATGAATACCACACATATCTATTTATTTATTAATGAAACAAGTGTTTTACTCAACTCCTTTCTTGAGTATTTTTTTATTTTTTCATCATTATTAAATGCATAAGACTTGGGGGTTTTATATACTTCTATTAAATATTCCTTAATTCCATTTTCATCATCATAATCAAAGGTTTTTCCAGAATTACATTCATTAATTATTTTTGATGCATCACCATCTACTGGTCCAATACAAAGAATCGGTTTTTGAGCCGCTAAATATTCAAATAACTTTCCGGTTAAAATTCCTTTGTTGTCTTTAACTTTAGGTATCACTAATAACAAAACATTGCTAAACATAAGTTTTTCTACTGCTTTTAAATGTGGCAAATAACCATTAAATAAAAAAGATTCTTGAATGTTATTAGATTTGAAATAATGGTCTACTGAGCTATTTAAACTTCCTGTTAAATCAAACATGATATTTCCAATAGAATTCACTTTCAATTCATTGATTACTCTTAAAAAGGATTGCATTGGATAATTTTCAGACATATTTCCCACGTAAGAGATGGTGAATTTTTCTTTATAATGGCTTTTAGAAACTGAAATTCCTTCAAAGTCTGCCGAATCATACCCATTAGGAATTACTGAAATTTTATTAGTTGATATTCCTGGATATTTATCAGAAAACATTCTTTTTATTGCACGGCTTACAACAATTACCTCATCCGCAAACTCGAGCGTCGCCTTTTCATATCTCAAATCCTTTTTTTTGGCATATGACGTGTGAAGTAAATCATTGTAATAATATATATCTGTCCAAGGATCTCTTAAATCGGAAATCCACTTTAAATTAAGCTCTTTTTTTAAACGAAGGCCAATCAATTGAGTTGAATGTGGAGGACTTGTAGTTATGAAGGTTTCTATATTATATTTTTTAATTAGTGCTTTCGCTTCTTTGAAGGCATATTTATTCCAACCTTTTCTAGCATCTGGTATAAAAAAATTACCCCTAATAAATCTCATTGCCTTTTCAATAAAACCAACTGATTTTTGCCCGGCAAATCCTGCCTGAGGAATGTTTTTTTTTCCTGTGATTTTTTTATACCATTTATAAGGATCTTTGCTTTTGCTATGAATAACTTCGGCCTTTTTATTTATTTCATCAAGAAGGGTATTGTCAATTATTGAATAAGAAGCATATTCCGGATCAACAGTTAATACTATGGGCTTGTACCCCAATTTAGGGAGATATTTAACAAATTTAAGCCATCTTTGAACTCCGCTTCCTCCTGATGGAGGCCAGTAATATGTTATGATTAAAATCGGCTTCATGAATGATTTCAACATGAAATTAAGAAAAGATTTCTTTCACTTTTAAAATAACTTCTTCAAGACCATTCGGATTTGATCCTCCTGCAGTTGCAAAAAAGGACTGGCCTCCGCCTCCCCCCTTTATTAATTGTGAAAGGTCTTTTATGATTTTTCCGGCATGATATTGACCATCTTTAACCAATTGATCAGAAAGAGCAATGCTAATAGTACATTTAGGCCCTTTTTTTGTACCCAAAATACCAACAAAATTTCGGTTTTCGGCTTTTAATTGAAATAAGATGTCTTTCACTGAGGATGACTCTAAATCTACTATTTGACCTAAAAAAGAAACATTACCAAGATTTTCTATTTTTGAAAGAAGCTCATTTTTTAAACCTATTGCTTTTTCTTTATGAAGCTTTTCAAGCTCTTTTGAAAGCTGGATATTTTTTTGAAAAAGATCTAAAACTGCTTTTGATAAATCTTTAGGGTTTTTTAATATGGTTCTTAATTCTTCTGTTATTTGGTCTTGTATTTTATAATATGACCAAGCAGCGTTTTCTGTTATGGCTTCTATTCTTCTGATTCCGGATGCAATAGATGATTCATTTAATATTTTAAAACATGATATTTTTGATGTAGAGGGCACGTGTATACCTCCACACAACTCTATTGAATCTGCAAATTTAATTACCCTAACTTTATCTCCGTATTTTTCTCCAAATAATGCTATAGCACCCATTTCTTTTGCTTGATCTATTGCCATTGATCTAAATTCTTCAAGAGGACTGTTCTTTAATATTTCTGAGGAAACTAAACTTTCTATTTCTTCTAATTCTTCTTTTGAAATTTTGGAAAAATGAGAAAAGTCAAACCTTAAGTGTTTTGAGTTTACTAATGATCCTTTTTGTTCAACATGATTTCCTAATACTTTTCTAAGTGCGTGATGCAATAGATGAGTTGCTGAGTGATTACACGCTATTTTGGCTCTTTTTGTTTCATCAACTTTTGCTGTAAAAACCCCCTCTAAATTAGACGGTATTTTTTTTGTAAAATGAACAACTAAATTGTTTTCTTTTTTAGTGTCGATAATAACAATTGTTTCATTTGACCCCATTAATAGTCCTTGATCTCCAACTTGCCCCCCTCCTTCAGGATAGAAAGGTGTTTTATTAAATACCAATTGATATAGCTCCTCCTTTTTAGAAGTTACCTTTCTTACTTTGCATATTTTTATTGAGGATTCTGTCACATCATATCCAACAAAACCTAAAATCTCATCTGTATTAATTTCTTTCCAATCTTCGGTTTGAACCTCGGATGCTGACCTAGATCTGTTTTTTTGCTTGTTTATCAATTCATTATATGATTCGATGTCAATTTCAAAGCCTTTCTCTTGTGAAATTAAAGAAGTTAAATCTATTGGAAAGCCATAAGTATCATACAATTCAAAAACACTTTCTCCATTTAATATTTTTGATCCCTTTTTCTCATTTATTGATAAAATCTGATCCATTCTTTTAATTCCTTGTTCCAATGTTCTAAAAAAACTATTTTCTTCTTCTTTTATTACACTAAATATCAATGATTTTTGAGCATTGAGTTCGGGGTATGCTGGTCCCATTTGCTCAAGCAAAGAAGAAAATAACTCACATAAAAATGGCTCTGTTAAATTTAAAATTTGATATCCATAACGAACTCCTCTTCTTAATATTCGCCTGATAACATAACCCGCTCCTGCATTTGATGGAATTTGTCCATCTGCTATCGAAAAGCCAATTGCACGAATGTGATCTGAAACTATTCGCATAGCAACATCTACATCATCTTTTACACCATATTTAAAGCCCGATAATTCCTCAATCTTTCTAATTAAAGATTGAAAAAGATCTATATCATAGTTTGATTTTTTATTTTGAAGGGCAACAGCCAATCTTTCTAAACCCATTCCTGTATCTACATGCTTATTAGGTAAAGGGTGAAGAGAACCATCTGCCTTTCTATTAAATTCAATAAAAACCAAATTCCAAATTTCAATAACCTGCGGATGGTCTTTATTTACAAGATCGCGTCCACTAACTTTTTCTCTTTCAGAGTTTGATCTTAGATCAATATGTATTTCTGAAGATGGTCCACATGGGCCCATTTCTCCCATTTCCCAAAAATTATCTTTTTTATCACATAAAATAACCTCTTTTTCATCAACATATTTACTCCAAATATTTAATGCTTCTCGATCTAACTCTGTTTTGTCTTCTGAATCTCCCTGGAAAATTGTTACATAAAGCCTGTCTTTATCAATTCCATAAATATTTGTTAATAAATCCCAAGCCCAATCGATAGACTCTTTCTTAAAATAATCACCAAAAGACCAGTTTCCCAACATTTCAAACATAGTATGATGATATGTATCAACACCAACCTCCTCAAGATCATTGTGTTTACCAGAAACCCTTAAACATTTCTGAGTATTAGCTACCCTTTTACTGTTTGGAATTGAATTTCCAAGAAAAAAATCTTTAAACTGATTCATTCCGGCATTTGTAAACATTAAGGTCGGATCATTTTTAATCACCATTGGTGCCGAAGGAACTATTTCATGACCTTTTGATTCAAAATATTTCAGAAAAGCTTCTCTTATCTGGGCAACATTCATAATAAAATTATATTCATTTATACCACAAAGTTAAAAGATTCCGTTTTATATTATTGTTTCTTTATCAATCAAAAAATAGAACATTGAAATAATGATGGTGTTACTCAAGTTAATTAAATTTAGTTTTACTACTTTTGCCAACTAATAAAAGAAGATATATGTCATATTTATTTACCTCTGAATCTGTTTCCGAAGGGCATCCAGATAAAGTATCTGATCAAATTTCTGATTCATTAATTGACCATTTTATGGCTTTTGATCCTGAATCAAAAGTTGCTTGTGAAACACTTGTTACCACCGGCCAAGTTGTAGTTGCCGGTGAAGTTAAGTCTACTGTTTATCTTGATGTTCAATCGATAACTCGAAATACCATCAGAGAGATTGGCTATACAAAATCAGAGTATATGTTTGATGCAAACTCATGTGGAGTTCTATCTGCACTCCATGAGCAATCTGCTGATATAAACCAAGGTGTTGATCGTGCAAAAAAAGAAGAGCAAGGGGCTGGTGACCAGGGGATGATGTTTGGATACGCAACTAAAGAGACTGAAAATTATATGCCTTTAGCACTAGATCTTTCTCATAAAATTTTGGAAGAGTTGGCTGAAATCAGAAAAAATGAAACTGATTTGATTTCTTATCTAAGACCTGATGCAAAATCTCAAGTAACTATTGAATATTCTGATGACAATATTCCTCAAAGAATTGACACCATTGTTGTTTCAACACAACATGATGATTTTGATGATGAAAGCAATATGTTAGCTAAAATTAAAAAAGACATTATTGAAATTGTTATTCCAAGAGTAAAAGCTAAATTATCTCAAGAAATCCAATCTTTATTTACAGAGAATATTACATATCATATAAATCCAACTGGTAAATTTGTTATCGGTGGTCCTCATGGTGACACTGGTCTTACAGGAAGAAAAATAATTGTTGATACATATGGTGGAAAGGGTGCTCACGGTGGTGGTGCTTTTTCTGGTAAAGACCCCTCTAAAGTTGATAGATCTGCCGCATATGCTACTAGGCACATTGCAAAAAACCTTGTTGCTGCTGGTCTTTGTAATGAAGTTCTGGTTCAAGTTTCTTATGCAATTGGTGTTGCAGAGCCATGCGGTTTATTTGTAAATACATATGGCACATCAAATGTAGATATGACAGATGGAGAAATTGCAAATATAATATCCGAAATATTTGACATGAGACCCTATTTTATTGAGGAAAGGCTAAAACTTAGAAATCCTATCTACAAAGAAACAGCTGCCTATGGCCACATGGGTAGAAAAAATGAAGTGGTTAAAAAATCATTCAAAGCTCCTGATGGAACAGTTATTACAAAAGATGTAGAACTTTTTACATGGGAAAAGCTTGATTATGTTAATCAGATTAAGGTTGCTTTTGGTCTTTAATCCATTTTGAATATAATTAATATTTATCAGTCTGCATTTAAGCACTTGAAAAAAGACGATGTAATGTCTTTTCTCATAGAGCAATTTGGAAATGACATAGACCTTCTCGATCGATATGATGCAAACTATTCCAAGGCCATCTCTTTTTTAATCATTGAACAACAAGTCAGTTTTAAAGCTGCTATTGCTATCAAAAAAAGGTTTGATGCGTTGATTGAAAACCTCTCGAATAAAGATGTTTATGAATTAAATATTCAAAAAATTAAAAATGTTGGTATTTCACAAAGAAAAGCTGAGTACATAAAAAACACCTATCATTTTTTTTTAACAAATGATATTGATTTTGGCAAAATGGATGATCAATTGGTAATTTCAAAACTTTGTGAAATAAAAGGAATTGGCGAATGGACCTCTCAAATGTTCTTAATGTTTGTTTTATTTAGAACTGACATATTTGCACCAAAAGACTTGGCTTTGATTAACAGCATTAAAAAAAACTACTTAATTTCTGACATAAACAAAATAAATAAATTACAACTAAAGTGGGCTCCATACAGATCAATTGCTAGCTTGCTTCTTTGGAAATCGATAGAAACAAATACCTTTTATTCAAAAAGCTAGTCCAAAACCTTCTTTTTTTTTGTTACTCACTCTATAAATATTAACTTCAAGATCTGAATAATGATCTCATTATCATGAACTTTAAAATTACATCAGAATTTTTAGCGCTTCTTCAAGAAAAAATTGAAGAAAAAGACAAAGGCTGGATTAAAAAAAACATTCTAGAACTGCACCATGCTGACATTGCTGATATAATGGATTGTCTTGACAATACTCAAGCAAAATACGTTTATAGACTTGCAGATGATGATGCTCAAGCAGATATTTTAATGGAAGTTGATGAAAAAGTTCGTGATGAATTTATTGCTTCTTTAAGCAATAAAGAAATCGCTGAACAGCTTGAAAATTTAGAATCTGATGATGCCGCTGATCTGCTTGGCGATCTCCCTGATGATCAACAGGAAGATGTTATCTCCAAAATGGACGATGATGAAGCCGCTGAAGTTGTTGACCTACTTAAATACGACGAAGATACTGCAGGGGGAGTTATGCAAAAAGAACTTATCTGGGTTAACTTAAACTGGCCTATAAATAGAGCTCTCGTTCAGTTAAGAAAACAGGTAGAAACAGTTGAGAAGGTTTATCATATATATGTAGTAGACAACGATGATAGATTTGTTGGTGTTCTTTCTTTAAAAAGATTGTTATTTGCAAACAGAAAAACAATCATTTCAGAGCTGTTTCAAGCAAAAAACCTTATTTCTGTTAAGTCAAGTGACTCACTTGAAACAGTTTCAAAAGTAATGGAAAAATATGACCTTTTTACTATACCTGTATTGGATTTACAAAATAAGCTTATTGGAAGAATTACATTTGATGATGTCGTCGAGTATATAAAAGAGGAGGCCGACAAAGACTACCAAATGGCTTCTGGATTATCAGAAAAAATTGACTCGGATTCGAGTGTTTGGAGAATCTCTAAGGCTAGACTTCCTTGGCTGCTTATTGGGATGATTGGTGGTGTTTTTGGCGCCCAAGTCATCTCTGGCTTTGAAGGTGGAATTGAAAAAGTGCCGGAACTTGCTTTTTACATACCCTTAATTATGGCAATGGGAGGTAATATTGGTGTGCAGTCCTCGGCAATCGTTGTGCAATCTCTTGCTAAAGACACAAATCCTTTAGGATCTATCTTAAAAAAGATAGCAAGAGAAAGTATCATTGCATTAATTAATGGTGTTTTTTTGTCTGTATTAATTTTTGCTATCGCCTTTACTTTTGGAAGTTCAACATTAGGATTTGTTGTTAGTATTTCATTGTTTGCAGTGATTTTAGTGGCCGCCATTTTTGGAACACTCATTCCTTTACTACTCAACAAATACAAAATTGACCCTGCTTTGGCTACAGGTCCATTTATAACAACATTAAATGATGTGGTAGGGCTGTTTATCTACTTTACTATTGGAATGATGATGTATAACCTATAATTTTTTTGTGAAAAAAGTTGTTTTTCTTGACACTGTCCACCCTATTCTAAGTCAAAAACTAACGGAATACGGATTCAAATGTGTTGACGCAAGTTTCTTCTCTAAAGAATCTTGTTTAAACGAAATAATAGATTCTAATGGTATTGTTATTCGATCTCGCTTTAAAATTGATGAAGAATTTTTAAAAAATGCCTCATCTATAGAGTTTATAGCTCGTTCTGGGTCTGGAATGGAAAATATTGATCTTAATTATTGCAAAGCAAATAATATTGCTGTTTTTACATCTCCCGAAGGAAACAGAAATGCAGTCGGAGAACACTGTGTTGGTCTTCTACTAAACCTAATGAACAACATATCAAAAGGGAACAATGAAGTTAAAAATGGAATCTGGAATAGAGAGGGGAATAGAGGGGAAGAATTAAGTGGAAAAACAGTTGCAATTATTGGTTATGGTCACAACGGAAAGGCTTTTGCTGAAAAACTCAAGGGGTTCAATGTTGATGTCATTGCATATGACAAATATAAAAAGGGGTTTTCTGATGGACATGTTAAAGAAGTTTCTCTTGAAGAAATATTTAAATTGGCTCACATCGTAAGCTTTCATATTCCTCAAAATAAAGAAACAAAATATTTTGGAAAGAAATCCTTTTTTGAAAAATTCAATAACTCTATTTATCTATTAAATATTTCTCGGGGTAAAATTGTAAATACTGAAGATGTAATAAGTGCAATAAATTTAAATTTTATTAAAGGTGCTGCTTTAGATGTACTTGAATATGAGCCCTCTTCATTTGATCCTTTTCTTGAGGTTATCCCTGAAAAAATTTACAGTAAATTAAAAAATAATGCTAAAATAATCCTAACACCACATGTTGCAGGTTGGACAAAAGAAAGCTACTTTAAACTAAGCCATGTTTTAGCAAAAAAAGTTTTAAATCATTATCAAAAATGAAAATAAAACTCATTTGTATTGGTAAAACAACAGATCATTATTTAATTGAAGGAGAAAATCTTTATTTAAAACGTTTAAAGCATTATTGCAAACTTGAAAAAATAATTCTTTCGGATAAAGTGAAGGGAAAGAATCTTTCTGTAAAAGAAATTAAAAAGATTGAAGGAAAGAGTATTTTAAAACATATTAAAAAAGACGACTTAATAATTTTACTTGATGAGAAAGGGACAGATTACACTTCTTTAAAGTTTTCTCATTTTATTGAAGCTCATTTTACCAATTCAAACAAAAAGCTAGCATTTGTCATTGGTGGGGCCTATGGTTTTTCAGATGAAATATATGATGTGTGCAACAAAATGATTCGCCTTTCATCATTAACATTTTCTCATCAAATGATTCGTCTTTTTTATCTAGAACAATTATATCGTGCAATGACCATAATTAAAAAGGAAAATTACCATAATGAATAACAAATCATTAGCATTTGTTACTTTTGATTTTATTAAATAATATATTGAATACAACCGCCGTTTCTTATCTTGACTTATTATCTGCCTTTTTTTGGCTTATTCTGATTTTTGTGATTGCTAATTATAGATCATCAAAAATTGATGATGAAATAAAAAAATACTACTTCTGGAATGTTGGATACAAATTGTTTTTTAGTCTTCTATTTACACTTGTATACATAGTATATTACAAGGGTGGTGATACAACTGCATATTGGGATGGCGCCAGGAGTTTACACAATCTATTTTATAAATCTCCAGCTATGTATTTAGAGGAAATGTTAAATACTCCATCAGAAGTTATGAAACTAAGGCATTTTGATAGTCAAACTGGATTTCCTCCAGGTTGGATTTATCGAGAACCCGAAGGTTGGTTTGTCAGTAAAGTAGCATCCATTATTTCATTTATTACCTTTAAAAGCTATATTGCTGCTACATTTTTGTTTTCGTTTATTGCTGCAAATGCTTCATGGAAAATTTTTGAGTTGGTATACTCATTAAAAACAAATAAAATAGGTATTGCAGCTTTTGCCCTTCTTTTCATTCCATCTGTCAATTTCTGGTGTACCGGAATATCAAAAGACACATTGATGTTTATTTCTATATTCTATTTGCTTTTTTACTTCTTCGATTTCTTTTTAAATAAAAAAGCTTTCTTAATTAAGCATGTTTTTTGGATATGCATATTTATTATCTTAATCAATAATATTCGGCCATTTTTAATCGCTGCACTTTTAGCTCCTATGCTTATTTCATATGGGACCAGACTGACAAAAAAATATGAAACAAATCTTCTTGCAAAAATTTTATTGCGGTCTTTTTATATAATTACAGGTTTTGGGCTGTTGTTCGTTTTTATGGGTTCTGATTTTGCTGGAGAAATGTTAAGCGAAGCATCTATTGTACAACAAGACTTTATTCAAAATGAAACATACACAGGAAAACGTTATGAAATAAATACTACAGATGCTACTCCTCTAGGGCTTTTAAAGGCTTTTCCTATATCTGTTCTTTTTGGATTCTATAGGCCTTTAATAACTGAAAGTTTATCTCCAACATTATTTTTAAACGGTTTGGAAAGCACTTATCTAATATTCCTTACTTTCGCATTTGTTTTTGGTGGTAAGTTTAAAGAAAAAGTAAGCTCTATAAGAAAAAGTGAATTTTTAATCTTTGCATTTATTTTTGCTGTTTTCATAAGTTTTATGGCGGGGTTTACATCTGTTCTTTTTGGTGTACTGGTTAGAATAAGGGCTCCTTTATTACCCTTTTTATTTCTTGTACTAACAACGATCTCAATTACAACAGAAAAAGAGAAATCGATTAAAGGAAAAAAACTATAATAAATGTGTGGAATAACTGGCTTTTTTGATTTTAGTAAAAACAGTACGCTTGGCGTATTACAAGAAATGACGGAAAGCTTAAAGCATCGTGGACCAGATGCCTCAAACTGTAACATAATTGAATCTTCAAGTGCTCTAATTGGCCTTGGACATACAAGGCTTTCTATTATTGATCTCTCTGAACATGGAAGCCAACCTATGTTCTTTTCAAATCATTGGATCTGCTTTAATGGTGAAGTTTATAATTTCAATGAAATTAAAAAAAAGCTTGAGAATTTAGGCCATCAATTTACTGGCACATCCGATACTGAAGTTGTTCTTCATTCATACATTGAGTGGGGTGAAAAATGCTTAGAAGAATTTGTGGGTATGTTTGCTTTTGTTATATACAATGTTAAAAATGAATCTGTTTTTTGCGCTAGAGATCGCGCTGGTGTAAAGCCCTTTTTTTATTACTTCAATAAAGGATTATTTTTATTTTCTTCTGAATTGAAATCATTTCACAAGCATCCTGGATTTAAAAAAGAAATAAATATAAATGTAGTTGGAGCATATATGCAGTATGGCAATGTGCCAACTCCTTATTGTATTTTTAAATATTGCCAAAAATTAAAACCCGGACATACCCTATCATTTAATTTAAAAGAAGCAAGCGAAAAATTAACTCAAATTGGTAAAAGCCAAAAACAATATTGGAATGTTTATGATTATTATAACAAACCTAAATTAGATCTGTCTTTTGATGAAGCAAAAATAGAAACAGAAAAAATTCTTGTGTCAGCCTGCAATTATAGAATGGTTGCAGATGTTCCGGTTGGTGTATTTTTAAGTGGAGGATATGACAGTGCTTGCGTAACTGCTTTAATTCAAAAGGAGCAAACACAACAACTCAAAACATACACAATTTCTGTTCCCGACATAGGGCTAAATGAAGCTCCTTATGCAAAATCAGTTGCAGAACATTTAGTAACCAATCATCATGAAATAAGCTGCTCCCAAAAAGAAGCCATCGAACTCATTCCTGGACTACCCTATTATTATGATGAACCATTTGCTGACAGTAGTGCCATTCCAACAACTTTAGTTAGTAAAATGGCCCGAAAAGAAGTAACAGTGGCTCTTAGTGCTGATGCTGGTGATGAAGTTTTTGCTGGCTATAACAGATATGATTATTTAATGAGATATGGTAAAAAGCTAAATTCTTTACCTGGATTTGCAAGAAAATCAATTGCGGGAATAATGAATGCTATACCATCTAATAATATTCCTGTGTTAAGAAATAAATATAATTTCCACAATCGATATGAGAAATTAAAAACTCTTTTGAAGGATCCATCTTCGGAAAAAATAATGAAAAGCCTTAGTGAGCAATTCACTTCTAATCAATTAAATTCCTTTTTAAATTTCAACTATGAGGAACTAACCACGGCCTACACTTCAAAAGAATTACTTAAAGAACACTACACGCCTCTATCTTATATGATGGCTATTGACTATCAGAGCTACTTAGTGGATGATATTCTTCAAAAAGTTGACCGAGCAACCATGACTGTTAGTCTTGAAGGACGAGAGCCTTTGTTAGATCATAGAATTATAGAATTTGCCGCACAATTGCCAGATTCATATAAATATCACAATGGCATAAAAAAACACATGCTAAGAGAAATTACACATCAATATATTCCAAAGAGCATGATGGATCGACCAAAAATGGGCTTTGCTATTCCTATTGCTGAATGGATGAAAACAGACTTAAAAGAATTGGTCAATGACTATATTAATGAAAAGAGTATTAAGGAACAGCAAATTTTTAATTGGAACAGTGTTGAAAACTTAAAGAATGCATTCTTCAATGGAAAGAAAGAATATGATTATAAATTATGGTACCTCTTAATGTTTCAAATGTGGTATGAAAAGTGGATGAAATAATGAGCGAACATAAAATTGTATTATACATTTCTTACGACGGAATGACTGATCCTCTCGGGCAATCGCAAGTGCTTCCTTACATCAGCGGATTAAACAAACACGGAATCACTTTTCACTTAATTAGTTTTGAAAAACCAGATCGATTTAAACAAAATAGAACTGAAATTCAAACGATTTGCGACAAAAACAACATCTCCTGGCACCCTTTAATTTACACAAAAAAGCCTCCTGTATTGTCGACGTTATGGGACATGATCAAACTAAATCAAAAAATGAAGAAGCTTGGACGTAAAACTGCATTTGACATGATTCATTGCAGAAGTTACATCCCCGCTATTTTTGGATTGAAATTTAAAAAAAAATGGAATGCGAAGTTGCTTTTTGACATGAGGGGTTTTTGGGCAGATGAAAGAGTTGATGGTGGTTTGTGGAATAAAAATAAATTCCCATTCAATAAAATTTACAACTATTTTAAAAGAAAAGAAACGGAACTTTTAAAACATTCAGATCATACGGTTTCATTAACTCATAATGGAAAAAATGAACTATTATTAAATCCAGACAAAGATGATTACGCTCCGATTTCTGTGATCCCCTGTTGTGCAGACACCACTCTTTTTGAGATCCAAAAAAGAACAACAGATAGATTTATTATTGGATACTTGGGTTCTCTCGGCACCTGGTATATGCTTGATGAAATGCTTGTTTTTTTCAAACGAATATTAGAAGTTCATCCCAATGCATTGTTTCACTTTCTAACAAAAGAACCCGCATCCCTTATTCATGAAAAAGCTAAAGAATTAGATATTTCAAGCGGTCATTTTTTAATAGAGGAAAGTGCAAGAAATGACATTCCCTCAAAAACAGCAAATTGGAATTTTTCTTTTATTTTTATAACACCTTCGTACAGTAAAAAGTCTTCTTCCCCCACAAAACAAGGAGAGCTGATGGCAATGGGCATTCCTGTAATCTGTAACAAAGGTGTTGGTGACATGGATGAAATTGTAATCAAATATAATTCTGGGGTTGTTGTTTCTACTGATGAAATTGGTTCTTTAAATATTCAAGACATTTTACAAAAGTCATTTGAAAAAGAAGAAATAAGGAAAGGAGGGATTGATTATTTTTCCCTAAAGAAAGGAATTGAATTATATTTGTCGATTTATAAAAAACTAATCTATTAACAATGCTTTATAATAAAGTTGCTTCTAAAGTTATTCCTGTTGGGGATAAAAGCGTACATGTTTTTGAGGCAAAAAGCAAAAACCTTGATCCAATCACTGTTGCTTCTTTTGGAGAAGAGTGGTCTAAATTCGATTCTTTTAATGAAGATGAAATATCAAAGGTTGGTGATGAGTATTTTGATGTTGTCGATTTTTCTTCTATTAACAAAGAAAGCGCTGTTGCTTTAGATGTAGGATGTGGAACTGGAAGGTGGTCTATTTACCTTAGTGATAAAGTAAAAGATGTGTATGCTGTTGATCCTAGCAAAGCCGTTCTTGCTGCGGCAAAGCTTACAGAAAAAAACAAAAACATTCATCTATCACAAGCATCTACTGATTCTCTTCCGTTTGACGACAACACATTTGATTTTGTTTTTAGTCTAGGTGTATTACATCACATACCCGATACCGCTTCTGCATTAAACGATATTGTTAAAAAATTAAAGCCCGGAGGGACCTGCCTACTATATCTTTATTACGCATTAGACAACCGTTCTTTTTTATACAAGTTTATTTTTAAGTGTAGTCATATTTTTAGATTGTTAATTTGCAGAATGCCCTCTTTTCTAAAAAAATTGACCTGTGATTTAATTGCCATTTTAATTTATTTGCCATTTATTACTTTGTCAAAAATAATGAAGGTAATTGTTGGAGAAAAGATTGCCGCTAAAGTTCCTTTAAGTTATTATAGAAACAAATCTTTCAATATTGTAAGAAATGATGCCTTAGATCGATTTGGAACGCCACTTGAACAAAGATTTTCAAAGAAAGAAATAACAGAAATGATGAGAAATGCTGGTCTTGAAGATCTTTTGTTTTCTAACAACACTCCTTATTGGCATGTAACTGGTAAAAAACTACAATGAAACGCATTTTAATTGTTTGTCCGCACCCTTTAAATGTAGCGCCTGGACAACGCCTAAAGTATGAACAATATATTAAGAGCTGGGAGGAAAAAGGCTATCAAGTAGATATTAGTTCTTTTATGTCCCTTCGGTTTTGGAATATTGTGTACAAGCCGGGCAGATTGCTGGAAAAAATAATGTGGACTAAGATTGGCTATTTTAGGCGGTTTTTACTTTTATTTCGCCTTCGAAAATATGATTTAGTCTATACCTTTTTGTGGGGAACACCTTTTGGCCCGCCTATATATGAATGGGCACTTTGTAAAATAAGTAAAAAAATAATATACGATATTGATGACCTGGTTTATTCAAAAGATCACAAAAGCAAAGCAAATTCTTTTATTGCAACACTTAAGGGAAGAGAAAAGCCTATTTATTTAATGAAAAAAGCAAATCATGTCATCACATGTACACCCCATCTTGATGACTTTGTAAGGCAATACACAAACAAAACAACAGACATATCCTCAACTATTAATACAGATACTTACAAACCTATTAATACTTATTCAAATGATAATACATTAACACTTGGCTGGAGTGGCAGTCACAGTACGTCTAAATATGTTTATTTGCTCCAAGACGTTCTTTTGGAACTATCTACAAAATACAAATTTAAGCTTCTTGTTATTGGTGATGCATCGTTTAACATTCCTGGATTAGATGTAGAGGCAATTGGATGGGAAGAAGCTACAGAAGTAAAAAATCTCCAGAGAATAGACATTGGTCTTTATCCATTACCTGATGAACCATGGGTGCTTGGGAAAAGCGGCTTAAAAGCACTCCAATATATGGCTCTTGGAATACCGACAATAGCTACGGCTATTGGAGCTAACTATCGAGTAATAGAAGATGGCGTTTCTGGTACGCTCGTGAAAACAAATAAAGACTGGATGAGTGCTCTTGAAAACTACATGAATAATGCTGAATTAAGAAAATCTCACGGAATAGCTGCTCAAATTAGAGTAGAAGAAAAGTATTCAATTCGAGCAAATACTCCTGTTTATTTGAACATCATCAATACTGTAGTTAACTCAAACTAGTAGTTTCTATAATCGTTCCACAACCAAGATCTAATTCCTAAAGTACCCATGAAAATTAAATTTGCGGGGTTGTTCGCTTCTTTTCTGATTTGTGCATCTGCATAAATACAGGTTGACCATTTAGGAAATAATTCATAAGTTAATTGCCCCCATAACATAGATGTATTTAGAGATACTCCTTGGCCTATATAATTACCATAATCATTTGGCCTATTTAAATACGAGTCATATATATTGCCTCCAAAATTTTGACTATTTTGATTGCCTCCCTTCACCAGGTACATCCCAAATAATCTTGCTTTCCAACGTTTTTTGAACCAAGTCAATTCTGCAAGAAACTCATAAAAATTAGATTGTAGCGGATGCGCTAACACTGAGTTTTGATGAGCATAATTTTGACTATTATCAAGGTGAGCATAAGTGTATGGTCTAACTAGATTTGTTTCTGCCCTGTAAAAAAAATATTCTTTTTTAATTTTAAATGTTCCCTTAACGCCAAATTGTGCCCCATACTTATTTGCCCACCAGCCTGTTTTATTTTTTATTTCAGAAAGCAAAAATTCATCTAAAATTAGCTGTGAATATATCGTATGGTTTTTAATTTTTCCTGACAAACTCAGCCCCAAAAGCACATTATCTGAAGAACCTAATGAATATTCTTGTGGTCTAAAAAACACCATTGGGTTTAAATACTCTACATCAAAACCTCTGTTTAAAAGGGTGTCTCTTGGTTTAAAAACAACCGCTTCAAAAATACCCAAGTTGAGCCACTTTGTAATGTTCCAACTAATGTGATGGCTTGCCATATATTTAGACTTCCAATCATCTTGTTCTCGTTCCCTCAAAAAATTATATTGAACCATGTATTGAATCCTCCAAAATTTTGATCGCATTTGTGCAAATGGAGACGGTCGTCCATAATCACTTAAAAACAAAGAGCGACTTCCCTCTCCAATAAAATTATTGTCTAAACCCGCGTGAAAAGAAAACACTTCATTTGGCTTGTAACATAATCTTGCACGAGTAGTATACACCATTCTATTTTTAACTGTTAGGCTATTAGAATCAAAATATTCTAAAGGATTAAAGCCTGAAGTAATCGTTGGGCAAAATATCACCCTTCCATAAAATTTGTTTTTTAAATAGGCCTCTGTCATTAATCCCGCTCCAATTCGATAGCCATAAACTCCTTCTACATATTGTCCTCCCAAATCCATTATTGGGGTTATCTCTAATTCTAAATTATCTTCATTATCTCTCTTCGATAGATTTTTATGTAAAGTCCAATCTGTTCCGCTAAGTTTATATTTTGGTAAACTATAACGCACCGATTTATCTTCCAAATTAAAACCTCTGTAGCCATCTAAAGGCTTTAAAGAAGTATGATAGGACAAACCTTTATTCTGATCAGAAATGAAAACGCCAAAACTATTACCAGGCCATGATAGATAGCCTGATTTATAATCAAACCATGTTGTATCAACTTGTGAAAAGCCAAAAAAACTAATAAAACAAAAAATAAATACCCTAATAATCATTGTACTGATTTATAAATCCTGTTTTTAAGCCAAAAGAAAAAATCATATTTTCTCTATTAATATCTCCGTTTTGAGTTCTTATTCCAAATCTTGAAAAAACTTTCATTTGCGATTGCCTATTTATCAAATAGCCCAATTCAAACCAATTATGATGTACTGACCCATTATATGATGGGTTGTTTAAATCTATTTGAAGCAATGCACCATCTTGCTTGTCTTTTAATAAATAAACAATTCCCTTGTAATCAAAATAAATACTCTTACACTCAAAATTCGTTCTTAAAATAAACTCATTAAAGGCATTTATATTTACATGAGCAATAGGTAAATTATAATGGCTATAACTAAGGCTTCTGTTTTTACTTTGATACATTTCTTTTGAAACAAAATTGTATTCTAATTGTGTTTTGATAGAAAACTTTTTGATCTCTCCATAAAACTGCCTAATCCCTAGTTGAAAAGCATGTTGATTGAAATACAAATTACCAACAGCCATCTGACCATATAAAATCATTGTCATTTTTTTCAATGACACCTGATAATTCATGTTCAAGCCATTTATACTATATACCATCGTATCTGAGGCTAAATTTGCTAAAAATGGAATCGGAGTATAGGATAAAGCATGCGTTCTTCCATTTTTTGTTTGATCTTTCAGCCAAATAGAGCCCTCAAATAAACTCAACTCAAACTCAGGAAACGGCTTATAAGAGATGTAGCTTGAAGTAAAAGCTTTTGGTGTATAATATGCCTCTACCGTTGAATAATCTGTTTGACGCACAAGATTCATATATCTTGCTCGATAATAATTAAATGCCCATTTTGAATTTATCGAAACATCTGCTCGTATATATGGTGCTCCATAACTGTTATCCGATAAAAGTAAAGATCGATACCCCAAACCCACAAACTGAGGGTTGTTTCCCGTTGTAAGTGTTAAATATTTATTTGGGCGATAACTAATATAACCTTGTGCAAAAGCAAAGTCGTATCCATTAGTTTTAAAAGGTTTTGTTCTTGCTCCACCAGGCACAACTGCATTTTGCATTATATAATTTCCATTACTTGTGGGATAAAACTCTCCATGAGAAGAAATGTAATCGTTTTCATAAGAACTAAATCTAGCCTGATTTTCATAAAATGAGGTAGAGAATGAAACATTATCTAAAAGTGTTCCCTCTACCATAAACCCTCTTGTGTTTCTAAAAAGAGTATTATTTGTTGTATCCCTAAAGTCTTTTCCCATTGAGAAATTGAGCGCAGGAGTAATTCCTAGTGTATGATTTTTGCCACGAGTAAAAAATAAATAATTAATTTGAGGCCGTTTGTAATTTGAAGTGAAAAAATACTTCATAGGCAATGTTTTGGGCTCAAATGATTTATCTAAAGTTACAGAGTCATAATTCCCTTGTTTTTGCTTGTAGTGAACTATTTTTAAAGTTTTTGTACTTGTATGAAAAGGCTGAACAGGAAGAAATGATTTTAACGGTTCTGGTATTATAGCATCCCCCTCAATAACCTCTGAAATATCTCCAATTTGATGTTTTTTATTATTAAAAAACCAATTGTCTTTAGAATGTGCGTTTAAATGAAGTAAATTGTTCATTTGTGCTTGCCCAAAAAAACAAACAGTTAAGAAAAATAAGAAACTTCCTTTTTTAATCATGAGCCTTTATCAAAAAAAAATACCTTTTAAAGCTTCACATCAGAATTATTTAATATTGCTTTTGTGCTTGCTATAAAACTAGGATTTTTTAGGTTTTCTTTGTTATAAAATAATGGTTTTTTAGTTTCAGTATGAATTACTTCTCCACCAATCGCATTTAAAATGGCTTGACCCGAAGCAATGTCCCATTCCATGGTTGGTGCAAATCTTGGATAAACATCTGCCTTTCCTAAGGCAAGATCAAAAAACTTTAAGGAAGATCCTTTTTTAACAAAAGTTGGCTCTCCATATTTAGCACTAATCTCATCTATAAATTCATCCATAGGACCAGAAGAATGACTTCTTGAATAAACAATTCCAATCGGTCTATTTGGGATCTCTTTCGCTTTTATTTTTTCCCAATTAGATGGAATATAAGCATCATCAAATGAAAAAGTGAAAACACCTAAGTCTTTATCTCCAAATAGTATTTGCTCAGAAACAGGAGACGCAATCAATCCAAAAATAGGGGTTTGTTTTTCTATCAAAGCTATGTTTACAGCAAACTCGCCATTTCTATTAACAAACTCTTTTGTGCCATCTAATGGATCAACACACCAAGACTTATTCCATGTTTTTCTAATTTCATAGTCCACTTTTTTAGTTTCTTCTCCAGTAATTGGTATTTGAGTTTCTTGAAGCACAATCTCTATTATTTTTGATGACTCTAAATCTGCAATAGTTAAAGGAGATCCATCACCCTTTATTTCTACATCAAAAGATTCATTATAAACCTTCATTATTTTACTTGATGCTTTTACAACTGCATCAATAGCAATCATGTATTCCTTCGGTATTTTTGACATACATCAAATATACAATTTAGATTAATTGTGTTTTTTTATTAATTAAATAAAAAGTTTGGCATCTTATTGGTATATTCGATAATGAAAGTAATACATAGCCATAAATAATTTATGAATTCTTTTCTCTTTTCTTGTTGCTTAATTTTTTTGTTTGCTTTTTCTTATAACTCACAAGAGAAATTAGCAATTGAAGGATATTATCAAGGAATCAATATTCATCTAAAAAACCCAAACAACAATGATGGTTTTGGTTTTTGTATTAACAAAATATCAGTTAATGGAGATGTATTCCCTGTATCTCTGGGCAACTCCACAATCACTATTAATTTAAAACCATTAAATCTTAAAATTGGTAGTGAAGTTTTTATTATTATTGATCACAATAGCGGTTGTTTACCTGAATTTATTAATGCCGAGGTTTTAAGACCCAATAGTACTTTTGATATTGTTTCTATTACTGCTACAAAAGAGGGAAAATTAAAATGGAAAACTAAAAATGAAAATGGAAAGTTAGCTTTTATTATCGAACAATATAAATGGGATAAATGGGTTCCTGTCGGAGAAGTAAACGGAAAGGGGATAAACAATCAATCATACGAATTTAATCTGTCCCCTCACTCTGGTAAAAACGAAGTTCGAGTTTGTCAAATTGACAAGAGCTTAAAAAAAAGAGCCTCAAAATCAGTAACTTTCATTTCAGAAGTTTCAGCTGTAACTAAAAGTCCTACAAAAGTTAAGCAGAAAATAAATTTTTCAAGTAAAGGCGCCCCTGCAGAAACCTATTATCAGATTTTTGATGCTTATGGAAACATAATTATGAAAGGCTTTGGATCAAGCGTTAATTGCTCTAAAATTGTTAACGGGCTTTACTACATTAACTTTGATAACAAAACTGAAAAATTCATAAAAAACTAATATGTTTAACAAAATAGAACATCTTGGAATTGCTGTTTCAGATATGCGGAAATCAATAGGGGAATTTGAGCTTTTATTAGGTAAAAAATGTTACAAGACAGAAAGTGTTTTAAGTGAAGGGGTAAAAACAGCATTTATTCAAGTTGGAGAATCTAAAATAGAGCTTCTTGAAGCGACAGATCCTACTAGTCCAATTGCGAAGTTTTTAGATAGAAAGGGGCAAGGTATTCATCACATTGCTTTTGATGTAAATGATATAGAATCTGAAATTAATAGGTTAATAGAAAATGGATTTGAGTTGATTCATAAAAGTGCAAAGCCCGGTGCAGATAATAAACTAATTGCTTTTTTACATCCCAAATCAACTTCTGGTGTTTTAATTGAGATGTGTCAAGAAAAAAGTTCATAAAGACTTTCCATCGATTTAAGATGATGGGTTTTTAATCCCATCCGTTTAGCAGATTCAATATGTTGAATAGAATCATCTATAAAAAGCGTTTTGCCTGGATTAAGATTCTGTTCTTCACATAAATTTTTAAAAACACTGGTATTGGGTTTGCGATCTCCTATTTCATGAGACAAATAAACTTTATCAAAAAAAGAAGACATTGAAATACTTGATATTTTGCTCCATTCATCGTTAGCTTTTTCAATATGAATTGAATTTGTGTTGCTTAAAACGAATAACTTGTAATCTTTTTTAAGGGATTGTAAAAGAGGAATTATTCTTTTATTGTAGGGACCAATAATGGCATTCCATGCCTCTTTTATTTCTAATAAGCTTAACTCCTTTTTTGCTCTTCTAGATAACTCCATTAAAAAATCTTCTGAGCTTATTTCACCGCATTCAATTTCGTTGAATAAAGTTGATTGAGATCGCTGTGAATATAATTCTCGTGCGTCTTCAATTCCTAATTTTTCGAAAGCGTTAATTGTTTTATTATAATCAACATCAATTAAAACTCCCCCTAAATCAAAAATTATAGCTGAAGTATTATGAAGCAAAGCAACTGTTAAGAAAAAATTAAATCTAAACCAAACTCAATTACTGGACTTATTGATTCATTTGGATCTTTTGGGTGTGGTTCAAACCCTTTAACACCAATTTCTTTAAAGTCTACCTCAAATTTTTCTGCATTTATTTTAAGAACATTTTCATTCATTGAAACAGCTAAAGGAACCTTTGTTTGAACAGTTTTACCTAGAATGCCTATTTCCAAATCTGCAAGTCCAGCTTTTGACCCTAAAATTCTAACTTCTATATTAGGAAAAAGAAGCGCATTAAAAAACTTCTCTTCCATTAAATGCTTTTTAAGAATCCCTTTTTTCTTTTCAGAAAGATCTTCAACATAAATGGATGACAATGGCAAAGTAAACTTCCCTTCAATAATTTCATTTCCTTTCATGTTAATTTTTCCACTTGAAAACTTCATTGTTCCATAATGGTTATGGTCTCTCTCTTTTGGACCCTCCCAACCTGTCCATTTTAAAACAGAGTTAGATGTATCTAAAGCATATTCGCCATCAACACTGATATCATTAGATTCTGAATTTGAAGATGCATTACTTGTTTCCTCTTTTTCATTTGACTCTGAGCAAGAAACCATTAAAAATAATGCAGTAACTATGCTAAATAATTTTGTGTTTTTCATTTTATATTTTTTTTAAAAGTTGTATTGATCATTTTTTTTTCGACATTTTTTTCGCTTTTTTAACAGCACATTTAAGATTGATAACACCACCAGTAACTGATAAATTACTAAAAGGACCCTCATGCTTTGTAGCTGTAGACATTAAAATCTCTTTAATGTCTTGCATGCTCAACTTAGGATAATATGATGCTAAAAATGCTGCTGCTCCAGAGACAACAGGGGCCGCCATAGATGTTCCTTGAAGCCATTTGTATTTATTATCAGGAATCGTATTGTATATCTTTTCTCCCGGTGCAAAAACATCCACTTTTGTTTTTCCATAATTAGAAAAAGATGCATTTAAAATTTTGGCATTTGGAGTTGATGCTCCAATAGTTAAATAAGATTTAAAGAATACCTTTTGAAAAGAGTATCTAGAAGTTGGATAATTATCTGTTTTATCAACGTTCTGAGCATCATTTCCTGCAGCATGAACCAAAAGAACATCATTATCGTCTGCATATTTAAGCGCATCATAAACCCACTTTTGATTTGGTGAATACGCTTTTCCAAATGACATATTAATAATTTTAGCACCATTATCAACAGCATATCTTATTGCTAAAGCAACGTCTTTATCATGCTCATCTCCATTTGGGACGGCTCTTACAGACATTATTTTGACATTTTCTGCAACACCGTCTCCTCCTTTGCCATTTCCTCTAATTGCAGCAATAATTCCTGCAACATGAGTTCCGTGTAATGCATCTGGGCCCTCAACATCAGAATTTCCATAGTTTCTATCATTTATATCATTTGGATCATCACCAATAAGAGACCTATCGTCATAATCGGCATTTAAATTAAAGTTAATTTGATCAGAAAAATATTTAGAATATTCAGGATTGTCACCATACATTTTTTGATATTGCTTCATTTGAGTAAGCTCTTGCTCAACCTCTTTTTTAACTTTTAGATATAAATTAAATTCAGCATTCTGCTCCATCATTTTCGGATCTACATTCTCATATTTATCTTTTAATTCATGAAGTATTCTTGCTTTTTCTAAACGAGTCGCATCTATATTATCGCCTTTTGCATTTCCTAAAAAATTCCAGCCATATAAATCATCAATATAACCATTGTTATCATCGTCTACTCCTTTTTCTCCTTCTGCCTCTTTTGTATTGATCCAAATTTTACCTTTTAAATCTTCATGTTCAATATCAACCCCCGAATCAATTACAGCTACAATAACCGTTTTGCTTTTTTTTCTTTTAAGTTTTTTATAAGCTTTATGTGCTTGGATTCCCAATTCATGGTTGTTGTACCAATTAATAAGTTCTTCATTTTCTTTTTCTTCTTGTGAAGCTGCTGGGTTTGTAATTAAAACCGTAAAAAAGAAGATTAATATTTTGTTAATGTTATTCATATTTGAATTTTTTTTTCAAAAATACAATAACAAAGTCAAAATTCAAGAATTGAGGAATTTATTTGATTTATAGGTTAAATTGAAGCTGAACAATAAATGTTCTTGGAGGTTGAATATCCGCAGGCCTACTAACATATTCCCTGTTAAATATATTATTCACAATGAAGTTTAGTTTGATGTTCTTTTTAATTTCTAAAATGGCCCTAGTGTCAAAAACAAGAGCTCCTTTATTATATTTTTGCCTGTATTCTTTAAGTCCTACCAAAAACTCTTGGCCAAACAGACCATTTTCAAAAACGGCATCGATATTTGTCATAAAACTATTATATCTAGATGAAATCCCTATTGCCATTTTTTTCCATTTAATCTGAATATCAGCTTTGGCCAAATGATTAAATCTATATTTAAGCATTCTGGTTGATGTATCAGAAAATGTTTCTAGATATGACTGGCTTGTATTTAAACTAACTGGATTCATGTAGGTATATCCCAATAGAGAGGTTATTTCAAACTCTTTGATTTTACCCTCACTATTAAATGACACTTCAAGACCTGTAATTCTTGCTTGTTCGGCATTTTGTGACTGAAATCCTATCCAATTGTTTATGTAACCTATATCGTCTGGATTCGTTGATAAAGCAATGCTATCTGGCTTATATAGACCAAATGTAAACTCCATCATATTGCTGTATTGATTTATAAATGCTGCAAAATCTAAAGCTCCTTTCCAATCTCCCATTCTGAAAATTTGCTTTATTCCCAACTCCGAAGACCATCCTATTTCTGGTTTTACATCTGGATTAGGAAAAATAATAACTCCACCAATTGATGTTGCAACAAATCTTTCAGCAACTGATGGAAATCTAATTCCTTGACCAAAAGACGCTCTTAAGTGTGTTGCTCTGGTTAATTTATAATGAATTCCTGTTCTAATAACTGGGTAAAAAGGTAAACTCACATTATCTGATATTGCAAATTTGGAGTCTACTTCCAATGAGTCTTGCCTGAAATATTCTGCCCTAAGCCCAGCGGTTAAATCAAATCGATCCCAACTTTTTTCATATTGACCATACATTGCAAAGTTTTTACTATTGTGGTCTTTAAATACAGGGCTTATAATTCTATTAATTGAAGAGGTAATACCACCTGTAATGTTGATGTTTTTTTTACCTTTTCTTTGGAACTGATAGTCAGAATAATACATTTCAGCTTTTGAGGAAGCAAAAACACTTGTCGCATTTCCTGTGGTAACTAAATAATAACGAGTCTTTAATGTGTGTCGATTGTTGTATTTATCATAAAGCGTAGCATACGGATCAACATTTAGTCTAATAGACTTAAAGTTTGTTATAGTTGATCCAGAAACATTTGGATCACTTCCTCCAAGAGGAGTGTAACCTAAAGAGTCACTTTGCCACAAAATAAAAGCTCCTACATCTTCATATTGAAAATTATAACCAATCCCTGTTTTTAGCTTGTTTCCTTTCCATGGTTTAAAATAAAAAGTTCCACTTACTCTACCTCTCTGTTCTGTCTCTCCATCCTTATAGCCATCTGTTTTAAAACCATTTATAGCTATTGTAAGCCCAACCTTTTTATTCATTTTTCCATAATAGGCATCCATTAAATGAAAAACGGGGGTTTTGGTCCACCAATGAAGTCCTTGTCTTGATGGTTTACCATACATTCCAGACTGAAACTTAAATCGAAACTCTCCCTTAGATTTAGGTTTTCTTTCTTGTAAGGATATTATTCCATTAAGAGCGCCACTTCCATATAGAACCGATGACGCGCCTTTGATTATTTCAATCTGAGATGCCTGTTCCATAGGAATGGCATTCCATTTAGCATCTCCAACATCAGGCGAAACCATTGGAATGCCATTCCACAAAAGCAAAACCCTACTTCCAGCCCCATAGGCGTAACCTCCACCTCCTCTTATACTTACATTTCCATCCATAGCATAAACTCCTGGACTTTGATCGACAACCTGTTCAAGATTAGCAAACCCTTTATTGTCAATTAATTCTGCCTTTAATATTTCCATTGAAATAGATACCTCTTCGATGTTCTGCTTTCTTCTACCAGCTGAAACAACAACTGTTTCTAAATTTTTTAATGGCTCTTGAAGTTTAACGACAAGCTTAGTTGGCTTGGATACAACCAAGGTATCTGTTTCATACTGTAGCATACTAATTACAATAGTTATTGGAAACGTTTTAGGATTAAATATAAACTTTCCATCAAAGCTTGTTATCCGTTTACTTCCATCAGAGCAAATGACTTTTGCCCCTATAATGGGTTCTTTAGTGTTTCCATCTACAACAACTCCGAAAACTTGGCTAGAAATTTTATTTAAACAAAAGAAAAATAATACTATTAAAAAAAATCGCATCATGTTCTAATTTCTTACTATCTTAATTATATGGTAATAATTTAACATTCCTAAACTAATAAAAATTTGAATTACTCAGACCAAGTTTACCAAATTGCACTTCATAAATTAAATGGAATTGGAATCATGCGAGCCAAACATATTTTGTCTAGAATGCCATTAAATGATTTTTTTCAATTAAATAAAAATACACTTAAAAGTATCACTGGATTTTCATTATCTTTTCTCAATAAATTAAATTTTAAAGATGCTCTAAATTCAGCAGAAATAGAAGTAGATCTGTTAAATAAAAACAACGTCTCTTTTTCTTTTTATGAGAATGATTCATATCCGAATCGTTTAAAAAACTGTCCTGACCCACCACTTGTATTGTATCATTATGGAAACGGTTCTCTTTCTCCAAAAAAAACAGTTGCAATTGTTGGCTCAAGAAATGCATCAACTACAGGAAAAAAAATAACCAAAAATCTAGTAAATGAATTAAGCAATCAAAATATAACGATCGTAAGTGGACTTGCATATGGAATTGATATTTGTGCCCACACCAATAGCCTTGAAAATAACAATGAAACAATTGCTATCCTAGCAAATGGATTTGACTTTATATACCCTTATTGTCATAAAAACATTGCAAATAAAATTGCAAATAAAGGTCTTTTGATCTCAGAACATAGTTTAGGTATATCTCCTCAAAAATCTTTTTTTCCCAGAAGGAACAGAATAATTGCCGGTATAAGCGATGCAACTATAGTTGTAGAAAGCAATAAAAAGGGAGGTGCAATGATAACAGCCAGAATGGCAAATGACTATAATAGAGATGTATTTGCATTTCCAGGAGAGGTTGAAAATCCACATAAAGCCGGGTGCAATAAATTAATTCAAGAAAACAAAGCTCATTTAATAACTTCATGCTCTGATTTTTTAAGATTTATGAATTGGGATAATAATTTAATTAAAAAAGAAACAAAAAAGAAAACTGAAAAGCTAAATAATATGGAGGAGAGAGTATTTAAAATAATATCAAAAAATGATGGTCCTATTGAAATAAATAACATAAAAATAATCAGTGGTCTATCTATTAAAGAAATTCAAACCATTCTCTTTTCTCTCGAATTAAAAGGTTTAATTAACCCTGGAGCAGGGCAAACTTTTTGGACATAAAAAAGGCAGGTAAAGCCTGCCTTTAATTCGTTTGATAAGAGTTTAGTTATAATTCAAACGAGAAAATTTTTCTTCTTTTCAATAATATAGACTCTTATCTTTTTAAATGGTTGCTTTATTTTTTATTTTTTTATCCTAAAAATGGATATTTATAATCTTGCGGAGTAACAAAGGTTTCTTTTATTGTTCTTGCAGATACCCATCTAGAGAGATTCATTGGTGCTCCAGCCTTATCATTTGTTCCGGAACCACGAGCTCCTCCAAATGGTTGTTGTCCAACAACAGCTCCAGTTGGTTTGTCATTTATATAAAAGTTTCCAGCTGCATTTTCAAGTTTTTGAGTTGCAAGTTGAATTGCATATCTATCTTGGGATATGATAGAACCTGTAAGAGCATACTGTGAAGTTTTATCTACCAAATCAAGTGTTTTTTTAAAGTCTTTGCTTTCGTAAACATATATAGTTAACACAGGTCCAAATATTTCCTCTACCATTGTTTTAAATGAAGGGTTTGTAGTCACCACAACCGTTGGTTCAACAAAATATCCAATTTCATCATTACAATTTCCTCCTATAATTATTTCTGCATCTGATGCTGATTTACAATAATCAAGGTACTCTTTTATATTGTTAAATGATTTCGAATCAATTACAGCATTTATGAAATTAGTTGTATCCTCTGGGCTTCCCATTTTAAAAGATCCGACTTGTTCTTTTAATATTTTTTTTACCTCTGGCCATATGTTTTCTGGGATATAGGCTCTAGAAGCAGCCGAGCATTTTTGCCCTTGAAACTCAAAAGCCCCTCTAGATAATGCCGTTGCCACTTGAGCTGGGATAGCAGAAGAGTGAGCAACAACAAAGTCTTTGCCGCCTGTTTCTCCAACCACTCTTGGATATGATTTATATTTTTCAATGTTATTAGCCATGTCTTTCCACAAGGTTCTAAATACATCTGTTGACCCTGTAAAGTGTAATCCTGCAAAATCACTATGATTAAAAATTGCTTCTCCAGCAACTCTTCCACTAACAGTTACCATGTTAATTACACCATCTGGCAAACCCGCTTCTTTAAATAAATCCATTATTACTTTTGCGGAATAAACCTGAGTTTGAGATGGCTTCCATACAATTACATTTCCCATCATAGCAGGAGCAGCACATAAGTTTGCAGCTATAGAAGTAAAATTAAATGGTGTTAATGCAAAAACAAAACCTTCTAATGGTCGGTATTCAAGTCTATTCCAAATTCCAGGAGCTGATTCAGGTTGCTCTTTGTATATCTTGGTCATATACTGAACGTTAAATCTAAAAAAATCAATCATTTCACAAGCCGCATCAATTTCTGCTTGGAAAACATTTTTAGATTGACAAAGCATTGTTGCTGCATTCATCTTGTCTCTGTATGGGCCAGCCAATAATTCTGCTGCTTTTAAAAAAATAGCTGCTCGCTCTTGCCATGGTGTTTGAGACCATTGTTCTCTAGCAGAAAGTGCTTTTTGAATAGCCAACTCAACATGTTTTAATTCTCCAACATTATAATTTCCAATTATATGTTTGTGATTGTGAGGAGGACTTATTGTTTTTTTAGTAGCTGTTCTAACCTCTTCACCTCCAATATACATAGGTATATCAATAGGGTCTTGGTTTTTCATGCTCTTATATACTTGTAATAAAGATTCTCTCTCTTTTGACTGGGGAGCATATGATTTGACTGGTTCGTTTTGCGCTACTGGAACACTAAAAAATGCATTTGACATATCTTTTTTTTGACAAAATTAAAAAATTACACTTCTTTTTAAGATTAATTCATTAATACCTGCATATATTTTATGTTTATTTGAACTGAATGTTATCTTTATAAACTAACTTTGTTTGTGTTGTTATAATGAATAAACTCCCTTTTTTATTTAAATTATCAATTGCGTTATTAAGCTCTTGGGCCATTATGATTATTTGGCTTTTAGTATTTGAGTGGTTGTTTTGGATAAACATTGTGCCAAGTCATCTCAAAATGTTTGTTTTTTTCTTTATCTACCCATTACTTCTAGCACCTGTCTTCTATTATATATTTAATAATAAAAAGGAAATAAGTTCTGATTTGCCCAAAGAAGATCATGCCCCTAATGAAAACCCAACAAATAATTTTCAAAAAGAGTTTTTATCTAATCTTGCTCATGAGTTGAAAACTCCTTTATTTTCAATTCAGGGTTATATTTTAACTTTATTAGAGGGTGCAATGGAAAACCCTGAAACAAACAAACGTTTTTTAAAAAAAGCAGCGAAAGCAACTGATAGAATGACTTCATTAATTAAAGATCTTGATTATTTAACAAAAATTGAAGTCAATCAAATAACTCTCGAAAAAACAACTTTTTACATCCATGAGTTATGTAAAGAAATATTTGAATCTCTTGAGTCTTTATGTAAAGAAAAAAACATTACTTTTTCTATTGTTGCTAAGGATCCAACCCTTTTAGTCTTGGCTGATCGGAATAAAATTGGGCAAGTTTTGACAAATCTACTTATGAACTCCATTTCATATAATGTAGAAGGAGGCAAAACTGTAATTACAATTTTAAAAGTAAAAAGCAAAGTAAAAATTACAATAGAAGATAATGGTCCTGGAATAGATGATGTTCATTTATCTCGTTTATTTGAACGTTTTTATCGTGTTGAAAAAAGTAGAAATAGAAATAAAGGTGGTTCTGGGATTGGATTGTCTATTGTTAAACATATTTTAAATTCTCATGGCCAAGAAATCACCGTAAAAAGTAAATTAGAAAAAGGAACTGTCTTTACTTTTTTTCTTGACATTTCTAGGGGGGGTACGGTTTTATATAGTACTTTAGAAAAAACATATAATTAGCATTATGATTATAGGTATTAACGGTTTTGGAAGGATTGGGAGATGTATTGCGAGATTGGCAATATCAAATAATAAAATTCAAAAAATCCATGTTAATGATCTTGCAAGTCAATCTGATCTAATGCACCTTCTAAAATACGATAGTATTCATGGCTCTCTTAGATTTTCTTTTGAATACAAAAACAATAATGTTGTTTTCGAAAATGGAACCATTTTGTCTTTTTCCAAACTAGCACAACCGAAAAACATTCCTTGGAAAGAATTTGGCGCTGAAATTATTCTTGAGTGTACAGGACATTTTTTAAGCGAGCAAACAGCAAAAGATCATTTTATTGGAGGGGCAAAAAAAATAATTCTTTCGGCTCCTGCCAAAGATGAAACAATTTCTACGATTGTTCTTGGTATCAATAATGAGAAAATAACATCTGATAAAACCCTATTTTCAAATGCCTCTTGTACAACCAATTGTGCTGCTCCATTGGTCTCTGTTATAAATAATTTAAGTAAAATTAATGCTTGTAATATTTCAACCATACACAGTTTTACTTCTGTTCAAAATATTCATGATGCTCCACATAAGGATTTAAGAAGAGCACGAGCCGCTTCCTTATCAATTATTCCAACAACAACTGGAGCAATTAAAGCTATTGAACAAATTTTTCCAGAATTAAAAAATAGAGTCTCTGGTGGTTGTTTTCGTGTTCCTGTTCCGAATGGCTCTATCACTGAAATTATTCTTTCAACAGAGACCTATTTATCAATTGAAGAAATAAATAAGGCTATGAGAGAGGCTGCAAATGGTCACTTAAAAGGTATCTTGGGTTATACTGAAGATCCTATTGTATCAACAGATATTATTGGTTCCAAATATAGTTGCATTTATGATGCCCAATTAACCTCATCTACCAATAAATTAATCAAAATATCTGGATGGTATGATAACGAAATGGGGTATTCTAATCGAATGTTAGACTTGGCATTTATAATTCAAGGAAAATAATTAAGCCCTGTTTTGCTCACTAATATAAATTGCTATTGTATCTTTACATTTAATGAAACTTCATACACAAGGAATATCAAAGTCATACGGAAAAGTAAGAGTCGTGAACAATGTTTCTATTGAAGTTAGCCAAGGAGAAATCGTTGGTCTCTTAGGTCCTAATGGTGCGGGTAAATCTACTTCATTTTATATAATTGTAGGTCTGGTTTCCCCGGAAAAGGGTCGTGTATTACTTGATAAAACTGATATTTCTTCACTGCCAATGTATAAAAGAGCTCAGCTTGGAATAGGTTATCTTCCTCAAGAGGTTTCTGTTTTCAGAAAACTAAGTGTTGAAGACAATATTATGGGCATTCTTGAAATGACTAGATTAAATAAAAAAGAAAAGACAGATCGTCTTGAATCCTTATTAGATGAGTTTAGCCTAAATAAGGTAAGAAAAAACTTAGGAAATAGTTTATCTGGTGGAGAAAAAAGAAGAACTGAAATCGCCCGAGCTCTTGCAACCAACCCTAAATTTTTATTGCTAGACGAACCATTTGCCGGAGTAGATCCGATAGCTGTAGAAGATATTCAAAAAATCATTCATAAATTAAAAGAAAAAAATATTGGCATTCTTATTACAGATCACAATGTTCAAGAAACACTTTCTATTACAAATCGTGCTTATCTTTTGTTTGAAGGGGGTATATTAAAATCCGGAACCGCCAAGCAACTAGCTGAAGATGAGCAAGTTAGAAAAGTTTATTTAGGACAACATTTTAAATTAAATAACAATGTATAAACTCTTTTTTTTTATATCTCTCTTTTTTATTTTTTCTGCATGTGATAATGTTGAGGATAATACAGCATCCAAGAAGAAAGATGATTATGAATACAGTGAAGACTATTATAAGTTTTCAAAAATAATTTTAAAAAAACATGGAATAATGGCATCCATAATGTTGCCCAATGAAACAGCTGGGATAGGTGCTGCAGAAATTCCTGAAATTATTCATGTTGATTCTGACTTTAGATGGGAATTAAAAATTGGAAGTAATTTTTCTTTGCTTATTGAAGATTTTGGCTTCGATAATAAGCTCGTAAGCAAAATGATTGAAAAATTAAACTCTCAAAAAAATGTTTACAAGATAAAATTTCTAACCAAAACTCCTGAATTATTGGTTTATGAAAAAACTATTAAAAAACATGAGTCTACATCTAATAAACAAAGAAAAACCTATCACATCTACAGTCAAAAAAAAATAAATAATGTTATTTATGAAATTAAAAATTCTGACGATGGAAATACAAAAGATGTTGTATTGTATATGCAAAAAAGCATTGAATCAATTAAAAGCTTAAAAAAATGATTGCATCAAGAGAAAATGTTTTAATTGCTCTTTCAAATGTTATTGAACCTGATTTAAAAAAAGATATTGTTACGCTAAATTTGGTTGAAAAAATAGAAATTGAAAAAAATGAGCTCTTTATTGAAGTAAATATTTCAAACCCTGCTCTTCATGCTAAAAAAAGAATGAAAGAAGCAATTATATTTAATTTAAAAAGAGCTTTTGGGGATGCTTATAAATATAATTGTTCTTTAAAAATCGAAAAAAACATTAGTAAGCAGAAAAAAGATCGTGCTGTTCTGCCTAATATAAAAAAAATCATCGCTGTTGCATCAGGAAAAGGAGGTGTTGGTAAATCAACCATTACTGCAAACTTAGCTTGTGGTTTGGCCCAAAAAGGCTACTCTGTTGGAGTTGTTGATGCAGATATATATGGGCCTTCTATGCCAACAATGTTTGGTGCAGAAGATGACCGTCCTGGCTCTTTAACAATTGATGGCAAGAAAAAAATGACACCCGTTGAAGTTTTTGGAATTAAAATGCTTTCTATTGGGTTCTTTTCCATGGGAGATAATGCAATAGTATGGAGAGGGCCTATGGCTTCAAGAGCATTACAACAGCTTTTTTTAGATGTTCATTGGGGAAATCTTGATTTTTTACTTATTGACCTTCCTCCCGGCACTGGGGACATTCACCTTTCTTTAGTTCAAAACATTCCTTTAGATGGCGCTATAATGGTAAGCACACCTCAAAATATTGCATTAATTGATGCCAAAAAAGGAATTAACATGTTCAAATTAGATACCATTAATGTTCCTATTATAGGTTTGGTGGAGAATATGTCTTGGTTTACTCCTGAAGAATTACCAGAAAATAAATATTATTTATTTGGAAGAGATGGTGCTCAAAACCTTGCAAAAGGACTTAACATTCCATTTCTTGGCTGTATTCCTATTGTTCAAAGTATCAGGGAGTCTGGTGATTCAGGAAAACCAAGTGTTTTACAAAAAGGATCGACTGTGGAGAAATATTTTGAAAAATTAGTTTGTACTTTTGTTGATAATGTAAATCTAAAATCTAATGATCGAAAACAAGTTTAATTTAAATTTGTTAAAAGTGTAAACCAAAATATTAAACTAGCTTAATTTTGGATAAAAAAGATATAGAAAAAAAAATCTCCATTGCTCTAGATGAACTTAGGCCATTTCTAAAAGATGATGGTGGGGATGTTGAGTTTGTAAATATCAATCATGGCAATGATATTAATCTTCGTTTGGTTGGTGCTTGTAAAGACTGTTCTATGAGTAAAACCACTATTGCTGGCATTAAAAATGCCATTAAGCAAGCTGTTCCAGATATTGGTGAAATTAAAATCCTTCTATCTTAATTTTTTGCACATTTTAAGATAACAAAAGTTTTTTTTAACTTTGATGTAAACCAACAAACGCTAACATGAAAATTATTTACTCATTACTATTTTTTTTTACAATAGGATCTTTGTTTGCACAAGATAACATTACAATTCAATTAGAAGGCAGCTCCGTTGATTATTCAGGAACATCTTACAGTATGAGCGCTCCATCTCAACAAATGTTTGATGTTAGTTTTGAAATTCATAATAACGGTAATACTCCTTACGACTGGTATATTACTAGAAGAAAAGTTAATGTGCCAAGCGGGTGGTCAGATGGTCTTTGTTGGGGGCTTTCTAATGATCCCTTTGGTGGTACTTGTTTTTCATCTAATCAAATGAGTTCCGTTTTATGGACAAATTCATTGAATACTACGTTTACTGTAGCAAGTGGAGATTATGCAAAATTAAAAGCACAAATTGACCCTGACGATGCAACTTCTGGTGTTGCAACATACAGATATTATGTTGGAACTGACGCTACAGGAATAAATAATATGGACTCTGTTGATTTAATTGTTGATTATGCTGCAAGCATAAATGAAGAAACAAATCCTTTTACTATCTCTATTAATCCAAATCCAGCATCACAATATATCAATGTAGTTTTATCTAACTCTGAAAAAGCATCTTTAAAAATTTATGATGTTCTAGGGCAACAAATTGAAAAAACAAGCATTTCTGGCTCTAAGAAAATAAATGTTTCTAACTTTAAAAATGGGATATATTTCATTAGCATTAAAGCTCCCAATAGAAAAACTGTATCTAGGAAAGTGGTTATAAGACATTAAATCTCACTTATCTGCACTTATAAAATATAATCTCTCTAATAATTGCGGAAAATTTATTTGCTTCTGTGCATTTTTTTATTTCCATAAATTCTGAAAGTAATTTAAACGTTCAAATTAGTGGTGATCCCACGTCATATTAAAGTGATACATATCAATTTACCGCTCCTTCAAAGCACGATTTTTATTTAAATATCGAGGCGCATAATATTAGTACGACAGATCCTTTTTTATTGTATGTTACATGTATTGAGTTAAATACATTAAGTGGTTGGGCTGATGGGTTTTGCTGGTCAGCTTATAATGATCCTATTAGTGGTCAATGTTATGGGTCTGGGTAAATAGATCGCTTTTTTCGGGACAAGCCCACACGGCATGCAAATAGAGAACAATGAATACGGTGCCCTTAAATTAGATTTGTATCCAGACAAAAAATTTTTTGGGCAGTCTCATTATAGATATCTATTTGGGTTAATGCAAAATGGAAATATAAATCAAATCGATTCTATTGACATCAAAAACAGCAACAATATAAGTGTAACGGCCTATAGGAATGGAACTTATTTATAAAGGTCTATTATACAAACGTAACAATCATTACAAGAAAAATCCTTGTTAAACATTAGTGCTATTTGTTTGAATTGTATCAATTTGTTGCATCGCCAATGATGCACATACACAAGATAAAATGGGGGCTGTTGAAGCTAAAAGCCACCAAAAAAGTTGAATGATTGCTTCTTTGGTTTGTGCAAATGTTAGTGTATAATTTAAAAAAACATCAAGGTCAACAGGAACCCATAAAAGAGCAGAATAGACCAATCCTATTGTTATGGCTAGCCCTGCGTTTTTTCTAACAAATAAAATGCTTTCTGAAACTGTTTTTTTTCTTCTTTCTATTACATAATCAAGAAAACTAAATCCATAATAATAAGCACAAATAATAATATTTAACCATTGAAGAGGACTGTTTTTTGGTTCTTCCCAAAAAATATAACACACAATTTGAATAATAACAAAGTAACTATAATACCACATTAAATTACGAATTAAAATCACAAGGGCACGTTTGATATCAATAATATATTGCTCTAAACTATATGGTGTTTTTGTTTTAGTTATTATTCTTTCTGTTTTTTCAGTTATATGAGCAAGTAAAGGAGAGAGTAATGCAACAACAAGGTATTTTGTGAATCTCATTAACATTAATGCTATGGTTACTTCTATTAATACATAAATTAGAAACCATACCATTTCGTTTACTGAATAAATGTTTGGTTTGTGGGTAAGGTTTTGTAAATAAAAACCAAACTTATAAACCCAAAACATCAAAATAAAGGGAATTAGAATATACCAAAAATATCCGTGTTTTTTAATAAAAAATATAGCCTTATAATAAGAAATAAGTCCTAGTTTTATTTGACTTAAAAAGCCTTTTAATTGAACGAATGAAAACATAATTATAAAATAAACCAAACAATAAAAGCTAATAAAAATTATTAGCTTTTATTTCGTGCCCACGACTGGATTCGAACCAGCACACCTAGTGGCACCACCCCCTCAAGATGGCGTGTCTACCAATTCCACCACGTGGGCATTGCAACACAAAAATAAGAGAAAACTATTGAATTCATTCTTTCTTGCAATTATAAACAAATGCAGGAGGTACATTTAATGCTGCTATTTTTATTTGAGCATTAGAAAAACACTTCAATAATATTTTTTTTGCTTGTAAAGTATATTGAAATTGAACATATATTCCTCCCTTTGATAAACACTCATAAGATGTTTTTACTATTTCATATGACATTCTTGTATTAAAGTTTGCAAGAGGCAATGAAGATACTATTACTTGTACATCGTTTAAATCATTTTCCTTTAAATAGTGAGGAAGTTTTTGTGCAGTATCGTTTATTAAAATAACTCTAGGATCATTTAAATTTTTTTGAAGTAATTTGAAAAAATCATTATTCAACTCAAAAACAATAAAATGAGCGTCAGGAGCAAGCCTTTTTAAAATTTTGTTAGTAATAATTCCTGTTCCAGGACCAAACTCTACAACAACTTTTGCCTGTTCAATTTCTGTCTCTTTTAGCATTTTTTTTACCAAAAATCGAGAGCTTGGCAAAACAGACCCTACCATTTTTTTTTCTTGAATAAATTGTTTTAAAAAATTTCTTTTTGTCATTTTATCCAAAAATGGAATATCTATTATTATTAATTACAGCTTTTACTTTTCCTCTAAAGGTTTTATTCAAAAATGGGCTGTTTTTCATTTTTGATTTAATTAATTTTTTATTCCATTCAAACTCCTGGTTTGTATCATATAAAGTTGCATCTGCCATTTTGCCTTCTTCAATCGTTGCTATGGCTATTCCTGCAATTTTTCTAGAATTAATAGAAATTGCGTTTATTAAGTTTTGAATATAATCAGAAAAAGAAGTGTTGAAACTTGGAAATACCGTTTGAATTTGAATTCCACCAAAAGCAGCATTACTAAATTCTATATCTTTTTCATCTATGTCTTTCGGCCTATGATCTGAATCTATTGTGTCTATTGTTCCTTCTAAAAAACCTTTTAAAAGAGCTTTTTGATCAGCTTCGCTTCTTAAAGGTGGTTTTACTTTAAACCTGGTGTCAAAATTTAATACTGACTCATCATTAAATAATAGGTTCATTATATTTACTGAAGCTGTTACGTTTAATCCAGATGACTTTGCTGCTTTAATTAGATTTACAGAATTTTGTGTTGAAACACCTGTCAAATGAAGCTTTCCTTCTGTATATGCCAAAATACTTAGGTTTCTTTCTATTTCAATTTCTTCAGATATTGATGGTTCTGACTTCATTCCTGTTCTCAAAGATGCGATTCCTTCATTTACCAATGAGCCATTAGAAAGGCTAGGGTCACTGGAAAAAACTGATACTGTTGCTTCTATTGTTTTAGCATATAGTAATGATCTAGACAACATTCCGGTAGATACATGTATGTTATCATCAGAAAACAATTTAACCCCTGAGGAATTCATATCATACATTTCTGCCAATTCTTTTCCTTGTCCTTGTTTGGTAATACTACCTATCGGATGTGCGCTGGTAATTGCATTTTTGGATTTATTTAAAATATATTCAACTTGTGTTTTTCCATCTATTTTTGGCTCTGTAGATGGTAAAATACAGACATGAGTATAGCCTCCATTTGATGCTGCTTCGAGCCCCGTTTCTATGGTTTCTTTGTATTCACTCCCAGGATCACAAAAATCACTTTTAAGATCAACCCATCCCTGTGACAAGCACATACCTTTGCATTCTATCACTTCAACATCAATGTCGTGATCTTTAATTTCCTCTTTTATAGAACGGAATACTCCATCTATTATTAAAACATCTTTATTAGTCTGATAATGAGTAGAGGTGGGGTCTGTTATGAAAACTGATTTTAATAATATTTTCATTGTTTTTTTTTTAAGTACTCTAAAAGACTTTACTTATAGATTCCTAAAATGCAAAAGTACGGTTAAACATTGAGATATCATCATTGCTTCCAAAATTTAAGCACCAACAATTCTAATATAAAACAAAATAATGCACCTAGCAAAAACACCTTCCAAAGATTTTGCATTGATCTTTTTTGATTATTAATAATTACTTTTTTAGAGTTATTAGTATAATCTGTAACGTTCATATTTTTTTTCTTAAAAAAAGAAAGTATTTCTTTTTTATTGGCAAAATTCATCGAAGACTCATTTCTATTATAATTAAGCGCAAGTTGACCTTTTTTAATTTTTTCCTCAGTAATTTTATATATACCCGCTTCTAATAATTCAAAAAAACCAGTGCCATATATTGATATTTCTGAATATAAACCACTTTTTTGTTTGATTACTTTTGGAATAATGTCTTGTTCGTTTTTAAGTAAGTGAATCGGTTTTTCTTGATTGCTTATATTATATAAAGGGAATCCTCTTTCTTTACCTAAAGTCAAAAATAATGGAGGTGTTTTTTGACTTAACTCTCCTGTTCTTAATAAAATCGAAGGAAATAATGCGTCTTGAGTAAAAGAACTATATTCTTGTTTTAAAGAGCTTGCAAAAAGAAACACTTGATTATTTGTGCTTGATTGAACAAATAAAGGAAAACCGTTTTGAAGAGTCAACAAATTATAAGCCCTTGTTTTGTTTGACCTAATTAATTTATAGCATTTGGATACAGATGGTAGTCTAAGATTATTAACTTCTTGATTAAACATCCCTGTAAAAAAAGGCGCTTTATATTCTATTTTTTTAATTTTTGTTCCGTTAATTATTGTATTTCCTAAAATTGGTAGCTGGAAATTGCTTAAAAAATCATTTAGCTCTTTTTTATTTGGTTTTGTTCCAGGAAAAATCATAAGCGATCCATTGCTTTTAACAAACTGAAATAAGGTTTTTGACATAAATGAAGAAATTTCATTTACACCATTTAATAAAAGTAAATCCACCTCTTTTAATTGATCTTTTGAGAAAGCGCCCTGAGAAACTGACCTTACATTATAAAAGGGCTCTAGAGAATATGCTTTTTTCACCTCATTTACTGAATCTTCAGAATTAACTATTAAAACATTTGTATTTTTCTTTATTTGATATGAAAAATAAAATACATCATCCCAAAAAAGATGATTATCAGAAACTTCTACTTTTCCTGACCTAAATCCGGGACCACTTTCTCTGTAGTTAAAAGTGATGATTTCTGATTTATTAGACGGTATAGAAAGTGTTGCTGTTCTCTTAATATTATTTACAGTTAATGTTATTGTTATGTCTTTTGCTTTTTTTTTGCCTTCGTTTTTAATTCTAATTTTGATTTCAGTATTCTCTCCTATTTTTTTTATCGGTGATGGAAACCAAACACTGTCTACAATTAAATTTGTTTTTATTTCTGGCAATAAATGAACAGGTGTACAATTTCTTTCTGTTTTAAACTGGTCTGCAGAAGCTACAAATAGATTTGATTTTTGGAAATCAGAATACGCGATATTTCTAGCAATTACACCTTCTTTGTCTAAAAGACTTTTTTGCCAAATAAGAACATCTTCTAGTTTTCTTGACAATTGAAATGGTTTTATTTTGTCGATTTGCTTAATGGCATCTTCTCTGGAAATTAAACGCCCTTCTATTCCGTCCATCTTGTTTGTGTGCAATAATACTCTTGTCTGTTTTGAAAGATTTTTTATGATTTTTCTTGCCGATTCTCTCGCCTCAGACAATAATGTTCCTTCTTTTCCTTTTGCTGTCATGGAAAAAGAATTGTCTATATATAAAACCACGACCTCTTCTTTTCCCGTTCCTTCATGTTCTTTATTATTTAAAAATGGTTTGCTAAAAGCTAAAACCAAACAAGATATAGCCATAATGCGCAAAAATAAAACCAATAGGTTTCTTATTTTTCTGATATTTTTCTTTTCTTTTTCTAAAGTTCTAAGAAAATTTAAAGAAGAAAAATAAAGTGTTTTTTTTCTTTGAAAATGAAAAAAATGAAGTATGATCGGAATCGATAATAATAAAAAAGCCCAAAGAAAAGATGGATAAGCAAAACTCATAAATCAAAAATAACAAATCACTTTTATAAACCTTTAGATTATTTTAACAACACTAATTTGCCCCTTCTAATTCCGTCCAAAATAAAATTTTAATAGCAGATAATAATGAAAATGCCACAATCCATAAATATGCTGAAATACTATGAGGTAAAAACGAAAAGGAAAAAAGTAAAAGTAAAATCAAAACCCTTAACATATTAAGATTATAAAATGATTTTTTTATAGCTTTAGCTGTTAAAACTCTTTTTATACCTATTCCCTTAATTAAGTCTTGTCTTATTCTTAAATAAGATCCTAAAAAAAGAATTGGCAATAAAACATATCCTTGTTGAATACCAAACTCAGTGTATGTCCAAAATGAAACAAACTCATTATAAAAAGACTGATCAACATACGAAACTTTTAATAAAAAAATTAAAATTAAAAGCTCAATAATACAAGTAAAAAACAAAACTTTAAA